>Ga0315904_10007939_pt1 | contig 14124 bp, 13 predicted proteins | sample LakEriMetagenome_6_FD_203529 | JGI IMG/M metagenome (GOLD analysis project Ga0315904, IMG submission 203529) | Freshwater fungal communities from buoy surface, Lake Erie, Ohio, United States - Buoy 12 MA120 | ecosystem: Environmental > Aquatic > Freshwater > Lake | place: USA: Lake Erie, Ohio... | reverse complement strand
GTTTGGATACCCTGAGAAGGCTGGCTCAAAAGATATCTTTAAGACTCAGTTCCCAGCTGATTTTATCTGCGAGGCGGTCGATCAAACCCGTGGCTGGTTCTACACACTCCTTGCGGTAAGCACGATCGTTACCGGGAAGAGTTCATTTAAGAACGTGATCTGCACCGATCTGATCCTTGACTCATCGGGCCGCAAGATGTCGAAGAGCTTAGGGAACGTTGTTGCACCCTACCCGCTGATTGAGAAGTTCGGCGCGGACGCCGTGCGCTGGACTTTTTACGATAGCAATCCATGGCAGACCAAGCGCTACTCAGAGGAACTCCCTAAAGAGGCTCTGCGAGCAGTGTTTATCCCGATCTGGAACTGCTACTCGTTCTTTGTCACCTACGCTCTGCTTGATAAGTGGACTCCCGGTCAGCGTAGCGAAAAGACCAGCACCGTTGAGCTTGATCGTTGGATCTTAGGCTCGCTCCGCAGCGCAATTGAGCAGGTTACTTCAGCTCTTGAAGGGTACGATATAGCAACTGCTGCAAAAGCGATCTCGGACTTTATCGAGCATCTCTCGAATTGGTACATCAGGCGTTCGCGTAAGCGCTTCTGGAAATCTGAGGACGATCAGGATAAGCGTTTTGCGTACACAACGCTGTACGATGTACTTGTGACCTTCTCAAAGTTAATCGCTCCAATGGCTCCATTTGTAGCTGAGACGATCTATCAGAACCTGGTACGCTCGTTTGATGATTCAGCGCCGGAGAGTGTGCATCTGTGTGATTGGCCAAAACCTGACGCGTTTCCGCGTGAAGAGATCTTAGAGCAAGAGATAGGCTTAATTCAGGAAGCCGCAAGCCTAGCCCGCGCGCTACGTACCGAACACAACTTAAAAGTACGCCAACCTCTAGGGAAGCTAATCGTTTCGCCTGCCGATAGCGCTTTAATCGATGCAGTGCGTCGCCATACTGAGTCCCTGGTTGAAGAGATCAACATTAAGGAGGTCGTAGTATCGGATCGCTCGGCTGATTTTGTAACGCTCACTATCAAACCAAACTGGCGTGCCCTGGGGCCACGTTTTGGAGAGAAGATGAAAGAAGTTGGGGCGGCTATTCAGAAGCTATCACCCGAAGAGGTTCAAGCTATCGCCGCTGGAAAGAGCGTCACTATAGCTCTAGGAGCAGAGTCGGTAGCGCTTGAGCCAACAGACCTGTTAATCGAACAAAAAGCCAAAGAAGGCATGGTTGCGCGCGCTGGACGTGGAGTGACGGTTGCTCTGACAACAGAGCTAACAAAGGAGTTAATCCTTGAGGGTCACGCGCGCGAAGTGCTCTCGGTGATTCAGCGGCAACGAAAGGCAGAAGGATTTGAGATCAGCGACCACATTAACGTCTCTATCTGGGGCGATGCGGATCTTGTGGCTGCCTGCACTGAGCACAAAGGGTACCTTGAGCGTGAGTGTCTGGCGAAGAGCTTTCAGGTCGCTGAGGGACTTCCGTCAGGTAAAGAGACCTTCGATATTAACGGTCATGCTGCGTGCTTGGAGTTGCGGAAGATCGCCTAGGCTACCCACCGACTGAACTTAACGCCCCAAGCGCTATCTGCACAGCCCTCAGTACCCCTTCGGCGGAATTAGCCGCAAAGGTCTCGCTTCGTCGATTGGCGACCGCGGCACACACTGTTCCAGCTCGGTAGCCAAGACCCCACGCATAATGAAACAGATGGCTAGACTCCATCTCCATATTGAGTACGCGTTGGCCTTGAGGTAACTCGAGCTTACTTAGGTGTAGATCAATATCTGGAACACTAAGCGCGATGCGCGCTACATCGCGCCCCTGATTCCCGTGGAAGCCACTTGAAGCCACGGTCACCCCAACGTGATGCGGGGCGTTAAGCTTTGTCGCTTGGGCCTGCAGAGCCGCTAGCACCGCTGGATTAGCCTTAGATACATACGGGTGTATCTTCCCGTAAAAGCGGCTGCTTGGGGCCATCACCTGATCGAGCATCTTCTTTATTGAACCCTCGATTGCAACGCACTCTTTATCAGCTGGAGGAGAGTCATAGAACAGGCCTGTATTATCTAACCCAACGGCGTACGAGGTAATAATTGCGCTGCCTAGCTCGGTTGTCTCGTGAAGCGCACCACTTGTTCCCACACGAATAATTGTGAGGGGCTTAATCTCTGTGCGTCGCTTCCGAGTTGCAGGGTCAATCTCATTTAGAGTCATAAGCTCTGCAAGAACTATCTCAAGCGATGGTGTACCCATTCCAGAGGTAACTAGCGATACCCGCTGGCCTGTCTCGCGAACTGTGCCCGTAATAGTTCTTAAACCACGATGAAAGACCTCGTGTTCTACGCTGCTTAAAAACTCTTTCGCTATAAGCGATACCCGGTCGGGATCTCCAACGGTAAGAATATTGCGCGAGAGCTGCTTCTCAGAGATCGCTAGGTGATACACTTCGCCCTGAGACGACATAATAATGTCAGACTGAGAAAACGGGCCGGGATTGAAGTGGTGTGAGTCCATCTGTATCTCTTGGGCTTCTCATATTCTTACGGCATTCCGCCCTGGCAAACAACAAAAAACGGGGCTTGTGAGGGCTATTACAGCCACCCCGCCTCACGGTACCACTGGGCAGTTGCGCGTAGCCCTGCATCAACGGTGTAGGTGTACTGGTACTTAAGCATCTCTTGTAGCTTGGTCGTGTCAAAGGCCCTATCTTTGGTAAAAAATGCCACCCGCCGCCGGTACAGCGGCGGCTCAATACCGAGCGGCTTACACACTAGCTCACACAGATCAGCGGCCAGAAATAGGGGCCACGCTGGAAATCGAATAAAGCGGAGCCGAGTATTACCCAATTCATCCGCAATAATACGAGCGATATCCTGTAACCTGGTCGACTCGGGATTCCCTGCAATAAAGACTTCACCTAACGCCTGCGGATCAAGCGCTGCGGTGATAAAAATATCGGTTAGGTCCTCGACATGGATCAGGTGATACAAACCTTGACCTGAGCCAAACAGAGGGAAAAACGGCTTCGATGCCATCTTAAAGAGCTTTAATAAACGGCGATCGCCTGGGCCGTAGATTGCAGCCGGACGAACAACAGCAAGCGGTAGGCCGCGCTCTTTTGCAAATTGACGAACCCAAAGCTCTGCTTCGGCCTTTGTGCGCTGGTAGATATCACCTGGACTAAAGCGATACTCTTCATTTGCTGGTGGGTCATCGATGTGCCCGTGTACACCCACTGTGGAGATATGCACAAATCGCTTAAACACCTCACTTCGTACCACACTTTGTGCAAGGAGTTTTGTGCTATCGATATGCACTTTGGTGTAAGTCTCGTCGCTAATTTTTGCTTCGCGGTACGCTGCCGCAACGTGCAAAATATACTCGACTCCCTCAGTCGCCTTGTGCACGACACTCGGGTCGAACACATCCCCCTCGAACCAAGTGATGGGGAGGTCTTTTAAGGAAGCTTTGTTCGAAGAGGCTCTCGCTATGGCCCCCACATTACAGCCCAGTTCAACCAACTTGCGGGTCAACACCTGCCCGGTATATCCGGTAGCTCCAGTAACTAAGATTCTCGCTCCACGAGGAAACTGAAACGCCAATGACACAGCTGCTCCCGTAAATTTGCGTTGATTAGAAGTCTAGCTACCAGGTCACTAAACACGAGTTGATTGAAGGAGGTGATCTAAGTGTTTAGCACCACCCCGCCCGAAAATATTCCGACTATCACACACTATAAACCCCTGATAACGTCGATAAAAGCTATCACATTCCCAACTCCTTGCGCCATGCCTCATCGCGGTTATAAGAAGCGCTGCTGAAAATGAGCTCTGAAAAAGTTTGAAGCGCACAATCACTACAACCAGTGTATTTAGTCGACAGACCACTCTATCGAGTGCGTCGGTTGGTTAAAACGCGACCAGCTAACATAACCAAAAGCCCTCCGATCAAGTATGTGAGCGAACGCGCCCACATCTCCGACCATAAGGGCAAGCGTACCGAATCCGGCGCAGTCGGATCGGCAAGTAGCCTAATCTCATCACCCTGCTTAACTTGCTGCAGTAAGGGCATATGCGTCACGGCATCGAACTGCCGTCCATCAGCGAATTGATACGAGACGTGTAGCGGCGTTTTCTGGCGAGGTTTAGGAGGACCCCGCAGCTCCTCAACTACAAGCACCCTACCGAGCACTGCTTCTGCGCGTTGAATGAACCTAAAGGTCTCCATCCCGCTCCAGGCACCGGCAATAAACAATAAAAGCCCAACTGTCGTGATAATTTTGTTCACACATTACCCTCTACGGAGCCCAAGCGAGAGTATCTTCTGAATAAGATCCTCGTACGAAAGTCCGTATTTCCTGGCTGAGTCAGCAAAATCCTCGCCGTACGCTATCTCTGGATTGGGATTAGCTTCAATTACGAATATCTCTCCGCTCTCTTTCAAGCGCAGGTCTATACGAGCATACCCCGTTAAACCAAGAGCGCGATAGGTGCGCTTGCACACATTTTGAATTTTCTGCTTCAGCTCGGCTGAAAGACCTTGAGCTTCGCGGCTGGTGATACCGTGCTTCTTTTGATACTTCGGATCCCACTTCACCTTGCGGGTGGCGATGTGGGGAACGTCATCCGGCATCTTTTCAAATACAAGCTCCCATACCGGCAGAACCGTTAAGCGTTCGTCCCCCAGGATCCCAACATACAGCTCGCGGCCATCGATGTACTCTTCAACAATAACATCGGTACGGTACCTCTCGTGCATAAAACGCACCCGCTCTTCAAGCTCAGCGTCGGTGCTCACTACCGATGCCTGCGAGATGCCGAGCGAGGCCTCCTCAATCTGCGATTTTACAAACAGGGGAAGCGAAAGCTTTCGTGGTCGTTTAACCTTCCTACCGCGATTAAATACGACAAAGTCGGGGCCAGGAATACGGTGATAACTGAGCACCTTGCGGGTAAGGGCTTTATCACGAGCCAACACCATTCCACGTGGATTACATCCAGTGTACGGTACTGGAACTAGCTCAAGGTAACTAACGACATTCTGATCGTAGAGGGGTTGATCGTGGAACTCTTCGAGCAAATTAAAGATTATATCTGGCTTAAATTCCTCAACGCCTGCACGGATAACTCCTAGATCGTAACGCACTCCGAGAATCTTTGCTTCGTGTCCTAGCTTACGCAGGGTTGAGAGTACGTATTGCTCAGTCCGCCAATCTTCATCGTGAAATGACTGGCCAGCCGGCACATTTTCCGGGGGTACTAAGTCTTCGTGGGTCAGGCAGAGGACTCGCAACCTCTTCATAACGCAACTCGATGACGTCCACTATGCAGATAGTTCATGGTTTGAACGGTGAGCAGCACCGAGAACTGCTTAAAGGTCTCTTCCTCACCCAACATCAGGCGAAGACCAAGCTCTGAGCACCTCACCATCATCGCATCCAACACTCTATCGATAGTATATTGGTACGTTCCCGTCCAGCGGGAAACAATAGAACGGAACTGTCGCTTTTTTCGCTTGATAAATCGCGATGCTAATTCGTTTTTTGAGTGCTCAGGGCTATCGGAAAACAGAAACCGAAGGTCTTTGTCGTAGAAGCTGGGGTGCTCTTTGCCGTATTTCTGGCGCCGGTACGCATAATGCTCACCGAGTGTTTTGCTGAGCATCCCTATCGGATCGACGGTCTTTGTATTCTTTACAGATGGCTGCTTCCCAGCAATTTCGCTCATCAAAGTATTCATGTACTGAAGCTTCTTAAGCGCTGGCCACCCAGCATAGCGGGCCTCCCACTCTGAATTGGGGGTGAGCCATACGGCAAATGTTTCGGCAAAGTCCTCGTCTGGATGGCTCTGCGCATACCACGGGTCGAGATGTAGCACAAAGCTCTTACTGTAAGGACGTGGAGAGTAATACTCAGGATACGGCACTGAAGACTTGCCGAAAATCTTGCGACGTTGTTTCCGTAGTCGCAGCCTGTACCCGTTCTCGATCGCATGACCAACTTCGTGGCGTAAGATCTTTAAGCACCACGCTTCATCGCCCCCCTCAACCTCAAAGAGTTGGGCCCGCTCTAATCTCTCTAGTCTTGGGTGTGCCAGGTAGAATGGAATTGCGATGCCGGGGATCCCATCAGCACAGAACCACTCATCGGAGAGCCAAAAGTGCGGCTCAAAGTTAAGCCCTCGCTCGCTAAGTTCGCTCTGAACTCGGGCGATTCGATGCTCAAGTGCCGTGCCCTGTATCGATAGGTTAAGGTCGCACATGCGCACCTTCATCAGCTCGTCATCGCTGAGGTCGACCCACCACAAACCTTCTCGCTTTACTCGGGAGCCCATGGTCACTACTACTTCTCTATCAAATACTGCCCTGCGCCATTACACAAAAAAGCTTCGGCGTGTTTGTTTCTGCCACTACTCGAATATTAGGATTCGGTTGCACCACCTGTCTTCTCTGCAACGCGCAGCTCCTGATACCGCTTAGAGCCCTTCATCACGATATCGCAGCTCTCTGAAGCTGGATCAAACACAAGATACGCCTTGCCAGATTCAAGCTGCTTTAGAACAGTTGCGACTTTACTCTCTAGCGAGAAATCACCTGCACCGTAATCTGTGCCCTCGCGGCTCACAAACTCCTCAATTACACCACGAAGAGCTTCTGAGCTAATTGCCGAGTGCGGAATAAACATAACCAGACGGTTTGCGCTTAAAGGCTCTTAGTGATGATGTCCACCTGGGCCGTGCGCGTGGCCATGCGCAAGCTCTTCAGCCGTTGCAGCTCGAATCGACATGAGTTCAATCTCGAAAAAGAGCGACTGACCCGCAAGAGGGTGATTTGCATCGAGCACAACAGATTCGTCGTTAATTGAAACAATCAGTGCCGGCAGCGCATCTCCGTCTGGAGACTGAAGCTCAACCATCTCCCCCGCTCCAACGTGCGCAGGCAGAGTCCACTCGCTCTTGGGAACAGTGATCACCATCTGCTCCTCGCGCTCACCGTATCCTTCGCTTGCTGGAACAGTGACGTCAAACTTAGCTCCGGCAGCCTTACCCAAAAGCGCCGCCTCAAGACCAGCAACGATCTGATGATAACCATGCAGATATGAGAGCGGATGACCACCACTGGAGGAGTCTAGTACCTGCCCGTCTTTATCCTTTAATGTGTAGTGGAATGATACCACCATGTCCTTAGCAACAAGTTGTAGGTTATCCATATTTATTTGCCTTTATAGTTTAGGGGCGGGTGGTACAGGAGAGATCCGGATACATCCCTTTTTATCCTCCATTTGTAGCATACCTTACTCTCCTTGAGACACTCGCGGCAAGAGCACCTGTCACGCCCAGGCTGAGTTTGCCAAAAGTGCGGCCAATGCTGCCAAATTCCAAGCACCTATGGTAGAATTCCCCCTTATGTCTGAACAAACTAACCAGCGCCAAGTGCAGCTTGAAACGGCCAAACGCCGCACATTTGCTATTATCAGCCACCCCGATGCCGGCAAGACAACCCTTACCGAGAAGCTACTGCTGTATTCAGGAATGATTCACACGGCCGGAATGGTGCGTGCCCGTAAAGGCGGAAAGGCGACTTCTTCTGACTGGATGGGGCTCGAACAGGAGCGCGGAATCTCAATCTCTGCGTCAGCCATGCAGTTTCCTTACAAAGACTCGATCATTAACGTGCTCGATACCCCTGGGCACCAAGACTTTAGCGAAGACACCTACCGCACACTCACCGCTGCCGATAGCGCTGTGATGGTCCTCGATGCATCGAAAGGAGTCGAGGCTCAGACCCGCAAGTTGTTTGCGGTGTGTAAAATGCAAAAGACTCCCATCTTAACCTTTATCAACAAGATGGATCTTCCGAGCAAAGACCCCCTTGAGCTACTTCAAGAGGTGGAAGATGTTTTGGGAATTTTGGCCTCTCCGATAAATTGGCCAATCGGAAGTGGATCAAGTTTTAAGGGAGTTATCTTCGTTGCGACGCGCACTGTAATGCTCTTCACCAAATCCGAATACGGGGGTGCAGCCAAGGCAGAGTTCCAAAGCATGAGCCTCAAAGAGGCCGTAGCCTCAGGGGCAATTCCACCAGAGCAGCACCAGCAGCTTGAAGAGGAGCTTGATCTACTGGCAACTGCAGGCAACCCATTCTCGAAAGAGAAGTTTCTTGCGGGAGAAGTTACACCGGTTTTCTTCGGGTCGGCCCTGACTAATTTTGGAATCGAGCCCTTTTTTGACAACTTTACCGAGCTTGCACCCCCACCACACGCCTACGAAGCAACTGACACAAACGGTGCAACGCTGCGCATCGATCCTACTATGCAATCGTTCTCTGCGTACGTGTTTAAGATCCAGGCCAACATGAATCCTAAGCACCGCGATAGTATGGCGTACTTACGAGTTTGCTCAGGTAAGTTCGGGCGTGACATGGTCGTGAAGCACCACCGCAGCAACAAGGAACTTCGTTTATCAAGGTCGTACAGCCTTGTAGCGCAAGATCGCAACACAGTCGACGAGGCTTTTCCTGGCGACATCATCGGCGTTATCAATCCGGGAGCCTTTGCAATCGGTGACACGGTTTCGCTGAGTGGAGGATTTAATTTCAGACCCATGCCCCAGTTCCCGCCAGAGATCGTCGCACAGATCCGACCTACTGATGTCATGCGTCACAAGGCATTTGATAAAGGGGTCCAGCAGTTGGCCTATGAGGGAGCAGTACAGATCCTGCGTTCATTTCGCAACCCAAAGGACCCACCACTCGTCGCGGCGGTCGGTCGTTTGCAATTTGAGGTTTTACAGTACCGTCTTCAAGACGAATACGGAGTTTCCACCGCAGTGGACTTTCTCCCCTACAAACACAGTGTCTATGTGCTGGGTGATATAACGAAGCTTCAGCTACCAATGGGATCATTTGTCGCACTAGACGCCCGCGATCGGGCCGTCATCCTGCTGACTGCCGACTGGGAGAAGAAGTACGTCCGCGAAAAGAATCCAGACCACGAGTTCAAAGATTTCGTTCAATAAAATAGCCCGTTTCAGTACCCTTATGACTACCTAAGTCGTGGAGTCACTCAGACGCTGAACGGGCATATTTATTGTGGAATACCGCTTGCACTACTTCACAGTGCCCTGGAGCAACTGCTTGTACTATCCTCTCATTTGGCTATCCTACCGTCGACGACCTGCCTACTAAATCCGATGGCGTATCGCCCAGCAACTCCGGAAGCTTGCCATGACTCGGCCACCATCCTTTCAGGAGTGCCAAAGAGTAAAGCCGTGGCAAAAACGGCACGTAATCAATAGGGTGCCGCCCGTTTAATGTCGGGTCTACCCTTCGCGCCCTTAACTGCGTTTCCAATTGAGATGTGATTTCTGAGGTCGGGTTTGAAAGCCACAACGCAAAGCTGCCAGACGTTGGCCCAAAAACGAACGATGCTGGCTTTAACGAGTCGATAAACTTTACGAGCCCGCGGAAGCGCCAGTTGTTTGGCTTGTAGTCGTGAAACAACGCTGCTCCGCATCGCTCGACGCACTCAAAGTCGATCTTTGCACCAGTGTGCGTGTGATCGCCGTCCACAAACGCTAGATCGAAATCCTCTGCAGCAGCGATTTGACGTTTTTCTTCATTCGACTTTACAATCCGATAAGTGATCTTATTTGAAACGCCCAACCTGTCCCAAATAAGAGGCGCAAGTGTGCTTGCGTGGATATCGATCGTCGTTACGTGATCTGTGAGTTGTGCCCACAGAGCCGCAGAAAGTCCGTGCAACGTGCCTATCTCAAGCACCCTTCGCGGACGTAAGATGGAAGCTAATTCAACCATCCATTGTTCGTGTGAGAGCATACTGCCCGCACGAATATCTGCTCCGAATGTTTTCGTCACTTGCTCACGTAGAGTCATGAATCACCTCTAGATAATTTTTTTCTACTGCACCCTAGATGACTAGGTACTCGGCTAAACTGATCCGAGTCATGAATTACTGAGCTGATGAGTAACGTGGTGTGAGGGCAATTAAATCGCTATAGCAGAATAAGTATGGGCGTGAGAAGAATCCCGACCAGCAATACCGGTTTTTTGCGCAATAGACCCGCCCTGTACTATTTTTTACCCTGGGCGTATTCCTTAGCTCGGTTGGGCCACGAGCCTCCTGCATTAAACGGGGTGCTACCTGTCGGATTCGAGAGTGAACGTTGATCGACCGGGGCTGGGAGTAAAGGAGTCACTCGCCGCTGATCCGGAATGCGGTGGCGCGGTCGACGAATTACACAACGCCCACCCACATCGTATTCGCTTCCACACACAGGTAGTTGCGGTAGTGAATTATCACATTCAAACAGCTCCCGGCCATTAGGATCTCGTGCAACAACCCAACAATCGGCGTACGCGACTTCCGTGCTCATGCAAAGAGTGGCGCCCATAAGCGCCGCCATCACCACAACTGAGGTAAATCTCTTTATCATCGCCACGCCCAAAGCCACGCCGATCTGTTTACTCCTGGACCGCTTCCCATACGTAGAAAGTATCGATATCGCCCTGACTCTCTACATACCCATCGCGCTGAAACTGTTTGTCGTTGAGCACGACGCTGTAGTTGTGAGTGGTACATAGCTCCGGAAGCCCCGGGTACTCCTGGGACGACTGCACCTCTTCCTTCACCCCTAAAACCCTGACTCGCAACGCCCCCGGAATGTTGAGCCCTTCTCGGATTTGGCGCATGACACTCTCACTTCCATTCTCAAACGGATCAAGCCGCCTTGAGATCGCAACTCGAGCATCGCGGATACGTTCATATCCATCTCTAAAGATCTGCTTCTGCTCGACAAGTCGAAGAAGCTCACCACCGTTCGAATGATACAATATATCTGCACACACCCAAGTGATCTGTCGCACGAGCTGACCGTGCTCGTCTCGAACTAGCACCGCACCGCCATCCTCAAGCTCTTGGGCGAGGAGTTTTAACGCCACAGAAGAATCTCCACCCCAGGCAATGGCGCTCACACCAGCGCTCTCAAGCACACTCTGGATCTGTGCGAGTGAGGAATCTGCTAGGGGTTGCTCAGGGTTAATCAGACTAGCTCCTTTATGCCGGTGATTTTCTGCGCAGGTAATTAAGATAATCGATCTTAGTTATCAACCCGATAAAGCGCCCTTGGTGCAGGATCATCGGAACTAGATCTCTTTCAAAAAGCTTTACAACTTGGGCGATATCAGCCGAGGCATCGATCGTTTCAAGTGAACTGGTCATAACAGTCTCAGCTTTTGCAGCAAACCGCGAGCGATCATGCCCAACCGCTTGCAAGAGATCCCACTCATCAATAATACCCCTTAGCTCGCCATCTTTAAGCACAGGCAGCTGCGACACGGCGTGCGCTCGCATGCGTGTGTACGCCGTCAGCAAGGTGTCGTCGGGAGAGACCGAAACAAATACTGTCTGCGAGATTAAATCTCGCAGGTCTCCATACGTAGTGCCCGCCATCAAACCCTGATCACGCATCCAGGTATCATCGAAGAGTTTCGTTAGGTAGCGACTTCCGCTATCACAGATAAAAGTAATCACCCTCTTGGGCTTGGTTTGCTCGCGGCAGTAGCGCAGGGCCGACGCCACTAGCAGTCCTGTGGATGGTCCCGCTAGAATTCCCTCTTGCCGCAAAAGCGCCCTGGCCACATCGCAACTCTCTGCATCCGAGATTGAATAGCTTTTCTTAACCCGCGAGAAATCCGAGACAGGCGGAATAAAATCCTCTCCTACTCCTTCCACAAGCCACGACCCAGACTCCTTCAGAACCTCTCCAGTCTTAACGTAATGATCAAGGATTGATCCAACCGGATCAGCCAAGACCATCTCGGTATGAGGAGAAACCTTGGCAAAAAAACGTCCAAGCCCGGCTAGCGTTCCACCTGAGCCCACGCCGACAACTACGGCATCGATCTTGTGTCCCATCTGCTCCCACATCTCAGGCCCAGTGCTCGCCTCGTGAGCTGCTGGGTTAGCTGGATTACCGAACTGATTAACGTAAAAAGAATTCGGTGTCTCTTTTGCGATTCGCTCCGCGATATCCTGGTAGTATTCGGGATGTCCCCTGCCCACGTCAGAGCGAGTGATAACGACCTCTGCCCCTAGTGCGCGAACCTGTCGGATCTTCTCTTGGCTCATCTTGTCGGGGATGACTAGGACCAGTTTATATCCCTTTAAGACAGCCACGAGCGCAAGGCCGAGCCCAGTGTTACCGGCTGTTGCTTCGATCAACGTTCCGCCCGGCTTAATTTTTCCAGAGCGTTCTGCGTCCTCGATCATCGAGAGCGCAATTCTGTCTTTGATCGATCCGGAGGGATTTTGACTCTCAAGCTTTACAAAAAGCTCACAACATCCAGTATCAAATCTATTTAACTTAACGACAGGGGTATTTCCGATAAGGTCGAGTACGGTGCTGGTCATAGGATCAGTAATATCGCACTCCTAGCCTGGGTGCAAAGGAATAACGACACAGACTATTCGATTTTTCCCAATGATTTCGCCTACATTTCCGGTGGTGGTTTCGTAGCAAGTCGGCCCTGTGCTACCGTCCTGGTATGGAACCGCTTCAAAAATACCTACGAGACGAACGACACTGGGAGCTTGTTGAAGAGCTCTTAGCGCTCTACACGCCTGAAGATAGGCTGTCGTGGCTGATGGAGCGCACACCCTTTCATGCTGAACTCGCGGCTCACGATCGGATCGAGTCGCGCAAGGTCCCGGGGTGTCTCTCTGGTTTGTGGCTTAAAGCTGACCTTGTTGATGGTCGCTGCTTCTTTTCAGCACACAGCGAATCTGACCTGGTGAACGGAGTGGTGTCGTTTATCTGTGATCTATACAGCAACAGAAGCTGCGAGGAGATCCTCTCGATTGGGGACGCGCTCACCTCGTACCTTAAGATCGATGGACTGCTAAGCACCACCAGAAAGCGCGCACTCTCAAGCACACTCGCGTTCATTAACGCTACCGCATCTTCTCAAAGCCAACTCGAGAGCGCTGCATAAGCTCCCCGTATGCGCTACGTCGACGCCCACAATCATGCCTATGACGAGCGGTTTGGCGGCAAGTCCCAAGAGCTTCTAAGAGTCTGCAAAACGCAAGGTGTCGGCATCTCAATCGTTAACGGCGCCTGCCCAAAAGACTGGGATGATGTGAGGCAACTCGCAAACTCTAGCCAAATCGTTCTCCCTTCATTCGGGGTGCATCCATGGTACATCAACGATCTCCCCAGCGACTGGTTCGACACCTTAGTGTCTTTCCTTAACTCAACCCCTTCTTGTATTGGTGAAGTTGGGATCGATGGATGGCGCAAAGAGTTCGATCCCGACCTGCAGGAAGATATCTTTATTAGGCAGCTTGTATTAGCGAGTGAGCAAAACCTGCCAATCTCCATACATGGACTCCGTCGGTGGGGTCGGCTGCTTGAGATACTGCAACGCTTTCCGCGTCCGCAATGTGGCTTCTTGCTTCACTCGTATGGCGGGCCCAAGGAGATGGTCGCTGCATTCACAAAGCTTGGTGGCTACTTCTCCTGTCCAGGGTTTTTTCTCAAGCCGGGAAGAGAGATGAAGCTTAAGGTCTTTGAAGATATTCCCGCCGACCGCCTCTTTCTCGAAACGGACGCACCGGACCAGAACCTTCCAGAGAATCTTGACCGTTACCAGCTGTTATCAAGTATCGACCAAGCTCGCATCAATCACCCGGCGAACATAACTGCTGTGTACGAAGGGGTTGCAACGCTGCGCGAGACCAGTGTTGAGAAGCTTGCAGAGCAGATTGAGCGGAACTTCCGGGCATTATTCGGCGAAATCTGGGATGCACGGGCCAAAGGCGTGACTTCCTAGGGAGTTCTCGCTAATCTCGCCTCGTAACTTCTGTCGCGTCATACCTACGTAAAGAGAATGAAAACCGATCCCTCCACTCCCCTTCCTGAGATTCTTGTTGAGATCTCCGCTCTGGCAACAGGCGGCTCGTGCGTTGGTACGATCATCGAACCTGAAGAGTCTCGCGGCAAGAAAGCTTTTGTCACGGGCTCCATTCCAGGTGAGACGGTAAAGGCGTGTGTCACATTCTCAAAAAAAAGCTTCGTGCAAGCAGACGTCCTCTCAGTCCTTACTC
>Ga0315904_10007938_pt1 | contig 14125 bp, 9 predicted proteins | sample LakEriMetagenome_6_FD_203529 | JGI IMG/M metagenome (GOLD analysis project Ga0315904, IMG submission 203529) | Freshwater fungal communities from buoy surface, Lake Erie, Ohio, United States - Buoy 12 MA120 | ecosystem: Environmental > Aquatic > Freshwater > Lake | place: USA: Lake Erie, Ohio... | reverse complement strand
GGCCTCCGTCACTTTGATCCAGTGGGTATTCCCCTAAATCCTCCTTAATCGTTTTGCAATTCCACGAAGCGATGTTCCGAGGAAGATCGACTTTGGGAGCATCGATCGCTCGCAACCTCGCAGGATGTTCAGCATATTGGGGCATGCAGTCGCTCGGTGCGTGGATGATCACCGAGCCGGATTGCCTCGCCGTCTGAAGCAATTTGTCCATGCTGGGCAACATCTCCTCGAGCCGCCCTACGGCATTGACCGAGTGATGGTAGTCCCAAACGTCGCAAACAATCACCGCAGTCCGAGCTGCATCCCAACTCGTCACCTCCTCGGTGCGTTCGATTCGCTCTCCTTGCTGGACGATCGAACGTTCAATTAGCCGATACTCCGAAGGCGATTGACCTAACACCGTTGGCACACTGATCTCCCCTAGAACGATGAGCAACATAATCACCTTCGAGAGGACCCCGCGGCCGATCGAGTCGGCTGGATTGAGAATCGCCGGTTTGTTTTCGATTGGAAATCGACTCATCATCTTGGCTCGGTGGATGTGACTAAAAGGAATCGTTCTGGAATCATTCCGGGGATCACTACGGATCACTACACTCTTCGCGATCCTTAGTATAAGCGTTCGGCAGCCCTTGAGGATTCACGAACGATCTGAAATCGGGCCTCTTCGTGAGACTCGGAGCCATGCAATACTCGACAAGGCTCCAAAAAACGCAAGAACGACGGCCAACCCCGCTTCGCGATTCTTCGTCCCATAATGCAGCAGGTCGAACATCCGCATCGCGACGGTCGTGACCCCAGGAGGCTGCACCAACAAATAGCTCGCAAGATCCCCAAATGCAATCGAAAATCCGATCCAAAACGCGATGATCCAACCTCGCTGCACAAACCGCATCCACGCATAAAACCGCTTGCGATAAGGTAGCCCTGCTTCCAATGCGAGCAACTCTCCATAGCGGTGCAGATACTGTTGCTGTGCGACCCAAATCAATCCAAAAACCACCGGCAAGACCCGGAACTGCAACGCCAGGATCGGGCCTAACAACGTCTGATCCGAAAGAAAACTCCATGAGTCGGGTAAGCATCGATTCAAAAACTGACCGATGAGCAAATTGATCAACGGTCCAGGCGTCGCGAGCATACAACCGAGAACCCCAAAAAACCATGCAGCTCGATATCGATTACCACTCCATGGAATCATCGATGCGGTCAGAACAAGGCTAAGCCCTACGGTCCACAAGCTCAACTGCAAACTCCATCCAAACTCCGTTCGAAAATCCGCTACATGCCCAAACGCAGCGACAACTTCGCTCAAACTCCAACTTCGAACGCCCCGACCCTCGACGAGAACCGAACTCCATCCCATGCGGGAAATCAAATTCATCCAAGGTACCATGCAACAAACCGTCAAGACTCCCCATACCGATAGCGTCAGCCATGCATACCAAGGTCGAGCGATTGCAGCATCGAATCGGTAGGAGCCCACTGAATCCACCGCCGATCGGCCCGCTTGCGTTGCACCCTGCCACATCGAGAAAAATACACTCAGCGCCAGCGCAAGCCCGCAAAGAATCGAGATCGCCCAAGCGATCAGAATCGGAACACTGCGCAACTTCCCGAATTGAACCTGCTGATATACGCTCTCGCACAACGTCGGCGTTTGGAAAAGATTGCTCACGACCATATCGTATTGAACGCAAGCAAAAGCCCACAAAAAAGCCCCAAGAAGCCAAGGCCCTAGCCTCGGGAGGATCTGTCGTCGCAAGGCAAACGATGGTCCAAACTCAACCAACGCTTGATCGATCCGCGCATCGTGGATCCGTCTGAGCCCAAGCGATACGATCCAAAAGCAATACGGCAAGGCAGCACAAGCATGAATCCAAACGACGCTCGCTACTCCCATCCACGGCGACTTGGCCGCATCGACTTGGCTGAGCCTGAGCCAACCGTTGGAACCGAATCCCGCACTCCAAGCGGTCGCTTGAACATAGACCGGAACAAGCAAAAAACTCGATACAAGCCCAACGGCCAGTCGCCAACCTGCAATCCGAAACCAGAATGCCCCAAGGCTCACAAGCAGCGCGAGCACCGTTGCGAGCGTCCCTACAGCAAGCCCAACAAGGAATGTCAGCAGCGTCGCTTGGCCAACCGATACATCCCATTGCACTCGAGTGTCTCCTTCGGAGCGAGCAAATCGCTTACTGAATCGGAGGAGGGGACATTTGAATCGCGTTGGGGTCTACCCCTGCATACTTGGGAATCGCAGGTTCCTTAAGGTCCTTGAGCAACCGATGGATGATTTTATCGGTTGTCATCCCCTCGGCTTGGGCTTGGAAGTTCGTACTCAACCGGTGACGCAGAACAGGTACCGCGATCCGCTTGATGTCCTCAATCGCAATGTTGAATCGACCGTCCATGGCAGCCATCGCTTTGCCGGCTTGGATGAGAAATTGACCCGCTCGCGGTCCTGCTCCAAAGTCGAGCAGTTCCTTGACTACCTCGGGCGCATCGGACTCACCGGGCCGAGTGGCACGGACCAAAGCAACGACGTACTTGATCACAAACGGGCTCACAGCGACGGAATTGATAAGTTTCTGAATGTTCAGAATCGCCCTGGCCGAAAGCACTTTGGCAATCTCAGGTTTTTCACCCCGAGTGGTCGTCGTGAGAATCCGCTCCTCTTCGTCGGCCGTGGGATAACCGACTTTGATGTTGAACATAAAACGGTCTAGCTGGGCTTCGGGAAGTGGATAAGTCCCTTCCTGCTCAATGGGGTTTTGTGTCGCGATCGTAAAGAATGGGTCCGGCAGAGAGTAGGTCTGTCGTCCAATGCTGATCTCGCGCTCCTGCATCGCTTGCAAAAGCGCCGCTTGAGTCTTGGGAGGCGTGCGGTTGATCTCGTCTGCAAGCAGGATATTGGTGAAGATCGGGCCCTCGACGAATCGGAACTCCCGCCGGCCCTGGGCGTCTTCCTCAAGTACATTCGTCCCGGTAATGTCCGACGGCATCAGGTCAGGTGTGAACTGAATCCGCTTGAAGTTCACATCCAAAATTTTCGCAAGCGACGAAACCATCAGGGTCTTCGCCAAACCCGGAACCCCCTCTAGCAAACAATGCCCTCGGGTGAAAACAGCGGCAAAAAGCTGCTCGACGACCTCCTCTTGGCCGACGATCGCTTTTCCCAACTCGATTTTCATCTGCTCATGGTGTTCGCGAAATTCGCGGAGCAAATCACCGATGCTACGAGGGGTTTTGCCACTGGGACCGCTGGCGTTGCTCACAATAGTTTCCGTGCGAAAATGCTTAGGTAGATCGATCCGAAACGAAACGCTATCATACCATCTTTCCAACTGTTTTGGTCTCAGGAGCCTACCACCAACATGTCCGAACAAAAAGTCGATGTCGTCGCCCACCTGAACGCAAAACCTGGTTGCGAGGATCAACTGCGCCGAGTCCTCGAGTCGTTCGTCGGACCGACACGCCAAGAGGACGGTTGCATCCGCTACGACCTGTTTGTCGACCTGGATCACCCCAATCGTTTCACCTTCATCGAGGAATGGGCCAGTCGCGACGCCCTGGAAAAGCATGGGCAGTCGGCTCACATCCAAGAGGGCCGCAAGCACTTTCCAGATCTTCTCGGCGATCCGGCCTGGGTCCAAGTCGCCGTGCGGATTCTATGATCCGCAAACATCTGCAAATGCCTCGGGCTTGATTCTCTTGGTTTGCCTCTAAACCCATGAACCCATCCATCAGACTAGAGCACTTGCTCGCTCCCCGTTCGGTGGCCGTCGTCGGCGCGAGCGATTCACCGGGCAAGGTCGGTACGAGCATCTTCCAGAACCTGCTCGAACATCGCTTTACCGGTTCGGTTTATCCGGTGAACGTCAAGAACAAATACGTTGCGGCTCAGCGGGCCTACGGCTCGTTGTCCGATTTGCCAGAGCGGGTCGATCTAGCGGTACTTTGCACTCCTGCAACGACAATCCCCAACCTCATCGAACAATGCGGCAATTTGGGGATCCCGGCGGCCTTGGTGATCACTGCAGGCTTCCAAGAGATCGGCTCTGCAGGCCTAGCCCTCCAACAGGAACTCCTCAGCACGATTTCCAAATATCCAGCCCTGAGAGTCCTTGGCCCGAATTGCCTCGGGCTCATTCACCCCGAATCGCGCCTGAGCGCAAGCTTCGCTCGCGGAATGCCCAAGGCCGGTAGCCTCGCCTTCGTCTCTCAATCCGGAGCCCTATGCACCGCGTTCCTCGACTGGTCGATCCGAGAAGGGATCGGTTTTTCGAACTTCGTGTCGTTGGGCAACCAAATCGACGTCGGCTTCTCCGACCTTCTGGAATACCTTGCCGACGATCCCAAAACCACCGCGGCGATTCTGTACATCGAATCGATCACCAAACCCAAAGCGTTTATTCAAGCCGCAAGACGATTTAGCATGAGCAAGCCACTCATCGCATACAAAGCAGGGCGATTTGCAGCCTCGGCCCAAGCCGCCGCCTCCCATACCGGTTCGCTCGCTGGACTCGACGAGGTCTACCAAGCCGTCATGGAGCAATGCGGTATCGTCCGCGTTTATGACATGGATTCCATGGTCCAATGCGCCGAACTCCTCTCGCAAACGTCTTTGTCGGGACCTGATACCATCGGCGAACGAATCGCCATCGTTACCAATGCGGGGGGACCAGGGGTCATGGCCAGCGACACTCTGCTCGAACACGACGGATGCCTTACCCAACTCGATCCTTCCACGATCGCACAACTCAATGAATGCCTTCCACCCAACTGGTCCAAAGGAAACCCCATCGATGTGATCGGCGATGCGACTCCAGAACGGTTCGCCAAGGCACTGCGGATTGTCCTGTCCGATTCGAACGTCGATACAGTCCTTGCCATTCTCTCGCCACAAGCGATGACCAACCCGACGCACACGGCCCAGCAAGTCTCGCAAATCCCCATCCCCCCCTCAAAACGGTTGGTCGCAGCGTGGATGGGTGGTCTATCGATGCAAGATGGGATCGAAATTCTCCAGTCGAACGGGATCCGAAATTTCGATACCCCCGAACAGGCCATTCGCGGCCTACTTCGTTTGATCGATTACAAGAGGAGCAATCGACGGCTTCGAACTCCAAAACCGCTCGATGCAACCGCATCGCTCCGAACTTGCAACCAGGAACCAAACGGCTCTGATCAAGCTTCCGAACGACTCGAAAGAAAACGCTTCCTGGAAACCCTCGGTCCTATCGTCCAACAAGGTTGCTCACCAACAACCATCCTCTCGGAGGTCGATTCGAAACGATTGCTGAACCTGTATCGAATTCCGACCACCCCGATCAAAATCGCTTCGAATGCAGACCAAGCCGTCGCACTGGCTGAGGCCATGGGGTATCCGGTCGTACTCAAGATCCACTCCCCTCAAATCACCCACAAAACCGATGTGGGTGGCGTGCTGCTTTCCCTCCAAAATCCTGAAGCGGTCGCAAACGCGTTTCACTCCATCGAACAAAGCGTCGCGAAAGCAAGGCCTGATGCGACGATCCAGGGAATCACTGTCCAACCCATGATCCATTGGACCAACTGCGTCGAACTGATCTTCGGATCAAAACACGACCCTGTCTTTGGACCTGTCGTCTTGGTAGGCTTCGGCGGAATAACTGCCGAACTCTTCAAAGACCGTGCCATCGGTTTGCCTCCGATTACCCCCGAACGCTTGATGGCGATGTTGAAGTCATTGCGATGCTGGCCACTCCTAGATGGTTATCGCCAACGACCCAAAGCCAATATCGATGCCTTGGTCGATGTGATGACCCGTTACTCAGAGCTGATCTCTGAACAGGATTGGATTCAGGAATCAGATCTCAATCCGGTGCTAGTCAACGATCACCAAGCGATCGTGCTCGATGCTAGGTTCATCGGATAACTGCCAACGCAAACAGTTCACTTAGGGTTTGCGTTCCGTCAGCAAAAACTCTGCTTGCTCGTCTGCCAGTCGAGCCTCTCGGATCGCTCCGCGACGGCGATAAAGCTCAGCGAGATTCCGCCATGAATAAGGGGTCGGACCCGCATCGAGAGCCTGCTTGAGCGCTCTGGACGCCTCCTCAAGCGAGCCAGTATGCAAATAACTGTAACCCAATTGATTGGCGATGTATCCTCGCGATGGAGCCACCCGAAGCGCAACTTTGTAACATTCGACCGATTGCAATCGCAGAATATCAAGCTGCTTGGGGGAGTACTCCAATTCCCGTTCGTAGGTCTTGCCCATCGCATACCAAAGATCCGCTGCCCATGGATGGTTCAAGCATGCCTGAGGTACCAAGTCCGAGAAGGTCTGCAAAGCAGTAGGAAGGTCGGTGGAGTTGGCGTAACTGCACTCGTCGAGTTCTCGTAAGGCATGTTGCAATGCCGATTCATGCGGCATCGATTTGCGGATCGCAGACTTGCGCTGACCTGTGGTATTGCTCGGACCTGAAAGATGATCGAGCTTGCGAGCCAGAGCCAAGAGCCCCATGCGAATCTCATCGCGAGCACTATAGACACTACCCTTACGCAAAAGTGCATCGCACGCTTGAAGTCGAGTCATTAACCGCGGTCGCAACTCCCCCCATGCCGCATCAGCCGAGATCTCGAAAGCAGACGCCGCTTCCTTGCCATCGGCTGCACGACTGGGAATCCACTGATCATTCAGAAATTGGAACAAGCCAGGATCGGTCGAATCGAGAAGAAAATCCCTGGGAAAGGACCCCACGAGCCGACGCTGCTGTATCTGACGCTGCCGATTGGCCCCCTTCTGGGAACTTCGTAAGCCCCCCTCGACACCCTGCTGCTCATCACCCTCGAGCTCTTCGTCAGAACCCCCCATCCCTTCGAGGCTCTCTTGCTCGCTCAAGGACAAGACCGAGTCGGATACCAACTCGGATCGCAAGGGCTTTCCCTCGTTGATTTCCCTGTCGGGTAGCCCGCCCGGAATCTTGCTCCCAAAACGACCTGCTAGCGGGCTCTTGCCCGAACCAGACGACTGGAATGGCGATGCAGGATCGGCGGCATCCAACGCATCGAGCGCCCCGGGATCCAACACAATTCCCTCGGCTGGAATCTGACTCCATCGCTGAGCGGGAGTCGCGCGGTGGGGAATCGCCTCAGGTGCTCCCTTGGGTGGGAAAAGCTTGATCGGCTCGCTCGGCGCAAGGATCGACTGAGCCGCGACTTGTTGGGTGTCCACGAAGAGCGATGCCAGAACGCCAAACCCAATCCGAAAGACGAACTGGACACAACGGTCCCCCCCAAATCGCTTGACGACAGGGCCAACGCGGTAAGGTCTAGAGTTTGGGCAACATTCGCTTCGCATCGGATCCATACCAAGTCAGATCGGAGCCGAGGCGATACGCCGTTGAGTTTGGATCCAACAGGAGAGCCAAGCGGCGCCCATCCAAGCGTTTTTCTAGGCATGAAACGAAGAGTCCCCGCAGCTTAACACGAATTTGAGTGTCAAGATGCGAGGACTTTGAGCTTCGCAACGCTTGTAACAGCGTATTGTCAGCGCGTTGTCGGCCTGCTACTTCTCGGCCTGCTACTTCGCGGCCTACTACTTGTCGTCAGCGATCTGAGGATAAGCGACCCCGGCGAGGAAAGCGCCAAGGATTGGTGCGGCCCAGAAAAGCCAAACCTGGCCTACGGCAGACATATCACCACCGAAAATTCCTAGGACCAACGCAGGTCCGGTGCTGCGTGCAGGGTTGACCGAAAGATTGGTCACCGGAATCCCGATCAGGTGGATCAATGTCAAACCCAATCCGATGGCGATCGGAGCGAATCCGGCTGGAGCTCGCTTGTCGGTCGCTCCCAAAATAATCATCAAGAAGAAAAACGTCAGGACGACCTCCGCAAGGAAAGCCGAAACCATGTTGTACTTGCCCGGCGAAAATTCATCGTATCCGTTCGTCGCAAATCGACCTGCAAGACTGAAACCCGGATTTCCCGACGCGATGAAATACAGGACAAAGGCTCCCAACGTTCCGCCGATCACCTGAGCGATGATATAGGGGACCAAATCCTTCGATGGAAAGCGTTTGGCGATCATCAAACCGACGCTCACTGCGGGATTCAGGTGACAGCCGGAGATATGACCGATGGCATAGGCCATCGTCAAAACCGTCAAACCGAAGGCCAGAGAAACACCGACAAAACCGATCCCGAGATTCAACGGGGTAGCGTTTTCCATATCAATAAACTTCGCCGCCAGCACCGCGCTGCCGCAACCCCCGAAAACCAACCAAAACGTGCCGAGAGCTTCGGCCGCACATCGTTTACCAAGATTCATCGTATTCTCCTAAAAACCAAAAAACAGCCCGGTTCGCCCAAGCGATTGGGAAAGAGTCCGACTCAGACATTCCGATCGCTTGCATACCCAAAAACCGCGAACAAGTACAAGACGGATCGTACCGCATTTTCGCAGGTTGACTATCACAGGTCCTGCTCCCAAAAGCCCCCCTGAGTAAAGTCCCTCAATCTTCTTTTGCCCCGTTGGGGAGTTTTCCCCGAACTTTTCTGCGGCTCGGTGATCTAACTCCCCGAGCCATGGAGACTCGGTTCTATGCTCATTTTTTGGTAGGTTCCCATTTTGGATGGAAAGTCGCACTAGGGATGATTCAAGACTTTTGGCAGTACTTAGCTAACCTCCTGCAGAACAACCAAATCTTCAGCGGCGGATTGGTGCTCATGGTCGGCGGAGCGCTCCTGGCGTATTTCCGCCAAGTCCCAGCGCAAATTTATCAGTTCATCCGCCGGAGAGTGATCACCGAAATCGATATCCTAGACCGAGATCCGGCGTTTCAATGGATCGAAAAATGGCTGGCCCAACATACCTATGCGAAAAACCGAGCCCGGTCCCTGACGGTCAAAACCGAATCGATCGATTACGACGAACGCCGCGATAATCCAAATATCGACCCTCGCCCCCGCATTCTCTTTACCCCAGCCCCCGGCGTGCACTGGCTCTTCTTCCGCAATCGTTTGATCTGCCTGCATCGTGAACGCCCAAAACCCAACGAAGGTTCCGGACAACAGGTCAACGTGCGCGAGTGCTTCAATATCACCATTTTCTCGCGTGACCGAAAACTCGCCCAGCAACTCGTCGAAGAAGCTCGCGATGTGGCTATTCCAAAGTCCGAACTGCGTCTGACGGTCCACCGCGCCGGACAAGGTTATTGGATGGAGCAGATGAAGCGACTGCCTCGTCCACTCGATTCGGTCATCTTGGCCAATGGACTCATGGACGATCTGCTCGAGGACTCCAAAACGTTCTTGGCTCGCCGTGAATGGTATGTCCAACGCGGGATTCCTTACCGAAGAGGCTATCTGCTCCACGGCCCTCCAGGTACCGGAAAAAGCTCCGCCGTCGTCGCTCTTGCATCCGCTCTCCAAATGGACATCGCGGTGCTGAGCCTCGGGGACTCGAACCTCGATGACAACAGCGTCTCAGAACTCTTTAGCTCGATCCCAATCAACAGCATCGTTCTGATGGAAGACATCGACTGCGCTTTCCTCGAACGCAAAGAAGGGGACGACAAGCGGAGCAAAGTCACCTTCAGCGGACTCCTCAATGCCATCGATGGTGTTGCCGCCGGAGAAGGCCGATTGCTCTTTGCGACGACCAACCACATCGCTCGTCTCGACCCGGCCTTGATCCGACCAGGACGTATCGACCGTAAACTCTACATCGGACCTGCCAATCGCGAACAAGCCCAACGGCTTTTCCTGCGGTTCTTCCCCCACGCATCCGAACAGACCGCTCAGGCTTTCGCCGAAAGTATCCCGCTTGGCAAAGTCACGATGTCTGCACTCCAGACCCATTTGCTGATGTACGCCGACGACATCGACGGTGCGGTCGCTCAAATCGAAGATATGCTCGAGGCTCTTGAGTACCAACTCCCATGCGCTAAGATTGCAGACGAATCTTGACGCTTTCTCGGTGGGCAGTTAAACCCTCCTTGTCCGCCAACTGACTGACGCATGGCTCGATGTTTCGCAAGGCCTCAAGGCTAAATTCGACCTCACTGTATGACCTCAAGAAGTGATTGGCCGACAAGCCTGAGGCCCAACGCGCAGTCCCCCCCGTGGGCAAAACATGCGAGGGTCCTGCGGCGTAATCCCCCAACGCCACGGGCGAATAGTGCCCCTTGAAAATCGCCCCCGCATTGCGAATCCGACTCGAAAAGGTATCGGGATGATCGACCGAGATCTGCAGGTGCTCGGGAGCAAGTCGATCGCAGATCTCAATGACCTCCTGGTCGGACCTGCATCGGATACTGGCCCCAAACTCAATCAATGAGGCACGTGCCAAATCCGCCCTCTGAAGTGTTTGAAGCTGACTCTCAAGCTCCCGGTCGATCGCGTCGAGCACCTCCCCATGGGCCGATAAAACAATGCTCGATCCAGGCGAATGCTCAGCTTGAGCAATCAAGTCCGAAGCCGCATAACGGGGCTTGGTGCTCCGATCAGCGATGACGACCACCTCGCTCGGACCGGCGATCGAATCGATCGCCACGGTTCCATAGACCAAACGCTTCGCCAAAGCCACAAACAAATTCCCCGGGCCAACGATCATGTCGACCGCAGGAATCTCTGGTATGCCATACGCCAAACTCGCAATCCCCTGCGCTCCACCAACGGCATACACCTCCTGAATTCCAAGCTCATGGCAAGTCGCCAGGACTTCAGGATTGTAAGCTCCAAACGGGGTAGGGGGGGCCATGACCGCTATCTCCCGAACTCCTGCGACCAACGCCGGAACTGCCGTCATGAGGACCGTCGATGGATAAGCAGCAGCCCCGCCAGGAACGCAGATCCCAATACGTGCCAAGGGCGTATAACGCTGCTTGAGCATCGAACCGTTCCCATCCGAGACCTCGACGTCCTTGTGCAAGATCGCTCGCTGAAAACGTTCGACGTTCGCTCGAATCTGTCGCACCGATCGAAGAAACTCCTCAGAGACCGATCCGTGCGCTGCGACCATCCGATCGCGAGGAACCCTCAAGCGTTCGGCGACAATATTCGGATCGTCCAGCACCCTGGCATACTTGAGAACCGCTTGCGTTTTGCCTTTTTGTACGTCCTGGCAAATCCGCTCGACTACCTCTTGGGGACTGAGCGCTTGTCCAAACAAGGACAGCGTCAGCTTTGTCGATCGCTCCGAGACGACCGTCCCGTCTGGACTGAGCTTCTTGCGCAACGCCTCGAGCCGCTCTTGAAAATCCGAAGCCGTCGTATCGAGTCGCGTTAGCATCCATCCACTCGGAGGGTCTGAGGAAACCTAAGATTGCAAAGACTGCAGTTGCTCGGCAGTAAAATTCACGTTCGTCGCTACCGATTGAACATCGTCATGATCTTCAAGCTTGTCGAGCAACTTCATGACCGAGACGGCCGTATCCGAGTCGACCTCAACCGTTAAATTCGGAACTCGCGTCACTTGCTTGGATTCCAAAGCAATCTGCGCCGACTCAAGGGCATCGACCAACTCAGTGTAGACGTCGGTCTGACAGGTGACCTCAAAGCCCGACTCGCTTTCGGTGACGTCGTCAGCACCGTTCTCCAACGCCAACTCCATGAGCTTCTCCAAATCGACAGCCGTCTTGCTGATCGATATGAGACCTTTGCGTTCAAACAGGTAAGCCACGCAATTGGTCGACCCAAGATTCCCGCCATGGTTTTCAAAGAGTTTGCGCACCTCAGGTGCCGTGCGATTGCGATTGTCAGTCATGATGTCGCAAAGAATGGCGACTCCACCGGGACCATACCCCTCATAGAGCACCTCTTCGACATCGCCACCCTCGATCTCTCCGGTTCCCTTCTTGATCGCCCGGTCGATATTGTCCTTGGGCAACGATACTGCCTTGGCGTCAAGGATCGCTGTCCGCAAACGGATGTTGTTCGCAGGATCCCCACCCCCTAACTTCGCGGCAACAATAATCGCCTTAGAGAGCTTGCTCCATAACTTGCTGCGCTTGCTATCGACCAACGCCTTGCGATGCTTGATGTTGGCCCACTGTGAATGTCCTGCCATGGCAGATCCCTCTGAATGTTTTCGTGTTGTCTGTGTTCCTTGGATTCAATGATCAGATCGCCAAATCACTGACCTGCGATATGCAAACCCGAGCAACTCTACCTAGGTTTTTTCTTCGCTAGGCTCGAACCGACCGAACCCTGGTTGCCCTTGCCGCTCGCCTTGCCTGAATCCTTGACGTCCTTTTTGGACGCCTTGGATGGGTCCGTCTTGCTCTTTTCTGGCTTGCCCTTATCTAGCTTGCTCTTATCTGGCTTGGCCTTGTCGGATTTGCCCTTATCGGATTTGCCTTGGTCTGTACCGGTTTTCTCAGGCTTTGTACTTTTCCCAGGCACGGTGCCCTTCTCGGACTTAGAACTACCTGGCTTGCTTGCAACGGGCTTGCTAGTCGGTGGTTTGCTTGCACTTGGCTTGCTGCTGGCTGGCTTGCCTGCACTTGGCTTGCCTGCACTTGGCTTGACTGCATTCGGCTTGCTGCCCGACGACTTACTTGCAACGGGCTTGCTGCTGGCTGGCTTGACGTTTGCCGATTTATCGCTGGTGGATTTATCGCCCACCGACTTACTGCTGGCCGACTTACTGCTGGCCGACTTGCCCGAGTCCGGCACACTCTCAGAAGCCTTGGCAGGCTTGCTGATCGCTTTGGATACATGGGCCGACAGAGGCTTGCTTGGTGTCTTGGTGTCTTGGACCTCTTGCTTGGACAACGACTTTGCAGGTTCTGCTTTCTCGGCCTTCTCAACCTTCTCAACCTTCTCGGCCTTCTGACCCGGTGAGGACTTGGCCGATGCAACTGCACTCGGTGCTACCTTGAGCACAGGCGCAGTCGTCGGTTTCGTCGCAGGCTCCTTGGCCGATTCGACCGGCGTCTTGGCCGCAAGCGTCGGTTTGGTTGGCAATGGCTTGGACGTCGAACCTTTGGATTTCGACTCCTTAGGCTCCTCGACGGGCTTGGGCTTGGACTTGTAACTCGCTCCCATGTCCTTGAGGACGGCCAGTGGCACTGCGCTCTTGGGATGGTGGTAAAGGTCCGTAGCAAATTGATGCATCAGCCCAGCAAACTCAATCCCCTTGGTCTTCGGGATTGCTCGCTCGATTCCTGGCAACGCATTCTTTGGAATCTCCGAGAGCGTAAGGATCTCGCACTGCCACATCGCATCGCAAATCAGGCTGCTCGGAGGGATCGAATGCCCCCCTAGAGCATGCTGGGAGACGTAAGCGACCGCGAAAGGGGACATGCCTTTCCAAGCCTCAAGTTCGGCCGTAGCTTTGCCCAAGTTGGCTTTCTTCATGTCGTCGATATCGTACTGATACCGAGTCTCGAATATCGACTGCAAGCATTGCTTGATCCGCGACGCGGCCTGCATCGGAAAGGGCAAGGCTTTGAGCGCCTCGGCCAACTCCGCGACGGTCGTCACTCTGACTTCGTTCCAATCGAAATAGGTCTGCTGCAACTTGGCAAACCCCTCGTCGGCTTGCTCAACTCGGGCATCCTCGAGACAGCAAGCATAGAGAAGATGTTCAAGCACCGACCTTTCGGGCGGATCGGCAAGGGGCTTGTAATGCTTCCTGAGGGACTTCAGTAGGTTTTCGTATTTAACCGTGCGGTTACCGGAACTCATCGACCGTTCCTTTTCCTTTCAATCGCTCTTGCTCAAGTACGTCAAAGCTGTGTCTAGGCGGCTCTCTAGGGATTACCGCCAGAGTCGTTGGAAGTTTCACTCTCGACCTGCTCATCGATCGCATCGGAGGAATCGACCGGTGGATCGACTTTAAGGCCGGTCGGATTCGCCTCGCGCTCTTTGGAGATCTGCTCGAGGATTTGCTGGACAGCTACCGACTTTTTCACCCCCTCGTCCATCACAAAGGTCAAACGGGGGATGTAACGTGTCTCGATCCGATCCGCAATCTTGGACTGCAAAAAACCGACGGAGTTTTGCAATCCCTTCAAGACCGTCCGCTGCTGAGCGTCATTGCCCATGACACTCACGAGCACCTTGGCCTCGCGCATGTCAGGGGTGACCTCCACGCCAACGACGGTCACGTTCTGGACGCGTGGGTCGC
>Ga0315904_10007936_pt1 | contig 14126 bp, 12 predicted proteins | sample LakEriMetagenome_6_FD_203529 | JGI IMG/M metagenome (GOLD analysis project Ga0315904, IMG submission 203529) | Freshwater fungal communities from buoy surface, Lake Erie, Ohio, United States - Buoy 12 MA120 | ecosystem: Environmental > Aquatic > Freshwater > Lake | place: USA: Lake Erie, Ohio... | reverse complement strand
AGCTTTGCTTAGGACATAAAACCCAAAAGATGGCAGAGCGAAGCTCTGCCATCTTTTGGGTTTTGAATTGTCCTATCTATCTCTTACGTTGCTATAAAATCCAAGATTTTTATTGAGAGCATTACTTTGCAATGCTCTCAATAAAAATCTTGGAGTAGGCATGTTATACAATATTAGAGCTTTTTGAATGGTCGAGTTTTTTCTATGCAAGTTTGGGTATTGCTGTTTAACGCTAACACCGATAACGAAGGTATTTATACTCTAGAAATTGAAGGCAACAATATTATTGTCGCCTTTGAGCAAGAGGATGACGCGATTCGTTATGCAGGTCTATTGGAGGCTCAAGATTTTTTGTCTCCAACAGTTGAACGCATCGACAAGCAAGATTTAGAAGAATTTTGTGAAGAATCAGGCTATGACTTAAACATCGTACCGACCGATGCTTTGTTGGTTCCTCCTGAGAAAAATGTTGACAAAACTGATTGGTCTAGCGATCGCGATCGCAATTTACCAGAATCAGATGATGATGAGGTAGAAGATCCCGTAATTGCCATGATGCGTCGTCGTCTAGAGAATTTACTGTAGTGATTCTCAATTTGTCTTTCCACATATCGATGACAAACTCAGAACTACAAAACCTGATTAGAATTTGTTATAGGTATTACCACGATGTCTGATCTACCTTCCAATACTTTAACTAACGTCATTACCAAATTTGAACCAACCGCTGAAGGTAATGAAAGTGATGGTTGGTTTAACTATCCTGTGCGTGTTTATCCTCATCACACTGATTATGCGGGTGTAGTGTGGCATGGTACTTATCTAACTTGGATGGAAGAGGCAAGAGTAGAATGCTTACGCACTGTAGGTATGAGCTTTGAGGAGTTAGTTTCAGCGGGTGTGGACTTACCCGTTGCCGAGATGAATCTGCGCTATCACCGCTCGGCGCGAATGGGCGATGATGTGCTGGTAATGACTAGGCTTGTACCAGATAAAGTCCGCCTGAACTGGGAATATCAAATTCGCACCGAAACGGATCTATGTGTAACAGCAGTGGTTACCCTCGTACCTGTAGATTTTGAAAAACGTAAGTTGTTGCGATCGCTACCAAGCTCCTTAGAAGGGGCGATCGCTAAACTTACGGGAATTTAAGTTTTAAACCTCGCAATGCGAGGTTTAAATGCATAGTAACTGAGGAAATCAATCAAATCATGGCAAATTGGCAAGTAATTGCAGGCGGTGTGACCGCAGCAAAGGGCTATAAAGCAGCAGGGATTACAGCAGGACTGAAACCATCAGGCGCACCTGACCTAACTTTGATCGCCTCCGATGTCCCTGCGATTGCCGCAGGTGTATTTACCAAGTCTTGCGTCAGAGCCGCCTGTGTGGACTTTAACCGCGAAGTATTAGCTAAGGGCGGCTACATTAGCACGATCCTTTGCAATGCGGGTCAAGCCAATGCCAGTACAGGTGCAGAAGGCTGGCGTAATGCCGTTGAATGCGCTGAACTTGTACAGAAAGCTTTAAATACCTCAGATGGCGTTTTGGTGGCTTCTACTGGTGTCATCGGCAAGCAATTGCTGATGGACAAGATGCGGGCAGGCATTGCCAAAATTGCTCCATTAATTTCACCCGACGGTGGTGAAGATGCTTCGCGATCAATCATGACCACCGACACTGTGCCCAAGAGTATCGCCTTAGAAACACTGATCGACGGCAAGCCAGTTAGAATTGGCGGTATCTGCAAAGGATCAGGGATGATTCACCCCAATATGGCAACGATGTTGGGTTTTGTCACTTGCGATGCGGGAGTAGAGCCAAAGCTTTGGCAAAAGATGTTGTCTAGTTCTATCAATGCCAGCTTCAATCAGGTTACTGTTGATGGCGACACCAGCACCAATGACATGGTGTTGGCGCTCTGCAATGGTCAGTCTGGCGTAACTATTGATGATGAAGATTCTGATGCAGCGCAGCAGCTACAGTCCATGCTCAAAGATGTTTGCATGAGCTTAGCTAAGGCGATCGCCCGTGATGGTGAAGGCGCAACCTGCATGATCGAAGTTAATGTTACTGGCGCATCTAGCATTGAGGCTGCGCGTCAAATAGCCAAAACCATTGTTGGTTCATCGCTTGTAAAATCCGCAATTTTTGGTAACGATCCGAACTGGGGCAGAATTGCCGCCGCCGCAGGACGATCAGGCGTTGATTTCAATCAAGATCTGTTGAATATTCAACTGGGTGATTTTGTAATGATGAAGGATGGCACACCGCAGGAATACGATCGCAAGGCAGCTAGTGACTATCTCAAAAATGACACCGTAATCATCAATGTCGGTGTCGGCGATGGTAGTGGTGATGGTACTGCATGGGGCTGTGACCTTAGCTATGATTACGTCAAGATCAACGCTGAATACACAACTTAAAAAAGAGGCGTGCAAAGCACGCCTCTTTTTTATATAGCGATCGCGAGTTACTTTTTGGAAGTTAGGATTTAGGCGATCGCATACACAATTCAAAATAGCGATCGCAGTTTACTTTTTAAAAACTAGGAGATTGGCGATCGCATACACAATTCAAAATAGCGATCGCGAGTTACTTGGCACTGGTCAGCTAAAACGTGATCGACGTATTTGCGTCTTTTTTGTTGGCATGAAATGTACATTTCAGCACCCATCCCTCATTAACTGACCAGTGCCAGCGATAATAGGATTACTGATATTAGCTCATTAAGCTCACTTAAAAAACTAGGCGCTGATGGAGCAGCAATTCTCATTATGACTTTTGATTTGCCTAAGCAGTCAAATTTTGAACGAAGGAATCTGCTTTTCAAAGATTGCTATTGCGAATATTCTCAATAGTTACCGCCAGATCAAGACAAAGTTTTCATAATGAGAATTGCTGCATCTCTGTGATTTGTTGTTTTACTGTTGCTAGATGACCTTTGTAGGTGTAATCGAGGATAAAAGTCTTGCGGGTACAGTTTTCGTTTCTAAGCATTTTGCGGATCAAAGCCATGTAGATAAAGGAGCAGGAGGTGTAGCGCTTATCGCCGTAGACAAAACCTGTATGCGAAGAATACCGAACGATGACAACGAGCAGTCACTGTGCAAAGATTAGTTCACAACTGGGTGAGACCTCATGTGAGTTTAGGGAAAAATAGGACTCCAGTTATGGCGATCGGGCTATATCATCGACCGCTTTCCATGCTGGAGTTGTTTTCACTACGGGGTTTTCTCTCCCTCACTACTTAACTGACCATTGCCACCCGATATAGCCTTAGCCACTTTTCTCAAGACAAATCAAAGCCCAAATAGTGAGACTCTGCGCGAAGCACAGCCTCTCACTATTTGGGCTTTATGTCCTAACAAGAATGGCGACAGCTATACATAGAAATGGTCATTAACACCTCTCCAGCTTCTTTTAAAATTAATATTTGTAACTTGAGTATCACTATAACCGATTGCCACTTTTTTGAATTCACCTCAAGGCACTACAAAAAACTCTTACTGCGATCGCTCAAACAAAGCCACCCACAAACGACGCGAGCCAATTTGGGAGCTATAAAACAGTAAATCTATTAATAGTTTTAAGGCTAAGCGTTGGATCTCTTCAGGTTTAGCTTGCTCCTCCTCAGCCATTCGCTCTTGATACAGACTATTAAAGCGATCAAGATAATCACCCAAAATAGGTTCGCGGTGGGGTGTACGCTTTAAAGCCGTACATTTCTCTAACTGAGCAACCGCATTACGGATCGGAAATTGTTGCTGCGCGGCAAGCGTACAACTAATTAAAGTCATAGCCCTCGCCTCATCAACATCTAGCTTCTTGCGCCCCTTGCCCTTGCGTAAGGGACTAGCCTGCCGCAAGCGCCATAACGTAATGCGATCGCTTAAAATCTCTTCAAATCCTAGCTTTTCGGCAACCGCCAACATCTCATCGGAACCAAGTCCCGTCAATGATTCTAGGGCAAGCAGCACTAAATCCAAATGCGCCTTGATGGCCTGCAACTGAGGCAAATCTGGATTTTCAAAGGATGGCGCAGGATTGGAGGTCATGAGTCAGAGCTAGATTTAATTTGAGGTAAAGGTGGTAAAGGTAAAGGACGATGTTTACTTCTTGACTTGTCGGTTATATCTTTAGTTGCATTATCCATCAAAGTAACATCGCCTAATTTCACACTTAATTTATCACTTGGTATATCAATTACTTCACCTCGTGAAGCACTCCGCGCTCTTCCTTGAGTTGCCCATGCTTGCATAAAGCTAATCTGTTCCCTAGCCGTACTAGCCAAGGGATAGGTTTCTGCGATCGCGCCTAAAATATCCTCAGTACTAACATCGCGCTGCTCATGGAAAGCTCGATACATGCCTTCAACGATCGCTTGTTCAATTTCTGCGCCACTAAACTCCTTAGAAATTGCAGCCATTTTATCAATGTCGAAATTGCGTAATTCCATCGGCCGGAACCGTTTCAAATGCAGCAAGAATATTTCTTTGCGTTCTTCATAGGTGGGTAGATTAATAAAGAACAATTCATCAAATCGTCCTTTTCGCAATAGTTCGGGCGGTAAAGCATGAATGTTATTCGCCGTAGCTACAACAAATACGGGACTAGATTTTTCCTGCATCCATGTTAGTAAAGTCCCCAACACACGCTGACTCGTTCCCGAATCGCCCGTACTGTTAGAAATACCTCCAAAAGCCTTATCGATTTCATCAATCCAGAGAATACAAGGAGCAAGAGCTTCGGCTAGCTGAATCGTTTGGCGAGTGCGGCTTTCAGACTGTCCAACTAGACTGCCAAATAAGCGCCCTACATCCAACCGTAATAGTGGTAACCGCCAAAGATTGGCGATCGCCTTGGCGCAGAGACTTTTCCCTGTACCTTGAATGCCTAATAGCAAAACACCGCGAGGATTTGGTAAGCCAAAGGCTCTTGCTTCGTCAGAAAAGGCTTGCTGACGCTGCATCAGCCAGAGTTTGAAATTATCCAATCCCCCAATGCTGTCTAGCGTTTCATTGGGTGTAAAAAATTCTAAAAACTCCGTTTGACGAATCCGTTTTTGCTTCTCAATTAAAACCCGATCAATATCTGATTCATTGAGAAAATGTTTCTGCACTATTGATTTAGATAGCGTATGGCAAATGCGATCGCGGGTCATACCCATACAAGCCTTAATCAATTGTTCAAGGCTGTTCCCTTCCATTCGTAACTGTTCAGGCGGAATCATCTGTTCGATGATATTCCGAATTTCTGTATTTTCAGGCAATGGGAAGTAGAGCACCGCAACCTGTTCTTCGAGTTCCGAAGGCATCTCCAGTAAGGGACTCAATAGAATCAAAGTCTTCCGTGAATTGCGAAAACTTCGATAGAGATTTCGTAGTTGGCGGACTAAAATTTCATCAAGACGCTGCGAGGCTAAGCGTCGATGTAAATCTCGAAATACATAAATAGTCGCCGCTTGCCGATCGCTAGTTTCAACAATTTGCAGAGCTTGCAGCAAATTATTTTTGCCTTCTTGATTATGCTCAAAACCACGCACAAGATCGTAATAATGCATCTGACGTGGTGGACCACATTCTTTTGCAACTTGGGCGATCGCTTTTTCAGCGCGTTCTTCTTCCCATGTCACGACATAAATAATCGGACATTTGGCGCGGATGAGCAGACTAAGTTCTTCTTTGAAATTGAGAGATTTCATGCATAGATGCCTTGGGTTTATAAAAACTTGCTAAGCGAGTTTTTATAGCGGGTTTAAATAAATAATTTTAGAAGAAATCGTCATTTGCTAACTGTCGATGTGGTGTTGGTAGAGATTTTAAATGACTGAGAAATTGTAACAGCTCATCATTGGTTAATTGCTGACGTGACTTTTTATCAAAAGTCCTTACCAAATAATCACGCCCCTGTGTTTTGGTCCAACTTAGCCGCTCCATCTCCACATCGATTTTAGAAATTGCGTCTGACAGATCAACAGGCTCAGGTGAAATTTGGGGTGCTGAGGCTTTGGAGGGAATTGGCTTATTAATAGGTATTTCGCCAAGTTCAGGCGTTATTTTATCAAATTCTGATCCTGTTCCCTCTAGATCAGCATCTTTCCTAAAACTAAAACCATCTTCATGATCATATGCATCTACCCCATACTCACTGGCTGCTTTGGATTGAATTGTATGCGTAGTATGCATTACGTTCGCCGATGGTAGCGAATTTACAGTTGACGGTTCGCGTGAAACTTGTGTTAGCATCGGCGATCGCCCTCCATAATTACCGTAGTTATGATCAAAACTATTGTCAAAGGCAAGCCCTGCGATCGCAAGAGCGCGTTTTACGGCGCGGTCTTCAGCTATTTCGAGATCGCTATCTACAGCCGTAGCCGTACCCATGATCGCATCTCCTTCAGAGACGATCGCCCTAAAAGCATGAAGCCCATCTATTTTAGGTAGCATCTCTGTCTGGATACGACCTTGAGGATATTGAGAGCGAAACTGGGCGAACATAAATAGGTACAAAATCAATTTTTTGAGGAAATAATCTGCAAAACAGAGAATATCTTATAGCAGTTTTCCAACTTATGAGAACGAAAGCAAATGGCGGTCTTTTGTGCAGCCACTGACTACCTAGGTGTCAAAAAAGTAGGCAAGAGGAGGCGTGTAACCAGGAATCTTATTTTCATCTACTTCATCAATCTGATCGGGATCAAGATATTCATTGGCGTAACGCAAATAAACTTTTTCGCTGACAAATAAATCAAATAAATCAGGATCAATATGGTTACCCTGCTTCATTTTACCGAGGATTTGCAGGCATTCTGTCAAGGTTTTACCTTTTTTGTATGGGCGATCTTTAGCGCTAAGTGCTTCAAAAATGTCGGCTATTCCCATCATTCTTGCAGGTAAAGACATTTGTTCGCGGGTTAGACCTTTTGGATAGCCTTTACCATCCATTCGTTCATGGTGACCGCCAGCATATTCTGGTACACGACGCAGATTGCGCGGATAAGGAAGTTTCTCAAGCATTTCGATTGTGACCACAATGTGATCATTAATCGTCTTGCGCTCCTCTGCTGTAAGTGTTCCTCTAGAAATATTCAGGTTGTACACTTCATCATCAGTCAAGAAATTTACCTCCGCACCTTTAGGATCAATCCAGCGATAGGTGGCAATTATTTGCAAGCGCTCTTTATACTCATCACTCATAAATTCTCCCCCAATATTACAAATGCGGAGAAAATCTTGATCGCTAGAGTATTGGGCAAGTTTTTGCTGAAATGCTTCTTCCAACTCAGGAATGACGGTGAGATTACCAGACTCGATCGCAGCCATTTTTTGATTGAGAAAACTAATTTCAGCATCCCGTTTTAATATTTCAAAGCGAGTATTGATTAAGTGAATGCGATCAAAAATTGTTTCTAATTTCGTAGCTTTATCGATCACATGTACTGGAGTGGTGACCTTACCACAATCATGGAGCAGACCCGCTATTTTCAGTTCGTACCGTTCATCTTCATCTAATTCAAAATCCTTAAAAATGCCATAATCGGCTTTGCAAGCAGCATCTGCGATCATCATCGTTAATGTGGGGACACGTCGGCAATGAGCACCATTGTAGGGCGATTTTTTGTCGATCGCTTCAGACATGAGATTAATAAATGACTCAAACAATTCGCGAAACTGACCGATCAATTTGTTGTTAGTTAAGGCGATCGCGGCTTGGGATGCTAAAGATTCGCCGATGCGCTGAGAGATCTTGGAAAATTCAATAATCTGATTGTCTTTAGAGCCTTTGGCATTGATTAGTTGTAGCACTCCAATCAATTCATTTTCATGATTGAGCATGGGTAGAGTCAAAAATGACTTTGAGCGATAGCCCATGTTGGTATCAAAAGCTCTTGGTCCCGAAAAGTCAAAGCCTTCAGCAACGTAGGCATCAGGAATATTAATCGTTTTTTTATATAGAGCAGCATGGGCTGCCACCATCGTATTGTTGGGATTTCCTGCTTCGTCATAGAGAGGCAAATCGGGAAAAGGGATTGGGTCTCCTAGTTTTGCCCCCATCATGATCCCTAGCGAGTCATTCATGATGATTTCAAATTGAAGATGTCTTTTATCTTCAGTTGCTAGATATAGTGTCCCCCCATCAGCATTTAAGATAGTTTTCGCCACTCTCAAAATCATCTCTAGCAATTTGGGCGTATTTTTTACTGCTGAGAGCGCAATACCGATATCATTTAGCTTTTCGATTAGTTCAAAAGATTCTGATTTAGTATCGTCCATGTCCATATTTTGCATCTCTATTTGTCAACAGCGTCTTTTTTTGGAAATGTTATAAGGGAACAAGTTTGTTAATTTTTATTGGTTTGATTGGGTTGAAGCAAAACTTTTGGTAAAGGTGGCAAACCATTCTTTTTCCAGAACTGTTGAAATTGTTGGGGCTGAGCTAGCCTCCATCCAAATAATAAGATCGCGACTGAAAATGTTGTTGCCAAACCAAATTTCACAAGAATTATTGCAATTTGCCCATAATTCGGATTGGCTTTTTGGTTATCTTTTATTTTTTGTTCAGCATTAAGACTTGAGCTCGAAGCACCTAAATATATAGTATCGGTTTGACGCGGAAATTGATTAGCTGCTTCAGATATTTGTTTTTGTAAATACTTGATTGACTGATACACAATTGGTGGTGCTTGATCGGTTCTAGACCATTGTCTGGCGACAGCGGAGGGAATAGCACATAAGTTCTTGGATTCTAATTTGGCAATGCGATCGCGTAAAGATATTTCATCAGAAATTAAAACCACACATTGTGTTGGATGAGCATTCGCTACCCCAACTGCACTTTGAGCAACATTGATCATCACTCTTGCCTGACGACTGAGATTTTGAGTAGCTCTAATCACTAAGTCAGCATGTTTGGCTGTTAGGGTTGTAACTTGCCAGTTCAAATCTGACGAATTTTGAAATTGTTTTGCGTTTGACTCATTACCTTCGGCTTTACCATTCGCAATATTTTTAATTTCGATCGCCACAACTTCTGGCAAAAGGCATTCCCCTAATTTTGCGATCGCCTGCCAAGTATTTGGATTAGTGGAGACAATTGCGCTAGTTTCAACAAGCAATAAGTAAGCAGATTTGGACATAGCAAAATATAGACAGCAGAAACATGTAGATTTTGGGCGCGATGGCTCAGAGATCAGCCATCACACTGAATCAAGAAAAAATTACTTTATCAATCGAGAGCCTTGCCAGTTACCAAAATTGTTGGTGCTTTCCCCAGTACCGTAGCTACCATAAAACTCTTTACAGCCTTCACCAAAAACGAGAATTCCTTTTCCTTGTTGTTGTGGTTGCTTTTTGGGAGTCTCTTTCCAGTCAAAGGTAATCACATTGTTAGACAACTTACCTGTTAACTCACCCGCAATTTTCCCGCGTTCAAAATTTGCATATTCATATTTCCCTGAAACTAGATTTTCACTCTGCTCTTGCAAAGTCACTTTGCCAAAAGGCGTTTGCCAATCTCCACTAATTTTTGATTTACAGGCTAGGTTGCTATCTGGGGTTGCCTCAGGGGCTGTGAGATACTGCAATCCAATTATTGTCACAATGGTGACTCCACCTAATCCCAAAGCTAAAAACAACCAAGATGCAGAGATTGGAAATTCAAAGGGTTTCTTCAGTAATTTTGAGAAATATTTCAAATCGCCCTCTGAAGAAGTGGGAACTTCTTGCTCTAAGCTCTCTACTGCTGGTGAAGTTTCATCTTCACCTTCTGGTGGCAATGGTTGCGATCGCTTATTTTTACTAGACCAAAGTTTTTGCATAGTTCAGGCAAATGTTTTACTGCCAATATCTAGTAGTAGCTACTCAAAGTTAAAAATAAAACTCTAATATCTGTCCCGACCGCATAGCGGTCGGGACAGATATTGGTTTTGTTTTTTTAACTTATGCTGAGTTACTTAACTACTAGTATTACATAGTTGCATGATGATAAAACTCGTGCATATCAACCCGCTCAGCGATTATGCTTAGCAATGGTGGATGTAGTCGTATTGCTAAGCGTCTACCATTGTTAAGTTTTAGATTTTAGGTAACCCCATGTCTCAACCTTCGGAGACTGATATTCGACAGATTTTTGATCGCATTGCTCCAGTTTACGATCGCTTTAATGATCTCCTAAGCTTAGGACAGCATCGGATCTGGAAGAAAATGGCATTGCGTTGGTGTGAGCCACAACAAGGCGAAAAATGGCTTGATCTTTGTTGTGGCTCTGGAGATATGACGGCTTTAGTCGCGCAAAAAGTTGCACCCACTGGTCAAGTGATCGGCGTTGATTTCTCTAAAGAACTATTAGCGATCGCTGCTGATAAAGCCAAAAACTATTTGCCGAAAATTCAGAAATGTCTGACATGGCAAGAGGGCAATGTTTTGAGTCTACCTTTTGCGGACAATACTTTTGATGGTGCAACCTTAGCCTATGGCTTGCGCAATGTTGCAAATATTCCTCAATGCTTGTCCGAGTTACATCGTGTTTTGAAAAATGGTGCAACTGCTGCAATTTTAGACTTCCATCGTCCTAGCGATCGCTTGATGCAGTCTTTTCAAGATTTTTATTTGGATCGCATGGTTGTTCCCCTAGCCGATCGCTTTGAAATGACTGAGGAATATGCCTATATTGCACCAAGTCTGGCAAGATTTCCGATTGGTGCAGAGCAGGTGAAACTTGCTAAAACTGCTGGATTTACGCAGGCAACTCACTATGCGATCGCTAACGGGCTGATGGGCATATTAGTTTTGCAAAAAACTAGAAAAATCAGCGCTTTGCACTGACTTTTTTGATTTATAGCCTTAGCCATTTGTATCAGGATGAATAGCGTGAAGCGCCGCTTCACGCTATTTGGGTTTTATGTCCTAACAAGAATGGCGACAGCTATACATATCATGATTTCCACACAAATCTTGTCTTTTGAGTTCTGCGATACCGAATCTTAGTCATCAGGAGCAGTAGATTTGGAAGTGCTGAGACGAGAAGAAGAAAACATGACACAAGTTAATCTTGAACGAATTAGAACTCTCCGCCAACAGATTATGGCTGAAACGAATCATGAATTTGCTGACTGGAATTTAGTTCAGCAACTCTTAGATGACTTGATGATTAATCATCGACAATATAAACAGTTCGCCATTAAAGAGAACATTGGCTTGTATCAATAGTTTTATGTGGATTTTGCAAAATGTCATTTACATAAAGAAGGGGCGCAAAGCGCCCCTTCTTTATGTAAATGACATTTCCAGCATCCGTAGCATTGGCTTAAGTGCAGCCTGACGAATTGACTCATCGAGAATTATTTCTGGAGAGCGGTTTTTCATGGCGAGATAGACTTTCTCTAGAGTATTCAGACGCATGTAGGGGCATTCATTACAGGCGCAATTGCTGTTAGGGGGCGCAGGAATAAATTTTTTAGTTGGCGAGGCTTTTTGCATCTGATGGATTACGCCAGACTCGGTAACCACGATAAATTCTTGGCGATCGCTATTCTGGACATATTTTAGTAATCCCGTAGTCGAGCCAATGAAATCAGCATGTTGCAATACATTGGCTTCGCATTCTGGGTGAGCGATGATATCTGCTTCGGGATGACTGAGCTTAAGTTGTACTAATTTGCGTTCAGAAAAGATCTCATGGACGATGCAAGCTCCATCCCATAACAACATTTCTCGCCCAGATTGCTCCATTACATAGCGTCCAAGGTTGCGATCGGGGGCAAAGATAATCGGCTGATCTTTGGGGATTTGATTGACGATCGCTACAGCATTGGCACTGGTGCAAATAATATCGCTGAGGGCTTTGATGTCGGCGGAGCAATTTATGTAGGAAATCACCATATGATCGGGATGTTCAGCTTTAAACTTGGAAAAGCGATCGGGTGGGCAACTATCCGCAAGTGAGCAACCTGCATCTAAATCGGGTAGTAACACTAATTTATTTGGGTTCAAAATTTTGGCAGTCTCTGCCATGAAATGTACACCCAGAAAGACGATCACATCTGCTTGGCAATTGACGGCTGCCTGTGATAAACCGAGGGAGTCACCGATATAGTCTGCGATATCTTGAAGATCGGGATCTTGGTAATAATGCGCCAGAATGACGGCATTTAGGTCTTTCTTAAGATCCGCGATCGCTTTAAATAGGTCGGTAGGAATCGAGTTTTGCGAAAATTGGCGATCAAGTTGTTCGGTTGTCGGAGCGGTGAGAAACATGGCTTGCCTCACGGAAATAAGGATAGTGAGTAATAGTGAAAGTTATTCATTTATTATATTTAATTATAGTAGAAATTACCAAAAATATATCTGTCTAATGTAATAGATCAAAACCTACAGCAATTGCCGAGCAAATGAGCCATAAGATAAATTTTGAAAGCGTTGCTTCGCAACGCTTTCAAAATTTATCTTGGTTTGGGTTTGAGCGCAAAGCGCTGTAAATATTGGTAATGTGGGTTTCCCCCACATTACCAATATTTAGGTTTTATAGGACTTACGCAAAAATGCCCTGAAAGCCTCATTTTGCCGTAGGGGCAATTCATGAATTGCCCCTACGGCTCGTTCTTTTTTGTAAGTCCTATTTTATTTAGTTTGCAACTTTCTCTGTAATTTTCGCGTCATCTTTACGAAAAAGTTGAATTGATTGAAATCACTATGCGTTTTGAAGATTGCCGAGTTGACATTCCCCGCGCTGAAGCGACGGGGATTCCTGAGCTAATCACAGCCCTTTCTGCTTACACATACTTAGGTCTTACACGATTATGTTCCATCCGAGCTTACTAGAATATTCCTTGTCATCTAGATACCCTTTTAATGGATGGCTCTCCAAGCGTTTCTCCATTGTCGAGCCACATTTTTTCGGACTTATGCTGGCGGTGTTTCAACCTGTAACTTACGTCCTATTCTAATACAAAGCCGTGCTGGAAGCACGGGGTTTTAAACCCATTTTTCTGATAAAAAAGATAATTTTTTGTTGGCTCTAGCTGTATCAGGTCATGCAAATTACCTAGTCACTGGTGATGCAGATTTTTTGATATTAAATCCATTTCAAGGGGTCTGATGCGCCACATTACTGTAACGCATCAGATCAAAGGTTACACAACTACAAAATTCACCAACTTTCCAGGAACTGCAATTACTTTCTTAATCTCCTTACCTTCGAGATACTTTTGCGCTGCACTTGAACTGCGGGCATATTCTTCCAATGCTTGCTTATCATTGCTGGCGCTAGATGGCACTTGAAGACTGCCGCGCACTTTGCCATTGATTTGAATTACGAGGGTAATCTCATCAACGGTGAGAGCATCGGGATCATGGGTGAGCCAAGGCTGCAAATGGATTGAGTTTGTGTGACCAATTAACGACCACAGTTCCTCGGCGATGTGTGGCGCAAAGGGAGCAAGCAAAGTTAAGAGGGTTTCGACACCTTCCAAGAAAGTAGCCGAACTCTTATCTTCGGCATCTTGCAAGGCATTACTGAGCTTCATCATTTCCGAAATGGCAGTATTTAGTTGATAGCCTCCATCGAAATCTTCAGAAACTTCTTTAATCGCGATGTGAATTGAACGGCGCAAATCTTTATCAACTTTTTTAGAAATACCATTCTGTTTAGTTTCCGCAAAGCTAGTCACTAAGCGCCACACTCGATTTAAGAAGCGTTGCTGACCTTCGACATCGGCATCTTCCCATTCCAAATCTTTTTCAGGAGGAGCTTTGAAGAGAGTGAACATCCGCAAAGTGTCGGCTCCATACTTAGCGATCGCCACCACAGGTGACACCCCATTGCCCTTAGATTTGGACATCGTGGCAAATAGCGCTTGCAAAGGTTCACCTGTTTTGGGATCTTTAGGATCTTTGGGATCGACTAAAGCCGAAGGAACCCATTTATCCTTGCCGCCTTTGTTAGGGTTCATGTAAGTCAAGCCCTGCACCATGCCCTGTGTCAGCAATCTCGTAAATGGTTCATCGAATTTGAGTAAGCCACGATCGCGTAAAACCTTAGTCACGAAACGTGAATAGAGCAAATGCAAAATCGCATGTTCGACACCACCGACATATTGATCGACGGGCATCCAGTTATTAATAGCATTG
>Ga0315904_10007935_pt1 | contig 14127 bp, 40 predicted proteins | sample LakEriMetagenome_6_FD_203529 | JGI IMG/M metagenome (GOLD analysis project Ga0315904, IMG submission 203529) | Freshwater fungal communities from buoy surface, Lake Erie, Ohio, United States - Buoy 12 MA120 | ecosystem: Environmental > Aquatic > Freshwater > Lake | place: USA: Lake Erie, Ohio... | reverse complement strand
TTTTGCTCAATTTGAAAAAGCAAAATTGCTTGTGCTTGCTCTACAGTTAATTTTTGTTGATCGCTATCCATTTTTGCAACTACAATCTGTGCAGCATGTTTCTGAAAATATTTTTACTGCCAGGTTTGGCTCTTCTGGTCTTCCTAAGTCTTCCCAAAATTTTTCTCTACCCATGTTATCTGTTACTGGAAAAGGACTTGATTCGAATTTAGGATTTTGTGGCTCTGGTCTTACTTCTATGTCCCAGGCATTTTCTAAGTTGTCAAAAAACCCTATACCCATGTTATTCCTCTGTGTCTGCTAGTGGTGTATCTACAGGTGGCTTTGAACTGTGTGATGTTGTGCATGTACATGCTTCGCAACACATTGGTCCATCATATGCGGTTTCGGTCATGAATCCATTATATCACAATTAGTTAAAGGAGTCTCCACAAGCACATCCACCAGCAGCATTAGGGTTATCTATGGTAAAACCCTGTTTCTCGATAGTGTTTACAAAGTCCATTGAGGATCCATCAAGATAAGGCCAAGACATCTTGTCTATGCGTATATCAAAGTCTTTATATCTTACTAGTTCGTCTCCATCTTTAGTCTCATAGTCAAAATATGTCTGATATCTCAAACCAGAGCATCCTCCAGGCTGAACTGCTAGTCTTAGGAATAGTGTTCTATCTGGCATAGTTATTTGGTTGTCTTTTATAAGTTCCGCCACTTTTTTGATTGCTTGCTCTGTAAGTTTCATGATTCTATTATACAGTAAATCTGAAAAAAATTGTAAAACCCATATACCACAAAATCTGAATATTTTGTTTAGATGTATGATACATAAATAAACAGAAAATGATCAAAAAAAATAGTGAGCCCATAGACCCACTATCTTTTTGTTTAGTTGTTTATTTTTTTACCTTGTATCCAGCCACTATGGATTCCAATGAGTGGTGCGTCTATGTTCAACACTGTTCCAATGGGTAGTGCGTGGGTCATCTTCTCAATGAATACCAGTACATCCCCCTTAGTGTCAAAACTCATACCCTTAGTGGAGCCTGTTGTTGTTGTTAGTGTTACATTTATCATTTAGTTATTCCAATCTAATTCTATTCCGTCATTTTTTGTATCCACGCATTGACATGGTTCTACTGAGTAATCATTCTCATCACCAAAGAAAACTAATCCTCTGCCATGACAAGTAGAGCAATCTATTGTTAGTACTGAGTTTATCATTTAGACACATACCAATCTGTCCACATAGGGAGTTGCTCAGGGTCGCCATCATAGTAATAGCGCTCAATGTTATTTTCACAATCCATACAGAAAGTGTATTGTTCATCTCCTACATTGGAGATAGCAGGAACGAATGGAGTGTGCTCTTTGCACATTGTGTTTAGTGTAGTCATTTTAGACCACCTTTCTTAGTGAGAGTTTCTCACTTTCTTACTACTGTAAGTCTAACACAGACCACTGACATTTTGGCCTGTTTCTCGGGCGTGTCGCAAAACTATTTTTGTGATAAGCATCACATGTCCAGAATGTCCGAATTTCAAAAACCCCGGCACCTGTGGATAACCTGTGTATAACTAATGTGATAAGAAACACACTTAAGATACGGCGTGTCGATTTGCTTTTTTGAGATTTTTATGTTAGACTTACGGAGTAAGAAAAACTAAATAAGGGATAAATCGGGCAGTGAGCCTAGCAAATAAATGTGAGATAAATCACAGTGAGCCTAGCGAATAAATGCCCCGATTTGTCAGACCCCTCTGCTAGACTTGCTACATAAAGAAAAAGAAAGGTTGGTTCTAAAATGAACGAACAAACACTACAAAAACTACTAGGCTTCTCTACACATGAAGCAATAAAATCATCTATCGTAAGTGATGAGTATGACCGCTATGCGACTTGCTCTAAATGCGATTTAGACATAACCTCTTATTGGGTAGAAGACCCAGACCGCCTAAGCGGTTGGTCTGCTTGGAAATCTCTTAGCGGTTCTTGTCAGGTTGCTAACTAATGAGTATTTGGACTAGGTTCGCTACCATACATGACTACCCTAAAGGCATGATGAACCTATGCCCTTGCGGTCAGGTAGTCCTTGCCCCTGCTACCTACCATGAGGGCTTCCCTTGGTGGGATAACCCTAATAAGTGTAAAGAAATGTCAGAGGCTTCTGATAGACTTACTAAGTAAATAAAAAGAAAGGTAATAACTTAAATGAAAACTTATTCAATTCCAGACCTGTTAGTAGGTCAGACTTACTATCCACGCTCTCTTGCTCGTAAATACCAATACGGCGAAATTAACTACGCTACTAAGCGAGATGACATCTATTTGTATGGCGACTATGAAGCCTACGCAATTCGCTTCAATGGTCATCGTTGGGCTACTATTGCCGTTAAGGTAGGTGAGTAAATGAAAACTTCTATGTCGCTTAATGAAATTGAAGCGTTAGGATTTAATCTTGAGGATAATCTTTGCGTGTATTGCTCAACTACTATGAATAAAGAATACAGGATTTGCTTTAATTGTAATGAATACAAAAGTGTAATTAATCTTGTTGAAGCCGTTGGATACTATGGAAAAGAGATTTTGCCACTATGAAAAACTTACAAGAAAAACTTGATCTTGCTGCTAAAGAATTAGAGCCAATACTTTGGGAATTACTAGATGAAATTGAGGAGAATAAATAAATGAAAAAGAATATTTTGATTTCATACATCGCTGATGTTGAAACAGATTTAGATGCGTACTTTGCGCTACAAAAATCTTTGCGAAATTTGCCTGATAGCGAATTAGAAAAATTTGACGCATTTGAAATTTTAGATGTTGTTGAATAAATAAAAAAAGTTTTTGCAAAATAAAATTGCAAAAATGCCGGGGTTTTCCACAAGTTATCCACAGGCATAGTGTGTTTAAGGTCACATAAATAAATCTCCAATTTACGGCGTGTCGCCTTGACTTTTTGAGATTTATCTGGTAGTATTCTCTTATACAATTAAATAAATAACAAAAAGCGTGTGATGTAATTCACATTCAAAATGTCGGAAATGTCCGAATTTGGATTTGATAATGTCAGCCAAAAATGTTATACTTACTATCTAAAGAAAAAAAAGGAAGTGACACTATGTCAGCAAATGTCTATACTATCGAAAGCCTACTTGTAGGAAAAACTTATCACTCAAAAACTCTAAAGGGTGAAATCATCTCAGCCGAAAAGTCTGATGTCTGGTATGCGGACTGCGAAAGTTATCGTGTTCAGGTTCGCCCTCACTATTCACACCCTCTAGGGCTGAAAGATACCTACCGAATTTTAGCGGTCAGGGTGTCTGACTAATTGTCAGCCCCCTCTGTTATACTTATCTAAACAAACAAACGAAAGGAAGTCAAAAATGACTTACACTATAACACTAGAAACCTTCAATGGTTCTACTAAAAAAATCAACCTTGCCTCTAAGGGTGCGGTTGCTCAATTCATCTCAACTTACCCAACACAATTACCCGTTGGCGTATCTGTCAAGGTCGCTTGTGACTCTCTCTCAATTCGTGGCACACTTCGTGGCACACTTATCCCCTCAAACTAAACGAATAGGAAATAAAATAAATGAAAACAATTCAACACTCTCTCCACTTCATAACTGAGGTAGATGAAACTCATCCAACTGCTATGCAACTTTTACAATTAGATAGTGAAGTGCAAATTCACTTTCTTGAAAGTCTGCTAAAAGAATTGATAGCGCCTGCTCTAAAGCCTGCTCTTGATGAAGTAAATAAAGGCAATTCGTGGGCGGTCCTAAAGGTGGCCGAATAATGAGCGATTACTTAGACTATCTTGATGAAATTTACGAGGAATTAGTAGATGAATTTGGACACGAAATAGAAAGCGAGTGTAATCATAAATGATGACACGAAAAGACTATGTCAAAACTGCTGAAATTCTTAGCAATTATTTTGCTACATCTGTTTTTGATGAACAAGGAGAAATGTTATTTGCTGACTTAGTAGATGAATTTTCTCTAATGTTTGAAAGTGATAATGAAAGATTTGACGCAAATAAATTTGCTCTTGCTTGCTACAAAAAAATTGAGGTAGACGCATGAGCAGATTTCTAACAACACTAGTGCAACTTGCTTTGCTAATTTCAACATTTTATTTATTGCGATTAGCAATTCAAGATATAAAAGAAAACGGATTCTAGTTTTCAAATCCTGAGCATGATCTAAAACTGCTCAACAAAAATCCCGGCGTGTCTTCCACAGGGTTATACACAGGGTGATTTACGACACATTTTAAGATTCCCCCAGATTTTACGGCGTGTCGAATTGAAAATGTCAGTAGGAGATGATAGGCTAGAAGCCTAAACCTAATGAAAGGAAAACTAATGGGATTAGATATGTATTTACAAGCCAAGAAGCACTTGGAAAAAGTGAATTGGAACGCACTAAGAGATAATGATGAATTATCTTATGACTCACCTGAAGCGGTATATCCGCAATTCAATAATCTAATGGAACTAACACAGTTATCCAATGTCGCAACAGATATCTATGGCGCAAGCGTAGAAGTCACTTGTGCTTATTGGCGCAAGGCTAATCAGATACACTCTTGGTTTGTCAAAAATGTTCAAAAAGGAATTGACGACTGCGGTGATTACTATGTATCACAAGATAAACTAATTGAATTGCTTGCTATTTGTAAGCACTCGCTAGAAAATAAAGACCCTAGCCTATTGCCACCACAGGAAGGATTTTTCTTTGGTGGAACGGATATCGACCAATGGTATTGGAGAGATTTAGAGAATACTATTGAGCAATTAGAGCGTATTCTTGCTCTACCCGAATTGTCCGATTTGTCCTTTTCATACCATTCGTCTTGGTAAGGGCTTGGTAGGGTTGAAAATGTCAGCCCTACCTGATAGGATTTCAGTATGAACAGAAAGAAGGAAAAAATGGATAAACTAGACTACGCACTAAGCGCAATTCGCTCTTGTTTTATTTGCGAAGGTAGAGGACACCTCTATTGGGGAAATGGCGAGGACTACGACACAGAAACTTGTGAGTGTAATACTTATGACATTATTCTTGATGATGACGGAGATGTTATTTGGGATAATGGTTTGCTAAGTGAGCCTGAATTGGCTATCTTTGGAAGCAAGGAGGCTTACTAAAATGGGAAGTAATTTCGCTAATGAAATGGCAGACGGAACTCTTGCTGAATTAGGTATCCAATTAGATATTGAAACACAGATAGCAATTCACCTATCTAGTAATCACTATCCTCCAGTGCCTAAAGAAATGGTCGCACCTTGTATTGAGGCTATTGACGCAGTAAATGACTTAGGACTATGGGACTTAGAAATACCACTACCTCAAGGCGTATCTTGGAGAGGTTTGACTACTGCCCCCGCATGGTCTATTATTGAATCACACCACCTAAATGCGTGGCTTATTGAAAGGGAATACTAAAATGGAATACTCATACGCAATTACCGCAACCTATGATAACGACACTGCACCTCATTGGGTTGGTCGTTATTCAGACGCAATTAGTGCAGTGACAGAATGGAATAAAATTGTGGATTGGGGATTTGCAGATGAATACGCAACCTACAATTTCTCAGAGCCTAGTGGCAAAATGCACACCAAGATTTTTTATCGCAATGGAACAGTTGGAGGAAAGTAAAATGTCTGATACAATAAATAGCATGGAACTAATTTATGCAGATGAACTCAAGCCAGATCAATTAATGATTGGCGATTTAATTAAAGTCGGTGATGATATTGTTGAGGTTATGTTTATTGAAAGTGATTCAACCGCAGACAATTGGACTATTCAGACTAAGAATGAGTTTGATGAATTAGAGTTTGCCACTTATTCATACACCGATTTAATTCCTTTGTATGTCTTTATAGAAACATATGAGTAATAATACTATTGTTCGCTGCACATATTGTGAGATTCAGATAACTCCACAATCTCAATCTCACAAAATAGTTTTAGAAAAGCACCTAGAAAAACATCCAGAATTAAAAGGAACTATCTGGTGTGAATACTGCAACAAGACATATAAAAACAATGCTGCAAAAAAAATGGTGGTTGTAGGAAATGTTAGAAGACAAAAAGTTGCAAGAATTAAAATGAGTAAAGGTTGTGAGTGGGAAGGTGGTTGTGAGTATAAAATTACAGACCACAAACAACTTGAACTTGACCATATTGACCCAACACTAAAACTTGCAGCAGTTTCTACAATGTTGCAACAAACCAAAAAGTATCCTTGGGAAATTGTAGAACAAGAAATAGCAAAGTGCAGAGTGTTATGCAAAATGCATCACGCAATTGCACCAACAACTACTAGAAAAAGACGACACTTAATTGCCGTGTAGGCGCCCCGGCGTGTCGTTTTGACATTTTTGCTGAAGTCTGCTAAGATTAGTTTATGACACAAAAGAAAACGCCCGAGGAATTACGCAGACTTATGGAATTGCGTAGATCTAATGCTGCCTCAAGCGTTCCCTCAAAGAAAACCTACAATAGAAAAAAAATGTCAGACCCTAACGCTATAATTAAAGAAAGAAAGTAGGACCCCATGACCCAACTAAAACGCTCTAAAGATAGAAAGGTGGCTAACCTTGTCACAAAAAATGGAAAGCAAGCAAGTATCGCCAACACTTTTGGATTGCCTGCTGGTAAGGCTTACTCGTGCCCTGGTGCCACTAGTGTTTGTGAAAGCGTATGCTACGCAGGAAAACTCGAAAGACTATTCCCCGCAGTAAAAACTAATCTGCTACACAATTGGTCATTGCTAAAAGACGCTAACTATGATACTATGGTTGCTCTTATTGATGAGATGATTGTTGATTTTATTGCTGATTGTAATAAGAAAGACGCTCCTAAGTTATTCCGTATTCACTGGGACGGCGATTTCTTTAATGATGATTACACCAACGCATGGAAGACTGTAATACTTAATCGTCCTGAAATTCAATTCTGGGTATACACTCGTGTTGCCTCTGCTGCTCTAATGCTCAAGGGTATTGATAATCTTAGCCTATACTTTTCTGCCGATAGCGAGAATGTAAAAACCGCAGTAGACTTAAAAATTAATAGTGGCATACGCATGGCGTACCTTGCTAAGAATTTTGCTATTGGCAAGGCAGACATAAAAGAAATGATTGGTAAGCCTGCTGCTAAGTGTCCTGAGAATAATAAACAAATTCCACTTATCTCAACTAGTGGAAGCGCTTGCGTTTCTTGCTCTCTTTGTGTATACTCGAAGAGCGACATAATTTTTTCATCGAGTAAGAAATGAGATAAATGAATTCAACACAATGGATGTTCTTAGCATTCTTTTTATTACTGTTATTTTTCTATCAATAATTTTTTGGAGGCCCCGGCCCGTTTTGTTTGATCTGTCAAGTCGCAACACACCTTTAAGATGTGATTAAGGACACACCCCAAATCCCTCGCCCGATTGGTATTTTTGACATTTTTCTGCTAGAATTATACTATAAGCAAAACCCCATAACAGAAAGGCAGAACAAATGACCCTCGGAGGATACACCTATCAGATTGGTGATTTATTCACGACAAGCAAGACAGGCATTACAGGTCGTATTGCTAGTTTTGAGCCAATGTCTAATAAACTTACCAGAGTTAGTCTAGTTCTAGCAAATGGCTCACGCCGTTTGGCTATGGTCAAGACCAGCAAGTAATCTCACTATTTGAGAAATCTCAAATTAGATTTGACATTTTTCCCAAGAAATGTCATAATTATACAGTAAGCAAAACCCTAACAGAAAGAGGAAACAAATGTCAGTAGCAACCGCAACTTACAAAGTAGGCGACACCTACACAACTCAAAAGTCAAAGGTAAGTGGTATCATCACAGAAATCACACCACAGGCTAACGGAAATGTTCGTGTCAAGTTAGATGTAAATGGCAAGCCACGATACACAACTTGGACAGCCAAGTAATTTAGCAAACGCTAATAGTCCTGAGTATGACTACAAAAACTGCTCACCAAAATTGTCAGAGCAAAGTGCTATGATAGAACCCCCAACTAACAGAAAAGGAAAAAGACCCAATGTCAAGAGGAAAAGCAATTAGTGTAAAGATACCCACAGTAAAAGTTATCAAGGCACTAGAAACAAAGTTAGCAGAACTAGAGTCTAACTACAAAACACAAGACGAGAACGAAGCAAAGTATCAGAAGTCTTACGAGAAGTGGCAGAAGGAAATTGCGAAATGGGCAGTTGCTCAATTTGGCAAGGCTGATAACATCAGAACCAACTATCGCTCTTGGAACGAAAGCCTCAATGTTGATTTTGACATCAAAACAAATGGCACAGACTTTCCAAAAGAGCCTGAGCGTAATTTTGAGCAAATCCACCGCCACGAATACACCTCTCAAAAAGAGGAAATGTCTAACGCAATTCGTATCCTAAAGATGACAGATGAGGAAGTAGTCAATACTTCTACCTACAACGCAGTTGCTCGTTATCTCTAACTAGATAATTGGGTGGGGTGTAAAAGCCCCACTCATTATCCCCTGCGCTCCACGCTATGGTTAGCAAGTGTTCCCTGGGGATCCTATAGTTTGTCAGTGGCACCTAGTACAATTAATTTAAACCAACTAACAGAAAGAGGCCCCCATGGACCAACCAGTAATAGATAATCAATACATGACACGAGAGTTTTTAGAAACTACTCTTGTACAAAATAAAGAACGCATTCAACAACTTGAAGAGCACATTCAAAAAGTAACTCAGCGCTCATATGGTGAGGCTGCAGAGCGTAATCGTATGCGTAATGAAATGCAAGAGTGGACCTTAGAGGCCCTGGACGCTAGTGATATCACAGAATCACAGGCGGAAGAAATTGCAATGATTTGCGGATTTGATTTAACAAAAGAATTCGAAGTAGAAGTTACGGTAATGTACTCGGTTACAGTCAATGCACGTAATGAAGAAGAAGCACAGAATGCAATTCACGATATTGATTTTGATACCGTCGACTACAACAGTGATTCAATTTCTTATCTGTCATCCTCAATTGATAGAGTAGACATTTAGTAGGGGGCTACTAATAGACATGTCGAATGTCTCTAAACTAGGCAAGGGCCCTGAGCACGGCCATGTAAACTGCTCAATAAAAATTTCCGGCCCCGCAAACTTTGATTTGTCAAGCGACACGCCGTGTGATTAAGATCACTTTAAGAAATGTCCAATTTGTCCATGTTTAACTATCCCGATTTGCATTTGTCAGCCCATACTGCTATACTTGAAATTCAACAACAACAAAAGGAGAAAACTCATGGCACATGAAATCGAAACACAAAATGGTAAGGCTTCATTCGCATCATTTCGTGAACCCGCTTGGCATGGATTGGGTACCGTATTTACAGAAGAAAAAACAACAAAAGAAATGTTAGATTTGGCTAATCTTTCTAATTGGAATGTTCGTCTGGAAGATTTGGAAACCCCCTCACATTTATCAAGCGATAAAAACTATCAGTATGTATTGCGTACCAATCCTACTGACAACTCTCAGACCGACATTCTTGGTGTCGTTGGTGAGCGTTATCATGTTATGCAGAACGAAGATTTATTTTCATTCGGTGATAACATTCTAGACGGCGGAGGTCGTTGGGAAACGGCTGGCTCAATCAAGGGTGGTCGTGTCGTGTTCGGTGCATTAGCACTAGAGCGTGAAACAATTCTAGACCCTAGCGGTGTTGCAGATAAGGTCAAGACTTATTTACTTATCAATACATCACATGACGGCTCAATCGCTATTCAAGCAAGCATTACACCTGTTCGTGTTGTGTGCGCTAATACTCTCAATCTTGCACTTGGCTCACTCAAGAAAAAGAATGGTGTCAAGCAATCTTTCAAGATTCGCCACACTCAGACCGCTTCTGGTAAAGTTGCCGTTGCTCGTGAAACTTTGGGTCTTGCCCATAAGTACATGGATTCTTTTGATGTTATGGCTAACGCTATGATTCAGAAAGAAGTATCCGCTCAGCAATTCAATGACATCATTCTCGCTGCTTATCCTAAGCCTGAGAAAGATTCTAAGGGTGCTTTCAAGAAGTGGGAAAACAAGGTTGATGTTATCAATGACATCTACACAGGCGAATTCAATGGCATGATTGCTGGAAACGCTTGGGGTGCTTTCAATGCACTAACAGAACGCCTTGATTGGTATCGCTCTGCTCGTGGTGGTTCTAACGAATCAATTCTTGCAAGCGCAAGCGGTTTTGACCCTGCTATCAATGCAGAAAAAAATCGTCTGCTAAAAGTTGTGCAAAATGTTTTGCAGATTGCATAAATAAAAAAATTCCTGAGCAAGAATAAAAACTGCTCACCAATTGGTTCCGTAGATTAGTCTGGTTTAAATCGCTACACTGTCACTGTAGAGATCGTGGGTTCAAATCCCATCGGAATCGCAAATGCGCCCCGGCACATGCATATAAAAATGTCAAATCTAAAAATCTTTACGAAGACTATTATAAATCCCCAAAAATGTCAAAACCAAAAATCTTTACGATAGGCTTGACATTTCCCAGGTTTTCTGCAATAATTAATACATGACCCAAACATACAAACCATACACCATAAACGAACTCGTATGTGAAATCTACGAGGACAACCTATCGCACTTTGAATTTGAAGAGAACATGGGTGGAGAGCCCTGTGACTGCAACCTACATATCACAATGGAAACTATTGTAAAATATTGGGGAGAATAATGTGGACTAAGTTTACTTATCTATGTACAGACTGTGATGCTCTTATAGAGATTACTGCATCTGTTGAGCCTCAGATTGATCCCGCCTGTATTTGCCATGCATCATCTCATGTAATCCTATTAAGCAAATGGGATGCAACTGTTACCCATGTGGATGAGGATCCTACCCCTGACTACGAGCCTGTGATTAAGGTCACACCCCGTGAGGTTGTAAAAATCAACTCTAACCCGTATAATTAATATATGAACACATTAATAGAATATCTAAAGATACACGCAATCAGCCTAGAGCAGGACCTAGAGGATATCTCTAATCAGATGGAGAGCCTTGACCCTGCTTCTAAAGATTACACTGAGTTAGACTTTGAGTATAATCATGTGTCAGGTCAATCTCTTGCTACCCGCCACATTTTGTCAGTGGCAGAGGGTATGATAGAGTAATGATAACTACAGACCTAGCACCACACCTACAGAAACTCGTTGACCTTGGAGAATCAGGAACTGATATCCTCCATGGTGAACTTAAGAACCTCATGTATGAGGCTGAGAAAGAATACAATGCCGCTGTTGAGCAAGAAGAATACACAGAAGAGGCTATGGATTCCATGGAGCGGAAGTACTGGGAAGGCCAAATGGACGCTCTATCTTGGGTATATGCCCTGACATACCAACTATCGTTTGCCATTAGTGATAGGACAAAGAAGAATGCCTAAGTGTCTAGATTGCGGGAACACCGTCAAGTTTACTTATATGGAGAACAGTTATAATGAGGCTGAGTACGACCAATCAGGCGAACTTGTAGATGTCACCTATAAGGAGTATCATGATGTTGAAGAGGGTACTTGTAAAGAGTGCGAATCCACAAACATTGAAGGGAAACTATGATGGACACATTCATTGAACTATCATTTGAAGATTGGATTGAGCAATACAAACCAATCACTAACCATATAGACAAGAACGCCTCCTTTCAGGATGAGGACGGTAATGGTCTTATGTTTGAAACCTATGGTGATGAGGTAGAGTTTGTTAAATCTCAATCCCCTGACAAAATCTGGATGTATGGCGACGGTGATGACGGTGGCTCTTATATCTGGTCTGGCTGGGGATTTGTAAATAGATTAGGATACTTCATCACTGAGGTACCGTGCCCACCTAATACCACGATTCAGATTCAAGTAGGAGTACAGTGGTACTTCTGTGAGAACTGTTATGCTGAACTGGAAGACCCTGATAATCTTATTAGAGATGCCTTCCAAGAACACGATTTGGAAAAATGTACAGAATGTGCTACACTTGAAGAAATGACCCTAGTAGGACTAAAAATAAAGGAGACCCAATGAAAGTAGAACTAAATAATCTTATCGAGGCAGGCCGTTTTGGTGTGGATAGCGGACAAGCAATGGTGGGCGACCCCTGCTACCTTGACCAATGGAAAACCAATGAAGGCGAGGAGTGGGATTTGGACGGCAAGATAGGTCAGTATTCCTATCAGGGTGCCTCTGCCACAACAATTGAGAACTCTTATGGAGAACTTGGCGTAGGCTCTGCCGTTGTATTCAACACAGGCTATGGCGACGGATACTATCCTGTCTTTGTTCAACTCAATGAGGACGGACGAGTTAGCAAGGTAGTTATTGATTTCGAAGGTGACATTAACTAATGAATGAATATACTGTAGAAGTTATCTTTGAACCCACAGGCGACTACATGCATTTTAAATATGAGGCTGAGTCAGATAATGAGGCGGACCTCTGCAATGAAATATTAAACCAACTATCAATCGTATCTTTTAAGGAGCAAGAGTAATGGAAATTATTCTAGGAATTTTGGCTATCATTTGGTTTCTTGGTGCACTATCAGGTGGCCTAACTGGATATACAGGGGAGCACAAATAATGGGAGCCCGTTGTAACTTTGTATTCAAACAATCAGAAGACATGGCCGTATGCCTGTACAGTCACTGGGATGAGGACTATATGCACGAGGTACTAGCAGCAGCGCTGCACCATGCTCGTCCACGTCTACAAATGGGAGATATCCCATATGCTACCCGCATGGCCATTAGCCATATTATTAGAGATTCCGTGCTCGATGAGACAGGCTATGGAATTTATGCCATGGACCCTAGCGACCAAGGTTTCTTGGACTCACCAATCACAATAGATTTAACAGACATGACCGTAGGCAGCGGTGAAGACTGGCACAAGATTGAAGACTTTATCTCATATCACACAAATTTAATTGCGAAGGTCTAAGGTTGGGTCCCTTAGATCTACAGGGGAGGGGCAGCGTGGGGTTGCCCTTTCCCCTACTTTTTGATACAATGGATACTGGAGGAGGACTATGCGTATAAGACGAATACTAACAGCGGAGGAAAAAGTTGCTAACAAACTTGGCAATGAGATTTCTGACCTCAGAGTTGATTTGGAATTAGTGGGGGAATACTTAGCAAAGTCCCAACCCAATGTCGTGTATAATAGATTACAGGTAATAGCAGAGTCAGCCAAAGAAACTAAGGAAGGTACAAATTATGCCCACAACAACTTTTGACAGCAAGGCTTTAATCTTAGGTCAGGTTTGGATGCAACACAAAACTGATGATGAGATGGCAGATTTTTTTGAATACAATGATATCGGTATCCCTCTTGCTTTTGCTTATGCTGAGGGAATAATCAATAGCACACCAACACTAGAGAAATATGTTAACGAAACATTTGACTTATTGCTAGAGGCGTTGAACCTTGTGGATTCTGGGTTTGACGATTTGCAAGACCTTTGGGATTGTATAGAAGCATTAGACCAACACAATAATCCCAACCCCTGAAAAGGGCCGGGACTTCTTATTAACAAACCACAAACCTCTAAACCTTATTACGAAAAGACATTACGAACCCCTAAAACTTTCCCCCTGCTGAACATTACGATCCAAACCTTTATATCCCCAAACCTTATACCACGCAAACCTTGGTTTGTCAAACTAGGTGTATAATTTATATATGAGTCCAAGACACTTTGCAAACCTTTATAGCGAAAGATCTCATCGCCATGACTCTAAAAGAGATATCGAAATATTTCATGATGACATTCAAACCATAACAGGTATGTTGTATTCTATTGTTACTCTTAGGGCTTTCTTTCCTTTCTTTAAGTCCCCCGCCGAAATCATTGACAGTACTATTACGAATGCGCCTTATCCAATGCCGCAAATTGCGGGGGATAAAGAAGAACAAAACAACCCCCTATAGAATAACAAACCTTTTATCCTGGTTTTCTACAAATTTCATATTGGTTTTATAAAATAACATTACGATTATCGACAATTTCTCCCTGGTTTTGGGAGATTTTTTATGGGCAAAATCATGCATACAAGGACTTGACAAACCA
>Ga0315904_10007933_pt1 | contig 14129 bp, 10 predicted proteins | sample LakEriMetagenome_6_FD_203529 | JGI IMG/M metagenome (GOLD analysis project Ga0315904, IMG submission 203529) | Freshwater fungal communities from buoy surface, Lake Erie, Ohio, United States - Buoy 12 MA120 | ecosystem: Environmental > Aquatic > Freshwater > Lake | place: USA: Lake Erie, Ohio... | reverse complement strand
ATCCGAGAAGCGTCCCGTTCCGACCTCAAGCATTAGCAGGATCGCAGCGTAGGACATCTCCAGTCCATAGAACTGCCCCGGACTCATTCCGCGATCAGCCCACAAACAGGTGATCGACGAAATACCAGCTGCCACACCAAGTCCCGAACAACGAGCAACAGACACCAGCACTCGATTCATTGCCATACGGCGTTGATTGACGAGCATGTTAAAACTCCCAAACAGAACCTGTTCAATGTAAAAACCTTAAAAACACTACGGCGTATTTCATCCGCCGACGCTGCGGCGATGAAACCTAAACTGTCTTTGGAAGTGTGAGGAGTAAGGGCGCTACAACGAGAGCTCAAAGCTACCCGCTATACTTTGACCAATTTGAGATGAAAGGTAGAGGCTACAGCCTCGGCGAATGAATTACCGAATTACGTTAGAATCTTCTACCCTTATGAACTTGTGTGATGTAGTGGTGCCGATTCGCTGATAGGCCTGAAACGCCACCTGACAACGGGTTCCAAATGCGCAAACAGCCATGCGATCTAGTGAGCGCATAAACACCCCGCGACGAATGCTGCGAGGGTTCCCGAACCCGATGGATTTCAGGGCTTTTTTAAAGATATGTTTGCGATTTACACAGTTCATAAAGTCTCTTTCGAGAAGATTCCGCGCCGAATTACGCGGCTATAAAAGCATAATACCACGCACGGAAACGCTACCGAAGAAAAAAGTGAAAAAGGGAATCGTGATCTGAATTCTGATTGGGGAGGTAGTAACTATCGCGGACCTACATCAATGCAGCGGTGCTACATACCCCGGCGTCCGACACGGGCGCCCTCTGAATTTCCTCCGGGATAGAAATGATTGATTCGCGATACGGGGGGCTTTTGGCAAGACGCCTCACTTGGGCGAGCCGTTCTCCAACAACTCTTTTCTAATCGCTCGCTCTCTGCGGCGCATACGTTGGGCTTCCGTGGCACTTACCTTTTCATGATCGTACCCACACAGATGCAAAAGACCGTGGACTAATAACCGTATCAGCTCCGCCCGCGGCGTTACTCCAAAACGCTTGGCTTGTCGTAAGGTAGTCTCCGTCGATACGACTAGATCTCCTAGATACGTTCCGGAGCTCTCTGGTGCGGCGAGATCGCCGCGGATCTGCCGCGGGGTAAACTGCGGGAATGAGAGCACATCGGTTGGCTTATCCTTTGAGCGAAACTCAAAGTTTATCTCACGCATCTTGGCATCATTGATAAAAAGCACGTGCAGCTCGTTTATATGCTTGGGTGAGATCTCAGCCTCTAGTAGCTTTAAGATCTTTACGGTAGTGGCTTTGACCGTCGCTGCTGAGACTCGTAACGCGCGGCTCTCAATTGAAACATGCACCTTCCACTTTCGCGCTACTATGCGTTGCTGCGGTTGCTTCCTCGATGTGGGTGCCGGTCGGCGGGCGCTCATCGTCACTCTAGTCCTAAGCGCTTTAGATTCTCTGTTTGCCTTAGAGTATCGCTATCCCCTGCGCTCTGGCCTCTATCATCGGGGCTTTGCTGAACCTTCTCTGCTGGCTCTGCGTAGGCTATCCGTTGGTGGTAGATCCCTGTGAGGACACGGGTAAAGCATTTAGCAATAAGGTGAAGGTCCCGCAGCGTTAGCTCGCACTCGTTAAGCTCTCCACTGGCGAATACTTTATTAAGCATCTTCTGCACCATGCCTTGAATGCGATCCTGAGAGGGGTCACTGAGCGTGCGAGCGGCTGCTTCAATGCCATCAGCAAGCATTAATAGCCCTGCTTCTTTGGTCTGCGGCCTGGGGCCTGGATATTGATACAACGAGCGGTCTACGGTATCAGGATCCCCTCCGGCATCTTCGGCTTCTTTGCGCGCTTTATCGTAAAAATAGTCGATCACTGAGGTCCCGTGGTGCTGCGGGATCATATCTTCAATAATCTTTGGTAGCTTGTAGCGCCGTGCCAGGTCGATGCCGTCCTTCACATGCGCGCGAATAATTAGCGCTGACATCGATGGGCTTAACTTATCGTGACGGTTCTCTCCTGCGGCCTGATTCTCAACGAAATAAAGCGGCTTCTTACTTTTTCCCACATCATGAAAGTACGCCCCTACTCGGCACACAACAGGATTGGCTCCAATCGCCGCAGCTGCTGACTCAACCATCATTCCTATTACCATCGAGTGGTTCCACGTTCCTGGGGCCTGGATACTAAGCTCTTTCAGCAGTGGATGATCGAGGGTCGCCATCTCTATAAGACGCATATCAGACGCGTATTCACCGAAGTATTCGATAATTGGGGTTATCGCTACGGCAAGGAGCGCGCTTAATCCACCACTGACAAAACAGCCAAGCACCCGCACTGCTCCATCAAGAGCACTCACGGGGGGAACGATACTAAATGAGATCAGTGCAAACGGTAGCATGGCGCTTGAGATCCACATCGCGGCGTGAAGGTACGCTGCTCGCGAACGCACACCGCGTTGAAACACAAGACAGGCAGTAATCGAGCTCGCAAGCACCATGGCTGTGGTGAGCCCAGCTATCTGGCTATACCAACCAAACAGCACAGCAGAAGAAGTTGCCGAGAGGAGCCCAAGCTGTAATCCACGGATTGACTGAAGAACAAGCACCCCTGTGGTGAAGGGAAGAAGAAAGAGAAGCGATACCGACGCTAACAGGGTGGGAGACTTATCAAGACCAGCGTACGCTGTCAGGGCTGCGCCTATAACCTGCACCACAACAACGCTTACGATCGAGGTTATCAGCAGCACATACAGGGTCAGGTGGCTTCTCTGGTCTCTACTCTGAGACTGAGACATAACAGCCCTTGCCCCAGCGTGAAGCACTGCAAGCGAAAACCAAATGCCAACGGTACGGAAAACTCGCGCTGTGAGATTAAGATCGCGCTGAACACCACCAAGCAGCACTTCAGCACCCAGCGCCACGCACCCGATGCCAAGAAGCATCAAAACCATCGGCGGGCGCGGCTGGGTAAATAGCGCACTAGCCTTCATCGCGGTCGTAAGCTTGGATGATTTTCGATACAAGTGGATGCCGCACGACGTCCTCATCGGTGAAATGCACAATCGAGATACCCTGGACGTCACGCAGGAGTTTAAGCGCATGGCTAAGGCCTGACTCAATTCCACGCGGAAGATCTATTTGGGTAACATCTCCTGTAATAACGCAGGTCGAGCCAAATCCGATACGGGTAAGGAGCATCTTCATCTGTACGGGTGTTGTGTTTTGCGCCTCATCAAGGATAACGAAAGCATTAGAAAGGGTGCGACCACGCATGAACGCGAGTGGTGCAACTTCAACGATTCCGCGCTCTACCATCTCTTTTGCGCGCTCAAAATCAACCATATCATGCAGCGCATCATAGAGTGGGCGGAGGTATGGATTGACCTTCTCAGCCATATCGCCCGGAAGGAATCCTAACTTCTCTCCCGCTTCAACTGCAGGACGACACAGCACGATTCGTTTGACCTCTTTGTTCAGTAACGCCGTGACTGCCATGGCCATCGCGAGGTAGGTCTTTCCTGTACCTGCGGGACCAACGCCGAACACAACACTGTGGCTTTTAATCTCTTCAATGTAACTTTTTTGGCGGAAGGTTTTGGGGACGATCTTGGTGCGCTTGCCGCTGACTCGGATTTCGTCGCGGAATAGCTCTTCAAGTCTCAGGCGCCTGTTCCCTGAGAGCATCTTAATCGCTCGCTCAACATCGCCCCTAAAGATATTTTCGCCAGACTCAACTAAGTCTCTAAGCTGCACGAGTAGGTCATGGCCCAACTCAACATCGCTGTCTTGTCCGACAAGAGTTAAGCCATTTGCTGAACGGCCTATCTTTAGCCCCAACTCGCGCTCGATGGTGCGCAGATTGTCGTCTTTATCTCCCACTAAGGTTTGCATTACCTGTGATTGCGGAAAGGCCACTTCCATCTCTTTCTGTGAACCTTTGGGATCGCTTGCTCGTTTTCCGTATCCTGTCATGTAATTTCTTGTGCTCGGTTACTCCATTTTCTCCTGATGTCGTCTACACCTGCGCACTCAAACGACGATCATCATTGAGTAGTGTAACGCATCTTATAGCGTTCTCCAAAAGGCCGTAGCGAAATCGTGGCTTTTGAAGAACGCTATCGATTCGCGGATGCGAATCAAATCAATATCCTATAGTGATCTTAGGCAAAAGCCTTGCCAGTTTTACTGGCACGGACTTTTGCACATCACTATAGTAAAACCCGTACTGTAAAACCTTTCACTAAACGCTCCCGTACTGCAGGAGTCGTCAAAGTATGCAGAGAGCTTAAGCTTTCGGAGCTACAACACCTCCGAGAACCGGATAGGTATCTGGTATCTCAAGACCTTCTAACGTACGCCGCAGTAAGTCCAACGCCACATACGTAGCATATGTCCTGACCGAGCGGCGTTCACTTCCAAAGGTACACTGTAGCTCAAACGAGCGCTCAGGCCCGCTCACTCCGATATAGAACATCCCAACTGGTTTCTCTGCGCTTCCTCCGCCTGGGCCCGCTACTCCTGAGGTGGCGATGCCATAGGTCGTGTTCATCGCTTTGCGCACCTGGGCTGCCATGACCCGTACGGTCTCTGCGCTGACTGCGCCGTGTGCTTCAAGGATCTGTGTCGGTACGTGGAGGGCTGATATCTTCACGGCGTTATCATACGCTACGACAGACCCCTTAAACACCTCCGACGATCCGGGCGTTTCGGTAAGCTGTGTTGCAACCATGCCACCTGTGCACGATTCGGCGGTCGCTACCGTTGCCGACTGGGCAATAAGGAGCGCTTGAACTTTCTGCACAAGGGTCTGCTCTGAGTCTTCAGTGTAGATGACACCGCGGTTAAGTGCAGCTCGTACCTTGTTGGCGGGGGCGTCGAGATCGACTCCTTCAGGGGCTTTTAGCACAACGTGTACTTCAGGAAATGCTGCGCGGTATGACACCGTGACCTCTTTCGGGAGGCCACTTGCTTGAACGAGCTTTCCTGCAACAGACTCAGGCACACCAAAGGTACGAAACGCTCTACGAAGGATCGGTGTGGTAGCGCCTGCGTTCTTTTTGATAAGCGGAAATACCGTGTCGTAAAACATCTTATAAAACTCACGCGGCACTCCAGAGAGCGAACAGACAGTGACTGGATGCGGCCCGTTTCCACGACCGGTCATAACAAACCCTGGGGCAGTGCCTAGCTCATTTGGGATCATCGTTGAGCCTTCAGGCAGCAGCGCCTGCTTCAGATTAGAATCATCAAGGGGTCTTCCACGCTTTACGTAGTACTCCTCTAAGTGTTTGCGCGCTGCTGGGTACTCAGTAACTCCAACCCCAAAGAACTGCGCGACGAGATCGCGAGTGAGATCATCTGATGTTGGCCCGAGCCCGCCTGAGGTTATCACCACTTGGCTTACTGTGCTTAAGGTCCGTAAGCCCTCAAGCAGCTCCTCCATATCATCATCAACGAGCAGCACCCGCTTTAACTTTAGGCCGATACTTGAGAGCTCACGCGCTACAAAGTTTGAATTGGTATCAACAACTCGTCCGTCGAGAAGTTCTGAGCCTGTTGCAAGGATCGAAACAGAGAAGGTCATGCTTTCTTTTTAGCAGAGCCTTGTGACGCCGCAGCAACGGTGATTTTGCGGTGCGCTTTGCGCATGTCGGCGATCATAGCAAAAACGGCTTTGGGCGCTTTGACAGGAGGAGCAGATTGAATAATCTTTGCCTTCATTGGGTCGACGTACACACCGCGATCAAACAAGCCAAAGTGCAGATGCGGTCCACTTGAAAGTCCTGTATTCCCAAGTGCACCGATAACCGAGCCGCGCGTAACACGCGCGCCCTTCTTTGCACTTGAAGAGATGCTATTAAGATGCATGTACTCAGTGGTATAGCGCGAGTCGTGCGCGATCTTAACCATGTATCCAGTTGACTTGGTGTAGCCCGAAAAGACCACCACGCCATCACCGATAGTTCGTACCGGTGTGCCGATTGGTGCGGCAAAATCAACGCCGTTGTGGGGGCGTGAGACGTGTAAGATCGGATGGAAGCGGGCAGTTGAGAAAACTGACGAGATGCGCGTGAATTGAACCGGATACCGCAGGAACGAACTCGTCGGCATGCGCCCCTTCTCATCGAAGTAGCGCACAGTTCCATCGGCTGCAACATCGCGAACGACCGCATACATCTCGCCCTGTAAGAAAAGCGATGCGGCTTTAATCGCGCCAGTGTCTAACAACCTACCGTCTTCAGTGGTTGTCTGTTCATACAACACAGTAAAAGAATCACCCGACTGGAGATCTTTACGAAACTCAACTCGACTTCCGAACAGGTCAACAAAGTCATCAATCACAGAGTAGGGGAGGTCGACGCCCTTCGCAGCATCGACGAGCGATGAATATATCGTGCCAGAAACCTGTCTCTCACTCTTTCGTAGTGCTGCCTGCTCAATCCGCGGAACGTACCCAGAGTCTGAAGCTCCTGATATGACAAGCGTTGCACCAGCGCCGAGATCTCTTCGAACCTCAACTACCTCATCACCCTTACGTTTTACTGAGAAGACTTCTCCAGCACGGAGTTTATGCTTAGCAGCAAACGCAGAGACGAATGATTGAACAGCTGATGGTGCACCCTTAAGCTCACGCCACAGCGACGAAAGGGTATCACCTCTTTTAACGGTGTGTTTAAACTCCTCGTGGGTCTGCTCTACTGGAACAACATCTTTAGAGGCTGCATTGGTGTCTAGGCCGAGTACGGCGCTTGAGCGTAGTGGGCTGCGCTCATTATAGAGCAACTCGTTACGGGAATCCTGCTCAAGCAACCGACGCTTAAGGCTCTGACCGACTGGGGTCCCTTCTAGTATTACTGCCCCGACCAGGGAAACGACCACGCACCGGACGGCTATAGAGTACACATTCATGGTGCCGTCGACTTTATGACGGATAAAGCTCATCCGACAAGTCGGGGACTTTAAGCAAAGAAAAATTAAAGCAACTCTAGGCGATTCTATCTATTTGATTTTACTGAATTTTTAGTATTTATGAAGGGCTCGTTTAGGCCCTTTCTGGCCATCGATGGCGCCTGTAATGGGTAAAAACCACAGTTATTTTAATAGGTTAAGAGAGCCCCTCGATGCATATCTGGGTTTAAAGCAGCAAAAAAGCCCTGATTTTAAAGAACATTGTTTGCATATTTCGCTGCCTATTCAATTAACTGTAGGCTTAGCCTCGATGATAGTTTTAGGCATCGATGTGGGTTCAGTTCGGGTTGGCTGCGCCTGGGGTGATAGTTCCATTAGAATCCCGTTTCCTGTGGCCGTGTGGGAGCGAGCCCAAACGCGGGCCGAGAAAGCTCTGCTCGAAGAGATTAAAAACCGCAAAGCCGAGCTGTTGGTGGTCGGATTGCCCCTGGGGCCAGATGGACAGCGTACCCCGACCTGCGACCTGGTAACTGCTTTTGTCGCCCGACTGAGTAAAAGAAGCTCAATCCCAGTAGTGTACGTCGATGAAGCTTTCTCATCAGATGAAGCCTCAGAGAGGCTTATGCAAGCAGGTGCATCTGCCAAGCAGCTTGATGCCCACGCAGCATGTCTTATCCTTGAGCGATACTTTAAGGAGCGCGGATAGAGCAACAGAGTTGGTGTGTGCCGCAAAGGATCGCAATAGTATAGCATAGAGAGGCGACTTAAAGACTAGATTCTGCTCCACGGGGTGCTTGAGTGCTTTCTAAAAAATCTGTTCTGTTCGTTCTCTGTCTGAGCCTCTTGCTCCTTGCCTGCGCCACGACCGCTGCCTACCTCTCTGTGCGCTACTACATTCTTGATGCCAAGGATCCAACTACAACCGAAGCCATCGTCTTTGACACCGAGCTTTCAAAAAGCATTCAAGGGATCGCACGTAATCTTGAACAGCAGGGAATTATCCGCAGCAACATCTCGCTGCGCACCTTAGCGCGACTGCAATCAAAAGATACTCAGATAAAAGCTGGTGAGTACGAACTCTCTGCTTCGATGACCCCACAACAGATCCTCGACAAGATGGTCCGCGGTGAGATGCTCCAGCGCCGCGCAACGATTAAGGAGGGCATGACACTTAAAGAGATCGGAGCAGCCCTTGAGCAGGCAGGGATAGTCGATGCTCAAGCATTTCTCACCGCGACCCGCAACCAAGAGATACTCACCCAAGAGGGAATTGCCGCGCAGTCGTGCGAGGGATATCTCTTTCCGGAAACATACAACTTTAGGCGTAAGACTCCAGCTCGTACAATTATACAAACGATGCACCAAGAGCTCAACTCTCGCTGGCAACCAGAGTGGACACAGCGGCTACAGATACTTGGGATGACTCAACACCAGCTACTCACACTCGCGTCGATTGTCGAGAAGGAGTCGGGAAATTTTGATGAACAACCTGTGATCGCATCAGTGTTTCATAACCGCTTACGACAGAAGATGCGCCTGCAAGCCGATCCGACCGTTATCTACGGGATAGAGAGCTTCGACGGCAATATCACCAAACGCGACCTCCTGACTGAAACACCCTACAACACGTACGTGATTGATGGACTCCCTCCGGGCCCGATTGCAAATCCTGGATTAAGTGCGATTAAAGCCGCTCTTTACCCTACTGATACTAATTTTCTGTACTTCGTCGGTAACGGTGCGGGCAGGCACGTCTTCTCAGAGAATCTGTACCAGCACAACGAAGCAGTAAACCGCTACCAACGTGGTGGGGCTCGTCGTGCGGTGCAAGAAGACGCCGTGCCACCCTCAGCGACAACAGTAGTAGCACCGCCAAGCGAACCCTCTCAAGTAGAGGCTCAGACTAAGTGAGGTTTCTGAAAAGCCCGTATGCTTGAGTACCTTTCAACCCTGATAGACGATGTGCAAGAGCGCGAGCAACGCAACCGATACATCGCTGCTGCAATCCTCACTGCGGGTATTATCTCAGCTGGGTCTCTCTTTATGGTGTGTTACCAGTGGTACCCGCGCTGGGTCGCTGGAGCAGCACTAGTGGTAGCATTTCTTACACTCCTGTGGGCGCAGCGCCCAGGAATTAAGCCACTCACAGTCTCGCGCCAAGAAGCTGCGCTGCTCCTCGATGCAGCTCTTGGTACAAAGGAGCGCGCTGTATCACTGACCTCACTTGAATCCGCCTCTCCGAATGAATACCACGCCGAGCGTGAGCTTATCGCTCAGCAACTCGCCGCGTGCATCCCTCCCGGTACTGACCCACGCCACATAGTCCCACACCACGTGTCGCTTACTGAGAAACGCTCTGGGGGTGTTGCGCTTATATTTTTACTGGTTGCTTGTGGGATGCTCTTTTACCGCCCGCTCTCTGCGATAGAGCAGCTAACCCAATCGATTGAGCAGATTACTGAACAACACCCAGAGCTCCCTCCTGAAGTGTATGCTGCTACCGAATCACTACTTGAGCAGCTCCAAGATCCCGAAGCCACCAAAGATGATATTGAGAGCGCCCTTGCGAGTACAAAGCAAAGTATCGAGCGTGCGCTGCAAGAGCGGTCAAACTCACGCACAGCTACCCAGGGCGCCGCAAAAACGGCGCGTGATGTACAAGCCCGCTCCACTCCGTCCTCCACTTCACGGAGTGTAGAGCCTTCGCCCACCCCAGACGCTGGCGCACAACAGCGAAGCAACTCAGAACGCAATCCTAAAAACGAGCAACAGCAGCAGGGTGACTCAGAACGCAATCCTGAAAATAAGCAGCAACAGCAGCAGGGAGCCCAAAAAGATCAAGGTGCCCAACCACAAAACCCCCAGAGCAAACCAGACTCTCAAGGTGAGCAGCAATCAGAGAATCAACAAGAGGGCTCTTCGGGCAAAGACCAACAGAGCTCAGAGCAGAAAGGGGAGCAAGGCCAGCAACAGCAGCAACAACAACAGGGCCAACAACAAGGAGAGAGCCAAGACCAATCAACCAACGATCAACAGGAGTCTCAGCAGGGCCAGAGCGGCGGATCGACCGGAAGTGGCCCAAGCGCAGAAGGGAAGCAGGGTGAGGGGAAGCAGGGCAAAGACTCATCCAACTCAGATAGTGGTACTGGCTCTGGAGATTCATCCTCTCAGCAGCAACAGGAGCAGCAGGAACAGAAAGATGGTCAAGCAAGCGCTAACGGTTCCCAAGGCAGCTCCTCTTCACAAGACGGGTTAGAGAAGCTCCAAGACGCGATCTCAAAAGCTGCGCAGTCAATGCAAGACGAAAAGCGTGAACCAGAGAGCAACCAGGAGCAAGGGAACCAAGACGACCAAAGCTCACAACAGAAACAAGACGCTCGCTCCGAGTCAGATACTCGAAAAGATCAGAAGACCCCTCAGAAGCAAGGCCAGGGCTCACAGGGCTCGTCTGAAAAAGAGCGCTCTAATGATCAAAACAGTGCTCAGGATTCAAACGCACAGAAAAAACCGCAACGGAACCAGCAAGGCAAAGGCGGTAAAGACCAAAACGATCAGAGACAAGACGATCAAAACGAGCAGGGTAAAGAGCAGGGTAAAGATAAAGGTAAAGATAAAGCTGCCGATAAGAGCCCCTCACAGAACTCATCAGAGCAGCAGGGGAACGAGCAGAAGAAAGAAGAGCAAAAGGATCCATCCACCACCCCTTCAAACAACGACAGCGCTAACCCCACCGCTGCCCCAGACCAATCGGCTAAAAACTCTGATCAAAGCGCACCCTCTGATCCCTCGCGGGGCTCCTCACGTGACAGCACAGGGAGTGAATCATCCGATGTTGATCGTAACGCAAAGCCACGCCCTGCTAAACCCGATGATGAGGGGCCTCCTGGTGCCGGGTTAGGGGGCCAAGAGCGCTTTAAAGATGTGGCTGTTGAGGCAGCCGATGAGAAATTAGACGAACGTCACACCGCGGGCGACTCCTCCTTAGAGGAGAGCAACGAGCCAGCACAACCCAAAACGACCCTTGAGGATCTAACGCTAGCGAAACCAAAGAGCTCTTCTCAAAAGACTACTCAACCGATCCCTCTAGAGTACCGAGATGTCTTACAGTAACTCTGCTCTCGAACGTGTTTCTAGCCGAAATATTGATTTCCAAAAGGCACCAGACGGTGAATAATCTAAGAAACGGTAGGTACTGTGGGGGTACGCTCTGAGAAGAGGCCCCTTGAAGCTCCTACTATAAGAATATGCTGCACCTCAAAAGCAAGAGAATACACAGCTTACAAGCTCTATGACCACTAACACAAAACCAAACCGAGATGCCGCCGCGCTCAGCGCTGAGATTGAGGAGTTTCAGAGCTCCTTTCTTAAACTAGAGACCGAGGTGCACAAAGCTATCGTCGGCATGCACGGCGTTGTGCGCGCCACACTATCGGCTATCTGCGCTCGTGGGCACGTGCTCTTAGAGGGCGTGCCAGGACTTGGAAAGACATTGCTGATTAAGTCACTCGCCCGCGCACTTGGGCTTAGCTTTAAGCGTGTGCAGTTTACTCCTGATCTGATGCCGTCTGACGTCACCGGAACTCAAGTACTTACTGAAGATGCGACAGGGCAGCGCCGATTCGTATTTAAGCCAGGGCCCGTTTTTGCTAACATAGTTCTTGCTGACGAGATCAATCGCGCCACTCCAAAAACGCAAGCCTCTCTGCTTGAAGCGATGGAAGAGCGACAGGTGACGGTACTCGACCAGACCTACCCACTTCCACAACCGTTCTTTGTCCTGGCTACACAGAATCCGATCGAACTCGAGGGAACATACCCACTTCCCGAAGCGCAGCTCGACCGCTTTTTAATGAAAGTGCTCGTTGCGCCCCCAAACTCACAAGAGCTTAAAGAGATCCTAACCCGTACCACTGGCACAGCAACGATGGAAGTTAATCCTGTCTTCTCTGAAGAGACAGCAGCAGAGCAGATCTTTCAGATGCAGAATATCGTGCGACACGTTGTGATGTCAGACCCGATGCAAGAGGTGCTGGTACGTATAATTGCTGCGCTCACACCAGGCTCTCAGTTTGCAACCCCACGAGTCACGCAGTATGTCCGATTCGGCCCAGGGCCGCGTGGTGCACAGGCTGTCGTGCTTGCAGCGAAGGTGACTGCACTCCTTGATGGTCGCATTAACATCTCTTTTGAGGATATTCGCTCTGTACTCGCTGCCACGCTACGCCACAGGTTAATCCTACACTTTCAGGCTGAAGCCGACGGCGTAACCGCTGATGATCTGATCGAAGAGGTACGAAACGCCAAGTAAAACATATCGTGGCGAACCAACATGCAACTCTCTGCTCAATCCCTTAGACTTTTAGACGCCTTTGCTCTCCGCGCTAAGCGTTCATTCTTCGGGATACGACAGGGCGCACACCGCTCACAGCGTCGCGGTCATGGAGTTGAGTTTGCTGAGTATCGACAGTACGAACTAGGCGATAATCCGCGCGCAATCGATTGGAACCTCTACGGACGGAGCGACAAGCTCTACATCAAGCGCTACCTTGAAGAACAAAACGTCTCACTCTACATCGTTATCGACGGCTCGCGCTCGATGACTCACGAGCAGTTACGCGCCAAGTGGGATCTCGCAACCCACATCGCCGCGTGTGCGTCGTATATCGCTCTCGCCACTCAGGATCCGGTTGTGCTCTCGGTGATCGGTGGGCCACACAGTCCACGTTACTGGGGCGGGCGGGCGCTTGCACCGCTGCTAAAATTCTTAAGCGATGCGACAGATGTGATGGTGAGTGACGATACACAGGATATCGATCTCATAGCGAGCGCAAAGAGACTCGCTACCCGTGTTCGATTTCCCGGAATCCTGCTTTTTATCTCTGATTTTCTCTATCCCGTTGACGAGGTGGCTAAAGTCCTCTCTCACTTTAGGGCGCGTAATATGGAGATCCACGCCGTGCAGGTGCTTGGCGACAGCGACCACGCCCTTCACACTACTCACAGTGGAGAAACGCTAGTCGATAGCGAAACAGGAGCGATTCAAGGGATCTCTCTTGACCCCGATTCACACTCGCTCTATCAGCAGCTTCTCCAGCAACACATCTTTAGTATTCGACAACACTGCTTACAGAATCAGATCTCTTTTCACAGCACACTACTCAATGCTGGGGATGCCGTTGAACAGGTTGCGCTGAAAACCGTGAGCTCACTAGGGTTATTTGTATGATGACCCTTTTTGGAATGAGTATTGATGCCGTCTGGCCGTGGTTTTTAGTCGCCGCTCCGCTTGCACTTGGGCTGCTCATCTACATCTTTAGAGCCAAAGGAACTGCTCAACCTACGGTGACCTCAACCCTATTTCTCTTACGCGCCTTACCCTCCTATCTCCCGCAACGAAAGAGGTTTATCCCACCACTGCAGTTCTGGCTTGAACTACTCGCCTTCTTACTACTCGCCCTGGCAGCGAGTGGGCTGTTTATGACCCAGACTGGGGAGCGCATCGCGGTGGTGATCGATACCTCACTAAGCATGTCAGCCCACCAGTCATCGCCAGAGACAAGACTTCAAACAGCAAAACGTATCGCGAGCGCTGATATCTCTCAGAGCGACTCTACAACCCGTTTTGCTCTCTTTTCGGCAGACTCTGTTTTAACTCCACATACCGCACAAGGTCTCACATCAAGTCGATACGTCTCCGCTCGCGCCGCCCGGGCTTTACTTGAAGAGATCCCTCAGCGCTATCGTGCTGACCGTTTGCAAACTGTGGTTACACCACTACTCAATAGCCGTGAGTACGACAGACTTTGGATCTACACAGATAAAGCAACTGAAAGCACTCCAGTATCCGACAACGTCCGCATCATCTCTATCCCAGTTGACCAAGGCGCTCAGAGTAATCTGTGGATCGACTCGATTGCTGTCAAAGACTCAAGTGCAGGAGTACCTAACGATTCAAACTCGTACCTTCAGCTTACAATCTCCTCAAGTGGCCAAACGAGTATACCTGCCACCGTTTCAGCAGAGTGTGTAGCGGCTAATGGAAACGAAACGTTTTCTCTACCAGCGATCTCCGTGAATGTGCAGCCAGGAAGCCCAAAAACAACGCGCCTTGGGCCTCTGACAAGACCGTGGGAGTACTGTCATGTAACTACAAAGGTTAGCACTACGCAGATACCTGACCTTATCTCAAATGACAA
>Ga0315904_10007931_pt1 | contig 14129 bp, 8 predicted proteins | sample LakEriMetagenome_6_FD_203529 | JGI IMG/M metagenome (GOLD analysis project Ga0315904, IMG submission 203529) | Freshwater fungal communities from buoy surface, Lake Erie, Ohio, United States - Buoy 12 MA120 | ecosystem: Environmental > Aquatic > Freshwater > Lake | place: USA: Lake Erie, Ohio... | reverse complement strand
CCTCTTTAATGGTAAAAAAAAAACGCAGAGCAGTATTCACCACTCTGCGTCTTCTTCAATTTATCTTGGTGTTATGAAAGTGTTCCTACCATGTTGGCAGGAATAACCCATTGGTCGTAATCTTCTGCGGTAACATGCCCAAGACGCACTGCTTCTTCCTTCAGGGTAGTACCATTTTTGTGAGCAGCCTTAGCGATTTCAGCAGCCTTGTAGTACCCAATTTTCGTATTGAGTGCTGTTACCAGCATGAGCGACTGATCAACCAATTGTTGAATGCGCTCGTGGTTTGGCTCTATACCTAAGGCACAATGGTCATTAAATGAAACACATGCATCGCCCAGCAATTCTGCACTTTGTAAGAAGTTGTAGGCCATCATAGGTTTGAAGACATTCAACTCGTAGTGGCCTTGCGTGCCACCCACGGTTATGGCAACATCATTCCCCATTACTTGCGCGCAAACCATGGTGAGTGCTTCGCATTGGGTTGGATTCACTTTACCGGGCATGATACTACTTCCGGGTTCATTTTCAGGGATGAAAATTTCACCAATGCCACTGCGTGGGCCACTGGCCATCATACGGATGTCGTTGGCTATTTTATTGAGAGATACAGCGAGTTGTTTAAGCGCGCCATGGCTTTCAACTATTCCGTCGTGAGCTGCTAATGCTTCAAATTTATTCGGAGCACTCGTGAAAGGAAGTCCACTGAATTCTGCAATTTTTTTGGCCACTAGTTCCGAATACCCTTTAGGTGCATTGAGTCCTGTGCCTACGGCAGTGCCTCCAAGCGCGAGCTCTCCAAGATGTGTTAAAGTGTTGTTGAGTGCACGCAAACCATGATCGAGTTGTGCTACATATCCGCTCAACTCTTGTCCGAGTGTTACCGGAGTTGCATCCATCAAGTGAGTGCGACCAATCTTCACTACATGCATGAACTCTTTGCTTTTTGAGTGAAGTGTATTGCGCAGCAAGGTCACCCCAGGAATAGTTTTCTTCACGACCGATTCGTAAGCAGCAATGTGCATAGCGGTGGGGTAGGTGTCGTTCGATGATTGAGACTTGTTCACATCATCGTTCGCCCCGAGCAACATTTCAGTCTCCCCTAATTTTCCGCCAAGTAAAACATGTGCTCGATTGGCAACAACTTCGTTCACGTTCATATTGCTCTGTGTTCCGCTGCCGGTTTGCCAGATAACGAGTGGAAATTGATCGTTGAGTTTTCCTTCTAGAATTTCGTCGCACACCTTACTAATGGCGTCACGCTTTTCAGCCGCTAATACACCAAGTTCGCAGTTGGCATGTGCTGCAGCTTTTTTCAATATAGCGAATGCACGAATGATTTCTTTGGGCATGGAAGCTTCCGGCCCTATTTTAAAATTGTTGCGGGAGCGCTCCGTTTGCGCGCCCCAATAGACGTGAGCGGGAACTTTTACTTCGCCCATCGTGTCTTTTTCGATTCTGTATTCCATGTGTTGAATGTTGTCTTAGATTGTTTCTGCAGCTTTCCCTTTTTGCATGAGGTAACCTTTTAAAAATTCGTCGAGGTATCCATCCATGACGGCATCGACGTCGGATGTTTCTACACCTGTGCGTACATCCTTCACGAGTTTATAGGGTTGCATCACATAATTACGTATCTGTGAACCCCACTCAATTTTCTTTTTACCTGCTTCGATTTCGCTGCGTGCGGCGTTTCGCTTCTCGAGCTCCATTTCATAAAGTTGAGACTTCAACAATTGCATAGCCTTCTCTTTGTTCTGGAGCTGAGATCGGGTTTCGGTATTATCAATGATGATTCCTGTGGGCGCGTGACGCAGACGCACACCGGTTTCAACTTTATTTACGTTTTGTCCGCCGGCACCACCACTACGGAAAGTATCCCACGTAATATCGGAAGGGTTTATCGCGATTTCAATCGAATCATCGACAAGTGGATAAACGTAGACGCTCACAAATGAAGTATGTCTGCGTGCGTTTGAGTCGAATGGCGAGATGCGCACGAGGCGATGAACTCCGTTTTCGCCCTTGAGCATTCCAAAAGCAAATTCCCCATCGATTTCGAGTGTGCATTGTTTAACACCGGCTACGTCTCCTTCCTGCAGGTCAAGTTCTTTCACGGTATGACCGTTTTTCTGAGCCCACATAACGTACATGCGCATGAGCATGCCCGCCCAATCACAACTCTCCGTTCCACCTGCGCCTGCCGTGATTTGAAGTACGGCGTTCAAGCCATCTTCTTCTGCACTCAGCATGTTCTTGAATTCTAAATCTTCTACGCGGGTCGTAGCCAGTTTGAATTGCGCTTCCAATTCATCCTCTGTTGCAGCTTGCTCTTTGAAAAAGTCATAAAGTACAAGCAAGTCTTCAACTGCATCTGAACATAGTTTAAATGCATCTGTCCAGATTTTTTTATTGCGTATTTGACGCATAACCTGTTCGGCTTTCTTTGCGTCGTTCCAGAAATCAGGGTCTTGTGTGAGTTTTTCGTCTTCCTTAATCTGAAGTAATTTTACTTCTACGTCAAAGGTACCTCCCGAGCACGGTTACGCGCTCTTTCAGCTCACCGATAGCATCGCTTGTAATTGCCATAATGATTAATCACTGAATTTGTTTAATGCGGCCGCGAAGGTAGTTATCTTTACCGCTCAAGTCGAATTTAACTGATTACTTCAATTATGGAAGAGCAATTATCCGATAACCATTCATCAGAATCACCTCGCTCGGTGGAAACGATTATTTCGTCAGGTTATCGGGTGGATAGTTTGGCTTTTATTCGAAAGGGGTTCAAGTATTTTGGAGACGAGTTCGGAATTTACGTTGCATTTACGTTGGTTTATATCGCTCTTTCGATGGCACTTGGTTCCTTGCCCGTTGTCGGCGACTTATCGGGAATGCTTGTGGGACCACCATTGGTTGCGGGATTTGCTTTTTATATGCGTTTGCAGTCCCGCAATGAATACAGAGAGTTTTCTAATTTTTTCGGTGGATTCCGCGGAGGCAATTGGCCATCACTCGTGTCGCAGGGTATCAGCGTTACTCTCTCGATGGCACTGGCTGTAGCAATAGTAGTCCTGCCCTTTTTCTTTGAGCCTATTCAAGTGTTTGTCGGAGAACTGGAAAAAATCCAAACCATGGATCCGGAAAAGGCTGGTGAATTTGTGTTAGGACTCTATAATCGGCAAATAGGTTTGGCGGCCGTTCTTGCCGCATTTGTAGCGCTGGCGGTTCTGACCTTGTTTTGTTTGGCGCCTCTTTTCATAGTCTATCGCGGTTATTCTGCTTTTCAGGCAATCGGTGCAAGTTGGAAAATTGTGAGCAAAAAATATCCGGCTTTTTTCCTATTTAATATGCTTTTATGGATTCTGGTTATAGTGGGCTTCTTGATGTGCTGTGTCGGTTTGCTTGCAGCTCTGCCGGTGTTCTACTTGTCTTTGGCCGCCGCCTTCGAAGAAATCACGGGTGATTGATTTCATCTAATTGAAAATCAGAAGACGACAACTCTTTCCGAATACTTTCATACGTAAAGCCTTTGCGCAGCAAATACTGAAACAGCTTGGACGTTCGCTCATACTGTGTTTTGCCTTTGATTGCCGGCCACCTGCGTGTTGCAAGCTCTCGGATATTTTCATTTTGCGTTTCTACTTCAAGCAAGCTAAGCGCTTCTCTAATGAATTCATCGGCAATGGCCCGGGCTTTCAAATGCATTCTTATTTTTTGAACGCCCCAGCGCTGCAGAGTTGACTTATCGTGGGCAAATGCTGAGGCAAATCGTGCGTCGTCGAAAAGGTTCCTTTTGCGAAGTCGGAGTATGCATGAGTCAATAACCGAGGAGTCGGCTCCCCAAACCTTCAGTTTTCTTGCGATGTCAAAACGACAGCGCTCAGCTTTGTTGCACCAGTCGACTAGTTTGGAATAGGCTATTTCTTCAGGGTATTTCATCCGGTTCAGCTGTCAACGATTTCAAATGTACTGGCATTATCGGTTGTTTCCATTGCAGCCAAACAGGTGCTGTGTGTATTTTGTACTGAAAAAGCGAACCTTTCTTCCATCCTTCCGTTCTAATCCCTTTTGTGAACGTACTGCTTTGCTTACTTTTGCAAGGCGGTCAAAATTAGACCACTGATATTTATAGTTGTAATGAAAAACGAATTGATTGTTAAACTGCGCGAGCTTCTGAAGACGGATGAAATTGCTTCTATCCGTGACGGAGTTCGTGAAATCCGCAACGACTGGAAGGCAGAGACTGCCAAGGAGCGTCAATTGCAAATGGAAGCTTTTAAAGCGGAGGAACATCCTGAAGATGTGGAGTTTGTTTATGCACCACACGAGCTGGAGGGAGAGTTTCAAGAGCTCCTCAAATCCTATGAAGACCGTGTGGAAGAACACGGAAAAAAACTTGCCGCCGAACGTCAGAAGAATCTGGAAGTGAAGCTTAACATCTTGAACGAGATGGATGCGCTTATTAAGGATGAGCAAAACATCGGCAAGGCCTTTTCGACGCACAAGGCTTTGAAGGACCAATGGGATTCAATCGGTGATGTGCCCGGTGATAAATACCACGACCTTCAAGAGAAATGGCAACGATTCAATCATGAATTTTTCTATAACATCAATATCTATAAGTCTCTTCAAGACCATGATTTGAAAATCAACCTCCGTAAGAAGGAGGAAATGATTGAAGAAGCTAAGAAGTTAGAAGAAGTGACCGTCATAAACGACTTGGAAATTCTCATCAAGAAGTTTCAGCGCGAATGGATGAATATCGGGCCATCGCCGCGTGAGACCTTTAAAGAATTGGGCGATACTTTCTTCGGTATTTTGAGAGAGTCACAAAATCGTGTGCAAGCCCATTACGATGAGATTCATAAGCATAGCGATGAGAATTTGGCCCGGAAGAAGGAGCTAGTGGCCAAGATGAGCGAAATTTTGACCATGGAAATAACCAACGCAGCAACCAGCAATCGTTGGACCGATGAGGTGTTGAAATTGCAAGAAGAATGGAGAACTATTGGTTGGGCTCGAAAGAAGGAAAACGAAGAAGTTTGGCAGGAGTTCCGTGGGTTGTGTGACTTGTTTTTCAGTAAGCGTAATTCATTGTTCGAGGAAAAGCGCTCAGCATACAAAGTAAACAAGGATAAAAAGGAAGCACTCATAGAACGTGCTCGTGCTATTCAGAATAGTGAAGACTGGAAGTCTGCGACGGAAGATTTGAAGCGCCTTCAGGAAGAATGGAAGGCAGTTGGAGGGGCTGATCCGCGCGAAGAGCAAAAACTATGGCAGCGATTCCGCTCTACTTGTGATCATTTCTTCGCACGTAAGAAAGAAAATTACTCAAAAGTTATCGAAGAGCAATCTCAAAATCTTGCTCTTAAAATGGATATGTTAACCGAGCTGGATGCGCTGGAGATTACCGGCAACAAGGGTGCTGACCTCGCGGCCTTGAAAGCGTTTGGTGAACGTTGGCATTCGGTAGGTTTTGTGCCGAAAGACAAAGTGAAGGAAGTGATGGATCGTTACAACCAATTGCTCGATGTCAAGTATGGTCAAATCAATGCGGACCGTGAGCAGCGTGAGATGTCGAACTTCAGGAGCAAACTCGATAACCTGAAGACCACCGCCAATGGTGAAGCGCAGCTGAAGCGTGAGCGTAACTTCATGCGTGAGAAAATAGAAAAGCTCAAGCATCAGATTGCACAGTACGAAAACAATATGGGCATCTTTACCGGTAAGGGAGCAGAAGCTTTACGCAAAGACATTGAAAAGAAAATCAAGGCCACTGAGCGGGAAATAGAAGACATCAAAAAGAAGATGCAATTGCTCAGCAACTAGGCCATGCGGTCTTAATGCTTTTTAATTTTTTCGACTGCCCCTGTGGTTGAGTAGCCTGCTACCAGCGGTATACATACAACTGTACCACCTCGCTGTTTCGTTTCCGATGATCCCACAATGTAGCGTTTTGAGGTCGGGTCAATTTCATTTGCGTCGTAGTCTCCACCTTTCACAAGCACATCGGGTTGAATCGATTCTATTAGGGATGCAGGTGTATCGTCGGAAAAAATGATTACGCCGTCGACACATCTCAGAGAATCAATTACGCCGGCACGAGCGTTTTCATCGTGTATAGGTCGCTCGGGTCCTTTATTCAACCTTTTAACGGACGCGTCGTTATTGATTCCAACTAACAGAATATCGCCTAAACTTCTCGCATCTTGCAGGTAACGCACGTGGCCTAAGTGTAGAATATCGAAAACGCCATTGGTGAATACAATCCTTTTACCGGACGCTTTCCAGGCTTTGATGTGATCACGCATTGTATTCAAATCGGCAAATTCCATGATTATTTGCGGGTGGTGGCAATTAGAAAGCTTACTGCACCTACTAAAATATCCCAGGTTGTCTTTATGGACCATGAAATAAGAGCGTAGATTTTACCTGCATCGACTGAAAACCCGAGGGCCTGCAGACTCAGAATAGCCATGCCGTGAAAGGCGCCCGCACCGCCGGGCGTTGGCACCATCATACCCAGGCTACCTGCCGCCATGAAGAATACGGTTTGTCGGAATGTCATCGCGCACGTTTCTTCCAAGGCTAGAAGCGATGTGAAGGTCATGAGCAACCAGAAAAACCAAATGCCGAATGAATACAACCAAAACAGCAAGCTTCTTTTGAGACGGAAAATACTTTTCAGTCCGTCCATCATTCCCAAAAAGAATTCGCGAACTTTTTTGAAAAACGGAATATGCTCAAACTTGCGCAATAGGAAGAGAAATACCATGAAAGCGACTATGACTGCCGCCAGTAGAATTAGAATGGTAGTGCCCTTACTGCCGTCAGCATGAGCGAAGAAAGAGTTGAATGCTTCATTTTCAAGAAGGAAAGCAAGGAATACCAATGAAGCCAGAAGCGCAATGTCGACAATTCGTTCCAAAAGAACCGTTCCGATGAGTTTGTTGACCGGAACGTGATCGGTTCGGTTCAGTAAGGTGCATCTAGCGAGCTCACCCGAACGGGGTATTAGATTGTTCATGCAGTAGCCAAAGGCAACGGCATGTATAGCTAGCCAGTCGCGAACGCGGTATCCCATGGGTTCCAGCATGATATTCCAACGCAATCCACGCAGCGCGGTTGCTATATATCCAAAAACAAAAGAGGCGAAAACCCAAATCCATTTAACTGATTTGAGCGCGGGTAGCAGGTCTTTTTCCCAACTAACGTCTTTATAGAGCACCCACATCAGCAGGGCGGCCAGACTCAAAAAGACGATATATGTGACAGCTTTTCTGATGGTGCTTAAATCGATGGGCTCAAGTTGAGGAGATTAGAGGCGATGTCAATTGCCTCTATGTGAAAGTTGTTCACTAGACCAGTTTATTAGTGGCCGTGTCCGGAAAAACGATGGCGGGTTTGAATACACGGGCTTCTTCGCGGGTCATATGAGCGTAGGTAACCACAATAACGACGTCGCCGGGAGTCACTTTTCTTGCGGCTGGGCCATTTAAACACACCACACCGCTACCTCGCTCACCTTCAATGATATAGGTTTCTAGCCGTTCTCCGTTCATGCAATTTAAAACCTGAACTTTTTCACCTTCGATCATATCAGCAGCTTCCATTAGAAGTGGATCTAGCGTGATACTTCCTATGTAATTGAGGTTTGCCTCGGTTACGGTAACACGGTGAATTTTTGATTTGAGTACTTCAATCAACATGAGGGCAAAAATACAGGCAGAATACCACTTTGAAAAAGGGAATTATTCCACGTTGTTTGCAGAGGCACAACCATCGTTGTTTTGGCTTACGAGGCACGTCGGCTGACACTTAATGCTTTTTTGTCTACTGTTTTTCTATTTTAATCGAAAAAACACCCTGAAAACGAACCCTTTTCGAACACACTCCGTACAAACTGTCATGATCCAGCCATTCACCAATACAAAGCTCACCCTGATGACCTTCGCTCTGGTCATCATTTCACTCGTTTCTCGAGCACAGTGCCCGCGTGTTTTTGACTTTTATGGACAAACTCCGTTGAACCCTTACTGGTATTCATGCAGCGGTGGAAATTACTCGTTCAACTTGAGCACGCCCAATACATGGAACGGTTTCACCATTGATTGGGGTGATGGTTCGCCTGTGACAAGTGGCGCTACCTGGTCACCTCCGACCTTTCAGAATCACGTTTATTCGGCTGCTGTCGCAACATATACAGTGACAATCACGGAAACTTCTTCGGGTTGTTCTATAACAGGAACTGTGGTTATGGAAGAAGCCTCTAGCGCCTCGATACAGATTCCGGTAGGTGGATTAACCCAGGCGTGCGCACCGCAAACAATGGAGTTCATCAACTCGTCGACCAATGTTTCAACTACAACCCAATTCACTTGGGATTTTGGTGACGGATCGCCTGTTTTGACTTTCGATCATACTAACTGGATGCAAACGATTTCACACACCTACGAGCAAGGAACAGTGGATTGTGAAACCGAGGTGACGTTAACCGCTGAGAATATGTGTAACACCGTTCAAGGCGGTAATTCGGAAGCAACATTTAATCCTATCCGAATTTGGGACGTGGATGATCCCGGTATTACCGCATCTGCTACCATGCTTTGTTATCCTGATACAACTGTAACATTCAGCAATACTACCGAACGTAACTGCTTGATGCAGGGTAATATTTACCAGCGCTATGAATACTGGAATTTGGGTAATTATTGGGGAAGTGGTCAGGATAGTATTATTGACTGGACACCCTGGCCTCCAACTTTTCCGCACACATTGCATTTTCCGGGTATCGGTTCATATACCATCGAATTGGCAGACTCCAATTTTTGTGGAGTTGCTTCTACCAGCATCACTATTCAGATTGTTCCGCCACCCACTGCCCAAATTGCAGTAAGTGCCGATACAATTTGTGTAGGCGAATCCGTAACTTTTTATCAGCAGTCTACCGGTGGCGCAAACTTGTATCGCTGGACTTTCGGAAATAATAACGCTTGGTACACTACCGGCTCAGGTAACATTACTTATTTGTACAATAACCCGGGAACGTATCATGTAGGAAGTATGGTGGGTATTACAGGCAGTAACGGTTGTTCTGATACGGCTTGGGTAGATGTGGTTGTGTTGGCCAATCCATTGGTTGCTATTAACGCTGATGAGACGGACGGATGTGATGAATTGGAGGTTGACTATACCGCTGTAACTCCAAATGCTGTAAGCTGGATTTGGAATTTGGGTAACGGTTCAGCACCATTTAATGGCATTGACCCTCCGCTAGTCAATTATTCAGAACCGGGAGAATATGATGTAACACTAACTGTAGAGAATGCCTACGGATGTTCTGCACAGGACAATCTTACGATCAACGTATATGAGTCACCGCAAGTCGACTTCAACGTATTTAACTTGTGTGAGGGTGAAACAGCCCAGTTTACGGACCTTACTGTTACAGCAGAAAACGATGATATTACGGATTGGGCCTGGGATTTTGGTGATGGAAACAGTTCTGATTTACAAAACCCAAATTATAGTTACGCAACGACAGGTAATTTCCTGGTTCAGCTTTTTGTTACTACTGAGCATTGCCAGGGTCAGGAAACTGCAACTGTGATTGTACAAGAAGCTCCTGTAGCGTCACTCTCTGCGGATGTAACAGAGGGCTGTGGTCCGCTGACGGTTCAATTTACAAACAGCAGTGATGCTGCTGCGGTATATGAGTGGGATTTGGGAAATGATCAAATCATCACTTCGTTTTCCGGTCAGCATACATTTTTGAATACAGAATCTACTGATACAACGTATCAAATTTCATTGACTGCTTTAAATGCTTTCGGTTGTGGAACATCGGACACGGTAGAAGTAACAGTTCACCCTGGTGCTGTGGCAGCTTTCATAGACGAAAATTCAGCGCCTACCTGCGGTCCCATGGACGCTTTCTTCCAAAACACATCGTTGAACGCATTCGGGTACTCTTGGGATTTCGGTGATGGTACAACTTCTAATCAGGTTAGTCCGACACACACATATTACAATAACACAGGGTTTTTAGACATTTTTGAGGTAACACTTATTGCTTACAACATCAATGGATGCAACGATACTACTTCCAACACTTTGTTCGTGTATCCATTGATGAACATTGATTTCGAAATCAACGGAAATCAGGGATGCGCGCCTGTTACTGCTGCCATGCCTTTTGTAAACGGTATTCAAAACTACCATTGGGACTTTGGTGATGGCACGACTTCACCCTTTGCAATGCCTAATCACACCTTTAATAATTACACAAACTCGCCGGTTGTATATGATGTAACACTCGTTGGAACTTCAGCATTTGGTTGTGTAGATACTGCGGTTACACAGGTGACCGTATTTCCAAATACGATTGCTCAATTCAGTACTTCAGCTCTTTCTGGATGTTCGCCTCTTGCTGTTGACTTCACCAATTTATCAATCAATTCCGACACTTATGATTGGAATTATGGTGATGGCGCTGTTTCACAAGAGAGCGCTGCATTGCATACACACACATTTACCAATAGCGGAAATACGCCGTTGGTCCGCACAATTGCGCTTGCTACTCAGAACATCTACGGTTGCATGAGCTCTTTTACAAGTAATCTTGAAATCTATCCTCAAATAGAAGTATCATTTGTTGAACCAATTGATGTTTGTTCTCCGGCTACTGTCTCTTTCAGTAACACCAGCACCAATGTGAGTTCGTATTACTGGAATTTTGGTAACGGATTGCAGTCTGTAGCTCAGAATCCTACTTCTATATTCGAGAACATCACGGATGCTGATGTGTCATATACCGTAACGCTTACCGGCGCATCTGTCTTCGGATGTATTGATTCGGTTTCGCATACCTTTCAAGTGAAAACCACGCCTGTTGCTGCCTTTACTGTGAACCAGGTAGCAGCCTGTTCTCCTATATCAGTTGAAATTTCAAATCAGTCGGTTCGTGCCGACAGTTTATATTGGAGTTATGGCGATGGAACATCATCTAATGCAACTGACTCTTTGCAGCAATTAGTGTATGAAAACAATGGTACAATTGCACAGGATTTTATCATAACACTTGTTGCAGTAACCGAGGAAGGATGCTCAAGCCAGCAAACCTCATCTCTTACCGTATATCCCCTCATTGATGCAGGTTTTATTGAGCCAGGGGTATATTGTTCTCCTGCTACGGTTCAGTTCAACAGCACAAGTGTTAATGCCAATTCACTTCAGTGGGATTTTGGCAATGGAACGGTTTCAACCATTCCTGCTCCAACATCATACTTCACTAATGAATCGGAAGATCCAATTGTTTACAGTGTTGAACTGATAGCTACATCAACATACGGTTGTGTGGATTCAGCGACACATGATTTGGTGGTGAATCCAACTCCGGTTATTGATTTTGTTCCAAGCGTATTTGCGGGTTGTGCTCCTGTTTCAGTCGAGTTTACCAATAACTCATTGTTTGCTGATGAGATTACCTGGACTTATGGTGATGGCAGCACATCGACAACTACGGAAATATTGCATACACATGAATACAACAACAACGGGAATGAACCGAATGTAATGGAGGTTACCCTGTCTGCTGTTTCTGATGAAGGATGTAACTCTTCTCAAACTGTGGAGATTACTATTTATCCTGCTGTTACTGCAGGTTTTATGAGTCCTGGCGAGTTTTGTTCTCCTGCTCAGGTTGCGCTCGTAAATACAAGTGTAAATGCGGTATCGTATGAGTGGAGCTTTGGAAACGGTCTGATGTCGATAATGCAAAGTCCAACCACCAACTATTCAAATACTACCGGAGAAACAGAGTTTTATGATGTTCAGCTCCTTGCTTCGAATGCCTTCGGTTGTATCGATACAGCATTTCAACAGGTGACTGTGCACGCTACACCCGACGTGAACGTTCAGGCAAGCGTTAATGCCGGTTGTTCTCCTTTACTTGTAACGTTTTCGAATGAGACTCTATTCGCAGATAGCTACATGTGGCAGTATGGCGATAATACAGCTTCTAATACCTCAGCATCGCAGCACGCTCACACATTTGTGAATAATGGAAATGAAGCACAGGAGTTTGAAGTGTTTATGCAGGCATCAACAGAAGCCGGTTGCTCAGCTCAGGCGAATTTTGTTATCCAGGTTTATCCTGCGGTGGAAGCATCATTTGAAGATCCGGGAGCACATTGCTCACCTGTGAGCGTAGGCTTTGTAAATACAAGTGAAAATGGTGCAAGCTATCAGTGGGATTTTGCAAACGGAGTGCAATCGATTATGGAGGAGCCTGTTGTTTATTTCACTAACAACTCGGATACAACACAGATCTATGAAGTGTCTTTGGTGGTAACCTCGGCATACGGCTGCGAGGCCCAGTATACAGCACCGGTTGAGGTATTTGCTTTGCCAAGTGTGGAGGTTTTACTGGCCGAGAACAATGCTTGTGAAGCGGGTCCCCTGACTATTTACAACAATACTACAGGCGCATCTACTTATATGTGGGATTATGGTGATGGTACCGCTTCTAATACAACGCTTACTACTCACACTCACGATTATTCGAACGCACCCTTCCAAACGAATTCGTATACTATCTTGTTGGTTGCGACTTCAGAGAATGGTTGTGCAGATCAGACGTCGGTAAACTATACCATCTATCCCGGAGTTGTTGCGCTTTTTGCAACGGATACGATTGGTTGTGCACCTCATAATGCGCCATTTGTGAATCAGAGCGTGGGTGCGGTTTCCTATCAATGGAATTTTAGTGACGGTCAGGTTTCTTCTGCTACTGCTCCTGCTATGGTATTTGATGCTCCATTTGATGCTGATGTGGATGTAGAAGCTCAATTAATCGCTACGAATATGTATGGTTGTTCGGATACACTGTCACGCATCATTCACGTCATGCATACACCTCAGGCTATTGCTCAAATTGATACAGTGATGGGCTGCTATCCGGCAACCGCTGTTTTCTTCAATGGTTCAATAGGTGCTGATAGCTATAACTGGATGTATGGTACGGGTCAAACCTCCAATACATCGGCCGAATATCACGAGCAAGACTACATCAACATTTCAAATGACGTGTTCACTTTCTATATCACGCTTCAAGCATTTACTGATTATGGTTGTATGAGCAGTGACCAACTTACATTGGATGTTGCACCGGAAATTGAAGCGGACTTTAATTCACTGCAGCAGGGATGTTCACCATTAGAGGTGTATTTCGATAACATCAGTGACGGTGGATCTAACGTTTCGTGGAATTTCGGAGATGGTGATCTTTCTAATGCCTATGAGCCACAGCACACCTTCTTTAACTGGGGTACAACGGATACCACCTACGCTGTCACGCTTGTTTTATATGATAATTATGGTTGTTCTGATACCATTACGCGCAATGTAACGGTATTTGCCAATCCGATAGCAGGTTTCGAAGTAACCCCTCAAACACAATCATGGCCGAATGCTACGATTGAAATCACAAACACTACGGTTGGCGGTGAATTGGGTGCAAACTGGAATATGAACGACGGTACGTTTCTATACGACATGAACCCCGGATCATATACTTATAGCCAATGGGGCGAATACAATATTCAATTAGTAGTGAGCAATGGTTCTTGCAGTGATACAACGTACCGAATAATTGAAATTTTGCCTCCTGCTGCTGTTGCCAATTTTGAAGGTCCTGCGCAAGGCTGCGCGCCTCTCACTGTTCAATTCGAGAACTTGAGTGAAAACGCAGTGGTTTCTACCTGGTCTTTTGGTGATGGTAACCAGTCGACAGCACAGAATCCGATCTACACCTATTACCAGCCGGGTATCTATTCGGTAACGCTAACAGTTGTTGGTCCTGATGGTAGCAGCGATGTTATGACGCGGGAACAAATCATTTATGTCTATGCTAACGCTACAGCCTCATTTGCTGTAACACCGAATAATGTGAGTGTTCCCGGTGAGCCGGTTTATTGTCTGAATCTATCAGCCAATGCGTCATCTTATGTATGGAATTTCGGTGATGGTGAAACCTCTACCGAGGAGAATCCGCTTCATTATTATCAGGAGCAAGGTGATTATGATGTTACGCTTATTGCGGTTAATGAGAATGGTTGTTCTGACACGCT
>Ga0315904_10007930_pt1 | contig 14135 bp, 13 predicted proteins | sample LakEriMetagenome_6_FD_203529 | JGI IMG/M metagenome (GOLD analysis project Ga0315904, IMG submission 203529) | Freshwater fungal communities from buoy surface, Lake Erie, Ohio, United States - Buoy 12 MA120 | ecosystem: Environmental > Aquatic > Freshwater > Lake | place: USA: Lake Erie, Ohio... | reverse complement strand
CCTTGAAGATTCTTTCGGCAAGTAACGAGCTAACAAATGGAAAGTCACTTCGTCTAGCCCGAGACTGGATCAAGCGTTCAGAAGGTGAGAAAAAGAATGGACGTCACTTTGACGATAAAACCACGACAACCATCGTTTTCCCTCAAGTCCAAATCGGTAGTCGACTACGCAGCAAATACCGTATGTGGCATTTCAAGCCAGAGAAGCCAGGTCAATTTGATCTGAAATTCGGCTTATCTCCGCACCTAGCCTACGAGGACGCTCGGCTCACGATCAAAGCACCAAAATCCTTAAATTTGATGGCCAACTATCGTGGCTTTGCCGGAGGCATCGTTTCTGAATCGAAGAAATACATTACCTACCATTTTCAAATTCAGCAGCCGATAGCACGAAAACGAGAAGATGGTAGTACCGACCATTCGGACTACTCACCCTTTGTTGTCCTTTCCCAAGCACGGGACTATCTAGATATTGGTCGCCAATACCTTAAAGCATCACGCTCAAAAGTCCGAGTGACTCCCGAGATAGCTCAATTTGCCCGGGACTTAACTTCTGGCGCGATAACAGAGCAGGAAAAAATAAAGGTGCTCTACACTTGGGTTGCAAAAAACATCCGTTACATCTCAACGACAGTTGACGATGGTGGCCTTGTCCCTCGTGACTCAGCCTACATTTTCAATCGCCGATTTGGCGACTGCAAAGACCATGTAGTCATCCTGGAAGCAATGCTACGGGCGGTAGGTATCGACAGCACAGCAGCACTTGTAAACCTTGGTGAGGCATTTGAGTTGCCTGAAGGGCCAGCCGGTCACAGCCCAATTAATCACGTTATCACCTACATACCATCCCAAGATTTATACCTCGACTCGACGGCCCAATTTGTCCCCTTTGGAAAGCTTGACGATCAGGTCATTGACAAGCCAACGGTTCTCGTTGCTTTGAATCGCTACGGCCGAACGCCAAAGATGCGTGCGGACGAGAATACGTTGACATCTCATACGCAAATGACACTTCACTCCGACGGAAGCATCGATGGGAAAAACGAGTCATTTTTCACAGGGACTATGGAGATCAATTACCGGCTTGCAAGATTTTCAGATACAACCGACCCGATGGAAAAGACTGTCAACGACATGCTTTATCGTTTCAACGAAATAGGTTCCGGAAATATTAGCCATACCGCACCTAAAAGCATCGATAAGCCATTCACTTGGCAATCTACTTTCAAGCTTGATTCCATCACAGACTTTAGAAAAACTGGTGCGTTTATACCGCCCGTTGGCGTGTCACCTGGGCACATTGCATCGATGACGATCTACAAGCCGCTTGAGACGCGTACTTTCCCGTACGTATGCGATTCAAACACAACAGAAGACAAATACACGATTGAGCTACCAGACCAAATCACGATTGAATCGTTACCAGAAAACGTATTTCTTCAGTCTGACCACATTAGATATACCTCTGCGTATCACCTGTCTGGGAAAACCCTAGAAATTACCAGGCAACTGATATTTCAATACCCGCATCGAAAATGTACGCCAGAGATGTACCCGGAATTACTTGAAGCCATTCGTACAATACGAGCCGACCACAGAGCGTCAGTTGTATTTTCAACCAGGCTGGCAAATTAGGATAGACAGATGCTCATTGAATCTTATGTTGTTGGTTTTGGCGAGGTTAAGCGTTGTCTCTCCAGCTTAAGGCAAGGTGATTTCGTCGTTGTCAGCGAAAACATTTTTATGCTGAAAGAGAGAAGTGACACACTTCCCCAAGACTTGCTGAGCGCAAGCACGCCGGAGAATCACCCTGAAGCCCTAATAGTCATCAACAAGAACTACGCAAAAGATCTGATCATGGATTCAGACGCCTTTGCTTTTCGAAAGCCATCCAATGATGTTCCCAATCTTGAAGGCGTAACCTTGCATCTATCCTTTGCTGGTTTGGATCTCATTGACGATTTGCTGGAATTATCGCAAGCTCGCAATGTTGATGGAATTCCCGTAAGAACGGCGACTATGGAAGCCATATTGCTGGCCAAGCAAAATCAGAAGAAGCGCTTTGAGGAGCACCAGGAAATCTTGAAGAAATCTGTGTCCGTTTACAGAAAAGATATGTAGCTGATCCGCTTTAGCTAACCCGTAAATAATCGTGATGAACCCAACACAAGGTATTTACCAAGGCGATCTGCTCCGGTGTTCGACAATTCACCGCTAGCAGTTTGGTCGATGCGACCAAGATAGCCAGACATTTGGCGCGGGATATGGCCACGTTCAGACGATTCTTGCTAAACAAGAAATCGATATTTCGCGGCAAATCCTCCCCGCTTGAAGTGGCCATGGAGATGATGACTGCTTCGGCCTCTTGACCCTGAAACTTGTCCACTGTTCCTACCCGAGCCTCAGCTCCCAAATACTGCTTGAGCAAATTCACCTGCATGTTGTAGGGCGAGACCACCAGAATGTTGTCGTGTGTAATCTGGCGACAAACTCCCTTCTCATCAACATAGGTTTGCAGAAGCAAGCTATCGTAGATTTCCTTAACCCGGATCGCTTCCTCCTCACTGTCTTGTGAACAGCCCTCGTGATTCACTGGCTCAAACACAATGCCAGATGACTTCAAGGCTGGATCTGCAGCTTCATTGCAAATGATGATGCGATCTTTTGTTTTGGGATGAGAAGTCAATCTCCCGTTGTAGACAGCCTCAGAAATGAAATGGCATACCTCAGGATGCATACGCCAAGTCTTCTCAAGGAATATGCCTCGATTCGATGCTATCGTCGCCTCTCCTTGCAATAGATAGTCGAGCACAGAGTCCCCCGAATGCCCGGGATGCACACCCTCTACCGGTTGGGATAACTGCATCTGGTCGCCCAGAAGTACGATGTTATTGGTTGAGGTCGCCATGGGAATCAGCATGCCCAAGGCCACTTGGCCCGCTTCATCAACAAACAGATAGTCAAACTGTTGATCAAGCTCTTGGTCCGCAAAAAGCCAGGCAGTGCCAGCAACAAGCTGTGCGTTGGCGGCGATGATTCCTTCCTTATCTTTTATATCTTTGATGCATTCTCCGTTCACGCACTGGGATACATCCAACGGATCAGATTTCTTGACGCCTTTAAAGGTAAAGCCGCAATCCTTTGCCTCTTTTTCTACTGCTTGCAGCAAGTTGACGATGGCTTTGTGGCTGTTTGAGGAGACGCCGACGCGTTTACCTGATTTCAGGAGATGCAGGATCACATGGGAAGCGGTATAGGTTTTCCCTGCTCCTGGCGGCCCCTGGATGAAGATGACGCTCTGCTCCATGCGTTCAATCACGGAGGATATATCGCGAACATCAGCGCTTTCCGGCAGGAGTGGCGCTCCGGGCTCAATACCTGAAACGGCAGGAAACTCGCGGCGCAATAATGAATCAATCGCTGGGTAACGATTGATCGCTGAGGTATTGAGCGCTTGTATCAGGCTTTCAGCGTAACGAAACAGGGCATTTTGAAGAACACCTTGGTCGATGGGTGTGCCAGCACCAATGTCGATGGGTCCATCTGGTAGCTCGCGTTTCTTTCCAAGTTTGAAAGTCACGATGCTTTGCTCTGGGTCTACCGTGAAGTCAGTCAAACCCATCAGGCTGTCGACCAGTACAGCGGCGTCACTTGTCTTGAGCTTCACCTCTTGCGGAGGATATTGGTAGGTATAACGTAGTGACTGTTTTTCAGCGACTGGCGGGCAATCTGACATTGGCCATGCGCCTGCGATACAGTCCACATCCTCAATACGCTCCTCAAAGCTTTTTGCCTGGCGATCAAAAACCGCCCACCACTGCGGCTTGGTGCTTCGACGATGAAAATCCAGGAGATCGCGAACAACCGAGGCATGGGCTTGAGCGGTATTGTGTTCTGATGAATTATCGGGAATATGTCGGCTGAGCTGGGCATGTAGGGTTGCCAGTCGCTCCTCGAACCTCAAAGCCTTCTCTGATCGACCACCCGTCAGATCCCCTGCCGCATCGCCAAGCAGCTCGCCATACCAGGGTAAGTTTTTCGGCCTTTGCTTATGAAGCCAATGTAAGAGTTCATGGGTTGAGACAACGTCTTCCTCGTTGTACTTTTCAATGTCATCAAGGATTTTTTGATCTTTTGGGTCGCTTTCTCGCCACTTCTGGTAAGCGACGATACTCGATCCCGCAGATTTGACCTCTGCACTTCGACTGGAACGATAAAATTTTTCTACGTATTTGATGGAATAGGATCGCTCTGAAATTCGAATAGATTCTCGTACAACCTGGTACAAATCTACAAGCTTGTTTTCTCTGAGTAGTCGATCAATTTCGTTTTCGCGTGTTCCATGCAGGCGCATCAACTTCCGCAACGCTGTTTTTTCATAGGCGGCGTAATGGTAAATGTGTGCGTCAGGATGCCGATCTAGATGCCCAATAACAAAGTCTACCCAAGCCTCGAAGGCCTGCTTCTCACCCGCCCTATCGTGCCCCCAAAAAGGTTTGAATACGCCCTCACCTGCTTCATTGACGTAGTACAGACCAAACAAGTATTCCAGACCATCCTCGACATGAGGAAATCCCTCCATATCAAAAAACAAATCATGGCCGGAGGGTTTCGGTAATCTTGCGAATCCCCGTGGTCCGGGCTCGGCAGCTTGATCAGGGTCGACATCAATTAGCTCAACAAATCGCTCGCCTGTTTTGTTTGCTTTGTTCTGAAGCTGAGCCTGATGTCTTAGTCTTTGCAAGACAGGATCAGGGATCTTTGGTATCCGCGCTGTCGGCGGTAGGTTTGCCAGCTGCTCAACCGTATTTACGCCAGACGCATTCAGCTTGTGAATATGCGTTTTTTGAATATTAGCCACTTGCGTCAAGTGGTCAGTTTCATCCCACCAGTTATTACAGCGGTCTCGCCAATGACAAAGATCACATTTATCACAAGGAAATGGCGTGCATGAAGCTGCCAGCGGTGCGATGCCCTGTTTTTCGGCGATGGCCAGGAAATCCAAAAACCGCTGCTTGAGCGAGAGGTAATAATATCGATAGTCAGTTAGCTGGAATTTTTCTTCCGCCCCGTCTCCAAGGACCACAGACACAAACTTAGGGGCTTCTCCTTGAATGCCCTCTAAAAGATCTGCGTAGAAAGCTAGCTGGATGATGAACTTTGCCCGGGACTTCTTGGATAATTTGGTATCTACGATTTCATAGCTATGCTGACCAAGCGCAGATGGCGTATCTACCTTTTTTAAGAAGTCTGCATACCCTATCATCGGGGGTTGATAGAAAGTAGCTTGATAGATGAGATCTACACCTTGTTTCATCGCATCTAATGTTGCAGCGACCCGAGCGTCCCGGGACTCACCCGCAGTTGCAATGTCGATGTAATTTTTTGCCGTAGCTTTAGCCTTTTCTAGGTAAGCTCGCTCGTGCGAAAATCCACGGTTCTGTATAAGTTCAGCTTCTTCGCTGTCCTTCGCCTTTTCCATGGGCTCTTCAAGATGCCAACGATCTAAAGCGCTTAGATGCTCGCACTCCATGAAGTGAACAAGATCAGAGGCCGAGAAAATAATTTGACCGTTTATTTTTTGCATTTTTCAAATCCCTTTTTTAGGGAATCTGTTTTTTATATAAACGGCGATAAATACGTACCACATCAAATACAAATGCTGCGCTCAGCAGAAACAACATTACTGCGTAACTTGCTCCTATTTCAATATGAGCTCTGTCGGCTGTTGAAAGGCCCATCCCCAAGCAAACCAGCATCGCGACCCCGTAAATCCCTGCAAAAGGAATCAAGATCAGTATTTGAAAAATACTCCGTAATTTGCTTAGTTTGTCGATTACCCAGGAACTTGCAAGTAATGTGGTGGGAAGAATCAGCAGTCCGAGTACCAGCAGCAGTATTTGGTTTGTAATGATTGGAATAGAAATACTGTCCGCATCTGGCGGATAGATATCAGCCATCAAATTTCGATTGAACACGTAATCGACCACATGCCATGTAGAGGCTATGCAGATGATGGTGACGACTATCCTAAGGAGCATTGTCATTAGTTTCTAATTTTTTGGGATGTGAAGTTCTAAACGCAAGTCATGCCCGAAATTTCGGAGCTTGCCCTAGCTTTGATACTGTCTAGGTTTTTTTGCTTGCGACTAGCGCTTGCACCTGAGTAGCCAGATCCTTTATCTGTGAATTCGAGCCAGCACGCTGCTCCAATAGCTTTGCCACCGCATCCAAGGTCTCCAACATGTCCTTCTGGTCCACAGTGGAATCATTTTCCAATTCTTTGGCGGCAAGCTCTTTAGCAAGCTTCGTGATGGTTTTTAATTCGGTCGCCATTTTTTCTCCTTGTAAAAATCTATGTGTTTATTGAAGCTTGGCTAACACTAGATGAATTTCTTGCTTGAGCCTGGTTTTCAATTCTTCCGGCGCCAACACTTCAACCTGGCTCCCATGCCGCAATATGTCGTTGATAAGTTCTCGGTCATCGAAATATGGCACTTCAAGCAGATAGCTCCCATCGGCCAAAATCTCGCCCTTTTGGTCTTTGTGCCAGGACTCCCGAGCCACCCATCGCGCTTTGAATGCTGAGAATTTGAGTTTTGCGACCTTGGTCGTCCCGCCTGAAAATATGCCATAGCCTGCGTCAAGCTCATTGGCAAGTACGGCATCGTCTACAGATACAGCGCTTTTTTCGAGAGGACTAGCTTCCTCTATCGCGTCAACAGAAAACGACCGTATATCATCCCTCAAGTGGCAAAAAGCATCCAGATACCAGTTATCCCGGTAGTACACCAATCTCTGGGGCGAGACTTCCCGCTCGGTCACAGCTGCGTCAAGACGACCAAAATGGCGCAGTTTTAGCCGCTTTCGTGAAAGCAGCGCATGCGCTATCGCTTGAAAATGTTCACTACTGGGTTGGCGCGCGCCCATCGGCATCAGACGTATCCTGCGACGGATATCCTCGGTCGAGAACTGTCCGAGTTCGAGGATTTTTTCGAGTCTCTCCCGCAGCGGCTTGACCTGCCGCCCAATCAGGGGAGCTGGCTCCAGGTTTCCCAGTAATTCAATGCCAGTCAGCAGTGCATAAATCTCTGCCTCATTGAGCCAGAGGCCCGGAAGTGGATGTATGCGCTCATCAGCTGAAATCTTCAGACGATAACCGCTTGCCTCCGGGTCCCAAACGACAGGGGCACCCAAGCGATCTCGCAAATACTCCAGGTCACGCTTGAAAGTCGCTTTGGAGATTTCCAGCTCCCCAAGGAATCGAGCCATGGTGACTGCCTGCCCGCTATTGAGCAAACGCTGGATCTTGTACAGGCGCTCTGTACGGCCCATGACACCCCCTTGAATTGATCAAGCCGATCGTTGTTATCGAATTTATAGGCTTAATTATCGGGGATACCTGGCTCAGTAAATGAGCCTCGGCCAGGTCAAACTAGGATTCATCAACACCAGTTTTATTTCATTTCTTTAAACATATCGAGATCCCATGAGAACTCTTTTGCTATTGGTTGCCATCTTGGCTTGCGGCTCAGTCCAAGCGCAAGCATGGCGCAACTGCATCCCAGACTCCATCGGACCGGGCGGCTGTGACTCGATTGGCCCAGGCGGCGGTCAGTCCATCGGTCCTGGGGGTGGCCAGTCAATTGGACCCGGTGGCGGCCTATCTATAGGACCAGGAGGTGGTCAATCAATTGGCCCCGGTGGCGGACTATCTATAGGTCCGGGGGGCGGTCTTGCAATCGATCGCGACCGCTCTCGCGGCTTGGATACCAGGACGATGCAGCCCTTCCCGCCCGCTGAGCGTTGGCCACGCAGGTAACAATGTTAGGACGTCATGAACGACAAATTCAAAGTGCTGCAATTGCCCACCCAGCCACTGCAAAAGCACATTCCTTTGGAGCTTGAGATGGCCCGCGAAATCGCACGTGAAAACGTCACCAGTGAATTATTGAAGGCTCGATTTGAAGAGGCAGGCTACGAGACAAAGCTTGATGACGATGGTGACCTTTTTATTCTAGGAACCTGGGTCAATCTTCGAATCATTCTTTATCCTGATTACGCCTCCATGCTGATAAGGGGACATTTAACTCTTAACAGTGACCTTACTGATGAAGAATTACAAAAGCTATGCGCAGATGCCAACTACAGCGGGTTTCTGGTTCGGTATGCTACCCATCGGTGGGATGCCGATGATGTCGGCCTTATCGGTAATTACGTCATCTACTACCCCTTCGGACTGAATATGCCAAATCTCATATTCAGCATCCGAAAATTTGTCGATACACTCAAAGGCTTCTACGAAGAGCACAAATTAAATGATCGATTTTTTCCTAAACCTGAATAGTGCAAGCCATGCCTAAAGCGATCATATTTGATACTGAGACAACCGGCCTTGACTCACCAGAAGTGATTGAGGCTGCATGGTTAGAGCTACGGTCGTTATCGCCTTTCACTTTTGGTGACAGTGTTGAGCAACGCTACAAACCTAGCAAACCGATTGGTTTGGCTGCGCTGGCCACGCATCACATCCTTGATGAGGAATTAGAAAATTGTCCACCGTCGGGTACTTTTAAGCTACCCAAGGAGACGGAGTACCTGATTGGACACAACGTTGATTTTGATTGGAATGTCATTGGCACACCAGAAATTCGTCGTATATGCACACTTAACCTAGCAAGATCTGTCTGGCCGGAACTGGAATCCCATAGTCAAGGAGCTATTTTGTATTTCCTTGATAGAAAAAACGCCAAAGAACGACTGAGAAATGCACATTCAGCCGGCGCGGATGTTCGGATCTGCGCAACGATCCTCGAGCACATCTGCAAGGAACGAAATATTGATTCGGTCGAAGTGCTTTGGCAAAAATCAGAAGATTCACGCACGCCAACGCATATGCCATTTGGCAAACACAAAGGAATACCAATTGCGGAGGTACCACGAGACTATGCAAGATGGCTTCTAGATCAGCCCAATGTCGATCCGTTTGTGCGTCGCGCCTTCTTGAAATACGCAAACTAAAGCAAAAAATCAAAAATGGCTGCCTTTATTCTCCTTGTTTCGTTATCTATCGGCACTTCGGTTTTCGTCCATCGCCAAACCAAGCAGCGCTTTAGCGTCGTATTTTTAGTTGTGTTGCTGATGCTTTTCTGCCTAACCGAAAGGCGTATGCAGCACACCGAGGAAAAACACGCGCAATTACACAGTGTCTCATCAAGTGATTGATGTTGAAATTTTTTAATTGTATGTCGGCCCACCACTGGCATAGTTCTCGAACTTCGTGAATTGACCAAGAAATGTCAAACGACAATGTCCGATTGGTCCATTCCTTTGCTTGCCAACGATGATTTCTGCAGTTCCCAAATCTGCAGAGTCTGGGTTGTAGACTTCGTCTCGGTAGATAAAAAGAATCAAGTCTGCATCTTGCTCAATAGCACCCGACTCTCGCAAGTCCGACATGATGGGACGCTTGTTCGGTCTTTGTTCAAGTGAGCGATTCAACTGTGATAACGCAATTACCGGGCAATTCAGCTCTTTTGCCAAACCTTTGAGATTTCTGGAGATTTCAGAAATCTCGGTCGCTCGATTCTCACCTTGTGAGTTCGACGACATCAACTGCAGGTAGTCGACGATAATCAGTCCTAATTTCCCGCATTGGCGTGCCTGCCTCCTGGCTCTGGCCCGCAATTCCACTGGCGTCAATGCAGGGGTTTCATCAATGTAGATCTGAGTATCATTCAATTTTTGAATTGCATGGGTCAACCTCGGCCAGTCTTCATCATGTAGACGCCCAGTACGCAAGCGATTTTGATCAAGACGCCCTACCGAACCTAGCATACGCATTGCTAGTTGGGATCCGCCCATTTCCATGGAAAAGACCAGCACAGGCATTCCTGTATCCATCGCAACGTGCTCGCCAATATTGATTGAGAAGGCTGTCTTTCCCATAGATGGCCGGCCAGCAACGATGATCAAGTCGCCTTCCTGTAAACCGGAGGTCATTTTGTCCAAGTCTGCAAAGCCGGTAGGGACACCTGTGACCTCGTTATTACCCTCCCTGCCATAAAGCTCGTCGATGCGTTCAACTACCCCGGTCAGTAGTGATTGGATATCCGCAAATCCCTTGGTGCCTCGCGAACCCTCCTCAGCAATTGAAAAAACCTTTGCCTCTGCCTCGTCTAGAACTTCGTTGACTGGTTTGCCTTTAGTATTGAAGGCAGAGCTGGAAATTTCGTCAGCGATGCCAATCAGCTTTCGTAGGATTCCCCGATCCCGGACCAATTCGGCATAGCGTCTGATATTGGCGGCAGAAGGAACGTTCTGAGCAAGGGAATTCAAATAGCCAAGTCCACCAATATCCTCGGCTTTATGGACAGACTGCAAAGACTCAAACACCGTGATGACATCCGCAGGTTTACCTGCGGAGATTAATTGACCGATGTGCCGAAAGATCAATCGATGATCTTCTCGATAGATGTCCGACTCTTTCAAGATATCGATGATCTTGTCCCAAGCGGAATTATCCAGCAACAATCCACCCAAGACGGACTGCTCAGCTTCCAACGAGTGCGGCGGAAGTTTTAAGGATTCAAATTCAGGATCACGACTAGCTGACATATTTTTCTTCTTTATCATCGGTTTAATAGGGTCAAGTGGCTTCAGTGAAATCTATGAGGCAGATCTGGTCGCTGCGCCATAAACTCATGCACTGAATTGCCACCTGGAGTTCTGTTTACTTCGCGCCATTCATACTTAGGCGCGACATAGATTTCTGGCCGATCGACGGCCAGCCGATAGTGGCGAGCTACTGCCCTGTAGAGGCTAATTAAAGAATTCAATCCTCTTCGATCAATGTCCCAATACAGCACACTGAGCGTGGACGTATGTGATGGGCTAAGAAGTATCTCTAAGATTCGACGCATTTCCATTTCTGGCAAGCGACCCTGTAAAAAGCCGAAGTGCGTGAAATGCAATGAGTTCAACTGCAGGTGCGTTGCCGCAGCCAGAAGATCGATCAGCAGACGGTCTGCGTCTGGGAGCCACCCGTTATCGCCCCTAGTTTTGGGCACCAATAGCAAACAGGGTGTCAGTGCGCTCACCACTGCGACTTCTTGCCGCTGATTGCATTCAGCAGAGGCCATCTCAAGCTGTTCACGCCCCCAGCCATACGTGCGGGCTATGGCCGTCAAGGGCGTAAATCCCTTGCCATTAGCCGTTGCGGAAATTGCATCTACGCCTTGTATCGCTGGGAAGCCCAGCTGATGGCCCATATAGATTTCGTCGAAGGTGTGCTCCCGCACACAAAAAATCAGCCGCATATCGCCTCCAGTATTTAAGGAGGCATTATTTCGTTACGGCTAGCTCAGATATTGAGCCAGGAGGTGGCTCAAAATTAGGCGTATCAATGATTAGTTGACCGATATGGGTCTAACCGACAAGGCGCCTTATGAAAAATGCAATGCCAGTGCCCGATGAGTATCGAGATGACCGCATGTATGTGATGCGAATATCATCAAATTTTGAGAAGTCAAATAGTCAGGTGATCAGCACGCCAATACGCCCGGATATCCCCGGGGATATCGATGGCTCGGTCTTGCTGATTACGTACCGAAATACACACAGTCTGCCGGCTATACGTACTGATGAATTCGACACAATCGGCGAAGCTTTAAGCTACATCCAGCGAGTTGAGCCAACGTGTCCAAGAATAAGCCTTGGCGGAAAAGCGGCTTTACCAACACCCACTTGGGAAGCTCATCTGGAATGGCTTCATTCAGAAGGATTGAAATCAGCCGCGGAGGGGGATTGTCCGGTGCCTCATTGGGTAAAAGATTCTGCGTAGATAAAATCGACTATATCAACAACGAAATAATCAAAGGTTCCCATGCTAACGGAAAGAATTGGACGTGCACTCGCACTCGCTGTCGAAGCCCACGCTGGGCAAAAGAGAAAAGGTACAGAGATCCCCTACCTTGCCCACCCAATGGGAGTGGCATCAATCGCTCTGGATCATGGTGCGGATGAAGATCAGGCAATAGCAGCCTTGCTTCATGATGCAGTCGAAGATGGCGGTGAACACTTCGCCAAGATTATCCGAGAGCAGTTTGGCGACAGGGTGGCAGACATCGTCGAGGGCTGCACTGACGGCGTGCCAGATGCCTCCGGAGTCAAGGAAGCGTGGCTTCCCCGTAAACAGAGATACATCACCCACTTGCGCCATTCTCCTGAGGATGTGCTTTTAGTGAGTGGCGCAGACAAACTTCATAACGCGCGAGCAATCGTCGAAGATTTACTTAATATCGGTCACTCCGTCTTCGATCGATTTAGCGCAACGCCAGATCAGACCATTTGGTATTACGAGACCTTATCAGAAGTTTTTACCGAGCGCGGAACACCGATTGCAAAGCCCCTTGCAGATACGGTCAAAAGAATAAAGCAATTGGCAAATTCGCTCGCCATTTGAACTTTCAAGCCATAGCTAAGCCCGGCATAAGGAATGTGAACATATGACAATAATTAGGGGTGTAAGAATTATGGCTGCCCCATGCTGTGGCGCACGATTTTCTGCACCTCGCTATTTATCAATGAATTTTATGGCATTCGCATATTGGACTGATGGATGGAGAGAGCACTCCCTCATGCCCAATGGTGAAGGTTTGCGTCAATGCAAATGCGGAAAATTTACGCTCTTTAAAGAATTAGTAGAAATTGACACTGCCGAGAATAGCGATCTTCCATACATTAATCATGTCCCCTCAGATCTACTTCCGGCCTGCATAGCCACAGCTGACAATGAAGAACTTGAAGTTGCTGCGCGACTCGAATATTGGCGCGAACTAAACCACCCTTACCGAGAGCGATATCGAACTCATCGAGATGCTGAAGAATCTGACAACAAAGCAATGTGGGAAGTGCAAAATCCTGACACCAGAACTTGGTGGGATAAATTACGGGGACGAGAAGCACCTGCATACGTTAGGACGGAATCAATGCCGTTTACCGTCCCGGACTTTGAGCCTTCAACCGAACAGTTACAGAACATGGATCGACTCAGTAAAATCTTCCACAATTATTCTCTTAGTTCGCCTTCGAGATACAACATTACTCTTGCAGAGCTCTATCGTGAACAAGGGCGCTTTTCTGAAGCCCAAGAGGCGATTTTGAGAACCCAAGAACAAGATGAGGGAATCACAAGCAAATTAATTGCAAAGTTGATTCAAGAAAAGCAACCAGCTTTGATACGCTATCGTATGTAATCGTCAATACCTCTATCCTGACTTTCTTAGGCCTGACCTAAGAGCTTATTTAATTGAAACTACAGAGCGACACACCAGAAAAATAAATGACGAGTGGAGTATGAATTATTTAGGCGTTGATTTTGGTACATCGAATTGTGTAGCGGCACACGTCGGCACGCGCGGGGAAGTCGAACTGATTCCACTTGAGGACAATCGGCAAATTTTGCCGACAGTAGTCTTTGCACCTCGTAAAGAGGTAGTAAACACTCCTATTGTGCCGACTGAGCTTCAGCGTCGGCTACGTCAAGCAGAGATAGACGATCAAGTACAAATCCGAAAGGAATTGGCAGAATTTGCAAAAGAAATGGATGGCTACGATCGTAAAAATAAGCCTAGTCCTCCAGCACCGCCACGCAAACCAAAACGCGAGGACTATAAAAGTACGACTGAATTTGAAACCGACTTTGCTAGCTACACAAACTATGTATCTCGCTATCCGACACTTCGTCAAGACTACGAAGCTGAGCTTGAAAAATTTTGGCCAAAAAGAGAGGAATACGAGCGTCAGCATCGGGCCTTCCTACGGCGAGCGCGGACTACTGAAGAACTCGAGACGATGGTCAAAAGAGCGATGCAGCGTGAAGCTGTTGATGCAGCCGAGCAAGCATACTGGGATCAAACATTTTTTGACGCTTTACGAACTACAATAGACTTTGAATTTGGCTCTGAGGCAATCAACACCTACACTAGCGATCCGTTGTCCGGCTTTTTCTTGCGATCGCCGAAGGCATTCTTAGGAACCGATCTCAAAGCCGACCATGTTGAGGCTTTTACTCGCGTTATTGCCGCAATTCTTCAGCATATCAAGCACCAAGCTGAGACACACTGTCGGTGCGCA
>Ga0315904_10007929_pt1 | contig 14135 bp, 9 predicted proteins | sample LakEriMetagenome_6_FD_203529 | JGI IMG/M metagenome (GOLD analysis project Ga0315904, IMG submission 203529) | Freshwater fungal communities from buoy surface, Lake Erie, Ohio, United States - Buoy 12 MA120 | ecosystem: Environmental > Aquatic > Freshwater > Lake | place: USA: Lake Erie, Ohio... | reverse complement strand
ACCAGGTCTATCGTCACACCGGCCAGAAGGACACCGTCCTGTTTGCCGACGCGATCATGGCCCTCGGTTTCCGTCACGCCTTCAAGGCCGGCATCAGCTTCGGCAAGGATGACATGATCATCCCCGACAGCAAGGTGGCCCTGGTGGAAGAAACCAAGGCGCTGGTGGCTGACTATGAGCAGCAGTACCAGGACGGCCTGATCACCCAGCAGGAAAAGTACAACAAGGTGATCGACGCCTGGAGCCGCTGCGGCGACCAGGTGGCCAACGCCATGATGGACGAGATCAAGGCCAGCCCGATCGATCCGGAAACGGGTCGTCAGAAGCCGGTCAACTCGATCTACATGATGAGCCACTCCGGTGCGCGTGGTTCGCCAACCCAGATGAAGCAGCTGGCCGGGATGCGCGGGCTGATGGCCAAGCCTTCGGGCGAGATCATCGAAACGCCGATCATCTCGAACTTCAAGGAAGGTCTGACCGTTCTTGAATACTTCAACTCGACCCACGGCGCCCGCAAGGGTCTGGCCGACACCGCGCTCAAGACGGCGAACTCGGGTTACCTGACCCGCCGTCTGGTCGACGTGTCGCAGGACTGCGTCGTCGTGATCGAGGACTGCGGCACCGAACGGGCGCTGGAAATGCGCGCGATCGTGCAGGGCGGTTCGACCATTGCCTCGCTGGGCGAGCGCATCCTGGGCCGTACCCTGGCCGAAGACGTGGCCGACAAGGACGGCACCGTGATCGTCGCCAAGGGCACCCTGCTCGACGAAGCGGCGACCGCCAAGGTCGAGGCGACGGGTATCCAGGCCGTCAAGATCCGCTCGCCGCTGATCTGCGAAGCCGAACAGGGCGTCTGCGCGACCTGCTATGGCCGCGACCTGGCCCGCGGGACTCCGGTGAACATCGGCGAAGCGGTTGGCGTTATCGCCGCCCAGTCGATCGGTGAACCCGGCACCCAGCTGACAATGCGTACCTTCCACATCGGTGGTGCGGCGCAGGTCAACGAGCAGTCGCACCTCGAGGCGATCTGCGACGGTACCGTGGTCTATCGCGACATCCCGACCATCACTGACAAGCGCGGCCGGCGCCTGTCGCTCGCCCGCAACGGCGAAGTGGTGGTCATGGACAGCGAAGGCCGTGAGCGTGCCATGCACAAGGTGCCTTACGGTACCCACCTGCTGCACGAGGACGGTGCGATCATCAACGAAGGCGATCGCCTGGCCGAGTGGGATCCCTTCACCACGCCGATCATCACCGAAAAGTCGGGTGTGGTGAAGTATCAGGACCTCGTCGACGGCAAGACCCTGACCGAACAGACCGACGAAGCGACCGGCATGTCGAGCCGCGTCGTGACCGAGAACCGTTCGGCCAGCCGCTCGAAGAAGGAAGACCTGCGTCCGCGCCTGACCCTGCTAGACGATGCCAGCGGTGAAGCCGCGCGCTACATGATGGCGCCGGGCACCACCCTGTCGGTCGAGGATGGTCAGACGGTCGAAGCCGGTGACGTGCTGGCCCGCGCCAGCCGCGAAGCCGCCAAGACCCGCGACATCACCGGTGGTCTGCCGCGCGTGGCCGAACTGTTCGAAGCCCGCAAGCCGAAGGACAATGCGATCATCGCCAAGGTTTCGGGTCGGATCGAATTCGTCCGCGACTACAAGGCCAAGCGCAAGATCGCGATCATCCCCGAGGAAGGCGATCCGGTGGAATACCTGATCCCGAAGTCGAAGGTGATCGACGTCCAGGAAGGCGACTGGGTCAAGAAGGGCGACAACCTGATCAGCGGTTCGCCCGATCCGCACGATATCCTGGAAGTGCTGGGGGTTGAGGCGCTGGCCGAATACCTCGTGGCGGAAATCCAGGAAGTCTATCGCTTGCAGGGCGTGAAGATCAACGACAAGCACATCGAGGTGATCGTTCGCCAGATGCTGCAGAAGGTCGAGATCACCGACGGTGGCGACACCACCCTGCTGGCCGGCGAACAGGTCGACCGCGAGGAAATGGACGAAACCAACAGCAAGCTGGCCCCGGGCCAGAAGCCTGCCGAAGGCAAGCCGGTGCTGCTGGGGATCACCAAGGCCTCGCTGCAGACCCGCTCGTTCATCTCGGCGGCCTAGTTCCAGGAAACCACCCGCGTGCTGACGCAGGCGGCGGTCGAAGGGAAGAAGGACTCGCTGATCGGCCTGAAGGAAAACGTCATCGTTGGCCGTCTCATCCCCGCCGGGACCGGCGCGGGCATGAACCGCCTGCGGGTGGCCGCTTCCAGCCGCGATGCCGCGCTGCGCGCGTCCTATCGCAAGCTGCAGGAAAGCCTGATCGCTCCGGCGACGGCGGCGGAAGAGCACGCTGCGGAACTGGCCCAGGGGCCGGAAGCCGCGATCGGCGACGATCCGCTGGCCATGGTCGAGGGTGAAACCCACGGCCTCGACGCCGATGCCGGTGAATACCTGAACCCCGAAGCGGCGGACGGCGAGGAGTAAATCCCGCCCCCGTCGAAGGGCTAAAGAAAGACCCCGCCGGAGCGATCCGGCGGGGTTCTTCTTTTTGACCTTGCGACAGTGCTGGATCAGCCGTCAGGGCTGATGCGGCGGACGATCTCGCCCTTGTCATTGAGGAACAGGATCGCCGATCCGCCATCGGGTTCGACCGACATGATCAGGCGGGGGCGCCCGGCCTGGTCCTGCAGCATGACCACGGCATTGCGATCACGCGAGCGACCCACGAACAGCCGCGGCGCTCCGCCTATTCCCGCTGCCTTCATCGCCTCTTCCCGCGCGGCCGGATCGGTAAGCGCCTGGGCCCTGGCAATCGCCGCATGATCGAAGGGCGTGGCTGGTCGGTCTGAGAAGATCAGCGCCGACCCATCGTGGGTGCCATTGTCGGTCTGCAGCAATTGCACGGTCTGGTCGTTGCCATAGCGGTCGAAGGTCAGGCTGGCCCCGGCGTTCACTTCGCCAGCCGCGTTCTTCTTGCCCGCCCAGATCAGGCCGCCGTTCTCGGTCCCCTCGTCATTGAGGAACAGCATCCCCGCCGCGTGCTTGCGGTCGGGCCGGGGGATTTCCTTGCCCCGGTCGAACGAGCCGGGAAAGGCATCGCGGCTGGCCAGCACGAAGCGCAACGTTCCATCGCTTTCCCGCACGTTGATCCGTTCGACATCAATTGTCTTGAAGCGGGTGGGCTGACCCGCCCCCGTCAGCAGCACCGTTGCGGCGACCAGCGCGCCGCCCACCAGCATTCCCTTGGCAAATCCCATCTTTATTCCCCTTTCGTGTTACTGTCATAAGGCAGCAATACGAAAGGGGGAGGGGTCTGGCCGTACCGGTGCACCGGCGCTGCAAGCTTGGCCCGACCGGCCCGGAAATCAGCTCTGCCGGGCGGCGTGGTACCGGGCCACGGCGCGCGAGACCGATTGCATCATTTCCATCCGGGCGCGGATCGGCTGACGGGTTGCGCCGATCATCACGGCAACGCCGTAATAGGCGCCATCCGGCGCTTCGATCACGGCAACATCGTTGTAGCCGGTGGCAAGCGAGCCCAGTTCCTGGCCGGTGCCGGTCTTGTGATAGACCTTCCAGCCAGGCGGAATGCCTGCCTTCAGGCGCATCGGCCCGCTGCGCGACTTGCCCATGATGTCCAGCAGCAGCCGGGTCGATTCTGGCGAGAGTAGTTCGCCCTTGGCCAGCCGCGCCAGGCCCTTGGCCAGCCCTGCCGGAGTGGCGCCGTCCAGCGGATCGTCAACATAGCGTGCCAGCGCCGCTTCGCGCAATTCGCGCGGCAGGCGAGCACGGGCCTGCTCGAAATTGCGCCCGACCGCCAGTTCCGGCGACCAGGTCATCCCCGCGACCTGGCTTTGCAACAGCCGTTCACCCGGGCCGAAGCGGATGCCGCCAATCTCGCGCTCTCGCAGCCAGCCGCGGACATGGTCCGGGCCACCGATGGTCCACAGCAGCCGGTCGTTGGCCGTATTGTCGGACAGCGACATGGCGTTCTGCATCAGCATCTGTACCGGCCGCTCGATCGCGCCCTTCTCCAGCACTTCCCATTGCAGCGGCTGGTTGAACAGGGTCAGGTGCTCGGGCCGGATAACCAGCGACTGGTCGAGTCGCATCCGCCCCTGGTCAACCGCATCGAGCACGGCCATCGAGACCCACAGCTTGGAGACGCTTTGCTGGGGGAACCATTCGTTGAGGCGTGCGCCGACCAGCCAGTCGCAACCGGCCTGGGTCACCCCGATCCCCACCTTGCCATCGAAGCTGGCAGCGATCCGGGCCAATTCCTGCTCCAGCGCAGCGGGCGCGCCCCGGCAATCGGCCTTGAACGGCGGTGGGCGGCGATCGACCAGCTTGGTCAGGTCGAGCACCAGCTGCGGTCCGCCACCCGTGCCGACATTGCCGAAGGCATAGCCAGCCAGCCCCAGCAGCGACAGTCCGGCCAGGCCGCCGATCAGCCAGCGCCGCCCACGCCCCGAGCCCTGCCGCCGCGCGAGGCTGGCGTTGAAGCTTACGGGATGGTCGCGATCGATCAGCATGAGCCCTTCGGCAAGGCTTCTAACCAGCAGAGTACGGCTCTGCCAAGCGGCATCACCTCAGAATCCTCAGGCATAGGCCATGGCTTCAAGCGCGCCGAAGGCGGCCAGTGCGCCGGGATCGCCGAATGGCTGCAACTGGCTGACGAAAACACCGCCCAGACCCGCTGCCGGATCGATCCAGTAATAGGAATTGAAGATCCCGGCCCAGGCGAGGCTGCCGGGGGAACGCCCGTTGGGCCCACGCCCCGGATTGATCAGGAAGCCCAGGCCCCAGCCGGTGTGCTGATCGGGGAAGGTGTCAAAGGGCTGGGCCAGCTGCGGCATGGCGCTGCCCATGTAACCCGCGCGCAAGGGGGCAACCTGGTTGCGGCCCATTTCGGCGACGGTCTCGGCGCGCAGCACGCGCTGCCCTTCCAGCTCGCCCTGGTTCAGCACCATCCGCACGAAGCGGGCATAGTCTGGCGCGGTCGAGGTGATCCCGCCGCCACCGCCATCGAATTCGCCTCCACCCAGGTAGATCTCCACCGGGGTGAGTGCACCTTCCCCCGCCCGCACATGCACCCGCGCCGCTTCCGTCGGCAGGGCGGGACGGAAGGCGGTCTGGTTCATGCCCAGCGGCGCAAACAGGTTGGCGGTGAGGTAATCGTTCAGCCGTTCACCCGACGCCGCCTCGATCGCGAGGCCAACCCAGTCGGTCGCCACCGAATATTCCCAGCGGTCACCGGGATCGAACATCAGCGGCATGGTGACCGAGGCGCGGGTGCCCGGCATCGGCATCCCAACCGCGCCGAAATACTGCAGCACTTCGGGGTGGATGAAGAAATAGCCGAGGCCCGCCGTATGCGTCAGCAGGTGGCGCAGGGTGATCGCTCGGGCCGCGGGGCGCAGCTGCGGCTGTCCCGCCGCATCAAAGCCGGTCAACACTTGCGGAATGGCCAACTCGGGCAGCAGCGCGCCGATATCGGCATCAAGGTCGAGCCGGCCCTGTTCGACCAGCTGCATCGCCCCGGCCGACACCAGGGCCTTGGTCATGCTGGCGATCTGGCACAGGGTATCGACCTCCATCGGCGTACCGCTCGCCACGTCGGCGTGGCCAAGGGCCTCGGCATGGCGAATGCCATCGCGATCAACAATGATGCCCACGGCACCGGGCAACTGGGCTTGGGCAAAGGCGGCGGCGAAAGGCGTCTGACTGGTCATGGGTCGAACGCTAGCGCTGCACAGGCGCAAGGGGAAGCGCGATTGCGGCAAGCGGCATTGCAGGCGCGGGGTGACGCGCGTAGTGACGCGGCCATGACCGTAACGACCCGTTTCGCGCCTTCGCCCACCGGCCACCTGCATGTCGGCAATGTCCGCACGGCGCTGCACAACTGGCTGCTGGCGAAACAGGCGGGCGGGCGCTTCCTGCTGCGGATCGACGATACCGATGCCGAACGCAGCCGCGAGGACTATGTCGAGGCGATCCGCGCCGATCTGAACTGGCTGGGGCTGGTGCCCGATGGCGAGGAGCGGCAGTCCGCCCGGTTCGATCTTTACGAGCGCGAGTTCCAGAAGCTGGTCGCGGCAGGCCGGGTCTATCGCTGCTACGAGACCGCGCAGGAGCTGGACCTCAAGCGCAAGGTCCTGCTCGGGCGCGGCCTGCCGCCGATCTATGACCGGGTGGCGCTGAAACTGACCGAAGCCGATCACGCTGCCAGGGCCGAGGCGGGGGAACGGCCACACTGGCGCTTCCTGCTCGATCACGACGCGCCGATCGAATGGACCGACGGTATTCGTGGGCCCCAGCACTTCGATCCGCGCCAGATGTCGGACCCAGTGGTGCGCCGGGCCGATGGTTCTTGGCTCTACATGCTCCCTTCGGCAATCGACGATGTCGGCATGGGGATCAGCCACGTGCTGCGTGGCGAAGATCACGTGTCGAACACCGCGACCCAGGTGCAGATGTTCGTCGCGCTGGGGGCCGAACCGCCCAAGTTTGCCCACGAGGCGCTGCTGGTCGGGACCGAGGGCAAGCTGTCGAAGCGGCTTGGCTCGCTGGGCATGGCCGAACTGCGCGAAGCGGGGATCGAGCCGCAGGCGGTGATTGCCCTGCTGGCGCGTCTGGGCACTTCCGATCCGGTCGACCCCGCGCTTGATGCCGATGCCCTGGCGGCGAGCTTCAACCTCTCCCACTTCGGCCGTGCCCCGGCCCGATTCGACGAGGCGGACCTCGCCCGCGTCAACGCCGCAGTGATCCACCGCCTGCCCTTCGCGGTGGTGGCGGGGCGCTTGCCGCCGGGCATGGATGAAGCGGCCTGGGACGCGATCCGCCCGAACCTGTCGACCGTCGCCGAAGCGGCCGACTGGTGGCGGGTGGTGACCGGTCCGGTCGAGGCCCCGGCGCAGTCGGATGAAGACCGCGCTTACCTTGGCACAGCCGCCACCATGCTCGAACAGGTCGGGGCGGACTGGGCGGCGCTGACCGCCGCGCTCAAGGAGCAGACCGGGCGCAAGGGCAAGCCGCTGTTCCTGCCATTGCGCCAGGCACTGACCGGGCATGACCACGGCCCGGAAATGGCCGCGCTACTGCCGCTGATCGGCCATAACGCGGCGCTGGAGCGCCTGCGCGCGGCGGCGGCCTAGGCCGCTACCTCTACTGTCTCGTCGTCCGCCGCTTCAAGCAGGCGCTTCTCGACCGACCTCAGCCGCTGGACGCCGTCCACCTTCTCGCCCAACAAGTCGGTGACGTAGAAGGTATCGGCCGCGCGTTCGCCATAAGTGGCGATATGGGCCGAATGGACGATCAGCTTGGCCTCGAACAGCGCGCGGGCCAGGCGGTTGAGCAGGGCCGGGCGGTCGCGGGCATTGACCTCGATCACGGTGAAGCGGTTGCTGGCCTGGTTGTCGAACTCCACGCGCGGGGCAACGTCGAAGGCATCGGCGCGCGGACGGGCCAGCGGGCGGGCGGCCAGCTGGGTCACCAGCTTGATCTTGCCGCCCAGCGCATCGCCGATCATGGTCCGGATCCGGGCCAGCTGGCTTTCTTCGGAAAACGGCCGACCCAGCGGGTCCTGGACCAGGAAATTGTCCACCGCCATGCCATTCTTCGCGGTGTGGATCCGCGCGTCGATGATGTTGCCGCCGGCCAGGTGGATGCCCCCGGCAATGCGATAGAACAGCCCCGGATGGTCAGCCGCGATCACCGTGACCAGAGTGGCCCCGCGCGCGGCATAGTATTCGGTGTGAACGTCCAATGCCTTGCCGGCGGCTTTGTCGAGCTGGATCAGGTTCATCGCGATGATGTCGTCCGGCTCGGCGATCCAGTAGGCATCGCCCAGCTGTTTGCCGACCGTCTCGACCAGACCTGCCCGCTGGCCCAGCCGTTCGCCGACGACCCGCTGCTTGGCGGCGATCCGCTCGGCCCGGCCGTGCTGGACATGGCCCAGCCGCAGCCGCTCCTCGGCGGCTTCGTAAAGCTCGTGGATCAGCTGCCGCTTCCAGCTGTTCCACACGCCGGGGCCGACCGCGCGGATATCGACGATGGTCAGCAGCGCCAGCAGCCGCAGCCGCTCGATCGATTGCACCTGGCCGACGAAATCGGTGATCGTCTTCCAGTCGGCCAAGTCGCGCTTGAAGGCGGTTGCGCTCATGATCAGGTGGTTGCGCACCAGCCAGGAAACCAGCTCGGTCTCCTTCTCATCCAGCCCGAAGCGCGGGCACAGCTTCAGCGCCACGTCCGCCCCCAGCACCGAATGATCGCCGCGCCGCCCCTTGGCAATGTCGTGCAGCAGCACCGAGGCATAAAGCGCGCGGCGGTTGACGATCTTGTGGACCAGCGCGGTGGCGAGCGGATGGTCCTGCTTCATCTCGCCGCGCTCGATCCGCGCAAGCAGGCCGATGGCGCGGATCGTGTGCTCGTCCACCGTATAGTGGTGGTACATGTCGAACTGCATCTGCGCGTTGACCCGCCCGAAATCGGGCACGAACCGGCCGAAGACGCCCGCCTCGTTGAGCCAGCGCAACGCCGTTTCGGGGTCCTTGCGGCTGGTCAGCAGATCAAGGAACAGCGCGTTGGCGCGCGGCTCGGTGCGCAGGCTATCGACCAGGCGGGCATCGCGCACCGCCAGCCGCATCGCTTCCGGGTGCAGTTCGAACCCGTTGCTGTCAGCCAGGGCGAAGATTTCCAGCAGCCGGGCCGGATCGCCCGCGAACCAGTCGTTCGCCGGCACGTTGATCCGGCCGCCGAACACCGGATAGCCGCCCACCATCCGCCGCCGCGCGCGAAAGCCCGCCAGCAGTCCGCGCGGCTGCCTGCGGCCCGATTGCTCTTCCAGCTGGGCCAGGAACAGCCCGGTCAGGTGGCCGACGGTCTTCGCCTGGAGAAAGAAGAACTGCATGAAGCGTTCGACCGCGCTCTTGCCCGGGCGATCGGCAAACTGCATCCGCGCGGCCACCTCGCGCTGCAGGTCGAAGGTCAGCCGGTCCTCGGCGCGGCGGGTGATGGTGTGGAGGTGGCAGCGCACCGCCCAGAAGAAGTCCTCGGCGCGGCGGAACTTGCGGTACTCGGCCGGGGTCAGCAGCCCCACCGTGACCAGCTCCGATGAATCGCGCACCTTGTGCAGGTATTTGCCGATCCAGTAGAGCGTGTGGAGGTCGCGCAGGCCGCCCTTGCCTTCCTTCACATTGGGTTCGACGACATAGCGGCTGTCGCCCAGTCGCTTGTGCCGCTCGTTGCGCTCGGCCAGCTTCTCGGTGATGAAATCGCGCTCGGTCCCGGCGACCACTTCGGCGCGGAACCGGGCCTGGGCCTCGTCGAACAGGGCCTGGTCGCCCCAGACATAGCGCCCTTCGAGCTGGGCGGTGCGGATCGTCAGGTCACCGCGCGCCATCCGCACCATCTCGTCGAGCGAGCGGCTGGAATGGCCAACCTTCAGCGACAGGTCCCACAGGAAATAGAGCATCGCCTCGATCACCTGCTCGCACCAGGGCGTCTGCTTGATCGGGGTGAGGAAGGCGATGTCGACGTCCGAATGGGGCGCCATCTCGCCCCGGCCATAGCCGCCGACCGCCATGATCGTCAGCCGTTCGCCCGACGAGCGGTTGCCCGATGGATAGACGTCGGCCACCACGTGATCGTGGACCACGCGTACCAGCTGATCGACCAGGAAGGCCTGGGCGGCGGCGCTGTCACGCCCGGCGCTGGGCTTTTCAGACAGGCGGCGCGCGATCTCGGCCCGCCCGGCCGCCAGCGCGCCGCGCAATAGCTCCACCACGGCCGGCCGTGCCGCTGCCGCGCCCTTGTCGGCCACCAGATCGGCAATCGCCCCGGCCAGCGCGCGCCGATCGACGATCGCGCGCTGGTCCGGGATGCTGCGCTGGCTCAAGCCGTGCTCTTCTGCTCGCTTTCCCACACCGAGAGGTAACGGGCCTTCAGGGTGCGCTTGTCAACCTTTTCGGTGCCAAGGCGCGGCAGGGTTTCGGTTTCCTGCCACAGCCGCACCGGCACCTTGTAGGCGGCGATATTGGCTTTCAGGAACTCGCGCAGTTCTTCCTCGGTCAGGCTTTCGCCGTCCTTGGCCAGGAATACGCCGGTCGGCAGTTCGCCATAGCGTTCGTCCGGCATGCCGAAGACGCTGCATTCGGACACCTTGGGGTGGGCATAGATCGCCTGCTCCACCTCGATGCAGCTGATGTTCTCGCCGCCGCGGATGATGATGTCCTTCTTGCGGTCGACGATGAACAGGTAGCCGTCCTCGTCAAGGTAGCCGAGGTCGCCGGTGCGGAAGAACCCGTCCGGCATGATCGCGGCCTTGGTCGCCTCGGTGTTGTTCCAGTAGCCGAGGAAGTTGGCGATCGAGCGGATCGCCACTTCGCCGATCTCACCCGCGGGCAGACATTCGCCGGCGTCGTTGAGGATGCCGATCTCGACCAGCGGCTTTGAGGCCGTGCCGGTCGAACCGGGCTTGGCCAGGTAGTTCTCGTTGAAGTTGCCGCAGCCCACGCCGTTGGTCTCGGTCAGGCCATAGCCCAGCAGCGGGAAGGCATTGGGCAGGTTTTCGCGAATCCGCGTGACGTGATCGACCGGACGCGGCGCGCCGCCCGCGGCAAAGGCGGTGCAGCTCGACAGGTCGTACTTGTCGCGGTTGGGATGGGTCGCGATCTCGAAACTCATCAGCGGGACGCCGACGAAGTAGGAGACCTTTTCCTTTTCGATCAGCCGCATCGCCTCTTCGGCGTTCCACTTGGGCATCAGCACCAGCTTGCGGCAGATCGCGAAGGACTGGAGGAACAGCGGGACCATGCCGGTAACGTGGAACAGCGGCACGTTGACCAGGCTGCACGGCTGGCTGCTGGGCGCCTCGCCCTTCGAACCCATATAGGTGAAGACCATCAGCGTCTGCGCGGCATAGTTCATCGTGGCCTGGACCACGGCGCGGTGATCCGACCAGGCACCCTTGGACTGGCCGGTCGAGCCCGAGGTGTAGAGGATCGTCGCCAGGTCATCGCCGGTCAGTTCCGGCAGCGGGGTATCCGCGCCGCCGCCATGGGCTAGCAGCTCGGACAATCCTTCCTGCCAGGGGCAATCGTGGCGGAAAGTCACGAGCTTGCCGGGATAGGTGAAGCCCTGCAGGCGTTCGCCACGCTGGTGATCGACCAGGATGATGGAGCATCCGGCCAGCTCGATCCCGCCGGCCAGTTCCTCGCCGGCCCACCAGCCGTTGAGCAGGGTTGCGCAGCCGCCGGCCATCAGGATTGCCATATAGGCGACGATCCAGTTGGCCGAATTGCGCGCGGCGATCCCGATCCGGTCACCCTTCTGCACGCCATGGCCGGCCACCAGCCCGCCCGCCACGGTGCGGGCGGCGGCATGGATCTCGGCAAAGGTCAGCCGGATATCGCCATCGACGATGAATTCCGCCGCGCCATGTTGGGCGCAGTAATGATCGAAATAGTGCACCAGCGTAGGCGGCGCGTTCTTGAGCATCGGCAGGTGGCGACCGAAGCGTTCGATCTCCACCGTTTCGAGCGGGGCACCAGGGGCAGTCAGCATCGAGATGATGCTGTTCAGGGCATTGTCGAGTTCACTCGGCATGCGACATCCTTATCCTCATGTTGAGGGACGCCCCCCGTCCTGGCGTCCTGTCGGGTTTGTTTCCCGGCTTCGTCTGTGCCAGAAGGCCGCGCGTATGGTCGCGTCGGAATCTCCTCTGGCAGCGCCCATTTAGGGAGATACTTGCGTGCTGTCACTAGCGCTTGCCGTAGCGGCCAATCCTGAGCCGATTCACTGGATCGACCTGGGCCTCAAGCCCTATCTGTTCGAGATCGGATCGTTCCAGTTGCGCTGGTACAGCCTGGCTTACCTGGGTGGAATTCTGCTGGGCTATTGGCACCTCGGCAAGATGATCAAGGCCCCCGGCGCACCGATGGCGCAGCGCCACCTCGATGACCTGTTCTTCTACTGCACGCTGGGGATCATCCTGGGCGGGCGGCTGGGCTATGCCACGTTCTACAGCCCCGAACTGTGGTCGAACCCGCTGGAACTGCTCAAGCTGTGGAACGGCGGGATGAGCTTCCACGGCGGGCTGGTCGGCACGGTGGTGGCGATGGGCTGGGTCGCCTGGCGCGGTGGGCTCAGCTTCTTGCGGGTGATCGATTATGTCGCCGTGGTCGTGCCCTTCGGCATGCTGTTCGGGCGGCTGGCGAACTTCATCAATGGCGAGCTGTGGGGCCGCGTGGCGGAAAGCCCGATCGCCTGGGCCATGATCTTCCCCGGGGCCGGACCCTATGCCCGCCATCCCAGCCAGCTTTACCAGGCGGGCCTTGAAGGCCTGCTGATGATGCTGGTGATGCTCTGGCTGTTCTGGCGCACCAAGGCGCGCTGGCGGCCGGGCCTGCTGGGCGCCACCTTTGCGACCGGCCTGGGCCTGGCGCGCTTCGTGGCCGAATACTTCCGCGAACCCGATGCCCAGCTCAGCGAATTTGCCGTCCGTACCGGCCTGTCGATGGGCCAGTGGCTGAGCCTGCCGTTGCTGGTGGTGGGCGTGGTCTTCCTGGTCCGGGCGCTGGTCCGCCCGCCGCTGGGCGCGGCCAAACAGGCGTAGGCCGGGGATGGAGCCGGCCGGGGGCGAGCCGCTCGCCGCGATCTTTCGTCGGCTGGTCGCCAATACCGGGCCGATCAGCCTGATGCATTACATGGGCGAGGCGAACGCCCGGTACTATTCCAGCCGCGATCCGCTCGGCAGTGCGGGCGATTTCGTCACCGCGCCCGAAATCAGCCAGATGTTCGGCGAACTGATCGGGCTGTGGCTGGCCGACATGTGGATCAACGCCGGGCGCGAGGAACCGGTCCACTATGTCGAGCTGGGGCCAGGGCGCGGCACTCTGGCCAGCGATGCCCTGCGCGTGGCCAGGCGCTATGGTCTGACCCCTTCGATCCACTTCGTCGAAAGTTCCACCGCGCTCAAGGACGTGCAGCTCGCCACGGTGCCGGGCGCTCAGTGGCACCACGATCTGTCGACCGTGCCACCCTATGGCCCGGTGCTGATCGTCGCGAACGAGTTCCTCGATGCCCTGCCGGTGCGGCAACTGGTCAAGACGCCCGATGGCTGGCGCGAACGGATGGTCGTGCCGGATGGTGACCGCTTCGTCTGCGTGGCCGGGCCGCAGCCGATGGACCCGGCCGTGCCCGAGGCGCGGCGCATTGCGCCCGATGGTACGATCTACGAGCTGTGCCCCGGTGCGGCAGCCACGGTCTATGAAGTGGCCGGGCGGCTGAAGGAGCAGGGCGGGGCGGCCCTGTTCATCGATTATGGCCACGATGCGCCGCGCGATGGCTCGACCCTGCAGGCGGTGCGCGCCCATCTCAAGGTCGATCCCTTCGTGGGGCCGGGCGAGGCGGACCTGACCGCCCATGTCGATTTCGCCGCGCTCGCGCCGATTGCCCAGTCGCGCGGGGTGCGCTGGCTGGGCACCGTGCCGCAGGGCCGCTGGCTGCGCGAGCTGGGGATCGAGGCGCGGGCCGAGGCGCTGGCCGCGACCGCGCCCGAACATGCCGCCGCGATCCACGAGGCCAAGGACCGGCTGATCGGCGAAGGGCAGATGGGTCTGCTGTTCAAGGTGATGGGCCTGGCCGCGCCGAACTGGCCCGGTGGGGCCGGGTTCGCCGGTTAATTTCAAGCGTAACCGGTTTGCGATAGCGTGCTGGCTTGCTATGCGCTTGGTCTCAAGGAGTAACCATGCGCGCCACCCCCGATTTCGATTTCGCCCTGCCCGAAAGCGCCGCGATGATCCGCGAGGTCACCGCCCGCTTTGCCGATGAACAGATCGCGCCGCTGGCCGCGAAGGCCGATGCCGAGGACTGGTTCCCGCGCGCCGAATTGTGGCCCGCGATGGGCGAGCTGGGCCTGCACGGGATCACAGTCGAAGAGGAATGGGGCGGGCTGGGCCTGGGCTATCTCGACCATGTGATCTCGGTGGAAGAAGTCTCCCGCGCCTCGGCTTCGATCGGCCTGTCCTATGGGGCGCACTCCAACCTCTGCGTCAACCAGATCCGCCGCTGGGGCAATGACGAGCAGAAGACGAAGTACCTGGGCAAGCTGATCTCGGGCGAGCACGTCGGCAGCCTCGCCAT
>Ga0315904_10007928_pt1 | contig 14135 bp, 31 predicted proteins | sample LakEriMetagenome_6_FD_203529 | JGI IMG/M metagenome (GOLD analysis project Ga0315904, IMG submission 203529) | Freshwater fungal communities from buoy surface, Lake Erie, Ohio, United States - Buoy 12 MA120 | ecosystem: Environmental > Aquatic > Freshwater > Lake | place: USA: Lake Erie, Ohio... | reverse complement strand
AGACACACCCGAAGAAAAAGAACACAATGGCAGGATTTTAAAAAGGTCTCACCAAATTCAAAAAGAATATTGGGAAGAACTCTGTTATATCATCAAAGGACCCGATTACGATGCAATCCGAGGGTCAGACGAAGATTTCTATGAAGCTCTAGATGGAACAGATATTAGAGGTTGGTGGGATTAATTTGATTAATTTAAAGTAAATGAATAGACCGAAATTTTCAATAATAGTAGTTTGTTATCAAAGGTATAACAATCTTCAGTGCCTATTATATTCGCTTCTAGCTCAAACCTATAAAGATTTTGAAGCTATCATCATTCATGACGGATACGACAGCGAACATGAAAAAATTGCTTCAGAATTTGTTTCCAAGGATCCTAGATTCAGATACATGTACACCGATACGAGGCATAATGACTGGGGGATGAGCCTAAGAAATCTGGGTGTTTCAGCAGCTAAGGGCGAGTGGATAATAAACACCAATGATGATAACTATTATGTCCCGATATATCTAAACGAGCTAGTAGATAGAATAGAAGCGAATAAAGAGTGTAATTTTATCTATTATGATTGTGTTTTAAGCCACAATAACGTATTAAACCACAATGGTAAAGACTATGGCCTGCTAATTCCTCAGATTAGAAGTTGTTACATCGACATGGGACAGTTCGCAGTTAAAAGCGAGATAATTAGCAAGTATAAATTTAAAATATCCTTTACTGGTGACGGCGAGCTAGTTGAAGATATGAAGCATGAATTGAAGCCCGAATACATCGATAAAATTTTATTCGTTCATAATTAATAAAAGCACTCAATAGATAGTAAATGAATAATTGGATACAAGGAATATTCTGGGGAATAATAGCTCAGATCTGTACGTTCTATCAGTTTCAAGGACCCTTGAAATATCAATGGATGAAAGACCACATCTGGGTCCTATGGCTGTGTGGTGTCCCAATTTCATTTTTCTACATGACTTCCGTTAAAAATCTAATACTTGCTTTTAACGGGGAACTTTGGCCAAGTAGACTGATAGGATTTGTGATAGGAGTTTTTGTTTACACCATCATGTCTATCTATATGTTCGACGAGCCTTTAAAAACTAAAACCCTGGTTTGCTTAGGACTTGCTGGTGTTATATTATGCATTCAATTATTTTGGAAATAGATGGAAGAACAGTCAATATACGAGATAACTAAAACCAAATCTGATGTGAAAGAAGAAACTACAGATCGGAATATAGAGATACTAAGGCAGGGAGGTATGATAATGAGGTCCACTTGGATCTGTATGACCAAGGATCTCGGAGTTCATAATAATGCCTTTGGGGGAATTCTCCTCTCCCACGTTGATGAGGTAGCAGCAGTATTTGCTGCTGAGATCTGCGACACCCCGCTTATGGTGACAAGAAGAATGGATGCTGATTTTTTGATACCTATGAAGGTGGGGAATGTTATAAAAACATACTGCGGGATAGCGTCTATAGGTAATACGTCCATTGATATCATTCTTGAAATGCGTAAGTATAATCTAAGAAGCGAGGCGGAAGTTGTTTGTCTAAGAGCTAAGACAACTTTTGTTAGAATAGACGAGGAGGGCTCTGCCATCCCAATCTATGATCATATTAAAGAGAAGTATAAAACCAGAGTAAGAAAGTAGATGAGCGCTAAGGAGAAGGAGCTGCAAGAGGTTATTTCCTCATGCATACAAGGAAGCACCAGAGCTCAGAATATTCTTTACCGAAAATATTCAGGCATTGTTTTTTCGATAGCTTTTAGATACTCTAAAAATAGAAATGATGCAGAAGATCTATCTCAGGAGATATTCTCAAAGATTTTTAGTAGCCTTGGTAGTTTTAGATGGGATGGATCTTTTGATGGCTGGATAAAAAGAATAGCTGTTAACTTCTCTATTAATCACTACCGAAAAAAACTGACAGAAGGCTATTCCGTCGATGTTGATTCGATGTGGTCTATAAAGGATGACTCTTATGAAAGAATAGCTCCGGATGTAACAGTCGAGGAGTTAGAGAGAATACTGGAAAAAATGCCGGGTTGGTATGCTAAGTGCATTAGACTTTATATCTTGGAAGGATATAAACACAAGGAGATAGCGGAGATGCTGGGGGTTGATATTAACACATCTAAATCCCAGTTATCAAGAGGTAGAAGTATTCTCCTGAAAATGATGGAAACCTATTTCAAATAGAACAATAAAAAAAGAAAAGAATATGGCTAAAAAAATCAATTCAATCGAGCTTCTAAATTCAGAAGGCCCCATTTTAGTAGCTAAAAAAGAGGAATCCAATTATGTTATCTATGACACCTCCGGTAAGGATATAGCTATTCTAATAGAAAAGGATATGCAGGATTTTATTCATGGCGATATGGTACTAGTTGACACTAAAAACAACCGGTATAGATACTCGGAGTTTCCTGGATCCATGAAGCCGGATCTCAAAAAATTGGATGAATTCATCGGAATAGACACAACTGGTAAAACCTATTAATCTTAATAGAATGATAGAATTGGAAGAAATGCAGAGACGGATAATGAACAGAAAAAATAATATGAAAAAGAATATCAGATTGGAAGAACCAGAGTTATACATAGCAGAAACGACGGCATACGACGAAACACCAAGCCACGCAAAGATGGAAAGTTGTCAGTGGTCGATATTCCCAAATGATGAATTTGCTCCGGCAATGCCGACGGCTAAGAGATTGGATCCTGGTCTATATGAGTGCAGATGGAACAATTCAATCCAAGCTTCCTCATTGGTAAAAAAACAGATCAATCTAGACGAGCTATATGAATTGCCATCGCCAGAAATCCAAAATATTCTAGACGATATCCAGACTTTCTGGGACAGAAAGGACGAATATAGAAAGTACAATTTCGTTCATAAAAGAGGTATTCTTTTGTGGGGAGATCCTGGATGTGGGAAGTCTGGTATAATACAGCTGTGCGTTAAGAAATTAATAGAGGTTGAAAACGGAATAGTTATAAACATCGGTGACGAGGATCAATTTACATGGTACTCTGATATTATCAAGGAGCTTAGAAAGATTGAGCCCGAGAGACCTTTAATCGTTATTCTAGAGGACATCGACTCTTTAGCTGGCGAGGACAGATATTCAACAACAAAGCTTTTGAATATTTTGGATGGTGTTAACCAAATAGACAATGTTGTCTATATAGCTACCACCAACTATCCTGAAAAACTACAAGAGAGAATAACTAACCGTCCGTCTAGGTTTGATAGAAGATATCAGGTTGAGATGCCATCTAAAAAAATCAGGGAGGCTTATATTACTAAGAAGCTAACCAAGGAGGATCTAAAGAAGATTGATCTAAAAGTTTGGCTTGATAAAACTGAGGGGATGTCGCTTTCACATCTTAAAGAGCTAGTGGTTAGTGTTGTTGTTATGGGTAAGACATTTGAGGATTCGCTTTCCAATCTGGAAGAGATGAAGACTAATCCTAAGCCAAAGAAAAAATCTAAAGGCATTGGATTTGGTAAAACCATACCTACTGAACAAGAATCTTAAAATAGAATGGGCAAGGCATTAATAAAAGTCGTTTCTAAAGCTCTTGGTGACACCATAGGAGCTATGTCAGCTGCTGATGCATTCAGAAATAAATCTGGTAGTGAGGTCCACGTGATAGCTAATTTAGATCCTGGATTTTTCTCCCGAAGTTATAGTAATCTGAAGGTCTTGCCATATGATTCACCAGCACCATATAAAAATCCACACTCCAATAAATGGGAGTTAAATGGACAGGACTACGACGAGTACTTTGAGATCTTCTACAAATTTGAAACCCCACTTATTAAGGGCTATGCGGAACAGCTAGGTGTTGACTCCTGGGAAAGGCCTAGAATAGATTTCAAAGAATCTGAAAGACCAATAAAATCTAAATATGTCTGCTTTTCTATACACTCGACAGCTCAGTGCAAACATTGGAACTACCCAGATGGCTGGGACAAGTTATGCAGGATGCTTAGAAAATCCGGGTACACACCAGTTTGCATAGACCGATTTGAAACCTTTGGTTCAGAGGGGAATTGGAACCCTTCTCCTAAATCCTGTGTTAAAAAGCACGGCATGGATCTATCTGAAATGATAAGATACATTAGCCACTGCGAATTTTTTATAGGACTAAGCAGCGGACTATCTTGGGTTGCACACGCGGTTGGTAAACCTGTTGTCATGATCTCTGGTGTAACTTCTGAGGATAATGAGTTTTTAGACGACACAATAAGGATCATTAATAAATCAGTTTGTCATGGATGCATCAACAATCGAGAATACAAGTTTGATGGTGGCGATTGGTTTTGGTGTCCTGCACACAAGGGAACCTCAAGGCACTTTGAGTGCACAACATCGATAACCCCAGAGATGGTTATGGATAGGCTAAAACCGCTAATCTCACAGTAATGAATAAAGAGATATCTAACTTTATAGAATTTGCAAAATCCGAGTGCAAGAAGCACGGCGTCAAATTCAAACCCTATAAGAGATCATATGTTAAGCTAACTGACGATATAAAATGCGGGGGATATTTTGATGATGGCTCAGATTCAGGTAAACCCGTGCTTGCTTTTGCTCAGGGAAGGGGGGATTTTATAGAACTGATGGTACACGAGTATTGCCACATGACACAATGGCTGGATGGTATAGAGCTTTGGGAAATCTGCTCTGATTCTATGAATATTATAGATGAGTGGCTATCCGGTAAGGATCATCCAGATAAATTGGTTGAGTGCGCCATTAATAACTCTAGGGACCTAGAGCTTGATAATGAAAAGAGAGCGGTAAAGATCTTTAAAGAGTGGAACATTCCAGTAGATCTGGATCTATACACAAAGAAAGCTAACGCTTATGTTAATTTCTATAACTACATGAAGACCACTAGAAAATGGTCAAATCCGGGGAATTCCCCATATACGAACAAGAATATACTTGAAGCAATGTCAGATAAATTTGATATGAATTACAAGGAGTTAACCCCTGGCCTCATAGAGCTATATAAAAAGGAGAAAATATAAGATGACAAAAACGAAGAGACAGATTCTAAACGAGCTATTATCACCGATAGTAGACAACAGAAGAAGCGGAAAAACTACACTATTGAAGATGGGTGTTGATAACTATGACAAGCCATTCGCTTTAATTGCAAGGACCATTGAATCGGGAAAGGTGATAACCAGGAACCCAAACTGTATTGTTATTACTCCAAGATCATTGGATGCTTTAAAAGGCTTCAAAGGTCCAATTATTTACGATCAGGAATTCTTCTATGACTACGTCCAACAAGTCCTAGAAGAAATAGATGAGAAGTGTTTATTGAAATGAACCCAATTAGATTAGAATATTGGCAGTTTCTTAGGGACAACCCCGGATCCACTATAACATTCAGTGAATGGAGGCTAGTAAGGGAATCTAAGATTAAAGAAGAGAATCCATATTCTCCATACTGCCCAGAATGCTCTGCCTGTGGGGAAGAAGGATGTTGCTCAGCATTAATGTGTAAGATGTCTGAAAATGGTGATTATTGTCAAGTCTATCTAAAAGATCTAAGATATGGATACTCTGTTCATAATGATCTTTTAGAAATGTTAGGTGACGATCCAATATACAAAGAGAAAGTGGACGAAATCCTGGATAGAAATTTTGAAAGATTCTACACAGTCTAAACTAAAGTAGAAGAATTAACAAGAGACGCAGAATAATACATAAGAAATGTCAGGAGGATTTTTTGATTACAAGCAGTGGGAGATATCCCAGATTGCAGATTCTATCGAGAGAATAATAGAGAAGAGTGGTCGAAAGAAGACCGACGAGGAACTGAAAGACGAGTTCTGGAGAGATCCTGATTGGTATGATAAGTACCCGGAAGATCTCTACCACCATAAGTACCCAGATGAGGTGATAGAGAAATTCAAAGAGGGTCTTAATATCATAAGACAAGCTCAGATATATGCTCAGAGGATAGATTGGTTGATATCTGGAGACGATGGCAACGATTCTTTTTTAAGAAGATTGAAAAACGATTTGAACGAATTAAACGAAAAGATAGAAAATGGGAATGAATAGCGAACTATTGGATTTCAGAAGATCCGATGAGGAAATGGAAAGAATTAAACTTATCGTTGCTTTAGGAAACGAGCACGCAAGTGAAAAAATACAAGCAATGACTGATAGGGTAAGAGTCCTACTTGCTTACAGAGCGGAAATAGCAGAAAAGATCATACAGAATAAACACGACAGCGATCCCAGAATAGATGCCATTCTGGCTCACATGATAGAGCACTACAATGAGATAATCAGGGACCTCTTAGCACTTTAATAATCAACATCAGGGATTCTACGGAATCCCTTTATACATTTACAGGAAATATGGAAACTAAAAAGTACAGAATCTACCTAGACGACATCAGAACTCCTCTGCCAAATCCAACGACTCATAATGTTCCAGAGTGGACGGTGGTTAGAAGCTATGATGAGTTTGTAGAGAAAGTAACCGAGATTGGCTTGGAGAATATCGATTTGATTTCTCTAGATCACGATCTTGGAGATTCAGCTATGCAGGAGTGGCATACCAATGTCTATCACAACTTCAAGTTGGACTACAACAACATAACCGAGAAAACAGGTATGGATTGCACCAAGTGGCTGGTTGAGCAGTGGATGAATGGCGCTCCAGTTTGTCCCGTTATGGTTCACTCAGCAAATGCAATTGGATCTGCTAATATGATGGGCTACATCAATAACTATAGGCACATTAACAGAATGGAACAGAACTGCTCCAGATGGGTGGTTCCGCACAGCGCTAACTGGTAAATTAAGGGATATGCAAAGAAGAGAAATGACCTGGGAAGAACAGGTGCAATGGGTGATGAGAAACACCAACGTAGAATTAGAGAATCTCTATATCGTAGAGGAGATAGCTAAACCAACGACTCCGACCCATATAGTCACAACACAAGTTGGCGAGGAAATCGTAACAACCTACGAGTACAATAATGAGAACGCGGGTTAAGGTAACATACATAGCAGTATCTGAGTACGGCAAGCCAATAATTTCTGCTGGCTCTTTTACCGATCTCAAGACGGGGCTAGATGATTACTATGGTATAGGCAAAGATCCAAAAGCCAAGTATCTTGACTGGAACCCCTCTGATAACAGAGGTTATATAGATGAGTATGAAGGCTACTATAGATACGAGGTTGATGACTTCAATGGAGGATTAGAGCTAGAAGAAGTCAAAGTGTATTGTATAGATTTTTGGCCACACACAGTATATGAAGTGGAAGACAGCGTTTAAGACAGCACTACTCCAGCCATTCCAAATGGTGTGGGGTTTCTTTGACAATGACAATCATCACATAGTAAGTAAAAGAGGATGGGAAATTCTAGGAAAAAACAAAAGAAGACAGCAGTAGATTGGTTTGCAGAGGAAGTAGATAAATTGGTCACGGATCTTCAGAAAGGAAAAATACAGCCTTCCGAATATCTCATCGGGTTTTTTAATCTCAGAGACAAGGCCAAGAAGAGGGAGAGAAAACAAATCAAGGATGCCTACGATATTGGACTCATTACACCTTTTGATTATGATTGGGAAAAAAGAGAAACCAAAGATGCCAAACAGTATTACACGGAAACTTATGGCGACTCTAAATAGTATAACATAAAGAAATGAAAAAAATAATAGCACTTTTAGTTCTCTTCCTATCTCTTAGCATCTTCTCCTTTGGCCAAGATGTGTCCTTTGCTAGGGCTTATCGATTCACAGTTGGTCACAGAGACTACCGAACAAATGAACTTGTCTGGAACGGGACACCCAAGGAATGCAACATTCTAATAGAGATCGAGAGCACTACCGTCACTATACACAGCAACATGGTTCAGAAATATCACGTTGTGGGTAAGATAGATGAAACAGCGGATGGTATAATGTACAGAATGCTAGACTCCGATGGTATAGCTTGCAATATGTATATGGGGCCAATCGAGAACTCACTTAGCGTGTACATAGCAATAGAGTACAGTGACTACTCTTGGATTTACACCTGCACAGACGAATCAAAATAACTTCAAATTATATGACTTTAGAATCTCAATACAAAATGTACATTCAGAATAATCCAAAGGATAGCCATTGGACTTACGATGAGTGGCTAAGATGGCACAGTAAATGGCTAGCTGAATCGGTAAAAAGAGATATAGATCCGACTATCTCGGATGACTTTCAGATTGGTCCAGACGGTGCCTATGAGGCAACTGAGGAATTTGAACTCTACCAGAAGTACAGAGACGAGTTTGCTGGATATGAAGACGTTCCAGGATACTCCTGGTTTGTTAGTGAATTAAGGAGAAACGGAAAATTCAGAGAGAAGTACGGAAAGTAATAAGAGAAAATTATCTTAAAAGATGGCAAATGAAAATCCAGATAAATGGGTGGTCGTTAAGTTAACTAAAGACTCCCAAGTTTATTATAAAGTTTTTGGAAGTTGGTCAGGTGGATATTTAGATTCCGACAGATGGAAATTGAACAGCGGGATCAGCTCAGTAGAAGATGATGAACAGCACTATATTTTTAACGGCGTCAGTGGAAGCCGATATACCTGCAAGAAGAACGCATATGGAATATCCAATTCATATTGCGAGTCTGTTCTGCACACGATAATTAAAAAGTCCAGTGAAGCTGACGCGGTTATTGATGTTTTACCCGAAACCCATGATTTTTTAACACTTATAGAAAAATGAACGAATTAGATAAACAATATCAAGAGAATTATATTTTTGATAACAAAAATGTTGAAGTCACATTACCTGGTGCCGAATTATCAGATATTCAAAACTTAACATATCTGTTTGAAAAATATAAATTTACAGTTGAGCGTGGTAAACCTAATCTACGAGCTGCGAATTTATTAAAAACATATATTGACACCATTCAAGTAAAGGAGATAACAAATGAACAACATAGATAAACAATATCAAACATTACTCCAAACCATTTTAGACTTTGGGGTGGAGAAAAAAGACCGAACTGGTACAGGAACCAAATCAATTTTTGGTTATACCATTCGTCATAATATGAAAGATGGATTTCCACTTCTTACAACCAAGAAGATGGCTTGGAAAACTATGGTAACTGAGTTGCTATGGTTTTTAAGAGGTGACACCAGCATCAAATACCTTGTTGATAATAATTGTCATATTTGGGATGGTGACGCTTATAAGAATTATGTGAAGTTCTTTGATTCTTTAAGGTATTCTAACCCAACTCCTTTATCGCAAGAAGAGTTTGTGGAGAAAATAAAAACAGATGATGAGTTTGCTGAAGAATGGGGCGAGTTAGGACCAATTTATGGTGCACAATGGCGTTCTTGGCAAGATGCCGAAAAACCACGGGTTTATATAGATCAAATCGCAAACCTAATCCGTGACCTTAAAACAAATCCAGACTCAAGACGATTGATGGTTAATGCTTGGAATGTAGGTGAATTAGACCAAATGGTTCTTCCACCTTGTCATTATGGATTTCAAGTTTATACAAGAGAGTTGACTTGGGACGAAAGACATGAATTAGCAGAGACTAAGTATCAAATAGATGATGTAGACGATGTATTAGATAAGGAGGGTATCCCAACCAGAGCAATCTCTTTAATGTGGAATCAACGCAGCGTAGATACATTCTTAGGTTTACCTTTCAACATTGCGAGTTATGGATTGTTGCTTGAAATCATTGCTAAGGAAGTTAATATGGTGCCTGCTGAGTTGATTGGTAATTTAGGAGATACACATTTGTATTTGAATCACATTGAACAAGCCAAAGAACAGATTGGTAGAGAATTGACATTAGAAGAAAGAAGGGAACTAGTATCTCAAGACGAGTTCAATAAGGTTTATACAGGGGGAAGTCCTGATACACTATCACATTCCGAGATCGATCAGTTTGGAGTACCGAGAAGAACAAGAGAACCATTTAAGTTACCTAAATTATCGATTAATTATTTTAGATCTGATTCTAATTCAATTATAAATGACACAACTAAATGGTCTTATAAAGATTTTCAGATAGAAGATTATTCATCGCACCCAACAATCAAAGCACCTCTATCCAATTGAAAATTATGGATAACTTCGCATATGTAATATATCGTGTAAAAACTCAATTAGAGAATATTAATTACCCCTATGGAGACGTATCCGATATTGGTAATGAAATAGGAATTGCTCTTGGGCAATACCTATCAACCGAGGAAGAGCTAAAAGATTTTATTACAGGTTTAAAGCATGGCATATCATTAACTAATGGAACACACTGATGATCTATGGTGCCACTATTCTGATCTGCCAAGTGTAATGGCTTACGATATGGAGGAAAAAAAGAAATACCCGGATAATGTGGTTTGGAACGAGGAGCAGGGATTCTATGCTCATCTGCTGCCATATGCAACCAATGTTGGTGCACCCGTGATTGTTCCAGATAACATCTCGACATGGAAGAACGAAAAGATTCTAAAGACCAACCACTACTTCAATAAAAAGTACGAGGAGATAAACGAGCAGTACCATAAGCTGGTCGAAGAGTTTGAGTGGAATAGAATTGTCTATGCTTCTAACTACAATTTCCAACCCGTGATTGGCGAGAGCTACTATCTGTATCGTAGACCTAGCGGTGAGAATTTTCTATCACTGATTAAGCCCTCAGAGTGGAAGCAGGAATTCGTTGGGGAGTTTGAACTTGATTCAGATAACAAATGGATAAAAAAATAACATTGATAACTAAAATAAAGCACAAACAATAGAACAATTTAAAATTAAAAACATAGAGATATGCTAAGATTTGACATCATAAATAAAATTATTTCAGATAACGGATTTAAAAAATATTTGGAAATTGGAGTCAGGGATCCCAGGGATTGCTTTAATTTAATAAACTGCGAGCATAAGGATAGCGTAGACCCGGGAGTGGAGATTTTAGAAAATCTGGCTAAGTATCAATATACCTCTGATGATTTCTTTCACAAATTAGAGAGAGGAGAACTTGACAAAGATCCTAATTTTAAATGGGATCTAGTTTTTGTAGATGGCCTCCATTTAAGCGACCAAGTTTTTAGAGACGTTATAAATTCTTTAAATCATCTAAATCCGAAAGGCTACATCATACTTCATGATTGCAACCCACCTGAGATATTTTATGCAAGAGAGGACGCTTTAGTGAATGGCAAGATGAACGCATGGAATGGAACTGTATGGAAAGCTTTATATAAGTTCAGGACTGATCCTACTTTAGATGTCTGTACGGTTGACACTGATTGGGGATGCGGAATAATTAGATTCTCTGATGTGAATTACGCAAGGCCGAAAATAGAATTAGATAATCCATTCTATGAATATAATAAAATGGCAGAGAATAGGAGGAGAAATCTCGGTCTGATAAGAACGGATGAGTTAAATGATTGGTTGGAATATAGAGTAAGGTTATAATACAAAATATAAACTATGGAAAATTTAAAAATTGAAATCCGGATCACCGATGGCGAGAAATCAGCTAAAACGTCAGTCAGTGTTAATGACTATAAGATGATCAAGCATCTTCATGGTACAAGCATGCTGGATTTACAAGTTGATGCTTTAATAGATGAGGTTGAGAAATCATTAAATAAAACAGATGATGAAAACAAAGATCCACGTTAACCAGCACAACATTAGATCCAATAAAACAAAAGGCACGGATCTACCAGTAATCACAATCAAGCAGGGTAGAAAGAACACCTACTGCAATCAGGTTGAGATACTTGGACCAAGCAAGATTATCTACGGCGGAGCTGGTTGTGATGCTAAAGCCCTATTGGGGTGTGGAGCTAGAGTTATGATAGAGACAGAATCGGAAGTAAAAATAATAGAATAATGGAAAAAATTACAAAATTCAAAGTAGGTGATAAGGCCTACAAGTCAAAGGGATATAAATTTCCCTGCACTATAGTTTCAGTTTTCGAAACAGTTGAGGGTAACGTCAGAGTAGTTGGCGAAATGGATGAATTTGGTCTTCTCCATATATTCAATGAGGACCAGCTTGAGAAGTCTTAATATATAGTATTGTAAATAATCACCCATATACCCTTATAAACCTTATGAAAGGAATTAAAGACCCAAGATATGATCTGACCGGCCTCGAGGCCTCTAATTGGTTAGAAAACTATTTCTTAAAAAACAACGACCGCAAGATCCATAAGTGGTGGCACTACTTTGAGGTTTATGAAAAACATTTTAGTCGGTTTAGAAACAAGAGTCCTAAAATCTTAGAGATCGGTGTCTGGAACGGCGGATCTGCTAAAATGTGGTCCGAGTACTTTGGACCTGGAACCTTAGTGTTTGGTATCGATGTAGATCCGCGTTGTTCTAATCTACAAGAACCAGGTATTAAGGTCTATATAGGTAGCCAAGAGAACCCGGACTTCTTGCAACGGGTTGCTCGTGAACATGGCCCATTTGACATCATCATAGATGATGGTGGTCATACAATGAATCAACAAGTTGTAAGTATTGAGACACTGTTTCCTTTTCTTAAAGGAGGAGGCGTCTATCTCTGTGAAGACACTCACACCTCATATTGGCCAGAATTTGGAGGTGGTCTCAACGTCCCAGATAGCTTTACAAATTATTGTAAACGGTTAACAGATCGTGTCAATTCTCAATACACTGACGAGTTTCAAGAGGACTGTTGGTCCCGTACAATTTGGTCTATGCATTTCTATGATAGCATAGTGGTCTTAGACAAGCGCAATCGGGTTGAAAGCTTCCATGTGGTAACAGGTCACAGAGAACTATAAGCTCTGGGTCAGGTAAAAAATTTAGACATCCATAAAAATAAAAACATATGCCAGCCACTTTATCCCTAAGATCACATAACGCCAAATTAAATGAATGGCTGTTTAGCTTTACCACGAAGAATCTCAATAAACTTGAGGAATGCACAAGGGAATTTAAAAAGATTCACTCTAATAAATTGGTTACTAGCAAAATAATTCAAGATCCGGATGTTCCTGGACACTATATGTTCTGCGGGACTTGCGGGACTAAAGACGAGGTTGAGTTCACCATTATGTATATGGAAAACTTCTTCCATGACGAGAATCCGATCGACGATCAATACGACTACGAAACAGATGAGGCTTGAAATATATAGACTAAAAAATAGTCTATAATATGGCCAGGAAAACCAACACAGCTGCATCCGTACAATACAAGAGAAAGCCTAGAAAGAAAAGACCAGGAATTCACGCTAAAACTAAATCAAGCAAATCTAAAAATAGCAAGCTTTGGACTAAGTTAAACGTTGGCCAAGGCTCTAAAAGATAATCAATATGACCAGAGCAATAGACGAAATTAGGGACGAGATCCTAAAAAGCAGAAATAGGATCAGATCTATCATAGAGTCTGCAGAGACACAGTCACACATAGAAAGCTGTGAGAGAATGGTTGACAATTGGAGCTTACAAATAGAGAAGAGGCTGGACTCACATGGATCGTTCCTATTTAAAAACACTTCATGTTGGAGATCGGTTCTAGAGCTTCATCTGAGGGTTAAAAAAAGTTATCAGTGTTTGATAGCTCAAAAGAAAGCCAAATTCGAAATGGCACCATACTCAGTATTAGAATATTGCGAGAATTAAAGAGAATGAAGAAGCTTCCATCCTTCCAGGAGTATTTAAGAACAGTGGAGATCATTCCACAGGTAAACGATGGTGAGCCATATAGTATCGGCTCTGCTGATTTATCTACCCTCGCATCTTCCCTTTTGATGCATATGTCAGACAAGGGAATAAAATTTGAAAGCGATAACCACCCATTGGTTAAGTTCGAAAAGAAATCAGATTCGGATAACGATAAGCATCCATTTTTTAGAAGGACCGGATATTATGATCCCTTCATCAACACAATAACAATATTCACCGAGGGCAGAGACATCAAGGACATCATAAGGTCACTGGCTCATGAGGTTATTCACGCAGATCAGTATCTTAATTTAGGCTGGGATCTAAGTCCAGCAGCTAGAGGATTGAATAGCGAGACAGCAGAAGAAGCTGAACGTATAGAAGGTGATGCTTAT
>Ga0315904_10007927_pt1 | contig 14137 bp, 12 predicted proteins | sample LakEriMetagenome_6_FD_203529 | JGI IMG/M metagenome (GOLD analysis project Ga0315904, IMG submission 203529) | Freshwater fungal communities from buoy surface, Lake Erie, Ohio, United States - Buoy 12 MA120 | ecosystem: Environmental > Aquatic > Freshwater > Lake | place: USA: Lake Erie, Ohio... | reverse complement strand
ATGGCGGGCTGGGTCGAAGGTCGGCCTGCGAGTGCCAAGTCCCTCAAAGAGCTGGTGCGGGCGGGCTATCTCCCTCAAACCGACCCCTTGCTAAAGAAAACGACAAAGCCCGTGAGCGCCCAAGAAGTCATCACCATTGCAGCTGCAGTTCTGACCCGTGCCCAGGAAAAAATCACCACCGCCGCCGCCGACTCACGTTTCGGTAAGTGAGTGCGGGAGGGAACTCAAGGGAGGCTCAGTACTGATTTGAAAATTTTCGGTCGTGTGGTACGGTTGTTGGCGGTCTCGAGAGCATCAAGCTGAATAAACACGGGAGTTTGCGTTGTCTTTGGGGTATCAAATTCAAAGTGTAGGACATGGTCGCCAGGAACCAGCCCCGTAAAGCGATTGTCTACCCGCTCGACGTCTCCAAGCTTGACAATGGTTTGAAGATCGCCTGTCTGTCTACGAGCGTCGATATGGAATCGTACCCGAATGCGAATCTTCTCGTCGGTTCGTTTAGGCTCAACAGAGATTTTCCAGGTCTCATCAACCGTCGTGACCTCGGTTAGATAGATGGCACACGAAGCGACAGGTGCGCGTTTTGCCCGCCGTTGCCGAAAAGCATCTTGCATACGCCGCAGGGCGACCTCGGTAAATTTCTCACTGTTTGCATTTGTATGCACGGCAAATGCCACTCTCCAATCGGCAATAAGAGAGAGAGTTGATCGTGTGGTTCCCAGTGATCCGCCATGTCCATAGACAGTCTTCGGCCCCATGGAAAAGCTACAGAGTGTCGTGCTACTACCAAGCGATGGTTCTGTAAGACGCGCCCAAGTCTCCGGTTTGAGAAGGGATCGTGAAGCATCCGTGGCATTGGTGGCGATTAGCCCAAAACGAACCAGATCTGAGATGGTGCAGTGGACACTGCCGCTTGGACGGACAAACTGGAATGCCACCGAGCGCGGCGATCTGGGAACGGGGACGTTGTTGTTAAGCTCATGTGGCCAGGGAACAGAGATATCCTCGGGGAGGCTCATCGGCCAGACACCCCAAGAACGTAGCCCCAGCCGCTCACGGTAGAAGCGTCCCCCGGCGGTTTCGTAGGGCTCACGTACAACACGCTCAGCCATCGTCGCAGCGAGAGTCATGCCATTGTTGCTATAAACGGACTTGCCTTTGGAGTTTTCTGGAGCGGGTGAGGAGAGAACCTCGCGGGCCTGATTCAAGCGCTCTTGCGGGTACTGATCGAGCCGCAAGTTACTGGGAAGCTGCTTGACATCGCGGATCACCCCAGCAGTATGGGTGAGAAGCTGTGCCAGGGTGATTTCGCGGTGCTCGGGAAGACAGATGGCACTCAACTCTGGGAGTATCTCTAGCACTCGGGTTTCGTAGGTGAGCATCCCTCGGTCAACAAGGCTTGCGATCCAGAACCCCGCCATCGGTTTGGAGATGGATGCGATTGTCAGCTTATCTTCCAAAGAAGCAGGGGCCGACTCACCGTATTTGTGGACACCCAGTACTGCTGTCTCTAGGCGGTCTTCATGGTTTATCGCCAGCCACACAGCAGGCAGGTGAAACTCCTCTTTGAGCTGTTTGGCCAGTGTCTCAAGCCAGCCTGTGGCTTCTGGTTGTCTTTCGATCATGGGCTTTCTCTTGGTTATTTATGTCCGGCCAATGCGCTGTACTTGCGGCGCTACTTCGTCAACTGTCGTTCGGACGCGCCACTCGGGAGCGAGGGTTTGTACCAGCTCTTCTTGAGCGGCGACGACCGAGGCCGCGTCTTGCGCAACACGGGTGACCGAGTCGGCGAGCTCTTGGATTCGCCCCGTGGCCACACTCTGGGAGGCTTGTGAGTACGAGGGCAACGAGGCGCGAAGTGCGCCGATCTGGCGATAGACCTCCTCACGCAGTGTCCGCGTGCGCCGCGCGAGCTTGGCGGCGTTCTGAAGCGCCCTTGCCCGCCGGATAGCCGCTTCTGCTTGGCGGTGTAGCGACTCCGCGATGATCTGATCGGGCTCGCGCTTGGACTTAAAGAGCAGCCCCTCGGCGTCCACCACCAGATCCCGGATCTCGTCTTCGTGAACCGGAGCGACTTCAGGAAGTGCCGCAACCGCATCGCTGAGGGAGCAGATCGTGCTCCGTAGCTCCGCCTCCGCCTCAACTTGGGAGACATTCAGCGCCTGAATCTCGGCTAGAAGCTCGAAGTAGGCATCTTCCATGGTGTGCTTCTGTGGCGGTGGGGGGAGCGGCTGGCCCAGAAGCGTGGAGAAGATCGTGTCCAGAACGGTCGGCACGACGGCGGTGGTCTGTGTACGTTGTGGCCGGAGGCGCTGAAGCTCCGCCGCGCTCACCGGGGTCTCGTAGAGCAGCTTCTGTCGCGCACGGGGCAGGAAAAAAACAAACGCACCCCCTGTGACCGCGCCGAGGATCAGCCCCATGAGAGGGTTGTTGTTGATCACCCCAAGGCCAACTCCCGTTGCCGCCGCGACTCCTCCCGTCTGGAGCATCTGCTTGCGCTCGGCCTTGGGATCGCCCGTTCCACCACGACGCTTGATGATCGCTTCTCCCAGGGTCTTGCCCAGATCAGCAGGTTTTAGCTCCACTATCGTACTCCTACTTGCTGCACTTGTGGTGTGTCCAGCTCCACGCGGGCTGTGGCCAGCGCGTCTGCCTCGCGAGCAACCCCACGGGCGACACTTGCCACTTGCGCGAGGCTCGTTGCATCTACTCCTGAGACGCTCGTCGAGCCCAGCTCTAATCGTAGGGCTTCGAGCTGGGCTTGAAGCTCTTGCCGCAACAGGCTGTTTCGCCGCAGAAGTGTCGAGGACTTTTCCATCGCGCTAGCGCTACGCTCTAGTGCATCTGCCCGACGCTCTAGCGACTCTGCAGCAACTCTGTCTGTTTCCGTCAGTGCCTGCTGGCGTAGCCCTTGCGCCTCGGCCCGTAAGCCCTCGGTATTGCGATTCGCCGTTTCTGCCGGAGCCGGGGGCAGGCGATCCAGCGCCATCCCAAGAACTTTAATCGCTTCTTTTAGCTCTTTTTGCGCGGCGTCTGGCAGGTTCGGCTGGGCAAGTGCCTCGCGAATCAGAAGTAAATAGGAGCGCTCCAGCTCGTCCTCTTCTTGCGCCAGAAGCAGATCGAGCTCCTGTGTACTGAGAGGAGTCTTTCCCCAGCGCCGCACCAGGTTCCGCGGCATCTGAGCCGCGATTCCAAAACCGGCAATCGAGAGTGCTGCGGAAATCCCCCCCCCGATCAGCATCTCAGGGCGCTGTCCCGCCTCTGCCAAAATCATCAGAGCAGGTGCGCCAAAGCCGATGCCCCAACCACCGCCGAAGCCTCCCACTAAATTATTGAGCTGGCCTTTTACGCTCTGAACCGCTTGAGTTGCTGCCTCACCCTCAAGGCCCGTCTCTCTTGCCCAGAAGCGCGTCAGAGCATTGGGGCTGGACGATGCCGAGAGTGCCGCGCGAAGACGGCGCCCTGAGCGTGGGTTTTGTTGACCAACCTGAGCCGCACGCATCTGGAAAAGAGCGATGGCACGGCTTTCACCGAGATCAGCGGGAATAAGTTCCATATTTGGAGTTCTAGCGCCGGGTAATCACAACCACAAGAAGGAAGATTGCCGCAACGCCTCCAAGCACCAGCACGAGCGGGCTGTACCAGCTCAAGAACTGGAAGATAAAGAGCGCGAGGGCGGCAAAGATTCCGATAATCAAACCTATTCTTGCCGCGCTTGACGGGTTTCCTTGCTTGTTGGCCGAGCGAGCGATCAGGTAGACCAAGAAGGGAAGCATGAACAAGCAGATCAAGAGCCCGACTCCCATCACAATCCACTTATCTACCAAGCTCTCCACAGCGAAGGAGTAGTAGGTACCATCTTTGCCAGGGTAGCGTGTTTTGATGCCTTTCTCGTTCTCTATCTCGAAATAGCCTGCATGGTCACCTTTGGCAAAGCCATTGACCTCCCAGGAGAGTGTCACCCCTGTCTCCACCTTAGCATTTTTGTAGTCGTCTTTGGCATCGAAGCTGGGCTCACCGTCTTTGGACTTGTCGTGGAACTTGGCGCTCTTGATTTCATAGCCGTCGGGGTCTTTGTACTCTAGATGTAGCGTGTAGTTCTCCCCGGCGCGGTAAAGGCTCTTGAGGTCGTCGGGTGCGGCGAGCGCCTTCAGCTCAGGCTTTGCCAGGGAGGGAAGTGCCAGCGCAAGTGTGGCAAAGAGCAGGCAGACAAGTCGGGACAATCTCATTTTCATCATTTAAACCAGTTTGGTCGGGTCACTAAATTTCAAGCGATTTTCTTTGATCACGGCACCGTTGCTGTCAACGACACTGACACGCACTTCATCGCCGTAGCGGAGTGGGGTTGGTTTCTCCAGCGGTAGCCCATTGTGGTAGACACGTAAGCCACTTCCCGGTTGCGGCTGTAAGGTGAAACCCCCGCGTGCGCCCTTGACGGTCGCGGCCACGGCTTTGGTTCCCCCCAGCGGGTAGGCATCCAGAGCGCCGGAGCCGCCTTCGCCGCCAAGTCGTAGAGTCGTACTGCCCCGCACGTCAAAGTCGCGCGGGGAGCCAGCTCCGGCAATGCGAAGCGGCATGGGCTTGGGGCGCAAGAGAGCAAAGGCACCGCCTGCCAGTCCGAGCCCGATCAGAGCGGCGATCAGGCCCACCGGAAGCTCATCGGGCTTGGGCGGCGGCGGTGCGCTGGTCTCTGAGGACGAGGCAGTGGGCTCTGGTGTCGCAACGATTCCCGCTTTAGGGGCGACCTTAAAGCGCTCTTTCGGGCGACCTGAAGGCAAGATCTCGACACCTATGCCAAAGGTCTTGCCACCGCTGCTTGTCATCCAGGCGAGCTGGGACTCGTAGTCTGCATTTTCGGAGGTGTCCGGGTACGTGTCGAGCTTGCCGGGAGTGTAGTACTTCAGGTACTCCGCGTAGGCTGCGGGAGTCTTTTTAGGCGGATCGTTAAACGAGTCTGTCAGGATCACGATAAACGGAGTCTTACCCGAGGCACGGGCGAGCTTGAGGGCCTCGTGATGCGGCTGCCGGATATTCGTGCCCTCACCCGGTTCAGGCTTGAGGGGAACCATTTCGAGGAGCTTGCGGCGGGCTGCTGGGGTCTGCGGAGTCTCATCAAAGACTTTCTTGTAGCTCGGCCCAAAGGTGTAGAGCACGACCTGATCGCCCTCACGCACACCGTCGGTCAAGATGGTCTGGATCGCATCCAGCATCTTTCGGTTGTAGCTGTCTACGGTCATAGACTCGGAGACATCGAGAATCAGCATGACACACTTAGGACTCTTGGCCTGAAGCCCCGAGACAATCTCGCCCGTGTCGCTCTGCGCCAAGGCTGGCAAAAGAGCGCTCAGGAGAGCCAGAGAAGTGAGTAAAAAACGAAGCATCCGCACAGTAATTCCTATTGTACCGGATAGGACGCTTGGGGAGAGGTTTTAGTTACGGCCCACTCTTGCCGATACTAAAAGAAAGCGATACAATCGCCGGGTCTGCCCAACCGGGGTAGCCAGGAGAGCCCGAAATGTCGGACGGTTCCCGTTACGAACACCAAGAAAAACCCATGAAAGAAAATGCGACGGACGAAGGCTTAATGCCGTCGCGGCGGCTTTCACGCTCTTAAGCTTTTAGAGATAAAGCGATAGGGCACTGAAGCCCGTCGCGACTTCCCAAAAAACCTTCTCCCCGGCTGCATGATGAGCAACACTCACATGATCCGGATGGAAACACTCGAAAAGAACACCGAGCGCCTCGAAGAGGGCCTCCGTGATGTTCTTAATTCGCCTGATAACACTCCTCTTGTTGCCTTGCTCGAAGGCTACCACCCCGCCGATATTGCGGAGGTCATGGAGCGCCTAGACGATGATGATTCGATTCGCGTCTTCCGGCTCCTAGACTCCGTACGGGCAGCCGAGGTGCTCGATGAGCTTGACACGGACACGGCTCGCTACTTACTCGATAACGAAGTCCCCGAACGAATCGCCGCCCTCTTGGACTTGCTCCCGATGGACGATGCGGCAGAGATTATCGCCGAGGTCACCACGCTAGAGAAGCAGCAAGCGATTCTCCAAGATCTCTTCACGCGCTCCCCCGAAGATGCCGAGGAAGTGCGCGAGCTTCTGAGCTTCAAGCCCGGCACGGCAGGGCGCTTGATGACAGATCGCTTTATCAGCCTGCGGCCTGATGAGAGCGTGGAGTCCGCGTTTGCGACCGTGCGTCAGGGATCTGAGGAGGCCGAGACCCTCAATGTCCTCTATGTGCGTGAGGGCGAGCGGCTGGTGGGGGTTCTCTCACTCCGTGACTTGCTCCGGGCACGGGCCGATCAGCTTATCGCCGATATCATGGTTCGCGATATCGTCTCGATCCCGGCGGACATGGACCAAGAGGAAGTCGCCCGCCTCGTTGGCAAGTACGACTTTACGGCGCTTCCCGTTCTCCTGCCCGATGGCACGATGGCCGGAATCGTGACCGTGGACGATGTCGTGGACATTCTCAACGAGGAGCAGACCGAAGACTTCCTCAAGCAGAGTGGAATCTCTGCTGAGGCGGGGATGAAAAACCTCTCGTACTTCTCAGTGCCCATCTGGCGTGTGGTGCGCTCGCGGATCGGGTGGCTCTTGTTGCTGTTCGTCGGCGGGACTCTGACCGGAGAGATCTTGAAGTCCGCCCAGTCGTCGCTCCATCAAGTAACCGCACTGGCGACTTTTATCCCTCTGCTGATCGGAACGGGGGGCAACACCGGGGCTCAGAGTGTCTCGACGATCATCCGGGCGATTGCGCTGGGCGAAGTGCGAGGTCGCGACTTGCTCCTAGTGCTCCTGCGTGAGCTGTTTGGGGGACTCCTGCTAGGCATGCTCTTAGGAGGGGTTGCCTTTGGCTGGACACGGGCGCGGGGAAACTCTCTGGAGCTGAGCCTGGTGGTTGCCCTGACAGTGGTGGCGGTCTGTACGTGGGCAAACTTGATGGGATCTCTGATCCCGATGCTGGCCCATAAGCTCAAGATTGACCCCGCTCTGGTCTCGGCTCCGCTCATCACCACCCTGGTGGACGCGACGGGCCTCGTGATCTACCTGGCTATCGCGCGGCTCTTGCTGACCTCGCTGCACTAGCGGCGAGGAGGCTTACTACGGAGCGCATTGGTGCCGCAGTGAAGCTCTCCCGCCGCCGTATGGTAAGGCTCCCAGATATCTACAAAGTGCACGGTCAGCCCAAGGGAGGAAAGCGGAGATGCAAGTGCACGGCGCAGGGGCGTAAAGCACGGGTCGGGCACAAAGACAGCCTTGCCGACGACGAGGCTATTGACCGGATTGGGAATCACGGCGAGGCCGTTTTCAAAGAGTGCCGGAACCGGAACAATATCCTCCTGCTCGATTCCCAGCTCGGCTTCTAGCTGCTCGCGCGTGGCCTTCAGTGCCCCTCGGATCTTCTTCTGCTCCGCGTTTTGTGCCAGTGCCTTGAGCTTACCCACCGTCGTCTCACCGCGCTTGCCCACAAACGCCGGCTGGTCATCGGCCAAGTTTGCCAGTGCTAGGAGTGCGGTATCCGGGCATGGTAGAAGCGCCCGCCAGCCCTTCCGGTCTTTTTCCGGTGCGGGGATAAAGCTAATGACTTCGTCCACATGCCCGATAGTCAGCCAGCTCACGTCTATAAACACAGGCGGCCACTGAGCCTTTTGTCTCTCTAAAAACGCCAGCGCCTCGGGGTGAAAGCTCAGCTCGCGCTGCTTGCCGGTGAGAATGCGTCCCTCGGGAAATCCGGGCACTGGGGGCGAGACCTCTAAGTTCCCGTACCAGTCAATCCAGCGCCGCCCCGCCTTTGGCTCCCCAACTTTGAGCCGCTCAATAGAGGGCAGCTTCTCGGCGAGATAGGTCTCCACAAGCTGATCCAGCGGGCCGCAGGTGAGGCCCATGTCATGCTTGCCGCGCAGGCCTAGCAGCGCCACAGGCTTGCCGTCACGGACGGCAAACTCTGCCGTGTCCTGCATCCAGACATCCGACGCATGGGCAGGGTCGTTGGCGATGGCATGCACCGGCACTGGCGAGAGCCGTTTGAGTGCCTCGACCAGCGGCTGCGTACGCGGCGTCTCCACCACAAAGAGTGCCTCGACAGTGTCCAAAGACGAGCAGAGAAGAACGGGAGAAGGCATGAACGGGATTGTACCCGCAGGAATCACGGCGTGTGACGGCGAAGAAGAGGGCATGACAAAGATTCCAGTTTGTTTACAGATGTACACGGTTCGCGACGATGCCCAGCGCGACTTGGTGGGAACTCTGGCCTATGTGGCGAGCCTTGGCTATCAGGGTGTGGAACTGGCGGGCTACGCGGGCAAGACTGCAGAAGAGTATAAAGCGCTTCTCGATGCCAATAACCTGCGAGCCATTGGGGCGCATGTTGGGGTAGATGTCGTGACAGGCAAGCCCGACCAGGCGATCGCTGAGGCTCGGCTCTTTGGCTACGACTATGTGATCGTCCCCTGGATCGGCAAGCCCTACACCGAGTCTCTAGCGGGCTACGCCAAGCTCGGGGCGGAGCTGAGTGCGATTGCTCCGGTGTACGCCGACGCGGGCCTGACACTCTGCTACCACAACCATGCTTTTGAGTTTGATCTCTCGGAAGGCGGCAAGACGGGCCTGGATGTTCTCTTTGAGTCCGCTCCAAGCCTTCAGGCCGAGCTCGACACGTTCTGGATTAAAAAAGGCGGTCAGGACATTGCGGATTATTTAACACGGCTCTCCGGGCGTGTCCCGCTGGTGCACCTGAAAGACATGGACAGCGACGGCAGCTTTGCGCCTGTCGGAGCCGGAACCGTAGACTATCCTGCACTCTTCGCCGCGGCAGAAGCGGCAGGGACGAAGTTCTACATGGTGGAGCAGGATAGCTGTCAGGCACCGCTCACGCCTCTGGAGTCCATTAAGATCAGTATCGAGAACCTCAAGGCTTGGGGCAAGGTTTAGGTACCCGATGCGCCTTGTCGGCTGGGTTGGTTTAGTGGTCTGTAGTATCGGACTACTTATTGACCTGGCTGCCTATCATAATCTGAGCCGAGTGGGGGCAGGAGCGGAGCTTGCCGATGTCCTCCGGACACTCTTTTGGGGGATGGCACTCTTTCCGATTGGGGGGAATCTGTGCCTGGTACTATTGCGACGAAGCAAGTGATTCTTTCCCGTGATATACTTGAAAAATCCTTGACACACCTTTGACACAGGAACTTTTGTGTCAAAGGTATTGTCTAACGAGATGTCTTTTCATTTGTTTCTAAACAGAAAAGCACCCCCAAAACCATTATGATGACACCTGATTCTCCAACTTCGCCGCGCCGGCGACAAGATATTCTTAATCGTGTACGACAACGACAGACACTTCGCCAACCTCTCTCTACCGATGAAATTCTTCAAGCAGAGCAGCAGATGTTTGCAGAAGATGAAGTTTACGTTCCTCAGCTTCTTCAGGCCTATGCCCTCTTGCAGGGAAATGCGCCGACTGAGGAACTTCCGAGCTTCATTCGCGAGCCAGAGACTCTCCCGACATTCCAAACACCTCCTCCTACTCCCGTAGCGCCACCGCGTGTCGTCCCTGCGACGGTGGCGGCCCCCGTCGCGCAGCGTGATAACGTCCTCAAGCCGCCTCCTGCAGGCAAAGAACCAACGGAGTTTGACCGTCACCACAATGCCATGCGGCTCTATGTCATTCAGCAGTTTGAGGAAGGCAAGAAGTCCCGTGAGATTGCCGCGCTGATCGGAATCACGCCGCATAAGTTAACACGCTGGTACAACCAGGTCAAAGAGCTTCCCGCGACCATGCACCTTTGGATTCCGCTGATAGATGAAGACGAAGTAAAAGCCAAGGAGAGTGCTCCTGCGAAGCCTGTCGAGCAGCCTCAACCCGAGCCTGTGGTGGTCGTGAGAGCCCCTCGTGCTGTTGAGCCTAGCCGAGAAGCCGTTAAAGCAGCCCGGCGTGCGCTCCGCAACGCGGCTAAAAACACGCAGGTGGCTCGGGATCGGGAAGAAGTCGCAGCATGGATTCGTGAGAACACGGAGCCACAAGAGGACTCCGCCGTGGCGAGCCGACTCGCTGCGCTTGCCTTCCACCGCAAGGAATGGAGCCTGTCTCGGATCAGCCGCGCTCTGGATCTAGATGTCTCGACCATCAGTCGCTGGATGACCCGTGCACGTCAGGCTGAGCAAGCCGAAGAAGCACTCCAGAAGGGGATGGACAAGCGCCGTGCTGAACAAAAGCTCCGCGATGAGCAAAAACTCTTGGCAGACGTGAAGGCAAAACCGGTTCGAAGACCACAGCCCCGGCCTAAAGTGGCTCTCCCGCGGCCCATCGCCCCGCTCTCCGCGATGGCAAAGCGCTCCGTGGGAATGCTGAACGCGATCTTAGAACAAGCGGAGAGGGACGACAACGGAACCGTTTACCTTATGGTTGCCTCCGCCATTGAGCGAGAGCGCGTGATGGCTGCCCTCTCCATGCTCGATGTCGAGGCAGGGCGACCTAAGGCAAACGGCAAGGGTTTTTCGATTCCACTACCGCCTGAGGAAGCGAGCTACCTTAGGCGGATGCTCGCACAGGGCTAGGCCCCTAGGCCTCAGTGGGTTCTTCTTTCAGGGCGGCTTTGATGCTCTCGGAGTAGCCACACTCTTTGTTGGCACACGCGATCCCCGTCAGTCGCCCTTTAAAGACTTTCTCATGCAACAAGCCCTCGCACTGAGGGCACTTGCGGTCGGTGAGGGGCTTGCCCGGGAGAGCGGTCTTGCAGGCAGGGTACTGATTACAGGAGTAGAAGACCCCGCTCCGGCTTCGCTTCTCCACAAACTCGCCCTTGCCACACGCAAAGCACTTGACCCCCGTAGACTCGGCGGCAGGCTTGTCTTTGTGGATGTACTTACACTCCGGGTAGCCAGGGCAGGCAAGAAACTTCCCAAAGCGCCCCGTCTTCTCGACCAAGAGGCGGCTACAGTTGGGGCAGGGGATCTCTGAGACCACAGGCTCTGCCACCGGAGCAGCCTCACCGTCAGCTCCTTCAGCGGCGAGCTTCTCGCTGTACTTACAGTCCGGGTAGCCTGAGCAGGAGATAAACTTTCCGTAGCGGCTAAATTTCTCCACAAGTGCCTTGCCACACTCAGGGCAGGCGCGACCAGTGTCTTTAGCGAACTTGCCCATGGTCTCATCGGCAGCCTTCAAGGCGATGGCAAAGGGCTCGTAGAACTCCTTGAGCAGCGCGATCCGGGTGTCCTTACCTTCCTCGATCGCGTCTAAGCGCTCCTCCATTCCTGCGGTAAAGTGTACATCGAGGATCTGGGGGAAGGCTTGAACCAGTAGGTCGGTGACGACATTACCTAGGTCTGTGGGCTGAAATTTCTTCTCATTCAGCGCCACGTAGCCACGGTCCTGGATGGTCGAGATAATCGAGGCGTAGGTACTGGGGCGACCAATGCCTTGCTCCTCCATCGCCTTGACCAGAGTTGCTTCCGTGAAGCGTGGCGGGGGCTCGGTGAAGTGCTGCTTGGGCAGGAGCTTGAGCAGATCCAGCGGCATGCCCTCGTTGAGCGGCGGAAGCGGTGGCTTCTCGTCGTCATCCACTTGCGCTGGATTGTCCTTGCCTTCATTGTAGACCCGCAGGAAACCGTCGAACTTGATCGTGGAGCCGGTTGCTCGGAACGTGTACTTTGCCGCTTCAATATCGGCTTGTACGACATCCATCACAGCGGGCGACATCTGCGACGCAATAAAGCGCAGCCAGATCAGGCGGTAGAGCTTGTACTGGTCGGCATTGAGGCGCGTCTTGATGCTATCGGGCTCTCGGGTGATGTAGGTCGGGCGAATCGCTTCGTGGGCATCCTGTGCGGCGTTCTTGGACTTGTAGACATTGAACTTCTCAGGCGCGTAGGGCTTGCCAAAGTTTTCGATAATGTACTCTTTTGCTGCCGCCTGTGCCTCGCCCGCGACGCGTGTTGAGTCGGTACGCATGTAGGTAATGAGACCCACGGTACCTGCATCGCCGCCCAAGTCAATGCCTTCGTAGAGCTGCTGCGCCACCGTCATGGTGCGCTTACTGGAAAATCCAAGCTTGCGCGCCGCTTCTTGCTGGATCGTGGACGTAATAAACGGGGCATAGGCACGTCGCTGCCGCTCAGACTTCTTGACCTTGGCGACCGTCCAGGGGGCGCTCTCGACCGCCCGCAAGACCGCCATGGTCTCGTCCTCAGTCTTAATCTCGAGCTTCTTGCCCTCGAAGCCCACTAAGTTGGCATCGAAGGCCTGCTTCTTGCCGGTCTGGGGCGCAAGGTTGGCGGTCAGGCTCCAGTACTCCACGGGCACAAACGCTAAAATCTCACGCTCACGGTCGCAGATCAGGCGCACGGCCACGGACTGTACACGGCCTGCGGAGAGATCTTTGCGCACTTTTTTCCAAAGCAGAGGGCTGATCTTGTAGCCGACTAGTCTATCTAGCGTCCGGCGTGTCTCTTGGGCCTCTACTTTATCTTGATTGATCTCACGGGGATTGGCAAGCGCTAAGTTCACCGCCGACTTGGTGATCTCATTAAAGACGATGCGCTTGATCTTCGCTTTAGGCAGCTTCAGTGCCTGCGCGATGTGCCACGAGATCGCCTCTCCCTCACGGTCAGGGTCGGAGGCCAGGTAGATGGTGTCACAGCCCTTGGCTGCCGCCGCGAGCTTTCCAAGCACGTCTTTACGGTCCGTCAGTGGCTCGTAGGTGAGTGCGAAGTCGTTTTCAATGTCCACGGACAACTTTGACTTGGGCAGGTCACGGACATGGCCCATGCTGGCCTCGACTTTGTAGTCGGGGCCAAGAAAACCCTTGATGGTCTTGGTCTTAGCCGGTGATTCGACGATAATGAGCGATCTTGCCATATTTTATTCCTGAGGGGGACGCCGCCGATTGTATCGTGGTGGCTCACCCCTTCGCAACGAGAGTGTACAATCCTATTGCTATTATGGTTCCCAGCCCCGAGTTTTACTGGCATACCACGCCGCTCCAATTTCTCCCTGAGATTCTTACGGAGGGAGCACTCCGCGCCTCTGCCCACCCGCGCCCCACGGCACTCTCGCGGCGACGAAAGCTAGGGCTAGAGAGCTATGTCCATCTCTCGTTTTCCTCACAAACCCCACTTTTGGCCGACAAGCTCCCGCGTGGCTATCCGCATGCGCTTCTTGCTTTCTCGCCTGAGATTAGTCAGCTCACTGGCGCGGCGTACCTAAAGTACAACACCAAGCGCTGGGCACACCGAGAAGAGTTTATCCCAATCACGGACCCCACGGAAAAACAAGCCTTTCTTATCGAGTGGCGCACGGGTCGCTACCCCTCTGCCGAGCTTCTCATTCCCGAGCAGCTCTTGCTGACCCACGCCGCCGCGCTGGTTTTCGCCTCGCAAGCCGAAGCCGACTGGCTCACAAGCCTCTCTCTGCCTACTCCTCCGATTACCATCGCCCCGGAAAGGTTCCCCTCGGGGCCAATTCCTGACCTCACACTTCTGTGGGAGTGGCGTGAGAGTTGTGAGCGAGCGGGTGCGCTCTTGCCGCCGCCCGACTTGCCGTTTGACTGATCCCCCTGACTCCCGCCGGGGGGGGGGCTCATCGATGGTACGCCTCGCCGCGGTTGATCTTGAAGGCGCGGTAGAGCTGCTCCACTAAGACGACTCTCGCGAGTGGGTGGGGGAGGGTCATCGGGCCAAACGAGAGCAAGAAGCTGGCACGGGAGCGGACGGCATCGCTGAGGCCGTTGGCTCCGCCGATGAGAAACAGTAAGTGGCTCTCGCCCTCGGTGCAGACCTGCTCGATCTTGGCTGCCAGCGCCTCGGAGGCCAGTGCCTTTCCGGTTCCATCGCAGGCCACGACCCAGCCGCGCTCGGGGATTTTGGCAAGCAGGCGCTCGCCCTCTTTCTCCGAGTTGGCACGGGTGTCTTCCTCAACCTCGATCAGCGCAAAGGAACTGGTCTGGCCCCCAAGCCGCTTGACATACTCCGCGATGGCGTCTTTCCAGTACGTCTCGCGCAGCTTCCCGACACAGAGCACGGTGACCTGGGGACGTGCGGCCACTACTCGCTGCTCTCGCCAGGGAGGGGCGGCATGTTGGCAATTGAGATCACGCGCCAGTGCGGCTCGGTGTAGATTAGGTTGTGGC
>Ga0315904_10007926_pt1 | contig 14137 bp, 15 predicted proteins | sample LakEriMetagenome_6_FD_203529 | JGI IMG/M metagenome (GOLD analysis project Ga0315904, IMG submission 203529) | Freshwater fungal communities from buoy surface, Lake Erie, Ohio, United States - Buoy 12 MA120 | ecosystem: Environmental > Aquatic > Freshwater > Lake | place: USA: Lake Erie, Ohio... | reverse complement strand
ATTAAATACACAGCTCCTTTAGGCTTTCATGATGACGGTGTTATGTCTTGTGCCTTTGCTTATAAAGCACTAAAAGATTTACAAAACTCTGGCAGAATCATCTTAGACTAACTTATACTTTTTATAGTTTTTTGTATTATATTAGTATGAAGTTACCGTACTGTTTTGAAGATATGACACTAAGCCAATTTATGAAATTACATGAATTGGAACGTGATAATACTATTGATTCAATAGACAAACAAGTGGCTAAACTTTCAATCTTATCTAGCCAATCAATAGAATACATTGAAGCATTAGATATTAAAGAGATTAAAAAGTACTTAGCTAAAGTTAGCTACACATCAAATCCGCCTAAGAATTTAAGAATACCTAAAAGATTTAGGGCTAATACTTTAATCCTTAAACCAACTATGAGTTTACAGGAAATGAAAGTAAATCAATTAGTAGACTTTTATAGTTTATTAAAAGCTGCTAATGGGAACTATATAGCTTCAGCTAATGTGTTATTAGCAACAATGTTTAAACCGTTGAGTATCTTTAAAAAGTCGGTTTACAGCCCTGAGAACCACGCTAAAATTAGTAAGTTGTTGTTAGATGCAAAAGTGGGGGATTGCTTAGGGCTGCTTTTTTTTTACTTGGACTTCTGGAAGAAATGCGAACCAGTTATAATACACTATTTGACACAGAGCCAGGAAGTGATAACAGAGACGGTGACAGAGATACAAAACGACAAAGCGTTTCTGGATTTCTTGAGCAATGGGGGTGGGAATACAACGTTGACCAATGTAGTGAAAACGAAAGGATAAGCCCCGATACGGTTTATTTAGAATGGAATGTAATAAGGTTTTTAAATAAGTTAAGTTACTTAAAAGATAAAGGAAAGTTTTTAATAGCAGTAAATGGCACTTAGCGAAGAGATATATAAAATATTAGATGAGTTTGGAGAAAAGGTAAAAGAGGACTTACAACAATCATTAAGAGATAAAGGTGTAACATTTGGAGGTAATGATAGTAGGTTAAGTAATAGTATTAAGTTTGATATTACATCTAATGGAAATGTAATTAGTTTTAAGTTAAAAATGCCTGAATACGGTGAGGCTGTTGATAAGGGACGTAGGGCTGCACCAGTTAGTGAAGATGGACAAAAGAGCATAGCAAATTGGGCAAAGAGAAAAGGGATAGTTGGAAAGTTTGCAGAGAATACTTTAAAAGCTCGTTTAGAAAAACAAAGTAAAAATAAAACAGATAGAAAAAAGAAAGTATTAAAAAAGCCTACGTTTGATAAATCATTAAAAGCATTGACTTATTTAGTTAGTAGAAAGATTAAAAACAAAGGTTATAAAGGAAACAACTTCTATACTTCAGTAGTTGACGATGGAAGATTAGATAAACTTAAAAAAGATTTAGCTGGTGTTTTAAAGTCAGAAGTAGATATTGAAATAATAGATTTAACTAAGATATAATGGCATTAACAATATATAAACAACCGCAGGAATTAACACCAGCGTATAACAAACAAATCATAACTGCTTTATCAGATGAGATTACTGAGCCTGATTTTAAATATATTGTTGAGGTGTTAGTTAATGGCGATACCGTTAACACTTACAGAGAAGAAATATTACAAAATCCCGATGGGTGGTTAGTGTTTGATGCACAAAACTGGGTTAAGAATTATATTAAACATTACTTTAATCCTAGTGATACTGGGGTTGTTATTGCTACTGATAAGGTTGCAGAAGTATCAATAGATATTATTGAATATTATTTAGGAGTTGAGCATCCAGCAGATTCTGAGAATGTAGGTTATATTGCTTTTGATGCTTGTTTAAATGATGATGAATTTAGAAATTATGATTTTGAAGATTATTTATTTGGCGAAGATGCAAACAAATATTTATTAGGTAAAGAGGGAATTAATGAAGTTGATTCGGTTGTAACATTAACGCAAGATGTATGGCTTCATTTCTTTAATGGAGATACTGACCCTGTTACTGGTGTAGTAGTTGAGTTAAGACGTGGCGGTAGTACAGTAGGTGGTTTTAGTTCATCTATTCCAACTCCTTTAGCAGTTCGTGAGATGTACGCTTTAAACGTTGGTGGAATATCGGGAGCGCAAGTTGGTGATACTGTTAGGGTAAATTTTAATGGTGCTAGTGGATTGATTAAAAGATTTACTTTAACATTATCTGATGTTTGCACAAAGTTTACCGATTATTCACTTTACTATTTAGATAGATATGGGGCCATTCAATACAAACACTTTGAAATGCTTAGTACTAAAAACTATACTAAGAAAGTAAACAAGGTTAAATTAGATAAGGACGTTTTAAACACTACTACTGGTGCTTATGGTTCAAATACTTATGATAGAGAAAATCATATTGTAAGTACTGCCATTGAATCTAATTTAGTGTTAAATACTAATTGGATTACAAAAGAACAAAGCACGTTATTATTAGACTTGTGGGCTAGTCCTATCAAATACTTATGGGATGGGACTACATTAAAATCATGTGATGATATTGTATTGAACTATGAAGAAAAAACAGAATCATTAGATCCATTATTTAACTATACAATTACAGTTGATTTAGGAATAACAGAAACTAGACAAAGAGGTTTATAATGGCAATATTAACTAGATTATTAATAAGTGGTAAAAACGGTAGTGATGCTTTCACTTCTTATCCTATAACGGCTGAGAATCCTATTTACATAACTTATCAATTAGCAGACGTAAGGAATCCAGACCAGCGTAAAGGTAGTAGAAGTTTAACTATTAAATTATTAGGTACTAATGAGATTAATAAGTTATTTGAAAACATATTTAGTTTTAATGTAGCTACTCAAAACTTTAACAAGAACTTAAAAACACCTGTTAAATATATTGTTGATGGCTTAGAAAACTTTAAAGGTGATTTACAATTAATAGGGGTTAATATCAATACTGATAAAAGCATTGAATATGAATGTTCAATATTAGGCGATGGCGGTTCGTTGTTTGTTGATATTGGCGATAAGTTTATAACAGGTAACACAGATAGTGCAGACGATTTAGATTTCAGCGCATACAACCATACTTACGATAGAGCGACACAAATATTAACACGTGGCAATGTAGGTAGTGGTTTAAGTGTTTTATATCCGTTTATTGATAATGGAACTAATGGCGGTTCCGATACTGTTTGGAATGTATCTAACTTTATACCGTGCTTTTCTTTACACGAGTACGTTAAAAAGATAATTGAGAATACGGGGCGCACCTATACAAGTACTATTTTAACTTCAACTGAATTTAAAAAACAAATACTTTATCCTAATATTGATAAGATTGTTTTATCTTCTACTCAATTAAGCAATAGACAGTTTTATGCTGGTTTAACAGCTAACTTTACACAAATAACTACTATTCCATACACAGTTATTCATGATAGAGAAAGTTCACCATTCTTTGATGCTGGTAATCAAAACAATACCGCTACTGGTATACTAACCCTAAATGAAAGTGGATATTATAACCTAGTTTCTAAGGTTGTTTTTAGAATGAAGTTTACCCACTCTGATGGTACGGTTGCTTACGGTGTATTTAATGGCATGAAGTGTTATAATGCTATTGATAAACAAAGTCCATTAGCATCATTAGTTGTTAATTTTGCAACGTTCTTAAACAGTAATGCTAACAGAATAAACGTTAATACATTTGAAACTATTACAAACGAGGTTGCAACTGGTGAAGTATTTTTAAATGCTGGTGAACAGTTCAAAACTCGTGCAGCTTTAGACGTTGATGCTAGTGCTTTAGTTTCTTTCTATACTTCTGGTAACGTATTAGTAACAACGGGAACACCAACTTATACTATTGAGTTAGTTAGTGGTACAACTGGAACTGCTTTTTACGGTTTAGCTACTCAAAAAACTTTAGTAGAGGGTAATACTATTGAGGTAAATAATGCCTTGCCACAAAAGTTAAAACAAAAAGACTTATTAAAATCTATTATACAAGGCTTAAATTTATTTATAGATTTAGATCCTAATGATTCAAACAACTTAATTATTGAATCTTATGATGAGTTTTATAATACAACCGACCCAATAGACTATGGCAATAGAACAGATTTATCTAAAAAGCAATCAATTAACCCTAATTTATTAGAGGGTAAAAGATATATTTACACCTATAAAAGTGATGGCGATAAGTTTAACGAGCTTTACAAATCTTCTTATGGTGAAGTGTTCGGTACTGAGATTATAGACGTTGAGAATGATTTTATAAAAGAAACTAAAACAACTGAGTTAGTATTCTCTGCAACTCCAAACGCTGCCAATTATGGTTTAGGTATTGCACACCCACGTATCTATGTAGAAGAAGGGTTAACTAAAAAGTCAATAGTTCCTAATGTAAGATGGTTAATTTGTGGTGGCGTTAAACAAACGGTTAATCCTTATACTTATAAGCAAGTAGGGTTAAGTGATTTAGTTACTAATGATTATTTATATGCAGGGCATACAGACGACCCATTTAACCCTACTATTGATTTAAACTTTGGTACACCTAAAGAAGTGTATTATAATTTTATAGGTACTTACTTTACTAATAATAATCTTTACAATAGATACCATAAAGCATACTTAAATAACCTAGTCAATAGAGATGGTAAATTTGTTATTAAACATCTTTGGTTAAGTCCACGAGATATTTATAATTTCTCTTTTAGAAATAGATTATTTATTGATAATGCTTACTGGATTGTAAACAAAATAAATAACTACAACCCATTAGAAGAAGATAGTACAGAAGTTGAGTTAATCAAGTTATTAGAATCAAATGTATTTAACCCTACTTCATTTTTAATTAGTAGCTCAACTACTGTTAACGCTGGAACTGGTATTGAATCAGCAAGGTTAAATAGTGGTTTAAATTTAGGTACTAATATACAAAATCAAGGTACTAATAGTATTGCAGTAGGTGATAACATTATAATCCCAGAAACTTGTAGTAATAACTTTATACTAGGTGATAATGTAGAATTAGGTGATAATACAAATAACCTATCAATTATTAACGGTTCTGTTATTCCATCAATTAACCAACAATACAGCTCAGTTAAAACTATTACAGCAAATTACAACTTATACTTTACAGATGGGTTAATATTGGCTGATGCAACAAGTGGAAATATAACGGTTGATTTAATAATAGGTACTGCTAGTTTATTCTTTAATCAAATAACAGTAAATAATATTAGCTTATCACTTGGTAAGATTATAACAGTTAAAAAGATTGATAGCTCAGGGAATACAGTAACACTAGATGGTGATGGGGCTTTAATAGATGGTACTAGTACAAAAGTAATAAGCGCACAAAACGAAGCTATAACTATTCAATGGGATGGCACTAAATGGAATCAAATAAGTAACTATAACCTATCATCAGGTGGGGGATTAACACAAGAAATAGCAGAAGGATTAATATGATAATACTAAGCCAAACAACCGATAATTTACAAGTAGTATTAGGCGGTTCAATAACAACAAATCAACTTCAATGCTTTACATCTTGGAGAGATAGAACAGCAACTACTTTTGTAGCTGGTAGAACTGTTATAAATACAAATAATACAACCGATGTAACTATTGCAGCAGCTCCAGCAAGTTCAACGCAAAGAGTAATAGACTACATAAGTGTTTATAATAACGATACTGTTAACCAAACTGTAACCATTAAACTAGATGCTAGTGGGACTGAATATATTTTATTCAAGGTAACTTTAGCAGCAACTGAGAAAATAGAGTATCACGAAGGGCAAGGATTCAAAGTAATAGCTTCAACTGGCGCTGTTAAGCAGTCTATTAATCAAGGGGCTAATGCTTCAACAAGTGGTTTAACTGCCGTTGTATTAGGTAGTGATGTGACAAATAATAATGCAGTAGCTAATACTATTGCTGATGTAACTGGATTAAGTTTTAGTGTAACGGCTGCAAAGATGTATTACTTTAAGTTTGTAATTTATTATACAGCAGCAGCAACTACAACAGGTTCAAGATGGGGTGTTAACTGTACGGCTGGAACAGCTGCAAATTTATCAATGATTTCAGAGTATAGTTTAACAACTACAACAAGTACAAGAAACGCAAATGTACAAGCGTTTGATTCACCTGCTGCTAGTAATGCTACAAGTGCAGCAACTGGAAACAATATGGCTATTTTAGAAGGTTATTTTATGCCAACGGCTAATGGAACTTTTATAGCTCGTTTTGCTTCTGAGGTTGCTAATAGTGCAATAGTAGCTAAGGCTGGAAGTGTTTGTTATTACCAACAATTAAACTAATACAATGGAGCAAGAAACAATTTCACTAAGTGAATTTAATAATAAGATAAAAGAATCTTTTGAAGCACTTGCTTTATTGATTGAGTTATATAAGTCGGATAATACTGATTTAACTAATATTTTAAAAGAAGTAGAAAATGGCAGAAACTAAAGTAAGTTTAGACGTTGAAGTTAAAGGTGTTGAAAGTTCAATATCTTCTATAAAGGATTTAAAGAACGCTATTAAAGATGCTAGAAACGAGCAAATAAAAGCTGGTGAAACTTTTGGTATTGGTTCAAAACAATATGAGTTAGCTAGTAAAAGAGTATCTGAATTAAAGGATAAAGTAGACGATTTAAGTGATAGTAGTAAATCATTACAAGGTTCTGGAATTGAAAGAGCTTCACAAGGTTTTAATCAATTAGGTGATGGTTTAAGAAACTTAGACTTTGATAAGGTAAAGGTAGGATTAACAGCTATTAAGTCTGCTTTAGCTGCTACTGGTATTATGTTAATAGTACAGGGTGTTACTTACTTAATCGAAAACTTTGATGAACTATCTAAAGGTAGTGGGTTACTAGCAAAGGCATTACGATTTGTTGGTGATATTATTACTGGTTTAAAAGATGCTGTATTAGATTTTGCGGATGTTATTCAAGGGATTAATCCAGAGCTTCGTAAAATGTCTACTGAATTAGACAAAGTAAAGGAATCAATGAATGGTTTACTTTCTGAGCAAACAGCACGTTTAGATAGGTTAATTGCAGTTACTAAAGCAAATGGAGAAAGTACAGTAGCTTATGAGAATCTAAAACAAGAGGCTATTATTAAAACTAATAAACTTTATGTTGATGGAATTATTAACTATGTTAAAGCTGGTGGGCAATTAAACGATGAGCAAAAGAAACAATTAACAGCTTCTTTAGAGAATATCAAAAACGCTAAAACACAGCAAACGGTTTTAGAGATTACAGAAAACAAAAAGCAGTTAGATGATTACAAAAAACATTTAGAAGAAAAAAAACAAAAGGATAAAGAATATTATGATTTACTAAAAACCGAACAAGCAAGATTAGCTGATATTGAAAATGCAGCAATAGACAAAGAAGAAGCTAGGTTAAAAAAAGAAAAATTAGATAGAGCAAGTCATTTAGAAGAATTAAGACAACTAAAAATAGCTGCTGATAATAAAGAAAATGCAGATAATGAAGCTAATTTATTAAAACGTGCTGAAGATGAAAAGAAAATAGAAGCTGCTAAATTTCAATTAGCTAAAGATAGTTTACAAGCTACTCAACAATTAACTGATTTATACTTTATGTTTAAATCTAGTGGATTAAAGAAAGGTAGTAAAGAAGAGGAAGAATTAGCACGTAAAGCATTTAACGTTAACAAGGCATTACAATTATCTTCTGCAACCGTTAGCGGTATTCAATCCGTTCAAAATGCTTTTACAACTGCTCAAGCTTCACCATTTACCCTTGCATTCCCTGCTTATCCATATATACAGGCTGGACTTGCTGGTGTTTTTAGTGCTGCTAATATTGCTAAAATAGCTGCTGCTAAGTTTCAATCAAGTGCTAGTACTCCAAGTGTTTCAACTTCTACACCTAGCGCAAGTATTCCAGCGGCACCAACTATTAACAACCCTAATGCAAATACAAATCCAACTACTCAATTTGATGATAATGGCAGAAACTTAACCAATCAACCTATGAAGATTAGTATAGGTGTTGATGAGATAACCAAAAAATCAGATAGAGTAGACGTACTAGAAAAACAATCAACCTTTTAAAATATAAAACAATGGAAAAACAATATCCAATTTTCTCAATGGAGTTACAAGATGGCGAACTAAAATACGGTTTAAATGATGTGGCTTTAGTAGACCAACCAGCTTACGAATCAATGTTTATGAAATTTGATAGTGATGCTAAAGAGTTAAAGTTTGCGGTTCAAAATGAAGAACAGCGTGTAATAATGGGAGCTTTAATGATACCCGATAAGTTAGTACCACGTATCGAAAATAATAAGCCTTTCTATGTTTATGCTAGTAAAGAAACTATTTTTAATAGTGCTATGAAGTTTGCTAGGGAAAACAGAAATAACAATGTAAAGTTAACGCATGATACCAATGCTAACACAGGCGATGTGTTCATATTTGAATCATTTGTTACTGATGAAAATAGAGTATCTAGTGTTAAAGGGTTTGAATCTTTACCCATTGGCACATGGTTTATTACTTGTAAAGTTTTAAGTGATACTGTTTGGAATGCTATAAAAGATGGCACGTTTAACGGATTTAGTTTGGAAGCTATGTTTAAAATGAACCCTGTAACGATGCTTAATGAATCTGATATGAAAAAGCTATTAGAAGCAGTTAATCAATAAAAGTTATACTATATTTTTTTTCTTGTATTATAATATAAACAAATAAACTTAAAAAATGGATTTATTAAAAGAGATTAACAAAATTGTTCCTGAAGATGTTAAAAAACAGATTCAAGAATTGACTGTTAAATTTTCTGAAATCCCAGCAGTTGCACCAGCGAATCCAGCACCAACTAACTTAGCTACTATTGAAACTAAATTAGTTGATGGTACTACTTTATCAGTTGATAAAATGGAAGTAGGGGGTGTTGCTAATATCATTTCTGAAGCAGGTACTTTACCAGCTATGGATGCTGAATATGAAGCTGAAGATGGAACGAAAATAACAGTAGCTGGTGGTTTGATTACTGCCATTACACCTAAAGAAGTAGAATCAGTTGAAGAAACTCCAGCAGCTCCAATGGCTGAAATGGCAGCTTTAACAGCTCGTTTAGCAGCTTTAGAAACTGAATTTGCAAATGTAAAAGCTGAAAATGCTAATTTGAAAGTGGCTATGTCGCAAGTAAATGATGCTACTAAAGTTTCATTATCTGCAATCAATTCTATTATTGCAACTCCAGCAGGTGAACCAACACAAAAACCAAAAACACAATTTAAACAAGATAACCTATCTAGCTTAGGTGATTCAATTAAAAACAACTTAAAAAAATAAAAGAAAATGTCATACAACGTAGCAGCTATTACAGGCTTTGTAAAAGAAGAAACAGCACCAATTTTATATCAAATGATATTAGGTGCAAAAACAGCGTCAATGATTGACGGTGCAGGTAATTTAATCCCAGGCATTAAAGATGCAACTAAATTGCCAAAATTATTAAATGATCCAACTATCCAAGCTGATAGCTGTGATTTAACACCAACTGGTGATAACGTTTTAACACAAATGACTTTAGACGTAGCTAAAATGGCTATCATGGAGAAACTTTGTGAGAAAGACTTAGAAACCACTGTATTCCGTTTGAAGTTAAAAAATGGTTCAAACTATGATACTGTTTTATTACGTAATGAAATTGTAGCAGAATTACAAAGACGTTTAGCCTTGAAAATGGAAAACTTAATCTGGCAAGGTGATACAGCTTTAACAGGTGATGCTAACTTAAAATGGTTTAATGGATTCAAAAAACTTTGGTTAGCTGATGTTAACGTTGTTGTTGCAACTCCTTCTCCAAAAATTGCTTTAGCTACTGCTGGTAATGCTCGTGCTGGTTTAATCGCTTTATACAAACAAATTCCTTTAGCTGTAATCAACGATGCTGATACAGTTGTATTTACTGGAATGGACGTTGTAAGAAGTTACCAAACTGACTTAGCTGCTGCTAACTTATACAATCCAACTTTATTTGGTGAGGCTTCTGAAATTGGAAATTTACCTTTAGAGAATACACACATTAAAGTTGTAGGTGTAGCTGGTTTAAATTCTCAAAAAGTAGCTTTTGCTGTTAACTTAAAGAATATGTACATCGGTACTGACTTAGCTAACGAAGAGGAAACTTTAGACGTTACACAAGATCCAATTAAGAAATCTTTATTCTATATCCAAACAGCTTGGAAATTAGGAGTATCTTATGGATTTGGTGATGAGGTTGCTGTTTATCAATGGTCTTAATATAAAAGTGGGGTTATTAAGTTAACCCCCTTTTTAACTTTTAAAATAATAATAAAATGGCTTGTACATTAACACAAGGGTTCACACCCAAAACTTGCAAAACACCGTCAGGAACTATTGAGTTCATGATTACTGATTTTGCAAATGTTACAGGTATTACCAAAACATCGGGTGTCATTTCAGCTATTTCAATGGCTAGTGGCAAACGTTTTTGGCAATACAAACAAAAACCAGAGGTTGCGAACTGGAAAGAAACTCAAACATCTGATAGTAAATCGGGAGCTTATAAGTTTGAAACTGCTATTACTTTTGATATTAACTCTTTAGATTCAGCTACTAAGATTGAAACTGAAATCTTATTAAAGAATGCAGTAGTAGTAATTGCTAAAGATGCTGATGGCACTTATTGGTTAATGGGTGAAGATAACGGTGTAGAATTTGATTCTATTGCATGGGATGGGGGAATTGAATATAGTTCTTTCAGAGGTGCAAAAGTATCGGGTAAGCACATGGGATTCACTCCAGTAGCTAAAGTAACGGATAGTTTAATTGCTTCTTTACTTATTCCACAATCACCTTAATAGGTTAACTAAATTAATTACAATAAAGAGTAGCCCCGTAAGGCTACTTTTTTGTTTTATAATAAATCGAAGTCTTTTAAATAATCTGTATAATCTTTATACATTCCTACATTATCAGAATGCCCAGCACGTTGAATAGCAAAGAATTTATTAGTAACATAGGCTTTTAAATTACCCTGTGGGCCAGCCATAAACCTATCTATGTGCATATTCTTTCTAAAGTTTAAGATAGTATCATAAGCATTAGAATTAACGATATAAAACTGTAAACCGCAAAACTCACTTGTTAATTGCCAAAACTCGTTATAAGGTGTTAATTTATCAGTAGAGTATAAACCCCCTAAAAGTATATTATAATCGCTAGGAACGTCTAAAAATGCTTTATTTGCATATTCTTTGGCATTAGGTCTAAACTGTAAATCATCTTCCATAATTAAAACATTATCCCAATTATTAGCTTTGGCTAAACTAATACAATTCATGTGGGCTTGAGCAATACCTTTGTATGGGCTATCTTCAATAACTCCATTAACTAACTGAAAGTCTTTATTGTCAAAGAAACTATCAATCTCTTCTTTAACTTGCTTTAGCTTTTCGGGGCGGTGTGGTAAGTTAATTACACACTTATTAATCTTATTTAAGTCTATCATTTGTAAAAATTAAATTACAGAAGTTTTTATAATGTAGGTTAAAACCATATTTAGCCATGTGTTGCTCATACATTTCACTATTAACATTGTTATACTCTACACATACCATTCTTGTTTTAAACTTATCAAAATCAATCTGTTTTAAAACATCAAAATCCATACCTTCAACATCAATAGTTATAAAATCCAATTTTTTTATATAAGGATTAGATTTAATTAAATCTTCAAAAGTAACCATTTCAATCATTTGTTTTTTGTGATTATGAAAAAAGTTGCCCCATATTAATTTCTGTTTATCATCAAATGTACTTAATAAACCATTATCTCCTTTTATGTGAGGTTCGTTTATAAATAATTCAGTTGTTTTGGTTTCATTACCTATTGCTATATTCAAACAAGTAACAGGATTACAACCCTGTGATGGGATTAAAACACCAACTTTATATCTATCTTTATGCAATTCAGTAAGGTCTTTAAACGCTTCCTTATTAGGCTCAATCAAAATTGCATTCCATCCATTTTCAATTAATGCTAATGAGTTACTAAATGTTTTACCATCATTTGCCCCAATATCTAAAACAGTACCTTTAAAATCTTTAAAGTAGTGGTTAATTACTTTTCCCTCACCGTATTGTGTATAGTCTATCATATTTATATTTTTATTATTACATTCCTCGCATTGTAAAGATAACACTTTTATTTATATTGTCAGAATAGTATTCTGAATAAATACCAGCGTTGGTTATTTCTAAATCTAATTTATTTAATATCATTGTGGCAGCGCTTTGATCTTGCCTATGGAATTTAAACCTACTATCTAAACTTTGGTTATCATGTTCCCTACTGCCATTAAAAACCCCATCTTTAGCAGCTTGTAACCATTGATAAATAAATTCTTTGCCTAATGGATTGTTAGTATTAACCCCAAACATTGAAGTGCTACAATCTTTGTAAGTTTCTGCAATATCTCTACTTGTATTAAAATACTCTAAACATTTATCGCTACAAGTTTGAGCAGCATTGTACCCAGAAGTCCAAAAATAATAACCTTTATGATTAATAATATCAAATATAGGATTAGGATTTTGAATAGCCCAAACACTACAATCTAACCATAAGATATGAGTGTAACCCATATTTAATACTTCAGTTATGGCACTAGGTTTGATGTTATAAGGGTTGCTAGTATCAAATTCATTATTAGGGAACTTATCAAAAGTAATAATATCGCCATTAAAACCATGATAAATTAAAGATTCTTTTAGCCTTTTAGTTCCTTTAGGATACCATCCAGCACCATTAGATGCATTGATAATACAATGTTTTATACTAGATTCCATATTTTGTCTTTGGGTTTTCGTATTTATAATTATAGTAGTAAAGTGGTTTATTAATAAATATCTCACTCTTTAAAAGTGGTTTTAATCTTTGGCTATACTCATAATCTTCGGCATAGCTAATATCAGGAAACATACATTTTAAAGCTATTTCACGTTTAACTGGTGTCTTATGGTATATTGAACGTACATATCTATAACCATCTATATTATCACTCCAATCATATTTTAAAGAACTAGCAGCATTAACTTTTTTACCTTCCATGTTACAATCTATTTCAAAGCCTATGCAATCAGGTTTATATTTAATAGCCGTTAATATTTCAATAAAATAATCTTCGCTAATATCGTCATCATCATCTATAAAACACACATACTCACCAACTGCCTTATTTAGTAAATCATTTCTTTTACCTCCTATTGTTTTAGTTCCTTTAGGTGCATTATCAAATAATACTTCTACACCTAAATTAAATGATAGCAATTTAACACGTCTTAATAATTCGTTAAACTTATCAAAGCGTTCTGGTATGGTGCATATTAGTACTGATAGTTTCATACTTGTAATTTTCTTCTAATCCATAAAATAGCTTCAGCATCACTAATATCTAAATAATTTACATTATGAATACCAAAACAGTTTTTAACACGTTCTAAATATATCTTTTCGCCATGTTCCCAAGTGGCATTAGCTTTATCATTTACTTCATCTTTTGGCGTTTCACCTTGCGTATAATGATTATGCTTAAATAACAAATCCATACGTTTAAACAACTTACCTTCCAACTCTGCTTTATGTGTCATTTCAGTATCACAAAACATATGCTTATATTCAGGATAGTAAATGTAACCATTAGCTTCGTAGTACTCTCTATCCATAATTGGCAATGTAACTATCCAGCCCTGTAAACCGTCATTAGTTTTAAGCACGTTATTTTTATGCTCAGTAAAGTGATTAATCAAATCAATATCCCAATCAGGATAACATTCAAAGTCATCTGATACTAATACTAATATATCACCTTTGCAGTTTCTAGCACCATTATTAGCAGCATCAACAACATTTTTATTTGGATAAATAACTGTATTAAAACCATCTATAAAATAGATTTGATATTCATTTAGGTTAACATCATCTAAATCAATAGATAGCGTATAGTCAGCTAAATTAAGCACACTAAACATATTACTTAACCAATGTTTAGCAGTTTCTGCTGCTTGTTCTGGTCGGTTTCTTGATGGGTGTATAATTGATAT
>Ga0315904_10007925_pt1 | contig 14137 bp, 23 predicted proteins | sample LakEriMetagenome_6_FD_203529 | JGI IMG/M metagenome (GOLD analysis project Ga0315904, IMG submission 203529) | Freshwater fungal communities from buoy surface, Lake Erie, Ohio, United States - Buoy 12 MA120 | ecosystem: Environmental > Aquatic > Freshwater > Lake | place: USA: Lake Erie, Ohio... | reverse complement strand
AACTGTTGCAGGCGACCCGCGACACAGGCAAAGCACAAGACCTGCTCGCCACCGCCCTTGACATCTCAGCGGTCACCGGGCGCGATGTCGAGACCGTCGCCCTTAGTCTCAGCCGCGCCTACCAAGGCAACATTGGTGCGCTCCGCAGGCTCGGGCTCCGCGTCTCCGACACAGCTGTCAAGTCCAAGGACTTCCAAATGGCAATGCAGGAGATCCGCCCGGTGGTGGACGGCGCAGCCGAGGCCGCAGCCAAGGGCGCGGACGGTGGCTGGAAACGGCTCGGCATCGCCCTGGGTGACATCTCCGAGGTGGTCGGCACCGAACTGAACAACGCCCTCGGGCCGACAGTCAGCAACCTTGGCAAAGCAGCGCAGGCTGCAACAGAGGCTGGCGAGTCCGGCAGCTTCCTGGGCAACGCAACCAAGGTCGTCATTGCTGAGCTCATCAAGGCCACCGCCGGGTTGGGCCTGTTTGGTGGCGCAGCCAAGTCCGCGAAGAAAGACACCGACGATCTGGGTGCGTCCGTCAACGTGACCGCGGGCAGGTTCCGCATGCTCGAGGAAGCAAACAAGCGGGCGTACTCGGACCTGCAGGCCAAGCGTCAGGAAGAGGCCGCCAAGCGCAGCAAGGCACTGAAGGAAAAGACCGACGCACTGGCAAAGGCAAACAAGGAGCGTTTAGCGACCGCCCTCACCACGGCACGGCAACGCCTCGAACAGCTGACACAGGCCTCCCAGGACTACTCTGACAGCATCCGGGACTCAATCACCGGGGCTATCTCTTTGTCGGATGCGGTGGCCCGAGCGACCGACACCGAGCAGGCATACAACGACGCGCTGGCGGAACGCCGCGACGCATACGCCGAGCTCGCCAAACTGCAGGCCGTCACGTTCGACGCAGCCACAGGCAAGACCCAGGTGGCGGACGCGGAGGATCTGGCTGCCGCTATGGAGCGTGTCGCTAAAGCTGAGACTGCCGTGACCGAAGCCCAAGGCAAGCGGACCGACTATTCGGCAGCGTTTAAGGAGCAAATTACTGCTGCCAAAGATTTTGCCCAAAGCCTCCAAACCCTGATTGGGCAGGGGCTCAAGCAGACCGGGTTGCAGCAGCTGCTAAACCTTGGCCCGGTCGCTGGTGCCCAGGTCGCCAAAGACCTGGTGGCAGGCACTGCCGGGTTGAGCGTGTCGGACTTGAACATGGATGCGTTGACAGCTGCCGCCGCCGGGGTTGGCGGGGCCGCCGCCGGGCAGATGTTTGGGGCTGACATTGCTGGCGCACAGAACACGCTTGGCGCGGTCACCTACGCAAACGACATCAAGATCACGGTCACCTCCGCTGACCCGGACGCGGTGGTGCGGGCACTGGTCGCCTGGTCGAAAAAGAACGGCAAACTGCCTGCATCCATCCGGGTGGACTGATGGGCACCAAACCGTCAGCAAAGATTGAGTGGCGCACCGCAAGCCTTTTCAACACCACGATCACCACAGTCACCACCAATCTTCAGCGGGTGCAATGGACAAGTGGACGGCAAACAATTTCTGACGACTGGCAGACCGGGTCATGCGTTGTGTCCGGGCGCGGATTCCTGACAAGCGTCCCTGCCATTGGCGACTTTGCGCGTGTCACCGTGACGGACGGTGCCAGCAGCACAATCTTTTATGGGTTGGTCGCGGACTACACACGGAACTTTGGCATCAAATCCGAACTGGACTCTTTTGACCTCAGGCTTGAAGGGGCATCAGCCGCGTTCGGTCGAGTCCAGGTCACTATGTCGTGGGGCGCAAATGCCCCGTGGTTGCGGCCTATTTCGGAAGGGGCACCCAGCCTCATCCCTATACAGACCCTCAACCTGAGCCCGACAGTAAGCCCAGAAACCATTTCCGCTTACAGCGGGACCGCGCCCTACTCGGACACGTTCTATCCCGCAATTACCACAGCACAGGCCGTCGTCAAGGAAGTAGGCGACGAGGAGTCCGGCATCCCTTATGCGGTCAGCCCGGTAGTGCTCGTGTACGACCGCAACGACCCAGCCCTGTACCAGCTTGCCGCCACGTTTGCAGACGACGGCACCGGGGTTGGATACAACGCAATCCAATTTCTGTCCACGTCCTACACCTACGGGACGCGAGTGACTGTGAACCCAATCAGTGTCGCATCACAATCGTCTGGCAGTGGGATCTACAACCAGTCGTTCACAAGCTTTGACAGCAGCACCACCCAAGCCTTGAACCTTGCCGGGTACATCCGTGTGAGCCTGAACGAAGCAAGCAATGTGCCGTACTCAATCACGTTTGAGGGCTCGTCGGCTACGGCAGCATCCATTGCGTTGTCAAACCCGAAGAACATCAAGAACGCTGTCAACATCAAGCTGCGGGGCACCACCTACAACGCGGTGATCGAGGGCATGGAGTTCGATGCTGATCCGTCAAACTGGCGGTGCACCCTGTACCTGTCGTCAAGTTTGCAGAACGCTTTCTTGCGGTTGAATGACGCGGTGTACGGCAAGCTCGACACCAACAAGTTAGGATTGTGACATGGCTATTAAGACGTTTGCGACGGGTGAGGTTCTGACTGCGTCAGATACCAACACGTATTTGGCGAACAGCGGCCTCGTGTACGTCACCAGCACGACGATTGGTAGCGCGGTGTCCAGCATCACGCTAAGCAACGTGTTCAACAGCACGTACGATTCGTATCGCGTAGTGCTTAGAGGAACAACCGCCACAAACATTGACTGGCTAAAACTAACGCTGAGCGGCGCAAGTGGGTTGTCTTACGCTTTCAATCTTCCGTATTACAACTATTCTACCGCTGGCACTTTTTACTATGTAAACGGTGGTGCAAATCACATAGGGTTCGTTGTTACTGGAACCACAATGTCCGGGGCTATGGACATTCACAACCCATTTGCGACAGCAACCACGGGTTTTTACACAACAGGTGCTAGCGAGACATACGTCAACGCGGGTGGCGGCTATAACAGCAACACCACCTCTAGCACCGGGTTTACGTTGACACCTAATGCTGGAACAATTACGGGCGGCACTGTCACCGTGTACGGATACCGAAAGGCGTAACCATGTCCGACCCCATCATCGGCACATTCCACGACGCAGAAACAGGCGAAACCATCACCCGGGAACTAACCCCCGAAGAAATCGCCGCACTCCCCGAACCTAGCGAGCCGATCGAGTGACAACGCGGTGGGTAATCCCCGCCGCAACCGTGCTGACGGCAGTCCTCTGGCCCGGCAACGCCTCCGCCCGCGACTTCACCTGCTACGCATCCAACACCGACCATTGGGCAATGACCCAACCCGACGAACACGCCGCGCTCGGGCACTGGCCTACCTGGGCGGATTGCCTCGCATGGCGGGATGGTGACCCCGGCCCCGACTACGTCTGGTCATACGGGCTAGCAAACACTCCGCCCAGCACGACAACTTCCAGCACAACCACCGAACCTGCAACGACAACCACCGCCGAGACGACGACCTCGACCACGTCCACCACCACGACGACAGCTCCACCGACAACCGAACCCGAAACCACAACAACGTCAACCGTCCCCGAAACGACGACGACGAGCAGCTCGACCACCACCACGACGAGCACCGTGCCCGCCACGACAACGACTCAGATCGTGCAGACAAGCACAACCCAACCGACACAAACGCAAGCAACAGCGACCAGCAGCAGTACCTCATCAACTTCCACATCAACCCTCCCGGAAGAAACACCACCGACAGTACCTCCGACAACACTGGTGCAAACGGATACCCGCGCCACGCAAGCAGCCAAAGTGATCGGCGCACAGCTCGCCCCAGGAGTCACACCACTACAAGCCCAAACCGTGCTGATAACAACCATCGCCACACAAGCTGTGGCAGCAGTACGAACAAGGAACCGAAAGTGAAAGACGAACTGAAAGCACTACCCATGACCCTGCTCGGATCGTGGTACGTCATCATCACCTTGGGCGGGTCAACGAAGTCCGCCGCAATCTGGGGCACCGCCGCCGGACTTGCCCTACACTTCCTGTTGACAGCCCTACTGAAGGACAACGACGAATGAATCTCTCGATCATCAAAGACGTGGTCGGACGCATGGTCGCCCTGTTCCTCACCTCCGCTGCGGGTGTCGTGACAGGAGCCGCCGCGCTCGCCCCCGAGCTCAGCATCGCCAAAAGCTGCGCCATCGCAGGCGTATCTGCTTGCATCGTGGTGCTGCAGAAACTGGCGGCAGCAAGCCTGGACGGGAACCTGACCAAGGACGAAGTCGACGCAGCGTTCGGCATCAAAGCGGACAGCCGCAAGTGATTAGCACCAACCACGTCATCACCACGACAGCATCAAAGCTGGTCTCGGCCTCCACCTCGAAGCGGACCGTCTACATCCACGTCCTTGGCAACAACGTCGTGTACCTGGGCGGCTCCGACGTGACCTCAAGCAACGGCATGTTGACCGAAAAGACGGGTGCCCCGCAACCCATAGTTGTGCCCGCCCACGAGGAGCTGTGGGCCATATCCGCCACCACAGAGAACCTACGTCTCCTTATGCCGAGTAAGAACGATGGTTCGTAAGTACCCCTACTACCCGGCGTGGGACGGCAAGAAGCCCAGCACCCTGATTCTGAAGTGCGCGGAGCTGTGCGGCAAACGGTGGAAGGGCACCAAGAACCTCGGCACCTACGTCAACCGGGACATGCGCGGCAAGCCCGGGCAAAAGTCCGTCCACGCCACAGGGTTTGCCCTTGACCTGGGCTACAAGGACGAGACACAGGCCCGCGACATCTGGGACTTCTTTGTCGGCAACAGCCTTGCGCTGAACGTCGCCGAGGTCCACTGGTACACGTTCGGCAAGTACGGTGCCGGGTATCGCTGCTCCCGCGGCGAAGGCAAGACCGGGGTCAAGATCTACGCCAACGCTGAGGAGTCCGCAGGCAGCGGCGGGATGTGGCTGCACATCGAGCTGGTCGACATGGACCCGACCGAATGGGAGACCCGGTTCAGGGCGTTGAAGCCCAAGGACGCGCAGTAACTGCTTGGAAACTGGCTGCGCCAGGTGGGTGCCGAGCTTCCCCTAGGCTCGGCATCCACCACCCCCAGCATTGTTTGCAGTACGGTGCTGGTGTCGACCAAGCGACCTAGGAGGAATCCATGACAACATTCGACGACCTACCGCTGTTCCGGGCAACCGACCCGGCGACCAGCCGTGCCGGGGCACAACACGTCCGGCTCAGGCTCGGCTCCCAACAGGCCAAACTTCTGGCTGCCTACGCCCAGGAACCGAACGGCCTCACCGACGAACAGGCAGGCCACGCATCAGGACTCGCAAACAACGCCCGCTGTGGCTACTGGAAGCGGTGCTCGGAACTGCGCCACAAAGGACTCATCGAGGACACTGGACGCGTCGTGGAGGGCTCCACAGGGGCGTTCCAGATGGTGTGCACCATCACCACCGCAGGCCTCAACGAAGCTGGCAGGCTCCGCATGGACGAATCCCGAAAGGCCGCCAAATGAACCCCGCCGAGTACTGGCTGTTCAGCCTGTTCTTCATCACCGCCGGATGGTGGCTGCACAAATGGCTGGGCGAATGATTCCCGTGTGGGGCTACACCGTGCTGCGGTCCGCCGACAAGAAAACAATGGTTCAGATCTTCACCGATCTGGAGACAGGCTCGATACTCCACGCACAGGTGTGCACACGGCCCAAGCCGTGGGGAGCATGGGAGCCGCCAACGGAAGTAGAGAAGGTTGATTAGACGTGCCCTCATCGCAACAGTCCTGTTCACCAGTCTGCAAGCAACACCTGTCCGGGCGGAGTGGAACCATCCACTACCCAAGGATGTGTACCTGCAGCTCTCAATCTGTGAGACCGGGAAACGCCCCGACCAGGCCGTAACCCACATGTCCCGCAGCTATGTGGGCGCGTTCGGGTTTGCAAAGACGACGTGGCGGATGTTCTCCGACACCCCGGTGCACCGCGCCAAGCACCTCACCTGGGCGCAACACGCCCGAGTGCTCGACCGGGCGTTTTGGTTCGGCCACACCCGCAACGGACGCAAACAGTGGGCCGTCGGACCGTTCGGTCATGGCTGCTGGAAACACCTGTATGCAAGCAGTCCGAAACTACGTCACATGGTATGTCATAATGCCAAGCGACAAGTCAGGAAGTGGTGCAGATAGCACCACCCAACAAGGAAGGGTTGACCGTGACAACCAAACCAGAAACAACCACCGTTGCGTTCCGCATCGCCACCACCGACTACGAGGTGTTGCTGTGGGCCACCCGGCACCTGAACCACAAGAAGCCCAGTGGCCTCCTGCGCGAGATCACCGAAGGGCTGTGGAGCTTCCCGCAGCTGCGCTCGATGAAGGCAGCCGAAGCAAAGAAGGCCGAGGCCGCAGCGAAGCGCGCCGCCAAGAAAGCCGGAGCCGTCAGTGACAACTCCTGACCTGCCCGACACCATCGGAGCTCTCGGCAAGGAGCTGGTCATGCGCGGCGAATACATGGACGCGTTCGGCGACACCTACGACGGACAGCTGATGCGCCTAGCCGGGGCAGTCATCATCCAATTCGAGTCCATGATGGGCCAGGTCGCGCACCTGGAGGCCGAAATCCGACGCATTGAACGGGAGAACGCAAACCGTGCTTGAGGGCTACGAACCAGTAGCAGTCCGCTTGCACCGACTGCTCACCAACCTGCGCGAAGCAGGCAAGGAACCCCGCGTCATCACCCACATGGTCAGCGCACCAGGCACCGACATCTGCGTGTTCCGCGCCGAGCTGTGGATCGGTCCCGACCTGGTCGCAACCGGGTGGGCCGAGGAGGTCCGCGGACAAGGCAACGTCAACAAGACCAGCCACGTTGAGAATTGCGAAACGTCGTCCCTGGGTCGCATGGCTGAGGCCTACCTGCCAAACCCGGATTGGACGAAGCGGCCTAGCCGTGAGGAGATGGGCAAGGTGCAACGCGCTGGGGGCTCGACCACGTCTGCTCCGCAGCACACCGGGACCAAAACCATTACGAACAAGATGAAGGGCAAGTGCGTGGAGTGTGGCGGCACCGTTGATGTCGGGGAAGGCCTCGCCACGAACGACGGCAACGGCTGGAAGACGCATCACCGCCCCGACGAGTGCCCGCCGGAAGCGTTCTGATGTACGAAATCTTGCTGTTCACGTTCCACACCCTGGGCGTGTTTGCATTGGGTGTGTGGTTCGGGAGGTTGCCCCGTGGGTAAAACAACGGTTCATTTCACCGCCTGTCGAGACAACTGGAAAACGCCCAAAGCGTTCTACAAAGCCTTAGACGCAGAGTTTAATTTCGACCACGATCCGTGTCCGGCAAACCCAAAGTTTGACGGCCTGACAACGCCGTGGGGCAAACGAAACTTTGTCAACCCGCCATACGGACGCGTTATCGGCAAATGGCTGGCCAAAGCCGTTGTTGAACAATCACACGGCAATACCAGCGTGTTCCTGATTCCGTCACGAACAGATACGGCGTGGTGGCACGATTACTGCATGAACGCTAACGAAATACGGTTTGTGCGCGGCCGTTTGTGTTTTGACGATCAGCCCAACCCGGCACCGTTTCCCAGCGCAGTGGTGATCTTCCGTGGGTAACGAACTAGATCGCGAGTTGCGCGACTGGGCCGACAACGCCATGCGCCCCAAGGAGCCCGTCGAGCCTGAGCACCACGAAGGCTGCGTACCGCTGTACTCATGCCATCCGCAGTGCCCAGTGCTGTGGACCGAAACCATGAAGCGTGTCGGGGACAGCCTCACCGCAGTGGTTGACATGGTCAACGAGGGCGACCTCGACCCGGAGCACGTCGTCAGAGAAGGCCGCGATGACTGAGCGAGTGCCGGACGCATCCGAACGCTTGTTCCAGGACGCGGTGATGAAGATTGCCTACATGAACGCGTGGGATGTGCACCACATCCGCCCAGGCAAGTACGGCAACTACTACAAGACCGACGGCCTGCCCGGTATGCCCGACTTGCTGTTCATCTCCCAATTCGGGCACGGCATGTTCTGGGCAGAGCTCAAAGCCCAGGGTGGTCGACTGACCGAGTCGCAACGCGCCCGCATTGACCAGATGCGTGTCAACGGTGCCGAAGTGCACATATGGAAACCATCCGACATGCAAACCATCGCAGACCGACTTGGTGCATGGCGCAAACGGTGATAGACCACCGCCCCACAACAGATCACACCCACGGCCTCGTACCTGTTTGCAGGGTGCAGGTGAAACACACGGAGACGTGGGTAGAGCAGGCTATGCCTGTGCAGCGTCCAAACGACACAAATGCGAACGGTGACCGTCCACTATGAGTAAACATCCGGCGACCGAGGAGACAAACCTAAACAGCGGGGGGACTGCAACCCACCGACCCAACACGGACACCGAGGCGCAAGCCCCCCGGGGGGCGCAGCGCAATGGGGGGAAACACACCACCGACAGGAACACACCATGAACACACCACGCAACAGCCAAGCCCGCAACCACGCCAGCTTCAAGCGCATCCGCAAACAGCTCCTCGAACACGACAACACCTGCGCGATCTGCGGCAACGAAGGCAACACCATCGACCACATCCGCCCAGTCGACACGTTCCCCAACCCGCTCGATGCCAACACGCTCGACAACTGCCGGGTGCTCTGCCGCAGCTGCAACAGCCGCCTCGGAGCCAGGTACGTCAACGCCAAGACCGCCGGACGCCTCACCACGCAGAGTGACGAACCCTTTTTGGATGCAAGCGTCTCCTTGACCCCGCACGTTTCCCATTCTGTATCCAACCCAATACAGGTAAGGGTTTCCCCGATTGACCCTAACGAAACGCTTACATACCCAAGATTCCGTACGAACACGGACGGTGACGACCAGACCCGTTTGGGGGCATTGCGGGATTTGGCGCACCGGGTGCTCGGTGTCGAGCTCATGCCGTGGCAGGAGATGGTGCTTGGCGATCAGCTGGGGCTCGGGCCGGATGGTCGCCCGGTGTTTCGCCAGTCGGTGGTGAGTGTGGCGCGTCAGAACGGCAAGTCCGTTGCGTTGAAAGCACTCGTGCTGTACTGGCTGGTCGAGATGCCGCGGCTTCGCGGGCAACAGCAAACAGTGTTGACGACAGCGCACCGTCTTGACTTGGCGGCGGAGCTGTTTAACCAGCTGGCCCCAATTCTTGAGGCCCAATTTCAGGCGAAGGTGATCTACAGCTACGGGCGACAGTCCGTCGAGCTTCCTGCGGTCGGTGACTACCCTGGTGCCAGGTGGCTGGTCCGGGCTGCGACCCCGTCGGCGGGGCACGGCCTCAGCGTGGATCTGGCGGTGGTGGACGAGCTGTGGGGTTGCTCCGCTGACAGCATCGAGGGCGGCATTATCCCGACCATGCGGGCGCGGCGCGACCCGCTCCTGTCCTGCTGGTCCACTGCCGGGACGGAGGCTGAGTCGGATGTGTTTAAGCGGATGCGGGAACGCGGCCTTGCTGACATTGATACCGGGCGCAGATCCAAGCTGTACTACGCGGAATGGTCCCCACCGTCCACCCTGGACCCGTTGACCGTGGAGGCTGCACGGTGGGCCAACCCCGCCCTTGGGATAACGCTGGAGGAGGACACCATTGTCGAGGAGCTGCGGCAACCCAACCGGGAAGAAGTGCTCCGCACCGTTTGCAACCTGTGGGTGCAGTCCCACCGGGCGTGGCTGGACGCAGGCCTGTTCGAGTCGTTCCGTGCCGACATCAAGATGCCCGCCGACGGCGGAGTCCTAGCGGTCGAGTCCGCATCCACCGACCAACGCTTCGTGGGTGTCCGCGCAGTCGAGGTTGGCAACCAGGTGCACTGCACCGTCGAATTCATTGTGGACAACCTGGGAGATCTGTGGGCGGCAGTCCGGGAATCCCAGAAAGCCCACAAAGGACAAACGCTTGCAATCGGTGCCAGCCTTGACGTGCATCTGTCGCCGGAGCTCAAGGGCCGTGCCGTCCTGTGCGGTGTCCGAGAGCTGCAGAAATGGACCGTCATTGTCCGCAGCATGATCATGGGTGGGCAGGTCCGCCACACCGGGGAACAGCTCCTGATCGAGCAGGTGTCCCGCGCGGTCGCTGTCAAGCACCAAGGACATTTGTCGTTGTCGTCGGCTAGGTCGCCGGGTGATACGTCGCTGTGCCGGGCAATGGTGTGGGCCGTCGCCCAGGCAGGCAAACCCAAGGTGCAGCCACGCGTCTCCTACGCGTTCGCCGACTGAGGTCTCTCGTTCTGTATCTGTGACCTATCGTTGCAAATGCAACAAGGCTGTGTCACAATCGCGTCGTGGCATTGTTCGCAAAGAAGAACCCACCCGCGTTCGGGGCTGAGCCTGTCAAGGCTGCAGCTGGCACCGCTGCGCAAACCGCCTACATCAACCAAACGGTCGGTTTCACAAGCTTCTACGACCGCAACCAGGCCATTCAAAACGCAACCATCAGCCGCGCCCGCGACCTGATCGTGTCGATGGTGTCCGGGCTTCCCATCAACCAGTACGGCCTGCAGTGGATGGGTGAGGAGTACGAGGAAGTGCCCCTGCCGGGCGAGACGTGGATGTCGCGCCCCGACCCGAACGTGACCCGCCAATTCCTCCTAGCTTGGACGACCGACGACCTTTACTTCCACGGGAAAGCCGTGTGGTACACGACTTCCCGGTCCAAGACCACCAACTTCCCGCTGTCGTTCCAGTGGCTACCGATGAACGACATCCAGGCACTGGACATGTCCGGCGACATCTGGCCCCGCCCCTCCAGCCAGCTGACCTACAACGGCATCGAGCTCGACATGAACAACGTCGTGCAATTCCTGTCCCCAATCCAGGGGCTGCTGTACGCCGGGTGGCGCGAGCTTGAAATAGCAAACCGTCTGGACACCGCCGCTATGCGCTTTGCAACCAACGAGATCACCGCGGGCTACCTGCAGCAGACCGCCGGGTCCGAACCGATGGAAGCCGAGGACTTGGCAGATCTCGCAGCTGCGTGGTCGTCCGCCAGGCGCAGGAACGCTATCGGCGCACTGAACAGCGCGGTCGAGTGGAAAGAGTTTTCTAGCGATCCGTCCAAGCTGCAGCTGGTTGAGGCCCGCCGCCACACCATGTCCACGCTTGCAAACCTTGCGAACGTGCCGCAGTACTTGGTCGGCGCGGACACAGGCTCCGGCATGACGTACCAGAACGCGGTCGAGTCACAGAAGCAGCTGTACTACTACGGCGCAAAGCCGTACATTGACTGCCTGTCGCAGCGGCTCTCCATGGATGACATCTTGCCCAGGGGCCGTTTCTGCCGGGTTGACGTGTCCGAGTTCATCCGTGAACCCGAAATGGAAATGGGCCCGGACGACTCAATGACCGACACCTCAGACACGGAAAGACAGTCCGCATGAGAATCAATTTCAGCAATTCGTCCGTCACGTTGGACGCGGCAGCCGGGGACAGCGAGCCGCGCATCTCGGGTATTGCAGCCCCGTACGGGGTTGATGCCGAGGTTTCCACTGGGCAGCGCGTCCGCATCATGGCTGGCGCGCTGCCTGTGGACGGCAAGATGCCCCGCCTCGTGATCGAGCACGACACCAGCCGAGTCGTCGGTGTTGTCGACATGCGAGAGGAAACCGATGCCGGGATGCTGTTCAGTGCCCGCATTGCTGACACCGCCGAGGGCCGCGACCTGATCGCACTGCTCAAGATGCAGGCTCTCGATTCAGTCTCCGTTGGTCTGTCCGTGACGGACTACGAGATGGACGGCAAGACCATGCTGGTCAAAGCCGCCGCGTGGGAGGAGCTGTCTGTCGTGTACCAGCCAGCGTTCCCGCAAGCCCAAATCACCCAGATCGCAGCCTCCAACCCGGAGGATGACGAACCACAACCAGACACAGAGGAGAACAACGTGTCCACAGAACCCACCCCGGTCGAGGCCGCAGCTGCCGAGACCCCCATCCCGACCATCCCGGTCTACGCCACCGCCCGCAAGGACGTGAAGCTGCCCACCGCTGTCGAGTACCTGTCCGCCGCCATCGCAGGTGGTTCGGCATGGCACGACATGTCGCAGGCACTCCGCGCCGCTGCACCCGACGTGGTCACGACCGACACGCCCGGCATCCTGCCGACCCCAATCATCGGCCCGGTCTACAACAACTTCGTGGGTCGCCGCCCCGTCGTTGACGCAATCGGGGCCAAGGCCATGCCCGCAGGCGGCAAAATCTTCATCCGCCCCGAGGTCACCACGCACACCAGCATCGGTGCAAGCCTCGCCGAAATGAGCAACCAGTCCGGCACGTTCGTCGTGTTCAACAACCAGGTCACCAAGCAAATCTTCGGCGGCTACGTCAACGTCTCCGAAGCCGACCTCGACTGGTCAGACCCGGCGGTCCTCTCGCTCATCCTCGAAGATATGAGCCGCATTTATGCAAACGCCACGGACAACTACGCAGCAGACCAGCTCCTCGCGGGCTGCTCCCAGTCGTCCACGCTGACCGACCCGACCTCGGCAACCGAGTGGGTGTCGGACATTTACGACTGCGCCAGCACCATCCTCACCGCATCGAACGGCAACCTGCCCACCCATCTTTTCCTCAGCCCCAACATGTTCCAGTATCTGGGATCGCTTTCGGACGGATCGGACAGGCCGCTTTTTCCCCAGGTCGGCCCCATGAACGCGTTCGGCACCATGTCGCCCGGATCCACCGACGCAGTCGCGTTCGGTCTCCGCGTCGTCGTGGACCGCAACTTCGCAGCCGACACCGTCATCGTCGGTGACGCATCCGGCTTCGAGTGCTACGAGCAGCAGAAGGGCGCAATTAGCCTGGACTCCCCGTCGACCCTCAGCAGAACGCTTGCGTTCCGCGGCTACTTCGCCACGCTGATGATCGACGCAACCAAGTTCGTCAAGCTGATCTGAGCCCCACCGAGGCACTGAGGGTCTGAAGCATGGCAACGTTTTCCGTGACACACCGCCGCCGGGTGAACAACACCTGCGCGCTTCAGACCCTCACGCCCACAGACATAGCGGTTGGGCAGTCAATCACCGTCGCAACCGTCGGCGCAAACTTTGACGGCACATTCACCGTCATCAGCTGCGAGCCGTACCAGCTGCTGGACGTGGACGAGCAGGGCTACCTGGTCTTCGACTACGACACCATAAAGCTGAACCAGGTCATCTACGAACACAACGGCGACGACCTGGAGTACGAGGCCTGCAACGGCACTATCACCTGGACGCAGACCTGCACATGGATCACCAACCAGAACGTGTTGGACTGGCTGGGAATCAGCCCTGCCACCGCCAACGACACAGCGTTCGTAACGGTATGCACGGATGCCGCGAACGCCCTGGCGCACCGTCGTAGAAGGGCTGCGGGTTACACCGACTCCCTTACGACGGTGCCCAGCGGTGACGTAAAGCTTGGCACGATAATGTTTGCAGGCAACCTGTACAGGATGAGGGGCAGCGTCGAATACCAGTCGTTCGAGGCGTACTCGTCCGGCACACAACCGATCAGCGCAATGGGCGAAATCCTCCGGCTGTGGGGATGCAACAGGGCGCAGGTGGCATGAGGTGGGCCGCACCAATGACGCAAGAGAACGCCTCGTCGCAGAGCTGGTGGCAGCAGGTCTGGCAGTCGTTGAGGACTCCCGCAACGCCCGCCCCGGCACCGTCATCGTCGAACCCCCGGTGCTTACACGATCCACGTTCGGCGGCGCAGGCACACAACTTGTTTGCGAGTTCACGCTGTACGCGGTCCAACCACCGCCCGGCAACCTCGACGCGCTCAAAGCCCAGCTCGAACTGGTGGACACAGTGATCAACACCGTGCCTGCCACAGCTGCCGCACCGACCACCTACCTGGTCGGATCGCAGGAACTGCCTGCCTACTCAATCACCGTCCAATACCCCGCCTACTAAGGAGACCCCGTGGCAACCTACAAAGTCTTAGCCGACAACATCGTCGGCAAGAACCCTGGAGACACCATCACAGACGATGAGCTTCAGGGCGCAAACGTCGATGCCCTGCTCGAATCCGGGCACATCGCCAAGACCACCAACAACAAGAAAGCAGAGGACTAATCATGGCCATTTTCGTCATGAAGAACGCCAGCGTCACCATCAACTCCGT
>Ga0315904_10007924_pt1 | contig 14138 bp, 3 predicted proteins | sample LakEriMetagenome_6_FD_203529 | JGI IMG/M metagenome (GOLD analysis project Ga0315904, IMG submission 203529) | Freshwater fungal communities from buoy surface, Lake Erie, Ohio, United States - Buoy 12 MA120 | ecosystem: Environmental > Aquatic > Freshwater > Lake | place: USA: Lake Erie, Ohio... | reverse complement strand
GATAAAGCTACTGATACTGGAATGAGAGCAGATAAAGAAGGGCCTGCATTTTATCAAGCAATTCAGAATTATAAAGATTTTTATACCAAGAATAAAGAAGCTCTGACAAGTGGAAGAAGGCCCGATTTAGAAATACAAGCACAAGAATTAGCTAAATTACCAAGCAAAATAGCAGCGGAAAGCAGAGAAGCCTTCGGTACAACAAAATCAGCTGCTCAAATTACGGCTGGATCAGATGTTTATGATAGGTGGACTGACGAAACTACCGGCATAGACAAGGCAACTGGACAAGCCAAGTTAGATCAATATGGCAATCCTATGGGATTAAATGCTCATAATCAACCAATATATTCGGTAGCTCCAGATGGAGCTATAATTAGGAATCCTAAGTTTAAGCATTTTGATTTAAGCCAAGTTGTAATGAACCCTAAAGAAGTTGACTTAGCAAAAGAATGGGATGAGGCAACAAAAGGAATTCCTAAAAGTTCTGTAGAAAGTTATGAACCAAGTACAGAGCCTTATACAAAAACAAAAGTAACAACTACTGAAATATCTCCAGATGGATATAAACAAATAGCCACTAATGCAAGCAATAGATGGACTAGACCAGTAGAATATACCTTACATAAGCAGAAGCCATTTGAATCTTATTCCGAACAAGAACTTGATGACTTAAATTTGGCTTTTCAAAAAGCATATCCAGATAAAACAATAGGAAGCGATAAAGATATATTCATAGCAAATGCAATCAAATCAGCAGATGCTACAGGGGTAAAGAGAGAAAAAGAATTTGATAGAGTTGCATATGATGCATTCCTTGATAAGAAAAGAGAGGAATCGCAAAAAAGAATGGAGGTATTTAAGAAAAGCTTGTCTAAGGATGATCAAATTAACATAGCTAATGTAGAAACTGCGCTCGATGTAATACCAGATGGTGATTATAAAACAACTAAAAATAAAGATGTATATAGAAGGAATGGCCAATGGGTAAATGCAGACGGAACTCCTTACTCATCAACAAAAGACGACCAAGTTAGAATAGTAGGCAAACAAATCCCAGTACGCATTAAGAATGCTTATCCCACAGGAACTAAACCATTGATAGTACAATACCTAGATCTAGATGTAACAAATGGTACTACTCAATCCGCAGCTAACCCATTTATGGGCTTTATGTCAAGAAATGATTTATTGCAAGAGGAATTAAAGAAAGCAGGAGTTAAATCAACTATAAATCAAATAATTCCTAAAAAGAGTACTGAAAAAGTAACTATTAAAACCCCAGCCGGTAAAGCAACAACTAACTTAGGATTTTAATAAAAAATAAAAATGCCAAACGAAATCAATCCAACAGAAATAGATCAACCAGAAGTTACAGAAACAACAACTGAAACTACTATAGAGCCTATTTACAAACACAAAGATGGTCGCATATTTACAAAAAGCCAATTTTTGAGTGAAGGGGTAACTGAGGATAGAATTAGTACAGGATTATCAAAAGGATTGATATCGCAAATAGGCGATACTGAAGATCCTGAACAACAATTTAAGCATAAAGATGGTAGGATTTTTTCGGTAAAAGATTTTGCAGGCCAAGGAGTTGGAGCAGATAGAATTGCCAACGGACTAAAAATGGGTTTAATTACCCCTATTGAAAAAAAAAATCAAATCGAATCTACTCAGCAATATCAAGAGCCTGTTACTGGCTCTCAGGCTGGCGTATCAGAATATACAACAAACATACCTCAAGTTGATATAGCAACTGAAACTGAAGAAACCCCACCTCCAGCCCAAGTAGGCCCATTACCAATCCCAGAAGGATATGATGCAATAAGCAAGGCAATGGAATCTTTTGATTTGAAGAATCGGAAGAAAAGCAAAATGACTACTAGCAAAAATGTCATGGGGCAGGATATTACTACAATCACAGAAGAACCAGATGAAGAAGCAATAGGACAATCAAAAAAAGTAGACGAAGAGCTAAAGAGTTACGGAATAGAAGCTAATGAACTTTATAATAAGGTAAAAGACCTCCCAGAAGATGTTTATAACATCCAGGTTAAAAAATCAGACGGAACTGTTTATAATAAGTATTCTAAAGAGAATCTTACTAAAATGGCAGTTGAATCTCCAGTAAGTTTTGATTATGCCGTAAATACATTTAAAAATAGATTTGCTTTAAAGAATGCAGCAAAAAAGCTTACAGAAGAAGGTACGCCAACGGATGCAGTTTATTTGAGCGAATTATATAACTCATTGAATCAAGCTCCTACATTTGATCAATTAGAGCAAAATTTCATAAAACAACAAGAACTTATCAATACATATCTTCCTACAATGGAAGAAAGAAGAGCTGCATTAAATAGAGCAAAGGATAATGCAGCTATGTTCATTACTCCCAATAATTTAGATGTTCAAAAAGCATACGATCAATCTCCTTTGAAAGGTAAAGTTGATATTAATCAGTTTTCTGCATTGGAAGTTATGAGATTATACGAACCTGAAAAATATAAACAAACAATAGATTATATAGAAACTCCAACTCCAGTCAGTATAGGTAGAGGCGCTGAAGCATTAGAAGGTATGAAATTGGGAGAAAAGGGCGAAACGACAACTTCTTTTTTTGCTAGATTAGGCAAAGAGAAAATATTGAAAAAGTTATCTGATGAAGGTAGGAATTATTCAATGTTAGACTTACAAAGACAAAATGAAAAATTAATAGACGCAAGCAAAAATGCTACATCACAAGAACAACTTGATAGCATCAAACAACAATATGATGATAATAATGCATTAATTCAAGGTATTAGATATGATTTTAGCCAGGATAAAAATAAATATCCTTTACTAAATACCATGCAATATCAGACAAGAGTAAAAGATTATTTGGATCAATCTGGTATGAATGCACTTGAATATGGCGTTACGAAATTTGGGCTATCGTTAAGCAAAACAGGAAAGTCTTTATCTAATTTATTAATATCAGCATTACCAGAAAATGAAGTTACAAAAAGAATTAGGTTGTCTGAAATAGGCGAAAGAGATTTTGAGAATTTTGCTATGTATATGCCCGAAAAATATCAAGGTAAAAATCCTGATTTTTTATTTCAATATAGCCCATCATTAAAACAAAAATTAGATGATATAACAAAGGGGAAAGATTATTCAGATTTGACAGATAGCGAAAAGAATAAAATGACGCAAGTCATGATGGATAATCAAGACCAAATTAAAACAATCACAAATCCAAAAGCGGGTAAAGACAAGAATTTTTTCAGTTTAGCTACATTATATTCAAATACTGGAATGCTTGGCGATATAGCTTCTTTTGCAGCTCAAGCTGGTATTTTAAAGGGAGTGGGAGTAGCTAGTGATGCAATGGCATCGGCTATACCAATGTGGACTACATCTCAAGATGATTTTTATAAAGAAGGGCTTGAAATAGGAGTTCAAGATCCCAATAGTTATGCATTTACAAATGCAAGTATTATGTTTTTAGCAGGATTGATAAATCCTAGTTTGAAAATAGTAAAAAGAGCTGTTGGCGTTAATTCGGCAGCAGGCAAAATGTTGGCTGGAGTTTCTGAAAAAACATGGAATGATGTAGTAAATAAAAATAGTCAATTACTTACAAGAATTAAAAATTCAGTAAGCCATACTGTTAAAGAAGCGGGTGGTATGGCAGCAACATTTGGCGCAGGTACTTCTATTGCAAGCGATGTTATTAATAGAGAAATGTATGGTCAAAATATAAGTAATGACCAAATATTAGACAATGCTTTTGAATCAGTTAAACATATTCTTACAAGTTCTGCTGGGCTATTAACTATTGGAGCGATTACTAATTTTAAGGGCGCATCTATGGTAGAAAAGTCTGCATTATGGCAATTATCAGACAATAAGGCTATGAATTTAGCTGCAATAGAAGAAGCGTTTAAGTCTGGTAAAATAAGTGAAGATCAAGCAGCATCAAGAAAGAAAATAATTGAAGATGTATCTGATATCGTTAATAAAATGCCAAATAAGAATAGCGAAGGCAAATTAATGACAGACGAACAAAGATTAGATTATTTTTACAATCTCTTATTGAAAAAACAAGGCGAAGAGCAAAAATCAGCATTGCCTAAGCCACAGCAAGAAAAAGTAGATTATACTGATAAGGTACTTGACTATAGCAACAATCTGATATTAGAACCTAAGACAACAGAAGAGCTAAATGCAAGAAAAGAAGAAATAAAAGAAGCATTGTCTTATAAGTTTGACGAGAATGGTAAGCCAATAGAATTGCCATATAATGAATGGATAGATTTGGTTGCTGAATTAGATGCTATAGTATCTCATTTAGATAAGAAAGAAAGAGAAGAAAGACCTACTCAAACTACAGAACAAATATTAGCCAACGAACCAGGTACAGAAACTGTAGTACCGGAAGTAAAAGAAGAAATAGCAACTACAGAAAAACCGAAAACAGGCGTTAATCAAAGGGGTGGCACTTGGGAAGAAGTGGTAACTGAAAAAGATGGTATAAAAACAACAAGGTTTAAGGTTACAAGAAAAGATGGTAGGGTTATCCAAGAAGGCAATACAGCCGGTGCTGGTGGTAGGCAAATGAGTTTTGATGATTTCCTTGAAGAATATAATGTAAATCAAGAAGATTTAGATGTAATAAACGAAGCGGGTAAACCAAAATCTATTACTATAAATGAAATAAGAGAAGGTAGTGATGGAAGAAACGGCATGACAATTACAGTTGATAGAGAAGGACAGATGGGCGGAGCAAGACAAGAAATAAGATTTACTAAAAAATCAAAAGAAACAATAACTACAGAAAAGCCAATAGAAGGAGTTGAAGCTATAGATGAAGATGAAGTAATGAGGCAAATGAAGCCTATTACAGACGGAATGGCTGATGTAGAAAGGCAATTTAAAAACGAAGGATATGATATAGATTGGGACTACGATAATGAAATACAAATATTAGATAAAGACGGCGAACAAGTAGGGCCAGAAGATTTGCCTGAAAATCTACGCAAACTTGCTGGGCAATATGAATATCTTACAAGCAATTTAGGCGATTTCGACCAAAAGTCATTCATAAAATCATTAAATGAATCAAGGAAAGTTGTAGAAACTGAAGCTGAAGTAGTAGGAACTAAACCAACTGAATTACCAGAAGCTAAACCAGAAGCTCCTAAAGTAGAAAAAGCTCTTGCCAAAAAAAGAGGTAGACCTAAGAAAGAAAAAGAAGAAAAAGCATTTACTATAGCATCCATAAATAGAGTTGATGCCAAAAAAGCTTACGAACACGTTTATTCATTAGATGTACCACAAGATGCAAGTGGATTAGCTATGCATTGGTTATCTATGGGAGGAAAGGTAAGTCCAGAATCTTTTGCAGAAGATGTACTTGGGTATAGAAGAAGTAGAGGAGCGGCTAAGATAATGATGCCATCTGAAGCAAGGTCAAGTGAATTTACGGATAGCAAATCTAAGTTGACAATAGATAGAGCTGCTCATCAGTTATGGGAATCATTGCCAGAAGAAATGAGGGATGATGTAACTACACAAGATATAAGAAATGCCTTAATTGATGCGCTTGGTAGTTACGAAAAAAGAATTGAAGTAGCCAAGGATTTTATATCTCAATACGATCCAGAAGAAGCTGTAAAGAAATTTTATGAAAAAGAAATAGAAGAAAATAGAGAAGAATACGATACCGAAAGAGCAGTTATAGATGATTGGTACAATGAAAGAGCATCAGAAGATTTTGATTTAATGCTTGATGAAAATTTTGTAAACAAATTAATAAAAGAATATGAACAAGAATCAACAGGACAAGCTAAGGGAATTACTGAAGAAGTTACCAAAGGAGAAGAGGGAAGAGGCGCTGAAAAGATTAGCGGTGGAGAGATTATTCCAGAAGAAAAAAGAAAATCAATAGCCGATAAAATAAGGGGGCTTAAATCAGAAAAGGGTAAAACTTATGATGCGGTATTAGGCATTCCTGTGGCCATATGGGATGGAAGCATTGAGTTAATTGCAAAATCTATAGAAGCAGGCGAAAAGGTTTCGGATGCCATTAAAAAAGGAATTGCTTATATTAATGAAAATTATAAGGATAAATGGGATGTAAATAAATATTTTAATAAAGTAAACGAACAATTTACATCATCTGAAAAAACTTCCCAAAAATCAATACCTACTTCTAATAAGGGTATATCAGATGTGATACAAAAAATGAGAAAAGAAAATGAAGATATATTTGATGACGTAGTATTTAATTGGGCAGATGCAGAAGTTTTTGTTGATTATGATGGTAAAATAAGTTTTAAAGCATATCCAGGAAGAGATAGAATGTATTCAAGAGGAAAAGAAGGGGGGTCGTTTAAACCATCAAAAAAAGAATTTATTAATTGGTTAGTTAGTGATGAGCCATTTGATTCTAAAAAATATGTTCAAGATGAGTCTTGGGTAAATAATATAAAAACTTTAAGACAATCATTAGGTATAGTAGAAACTAAATCAGAATCTTTCACGGCAGAACTTCCCCAACAAAAAACTCAATTTAATAAAAATATTAATAAATCAATAAAAATAAAAGATGACACACAACGAGTAATAGATAATGTAAAAGATTTATTAAATACTTATAAAAATGAAAAAGCAAAATATGAATATATAAAAAATATGACTCCTAAAGAGCGAGAAACGCAGTTAGGCAAATTAAATATGCCTATGGAGAAATATAAAATCATGTATGACGCTAAGTTAAATGAAATAGCAGAATGGATAACTCCATTATTAAAACTTTTGGGATATGAAATTAAACCAGATATAGATGTCATTAAATTATTAGATAATATAGATTTAAGTAAAGTAAAGACAATATCTGATAAAATAAGAGAATTTAAATCAGAAAAAGGTAGAGCTTATGAAAGTATTTTAGGTATTCCAGTTGCTATTTGGGATGGAGCTATTGAATTAGTTGCAAAAACAGCCGAAACTACAGAAGATATAGTAAAAATAATAAAGGCAGGTATAGACCATATAAAAGAAAGTGATTGGTATAAAAACTTGTCAAGTGCTGAAAGGCAAAAAACTGAAAAAGATTTTACTAATAAAATAAAATCATTGCTAGGAGCTGAAGAGCCAACAAAAGTAACTATTGAAACAGAGCATCCATTCTTATATGAGGGTACAGATGAAAAAAGAGTAGCTGGATTAATGAGAAATTTATTGGAGGCTGAAAATGTCAGTGAAGAAACTAAAAGGCTATTAAAGAAAGGCGGAGTAGAATATAAAACTGCAAACAATGCAGAGGCAGAGATAATAGCAAATGATGTTATTAAGTCTTTTGGTGAGCAAGATGCATTAAAGATAGCAGAAGGTAGAGATATGCATCCATCAGTTAGATCAGCAATATATGCTAAATTAATTGATAATGCATTTAGAGAAGAAATGTCTGCTACTAATAAAGAATCTAAATTAGAAGCTGCACAAAAGCAAGCCGAATTGTCAATGAAGTATAGCAAAGAATTGACAGCAGGAGGTCAGTTTACTTCTTATGCAGGTCATTTTTATCGTACATCACCATTAGCATTTGTATTTAGAGAGAATGCAGAGAGAGAAAAAAGAGCAAGCGATTGGTATTCAGGTAAAAAAGAATCTTATAAAGAAATATTTGAAAAAATAAAAGATGTAGCTGAAGTAAAAGAAGAGATAGCGAAAGAAGTAGAAAAAGCGCTTAAAGAAGAAAGAAAAGAAAGAAGAGCAAAGAGAGATAAGAATATTAATGACTTCTTTGATAGTGCAAAAATTAAAGGTGGTACTTACTCTATTATTATCCCTCCAGCAGTTTGGAATACAGCTATGGAAGGATTAAAGAAAGCAGTTAAAGCAGGTGATAGAGTAGCTGATGCAGTCCAAGAAGCAATAAATGAAATATCAAAAGCAATAGGCGACAGTTGGGATAAAGAAAAATTCCGTAAAGATTTTGAAAATAAACTTTCAGATATTGCAGATGGTGGTAAAAAAGAAAAATCAGAAGCTGATATAGCAGAAGGATTTAAGAAGCGCAAAGAAGAATTAGAAAGAAGAATAAGAGAGAATGATTTTAGCGCGGAAGAATACAAGGGTAAGAAAACATTATCAGAAAAAGAAAAAGCTGCAAAGGAAGAATACGAAGAGGTCAAGAAAGCTTATAACGAAGCAAGAAAGAATTCTCCAGAATGGCAAGAGAAAAAAGCAAAACAATTCTTAGAAAAATTCAAGCAGAAGTTTCCTGGATTAAATGAAGAGCAAAAACGTAAGGTTGTAATAAAAAGTATAAAGAGAATAGCAGAAAGCGGAGGGTTAAGCGAAGCTGAATTTAGAGATATAATTACCCAAGCACTGGGTATCAAGCCACTTACAGAAGCTGAAGTAAAAGAGATAGAAGGGTTAGTAAATAAGATAAATGCAGTTACTGAAGCACAGCAAGAAATGGTTAAAAACCCAACCGAAGCTAATGTAAAAGCATATGAAAAATCTAGAGAAGATGGTATGAAGTCTGCATTGGATTTATATACATTTGTAAGCCCTAAGTCAGATATAACCAACAGTTTGAAAAGTATAATAACTGGATCTTTTTTAGGCGTATTTAGTAATGTTTTGAATGTCGGAGCTAATATTATAAATCAGCCAATAGTTAGATTCCCAATAGCAACTATAAAACAATTAGGCGAAGGAACTTTATATGGTATGAGCATACTGGGTAATAAATTTGGACTTACTAGTATATACGAGCCTACATCTAATTTATGGGAAGCTCAAAAAGGTTATTTCCAAGGGTTGAAGAAGGGCGCGAAAAGAGGCTGGTTTAATTTTAAGTCTGGCACTACAGAAAAAGATTATTTCGGTAAAACAACTTTCTATAGCAATCTAAATCCATCACTAGCGGTAAAAGATATTAAAGGCTGGTGGAAAGGTGATCAGTATTATACTAAAAAAGAATTAGCCGATAGGGCAATTAGAGCTACTATAGGATGGCAACCAGATTTTATATTAAGATCTATGTCATTAGGTGATAAGCCTTTTAGATGGGCTGCTGAATACGCTAGAGCAAGACAGATTGCTAGAATGGAATTAAAGATAAAAAATGAAAATGAAGTAAAAGCGTTTTTGGCTAATCCAAAAGAATTTGCTAAAAAAATATTTACAGATAAAGGAGATAGCGAAGCTAAGGCAGAAAAAAAGGCTCAAGAAATAGAAGATAGAGTAATAGATGCTGGTAATAAAGCTGTATTTGAGGTAGAAACTGTTTTAAGTTGGATGTCCAAAAAAATGGACTCTTGGTTTACTCACGAAAAAGACGAAGCTACATTAAATAGATATGGTAAAAGTATTGGTGCGGTAATCAAGGCGGCGCAATTACCTTTCATAAGAATACCTGCTTACATTTATTGGACTACTTATAAAATAATAAATCCAGAGCTTTCATTAGCGCAAATGATTTATCATTTATCAGAGGCCGCTGTAAATAAGAAAAGAGGTGATGATGCTAAAAGCAGAAAATCATTAGAAGATGCAAAAGACAATGCTGCAATGGCTGCATATGGTTTTGGTGTAGCGGTAGCTGCGGCATCATTAGTAAACGGAGGGTATGTAAGGCCATCAAATGATGAAGAAACTTCGGCTAGAGAAGCAGCAGGAGAAAGAACATTTGGTAAAAGTGGTGTATTTAATATGGGTAGAATGATGGGAACTAAAGATTGGTGGGTAGATTTGAAATGGTTTGGCCCATTAGGTGGAGTACTTAATGTTAGATCTAAACTTTATAATAGCAGAAAAAAAGAAGCATTAAAAGAAAAGCAAGAAGATATAACTTTCATAGATGAAAAATTGGATAATTTAACTGTGGGTGCTGCCGAAGGATTAAATAACTTAATATTTAACAATGCAGCTCGTACAATAAATGCAATAAAAGGCCCTAGTGATGCTAAAAAAGAATGGGTTGTTTACAATGCTAATACTCTTCAAAATGTATTTATGGGAGCTACATACGCTCAATTAAGTAAAGCAATGTTGCCATACCAAGCAAATACAAAAGCAGATGATACTATATCTCAAATAAATGAGAATACTAAAACTAGAAACATACTTTACAGATTAGCAGTTGGTATGCCAAAAGCAAAATTATCTGTATGGGGAGAACCTATTAAGCAAAATAATACATTAGGTGGCATTATGTCAAACGTATTAGGATTTAAAGCTGGCAGTCCTAATCAATTTGGTTTAATACTTTTTGATGACTACCAAAGAACAATGAATGATAAGTTTTTCCCAATGCCAGAAGATTATAACATAACGGTAAATGAAGAAAAAGTAGAACTTACAGAATCGGAAAAATATGATCTAGATAAATATATAGGTCAAGCAAGAAAAGAAATGGTAGGGCCTTTTGTTTATGATATGGCTGCAACTAGGGCTTATAGTTTAGAAGATCCTAGCGCAAAACTTAAAGTGTATAGTGAATTAAATGATGAAGAGAAAATAGAGGCTTTAAAATGGGTTTATAATGCTGCTAGAGATTCCGGGTATCTTAGATTTACAAATGATCCAAAATATACAAAATATAAAGTAGCTGAAATTACCCCAGAAAAAATGATAAAACAAGAGTTTAAGGAAGCTAGGAAAGAGATATTTGAGGCAGAAGTTATCATGAAGCCACCTACACCATAACAAAAAAAGTAAAATTTAACAATATTAATTATATTTGCTAAACCCCTCACAAGATGCCATATTCACAAAACTTCTCAGTCGCGCAAACCTCGGCAAATCCAGCGTATGTGGTTATTACTGATACAAGTACTGGATCTGATGTTAATATAGATTCAAGGCGCATATATATACAAGACTCAAACGGTAATTACATTGTACCTACAGGAACAACAACAAATTATATAGATTGGCCATTAATTGATAATCCTATTTCGCTGAATATTCTTACGCAAGATGTTGCTGTAAATATTAAAGTAGATTGGTTGGATGCGGTTGGCAATATTCTTTATACATTAAATAATAACTATTGCCTTAGCGAGTTTAATAAGCAATTTCTTTATTATTTGATTCAGCTTCAATCTATGACTTATAATATTATTCAAGACAATAACTACTGGGGTAATGTAGGCATATTGTGGACTAATATAATAGGTGCAGTAAATGCAGTCGAGATAGGAAACGATATAGCGGCAGCGCAGGCTTGTTTAAATAGGGCAACTTATATGAGCCAGAATCAAGCTTACTTTTTTTAATTTATATACTTAACCGATGGCTATATTATCAGTTCCTGAAATAATTGAATTGGGCGATATAAGTACAACATTGGCTTTGAACTACCAAGCAAATGGCTCTTTATTTGGCCCAAGAAAAACATACACCGCTCCCACTACAATAGCTACTGTTACAGATGCTTTAAGATGGGGATGGACTGCAAATCCTGATGTTACCGAAGTGCCAGCAAGCGCTACATTAACGGTAGATACTTTAGGTAATACCGGGGATGTTTGTGATGTTTATGTAAACGAACCAGGAAATCAAATTTTATTAGGATCATATACGCAATTAATTACTGATACTACTACTGCATTATATGCTGCATCACTTGCAAGTGCTTTATCTGCAAATACATATGGCTATGTTATAGCTGTAAATAATTCTACAATAACTATAACGGCAAGACCTGGATTGGGTGCATTGATGAATGGAGAAAATTTATCTTTAGATGTAGAGCTTCCATTATCATTTACGCAAACCCCATTTTCTGGCGGGGTTACTGAATATACAAATACCGCAGCAAGAGGCGTAGCCAATTATCTTTATTGGTTGTGTGGTCAATTTGCTTTAGAAGGGCAATACATAATTACTGGAGTTGGTGGAGGATCAGTAGTACCTATTAATCCTAGTTCCACACCTACGCCTTTGGATTTTGAAGTGACTCCATCTTCGTTCATTTCTGAAGGGCAAAGCATTGCATCTATTCCTAATTTTATAGGTTACAACTTATTGTTTGTCAGAAATAATGTGCCTCAGTCAATAGTTGATTTGGGAGGCTCTTATTATTCATGGAATAAAACAACTGGTACATTTACTTGCTATCCAGCAGCGGCAGCAGGAGAATTATTTCAATTATATCCATTTATTTAATTATGAAAAAAGTAATATTTTTTTTACTTATCTGTGTATGTTTCTTTAGTGTAAAAGCTCAATATCCTATTTCTCAAAATATAGGTGCGCCAACTACTTTGGTTGTGGCAAAGGGTGGATTAAAAGCTGATAGCACATTTATAGTACCTACATTTACAGACACCTCAAAGGCTAATCTATCTAATTACATTAAAGTATATCCAGGAGCTTTGATTAGAGTTCAAGATACACTTTATATGAGAAATAAAACAGCTACTCAATGGCTTGCAGCAGGGACTATTGGAGGGGCTATAGATTCATTAAAACGTTCTTCTGATTCAATATATGCTCATAAATATGGGCAATGGATATTTCAATATAGAGATTCTACAGGAGGTAGTGTAGTAATTCCAACTTTGCAACAAGTTACGGATGCTGGAAATACATCAACAAACCAAATAGCATTAACTGATAATTTTTTAAATACTGGAACAACTAATTTGAATGTTGTAGATCCAAGTACTTATGCCTATTATCCATTTAAGTATAATGGCTATTACGGTGAAAATGGTTATTTATTATCTGGAGATGTTGGGAGTGGTGGTAATTATGAATTATATATGTCATCTCTATTAAGTAGAGCTAGTTTGCGTCCAAACACATTAGCTTTTGGAAATAGCAACGACTATGAATACGCAATTAAAGTAGATCAAAATTCAAGACCTTCTGTTGATGAAATAACCTACATGCCAATAACTAATGGCGTTCAAGATACAGTAGCTACATTAGCTGATGTTAGAAGTAACGCATCAGGTGGTACAGTTACTTCTGTGGCAACTGGGTATGGGTTAAGCGGTGGGACAATAACAACAAGTGGGACTTTAACTGCTGATACTTCGGTTAGTGGTTTATCTGGGAAATATTTGAGAATAATAGATACTACAAGTAAATGGGTAAATAACATTTATAGAACGCCAGGAGTTGATTCTATTTATTATAAAATTGGATTAAATGTTTATGCGATAAAAGATAGTACAGGTATAGGTAGTTTGCAACAAGTTACTAATATTGGGAATATTACGACAAATGAAATTGTGTCTTATGATACAATTCGTGCAACTAATTTAACAGCCAATGCAGAATTATTACCAAATGGGTATGTTAGATCTTTTGATGGCGCTGATAATTTCGCGAGATTACAGCCTGATAAAATCAGCTTTACATATTCTCCATCATGGTCATATAGTTCTTATCTTGAGCCTATATTAAATCAAGGCAATCATTATTATAGATTATATAATTCAACTACACTTGGAACAACATATGATACATTAGCAACCCTTGCAAATGTGAGAAATAGTGTAATAGACACATCAAATAAATTTGTAAATCAAATATACCGTACTGCTGGAATAGATTCTATTTATTATAAAGTAGGTTCAAATACATATGCGATTAAAGATAGCACAGGCGGTACTACGCCACATGGAACAGCATCAGGAACAGATACTTATACAGTAACAATATCAGGAGCTTCTTATTCTGACGGCAATTCTTATTTAGTAAGATTTACTAATGGGAATACAAGCGGAGCGACATTAAACATAAATGGATTAGGTGCTAAAACTTTATATCGAAATAACGATGGCCCATTGATAGGCGGAGATATTGTTAGCGGAGCAGAAATGCTTTGTATTTACAATTCAACACTTGATGGTTTTCAAACAATTGGTGTAGCCCCAAATACTCTTATAGCTTATGTAACAAACGTAGAAACTACAACAATAACAAAAGGGCAAGTAGTTTATGCTTTTGGAGGTACGGGAGATAGAATGACGGTAAAGCTTGCAAACAATTCAGGCGATTCTACATCTGCACAAACTGTTGGAGTTGTATTATCAACATCAATTGCAGCTAATCAGAAAGGATTTATAATTGTACAAGGTTTATTGGATGGATTGAGTATTCTTCCAACA
>Ga0315904_10007923_pt1 | contig 14139 bp, 8 predicted proteins | sample LakEriMetagenome_6_FD_203529 | JGI IMG/M metagenome (GOLD analysis project Ga0315904, IMG submission 203529) | Freshwater fungal communities from buoy surface, Lake Erie, Ohio, United States - Buoy 12 MA120 | ecosystem: Environmental > Aquatic > Freshwater > Lake | place: USA: Lake Erie, Ohio... | reverse complement strand
GTCGAACTTGACGTGCACGAGCAGGGCGGCCACCTGCAGCCTGCCGCCGTGGCGGCGAATCCCGAGGCGGCGATCGCCCAGTGCAGCGACCTGCAGCGGCTCCGTCCGGTCGCCGTGTCGTTCGCGGCGCCTGAGACCCCGGCCGTCTACGATCAGTTCACCGCCTGCTGCCGGCTTGCCAAGTCGCTCGGCGTCGTCACGCTGGTCGTGGAGTCGTCTGAACTCGGGACACCCTTCAATGGCGAGATCGAGCGGCTCAGGAAGCTCGTGGCGATCGGCTCCGGGCTTGGGGCCGTGGTGGCGGTGAAGACGTCAGCCGGACGCATGACGCAGGATCCTGAAACCACGGCATCGCTCTGCCGCAACGTCCCCGGTCTCGGCGTGACCCTCGATCCCACTCATTTCATCTTCGGTCACAAGAAGCCGGCGTCGTGGGAGCCGATCCTCAAATACGTTGCCCACGTCCACCTCCGCGATACGAAGCCCGACGCGTTCCAGGTGCGGATTGGTCAGGGCAACGTGGAGTACGGCAAGATTGTGTCGCAGCTCGAGCGGGTGGGCTACAAGCGGGCGCTGTGCGCCCACATGCCGCCGCTCGAGGGCGTCGACCAAGTGGCCGAACTCCGAAAGATGCGGCTGCTTCTGGAAAGCCTGCTGTAGTCGCGCCGCTCGGGGCTGCCCATGCCCCGTCGCCGGACGTTCGCATCGGGCATCCTGTCCGACGCGAACCGCATGTCCACTGCGCTGCGCCATCCTGGCCGCGCTTGCTCCCATAGCCCGGCTCCCGGGCACGGGCAGCCCCTCGCTCGACGCACGTGACTGCGCGAAGGTAGTCAGGAAGCCCCGAGCGCACACGAGGGGATACCGGCCGGCACCCTGAGGAGACGCCGTCCATCCAAGTCCCACACCTGCCCGCCACCCGTACCATCACGGCGAGCAGCGGGTCGGAGGCACGCGCAGAAGCCGGTGCCACTCGTGGACGCAGGACGCCGACATTCCGCCGGAGAATCGAAATCACAAGTGCCGCCGGCGCCGAGCATGCCTCCGAACCGCTGCGGAGCGCCCCGGATCGACGTGTGTGGGCCTTATCGGATCGTGCCGGTGGCCTCGGCGCGGCTCGCCATCTCGGCGTAGTTCTTCGACTGCTGGTCGTCACCCTGCTCGGCGTACATCGTCGCCAGGTTGCCGTAGGCGACGGCGAGCGACCGTTCCTCGAGTTGGCTCTTGTCGACGGCGGCCACCATCAGGTCGACACCGCGGCGGCTGAGCGTCACGGCGTCTTCGCGGCGGCCGACTTGCCAGTAGGAGATCGCCATGCTCACGTACGATTCCCCGAGACGGCCGAGTTCACCCTCGCGTTCAAAGCGGTCGTTGTCGTCCCAGAGAGGGATCGCGCGGTCGAACCAGGTCACGGCGGTGGGGTGATCTCCCCGCTGGAGGCTGTGCATGATGCCGATCCGGAAGTTCAGTTCGCCGAGGCTCTTTCGCTCGGCGGCGGTGAGTTCCCGGTGCTCGGAGCCGCGTTCGAGGTAGGCCGCGGTGAGTGTGGCGTTGTCGAGCATGTCGGTCGCGTCGCCCCGCTTCTGGGCGGCGGTGAGGGCGTCGGCGAGGGCCTGGCCCACATCCCAGTCGAGCTGTCGTCGCCGCCACGGGTCGCCGATGCCGTCGCCCATGTGGTCGCGGAGTTCCAGGAGTCGCTTCACCCACGGCAGCGGTTCGATCGACTCGGTCGAGCCTGCCGAGACGGCAATCGCCCCACGGCAGAGTTGCAGTTCCAGCACCTGCCGCTCATTCTCGTCGCCCGGAAACTCCTTGACGACGGCGTCAGCCCGGCTGATCCACTTGGGGATCACGCGGCTCTTCTGCTGCCAGGTTCCCTTGGCGATCGCCAGTGCCGTGCCGAGGTGGGCGTCGAGCAGCACCTCCCGGGCGGCGGCCTGCAGGGTCGGCGACTGCTTCGTGAGCAACGGTGACGCTCGACGGATGGCCTCGCCGAACTGGTCGACGGCCTTCTGGTAGTCGGGAGAATTCTGGGCGAGATGGATGCGGCCCGAGAGCCTGGCGGTCTGCGCGAGCACCAGTGGTGACGAGGATGCGAGAGCCGTCGCGCGTTCGAGCACCACGCGGGCTTCCTCCGGCCGGTCAAGGGCCAGGAGCACGCCGGCGTGCTTCAGCTTCGTCCAGACATCGTCGGGATCGAGTCTGCCGGCCGATTCGGCGAGCCGCAGGGCCTGCCGCCACTTCCCCTGATCGCTGGTCATTGCCAGGAGGAGACGCTGTGCCCGGACGTGCTGCGGGTCGATCTGGATCGCGTACTGCAGATCGGCGACCGCGTAGGCGGAGCACTTGTCGATCTCTCCCTCGGCGCGAAGCACGAAGGAGTCTGCATCGAGCGGTTCGATGAGGATCGCGGTGGCGTTGGATGTGCCCGGCTCCACGCTGATGATCACGCCCCGCTCGGGGAAGACTTCACCGATGCGGATGCCCTGTTCGTCCTTGACCGCGACGGTTCGCAGATCGGAAATCTCAAGCTGGCGGGCGAGGTCGCCGAGCGGAACGGGCTCGGCCAACTTGATGCTGATCGAGGATACGACGTCGCTCTCGAGGCCCACCTCGACGCGTTCGAACGGGTCGATCTTCCATGCGAGTCCGGTCGTGCCATCGCCGCGGGTGAAGGCCTCGCCGGCGCCCCAGCCCTTCTCGAGTTCCTGCCGCGCCGTCTTTCCGGGCAGGGCCCCGCGGAAGCTCGCGGGGTCGATCGAAAGGGTCGGCATCTCGTCAGGCGTGATTGCCACGGGGGCGGTGACCGTTGGCTGCGGTTCCGTCACCGACTGATCGGTCGACGTTTCCGCCGAGGGCGTGGAGGCCGCCGGCTCGGTTGGCTTTGGCAGCGTGGCGACCCGCTCGTTGATCCAGCGGCGGAAGCCGCTCGTCGTCGGGGCAGCTGTCGGCGGTGCCGCGGGCTTCGTGGCTGGGCCCGCGACGGGCGTCACCGTGCCCCAGTTGGCACCCGGCCGTCCTCCTGCCCGATCTGCCAGGTCGATCGGTGTGCGGCCCTGGGGTGTCGCGGCGCGCGCTTCCGGCGCGATGCCGGCGGATCCATCTTCGTCGCCCATCGACTCGATCCAGCCGGGTAGCCGCATCAGTGTCCGCGGAGGAGCGGAGACGCCGTCGTCGGCACGGCCGACCGTGGGGAGAAAGGCTCCCGTGAGGATGAGAACCAGGAGCGAGATCCGACTCCGCAGCGTGGCCACGAGGGTGTCTCCTTGACGGGCTTTGACGGGTGCGAGGAAGTGCGGTCGGACTGGGCCGACCGAAAGGCGGCGGGAAGGTAGGGGGAGGGAGTCGACGCGTCCAGACCAGCCGGGCCGGCCCGACGGGACTTCCTCGAAGCCCGCAGGATTCCCAGTCTGAGCATGTTCCGCGGCGGTCCGACTACGATGTCGGCTGCCGAGAGGAGATTCGCCCGTCCATGACTGCCCCCCGTTCGCATGCATTCGTGATTGGAGCAGGCCTCGCCGGACTTGCGGCCGCCGACGTGCTCGCCGGTGAGGCCTGCGGCGACCGCCAGGTGACGGTCATTGAGCCAAGCGGCCGTGTTGGGGGCGTGCTCGGCACCGTGCACCGCGATGGGTGGCTCGTGGAGCGGTCGGCCGACTGTTTTCTGGCCGCGCGTCCGGAGGCGGTGACGCTGGCCCGACGCCTGGGGCTCGACGCAGAGTTGATCGGTGTCGAACCCCGTGCACGGCGGGCGCTCGTCTGGCATGCCGGCCACGGCATGCCGGCCCCCGCCGGGTTTCGCCTGATGGCGCCGGGACGTGTCGGGGGAGTCCTCACGACCTCACTGCTCTCCCCGCTCGGACGGGCTCGGCTGCTCTGGGAGCGGTTCGTCCCGGTCCGCCGGCCGACTTCTGGCGACGAGGACGAGTCGCTCGAAAGCTTTGCGGTCCGGCGTCTCGGCCGCGAGGCCTTCGATCGGCTCGTGCAACCGCTCGCGTCGGGCATCTGGACCGCCGATCCCGCCCGGCTGAGCATGGCGGCTGCCTGCGGCGATTTTCTGGCCATGGAACGCGAGGCCGGCAGTCTCTGGGCGGGCGAGCGAGCACGGCTGCGGCGGCAGGCCGGCACGCCCGAGGCGTCGGGCGCCCGCTACGGACAGTTTGTCACGCTGGCCTCAGGGATGGAGACGCTGCCGCGTCGGCTGGCGGACGATCTGCGATCGCGTGGCGTGAGGTTCGTGACCGGCTCGGTCGCGAGTCTCGCACGCACTGCCGACGGTCGCTGGCGGGTCGCAGGATCGGGCTTCGATGCCGGGGCCGCGACGGCCAACGCGGTGGTGATCGCCACGCCCGGGCACGTTGCGTCGCGGATTCTCGCCGACCTCGACCGTCCGCTCGCCGACGACCTTGCGACGATCGAGTATGCGGGTTCGTGCATCGTGTCACTCGGCTTCGCCCGCGACCGCGTGGCGCATCCGCTCGATGCAGCTGGCATGGTGATCCCCCGCGTGGCCGGCCGCCGCATCCTCGCCGTGAGTTTTTCGAGCTCGAAGTTCCCCGGCCGCGCCCCGCAAGGCTGCGTGCTGATGCGGGTGTTCGTAGGCGGCGCCCTCGATCGCGAGGCCATGGAGCTCAGCGACGAAGCCCTGGTCGAACTCGCCCTCAGCGAGGTCGGGCATCTTCTCGGAGCGCGGGGTGAGCCGAAGCTCGCCCACGTCGAACGCTGGAACCATGCGATGCCGCAATACCACGTCGGCCACGTGCCCCGCGTGGCCCGGATCGAGGCCGCCATCGCCCGCCACCCCGGCCTCGCCCTCGCCGGCGCCGCCTACGCCGGCGTTGGCATTCCACAGGTCATCGCTTCAGGGAACGCGGCCGCCCGGCGGTGCCTCGGCCGCGCTTGAACTCGCGAGGCATGGCGTCCACAACGACAACCGCCTGCACGCAGGCCCAGGCGAACGTGCCGGCAGGCACGGTCGCCGCCACGCCCGCGATGATCGGCGGAACGTCCGATCCATCGCGGGCCTAGCAACGCGGGCTTTCGCCGCGTTGCTACTTTTTCTTCGCCGCAGCTCCAGCCGCCGGCTTGGCGGCCGCGCCCTCGGCGCCCTCTTCCTTCTTCACCTTCTTTTTCTTCATCGAGAGTTTCTGCACGCGGACCTTGGGGAGGCCGAGCGGGCTGCGGCCTTCCGTCCAACGCTCCTGCTCCTTCAGCTTGGCGATCCGCTCGGCACGGCTCAGCACGCCTCGGGCGCTCGACGAGCCCTTGCGCACCCGGAGACTCTTGTCCATCGTCATGGGAGGTGATCCTGCGTTCTCAAAAGGAGGGGGGCGTGCGGCGGTGGCTCCGCCGACAACCGCACGAAACTACGGAGAAAACGGCCCCGCTTCAAGACCCGGGGCGGTCTTGGCCCGCCCGGGGCCGTTTTCCGACGTTCTCAGGTCTTCACGGTCGAGATCGCCGTCAGAAAGCGAGCCATCGACTCGGGTCGCCGATCGGGATCGGCCGACAGACATGCCATGATCGCGGTGGCAAGTTGGGAAGGGATCTCGGGCCAGCCGTCGTGGATGTCGTTCGGCGGTGTGTCGTGGGCCATGGCCGCCTTGCCGGACGTGCCCTTCGGCCAGGGAGACCGGCCGGTGCAGATCTCGTAGGCGGTGATCCCGAACGAAAAAATGTCGAGCCGCTTGTCCGCCTGTCGTCGTCGCACCACCTCAGGGGCCATGTAGTTCGGCGTGCCGACCCGGTTGCCCGGCTGGAGGAAGGCGGGTTTGTCGGGAACGGTCAGGCCGAAGTCGATGAGCACCAGGCGGCCATCGGGGCGGAGGATGTAGTTGCGGGGGCAGATGTCCCGGTGCACGAATCCGGCGTCGTGCACGGCGGCGATCGCCGTGGCGGCCTGTCGCACGAGATCGATCCGCTCGGCCGGCGTGAACTGCTTCTTGGCGGCGATCAGCGTGTGGAGCAGCGTGCCATCAACGAACTCCTGGACGATGAACGGGTCGCCAGTCGTGGCGGTGCCCCATTCCCTGATCTGCACGATGTTCGGCCCGCTGATCTGCTGGCCGATCGCCCCCTCGGTCGCCTTGCCGAGCGACTTGTAGCGAGCCTCCACCGGGGCCGCCTTCGCGGCGTCCACGACCTTGAGACCGAGGATCTCCCCGGTCTTCAGATCGCGGACCTTGTAGAAGGTCGACATGGTGCCGGAGGTGCTCTCCCGCATCCGCTCGAATCGCTTCCAGAGGTCGACCTTTCCCGAGCCCCCGAAGAGCGATCCGAAAAAATCTCCGAGACCCATGCCGCGCGCTTCCGTTCCTCAGTGCTGCTTCAGAGCCGCGAGTTCCGCATGCGCGGCGGCAAGGTCCTTCTCGAGCCGAGGCGCCTCGGCCGGATCATCGGGCTGCTTCTTCGCCGCCGCCAGCAGCTGCTGGAGCTTCGCGATCTTCTGCTGCAGCACCTCGATCCGCTTCTTGTCCTTCTTGTCCATCGGCATTCACGCCGCCTGCGCGGCGCCCCTGTTGTTCGGGCATGATCTCGATCAGCACGCCGCCGTCGCCGGCAGCGATCAGGTTCGGGCCGGTGTGCAGCTGCCGCATCCAGCCGCTGATCATCACCACGGCCACGGCGAGCCCGAGCGTGAGCGAGAGCCAGGTCGCGCGATCCTTGCGAACCCACTGGGTTCCCGCGCCGCGACCGACGAGGGCGCTGGCGAAATAAAAGACCACCAGGGCGAGCAGAAACTTGGCGCCGAACAGCGAGTGGTAACTCGTCGCCCGCATCCACTCGCCGGCCGCCCAGCCTTCCTCCTTGACGCGGGCGTTGAACAGGAGGAAGTTGGCCAGTCCGCTTGCCAGGAGGAGCGTGATCGAACCGATCACCCAAGGGAGCCAGCGCCTGCGGATTCTCTCGTGGATCCGGTCGCGGATCTCCTCGTCGAAGTCGGCGATGGCCGGCAGGAGGCCGAATCGGGCGAAGACCAGCCCACCCACGGCGACGATCGCGGCGAGCAGGTGGGCCCAGCGGAGCAGCAGCAGGGTGGGGTCCATGGGAGTCCTTCACGGGGGAAACGACCGATCAAGCGTACCCCATGGTACAGTGCCGCTCCATGGACGACGCGGAAGATCTCGACGACATCGACCCGGCACTCCTGCCGGGGGGCCTGCCACACGACCGTTGGATGCGGCTGGCGCTGGAGGAGGCACGCGTGGCGGCCTCCGAGGACGAGGTGCCGGTCGGCGCGATTGTGGTCGCAGGCGGGCGGATCGTCGGCACGGGGCACAACCAGCGTGAACAGCTCAACGACCCGACGGCCCATGCGGAGATGATCGCCCTCACCCAGGCGGCGGCCACGCTCGGTTCGTGGCGACTGGAGGGCTGCGTCCTGTATGTCACGCTCGAACCCTGTCCGATGTGTGCCGGGGCGATCCTCCAGGCGCGGGTGCCGATCGTCGTCTGGGGGGCTTCCGACCCCAAGGCCGGCGCCGTCGAGACGCTCTATCGGCTGTTCGACGACCCACGGCTCAACCACCGGGTCGAGCACGTGGGGCACGTGCTCGCCGAAGAGTGCGGACGGATCCTCACCGAGTTCTTCCGGCAGAAGCGCTGACGGCCGACGTCCCGCTCAGCCCCGCCGGTCGATCGGCACGAACTCACGGAGCGTCTCGCCCGAGTAGATCTGCCGCGGCCGGCAGATCTTCTTGGTCGGCGAGCGGTGCATCTCCATCCAGTGGGCGATCCAGCCCGGCAGCCGTCCCATCGCGAACAGCACCGTGAACATCTGCACCGGGATGCCCATCGCCCGGTAGATGACGCCCGAGTAGAAGTCGACGTTGGGGTAGAGCTTCCGCTCGATGAAGTAGTCGTCGGCGAGCGCGACCTCCTCGAGCTGCTGTGCGATGTCGAACAGGGGATCGTGCCGCGAGATCTTGGCCAGCAGCTTGTCGGAGGTCGCCTTGATCAGCTTCGCCCGCGGGTCGTAGTTCTTGTAGACCCGGTGGCCGAAGCCCATCAGGCGGAAGCCCGAGTCCTTCTTCTTGGCGAGGTCGACGTATTTTTTCACGTCGCCACCGTCGGCCACGATCCGCTCCAGCATCTCGACGCAGGCCTGATTGGCGCCGCCGTGGAGCGGGCCCCAGAGCGCCGAGATGCCCGCGGAGATGCTCGCGAACAGGTTGGCGTCGCTCGAGCCGACCATGCGAACGGTCGACGTCGAGCAGTTCTGCTCGTGGTCGGCGTGCACGATCAGGAGCATGTCGAGGGCGTCGGCGAAATCGGGGTCGATGTGGTATTCCTCGCACGGCACGGCGAACATCATGTGGAGGAAGTTTTCGCAGTAGTCGAGGTCGTTCCGGGGATACATCAACGGCTGTCCGCACGACTTCTTGTGGCTGTAGGCCGCGATCGTCGGCAACTTGGCGAGCAGCCGGTGCACGCTCACCTCGACCTGCCGTGGGTCGCGGACGTCGAGCGAGTCCTGGTAGAAGGTGGAGAGCGCGCCGACCACACTGCCCACGATCGCCATCGGATGGGCGTCACGGGGGAAGCCGCCGTAGAAGCTCCGCATGTCCTCGTGGATCATGGTGTGGTGCGCGAGCGACGTGCGGAAGGCGTCGAGTTCCGAGGCCGACGGCAGTTCACCGAAGATCAGCAAGTAGGCGACCTCGACGAAGTCGCACCTCTCGGCCAGCACTTCGATCGGGTAGCCACGGTAGCGAAGGATCCCCTTTTCGCCGTCGAGGAACGTGATCGCGCTCGTCGTGGATCCGGTGTTGACGTAGCCCTCGTCGAGCGTGATCAGACCTGTCTGGGACCGAAGCTTGGCGATGTCGATCGCCCTTTCACCCTCGGTGCCGACGATCATGGGCAGGTCGCAGCGTCCACCGTTGAACTCCAGCGCCGCGGCGCCGTCGGCCTTCGTACCCGGCCATGGCGGGTTCGCCGGGGAGGCCGCGGGGGGCGTGGATGGACGGGCGGTCGCGGTCATTCGGTGTGTCTCCAGCGGCTCTGCGATGGCCGTGACCGGTGGTCGCCGACCCTCACGCGAAGTCTAGCCCTGGCGGGCAGCGCGAGCAATCCGCGCGAGTCGCGCACGGGCCGTGCGCCGCACGTCATCGAGCGTCTAGCGAACCATGGACGGGCCGGGGCGGCCCGCAGTGAACTGCGGCGTTGCGGACGTTCCGCCCGGATCGTCGAACACCGTCCACACAGGCGTCCGCTGACGGATCTTCTCCAGGTAGGCGTCGGTCGCCTCCTGGCGGCGATCGGCGATCAGTGTGTCGCGGATGCCGACCTGGGCTTCCGTGAAGGGGATGCGGCCCGCGTCCTGGCGTTCGACCACGCGGACGATGTGCAGCTGTTCGCCGTCCTCGATGATGGCGCTCAGTTGATCGATCGGCAGCGAGAAGATCGCCTGGTCGAGCGTGGTGGACGCGAGGCTGCCCTTGCTGGTCCAGTCGAACCCGCCGCCGCCAGAGGCGGTCGGACCCTCCGATCGACTCTTGGCCACCTCGTCGAAGGGCCGGCCCGCGAGCACTTCGTTGCCCATCTCGGCCAGGATGCCCCAGGCCTGTTGCCGCGACCGCTTGAGGCCCGTCTTCACCGTGAGTGCCTCGAAGCGGGCCTTGGCCGGAAAGTCGTAGTCGGACAGGTGGTTCTGGTACCAGGCGATCAGTTCGGCGTGGGGAACCTCCTCGTCGGCCTTCACATTCTTGCGCATCCACTCCTGGGCGAGGCCGCGTTCGAAAAACATCTTTCGCATCCGGTCGAGGGACATGCCGCGGGCCCGCAGCGACTTCTCATACTCCATCGAGTTGGGCGAGTTGGCCTCTTTCATCAGGCGAGGCAACTGCTGCTCGTCGAAGGCGCGATCGACGTTCTTGCGAATCTCGGGCAACTTGTCGGCGGGGATCTCGCGGCAGGCGTCGACGTAGACGAGCAGGGTGTCGATGTGCTGCGGCAGGACCTGCTGGCAGATCTGCAGCCGCAACTCGCGCACCTTCTCGGGCGGCATGCCGGGGGTGGCCTTCTCGAGAAACTCGAGCGCCTTGGGCGTGAGCAGGTCGGCTTCGAGCACCACCTCCGGCCCCACGCGGGCGACCACGAGCGCCGTCTCCAGCGACTTGAACTCCAGTTCGCCGGAGGCCCCCGTGGCGGCCGTCGACTCGTAGGCTGCAGGCACGACGCCCTGATTCGTACCCGAGCCCACCGCTTTGGCAACCTCGCTGGCGATCAGGTCGCGGACCGGCCCGAGGGGGGAGCCCGGGTTGGCCCGAATGCTGGAGAGCACGTGGTTGTCGAGCGGCTTGTCGTGGTCGGCGTCTTTCGAATCAGCGTTCTTTGGGGCATCGGTCGGCCAGTCTGAGGGCCGGGACTGTGCCGAAGGAATCGTGGGTATCTGAGCCGCGGGCACCGTCGCCCGGGCGGCCGGTGCCTGTGCAGTCGGGGCCTGTGCAGTCGCATCGGCCGCGCAGGCGGCGATCACCGCGGCGACGAGGCATGAGAGAACTGCGCGGCGGGTGCGGAGGCGTGGTGGTGGCATCGCGGGCCGGGGCAATGGGGGCGGGACTATAGGTCCGTGTGCCCGGCGGTCGCAAGTCCGAGGAACGGCGTGTTTCCCGCGAAAAAGCGGCCTGTCCCCATCGCGAGGGGCTGCCCATGCCATCTCGCTGGACGTTCGCTGCGGGCATCCTGCCCTCGCTCACTCGAAGGAAACCGCGCTTCGCCCTCCAGGCTTCGCTCGGTTTCCTACGCCGCTCGATTGGCATGGGCAGCCCCTCGCTGCGTTCGTTGCAGTGCGTAGCAGCACGTTGCCAACCTGTGCCGGTCGGGGATGCGGGCTGGGGCTGGGGCTACGATCCGACCGCAGGCTTCGTCGACCGTCGTTTTGGGCCTGGTGGCTTGAGGAGCGCGCGGACCGCGGCGACCAGGCGGTCGGGGTCCGCGGCAGTCGAGTCGTGCACCGGCATGACGACCGTCTTCTGATCGACGATCCGCACCGTGCCGCCTCGCGCTCCGGCGGCGAGGCGAAGCTTCTCCATGGCGGCACGGTCGTGGTGGCCGATCACGACCATTCCCGGGTGCCGCGTGATCGAGTCGATCCCGAGGCCCACCGCAAGGGCTTTGAGCCGGGTGAACTCGAGCAGCCGCCGCGCCTCGTCGGGCAGTGGACCGAACCGGTCGGCAAGTTCGGCGGCGAGTTCGTCGATCTGGCTCTCGGCCGTGGCCCGCGACAGCCTGCGGTAGACGTCGATCTTCGCGCGGAGGTCGGGAATGTAGTCGCGCGGCAGCCAGGCCTCGCCAGGCAGGTCCACGTTCACCGGTGGCGGCTCGGCCGGAGGCAGGGCCTTCATGCCCCGGACGGCCTGCTCGAGGAGCCGGCAGTAGAGTTCGTAGCCGACGGTGGCGATGTGGCCGCTCTGCTGGGTGCCGAGCAGATTCCCCGCGCCGCGGATCTCGAGGTCCCGCATCGCCAGCGAGAAGCCGGCCCCCATGCTGGAAAACTCCTGGATCGCGCGAAGCCGCTTGGCTGCCGTTGAGGTGAGCCGTGCGGTCTCGTCGACCAGCAGATAACACCAGGCGCGATGGTGCGAGCGGCCCACGCGACCGCGGAGTTGATGGAGATCGGCGAGGCCGTAGGTGTCGGCCTCATCGATGAAGATCGTGTTGGCGTTGGGGATGTCGAGGCCGCTCTCGATGATCGTCGTGGCGAGGAGGATGTCGGCTCGCCCCGCGACGAACGCGATCATCTGCTCCTCGAGTTCTGTCTCCGAGAGCCGGCCGTGCACGATCGCGATCGTGGCCTCGGGCACGATCTGCTGAATCCGCTGCGAGACCTTGTGGATGTCATGGATCCGGTTGTGCACGAAAAACACCTGGCCGCCGCGGGAGAGTTCCCGCTCGATCGCGTTTCGCACGAGTCCCGTGTCCCAGCGGGCCACGCGGGTCTCCACCGCCATCCGGTTGGTCGGGGGCGTCGTCAGGTTCGAGATGTCGCGGATGCCGAGCATCGACATGTGAAGCGTTCGCGGGATCGGCGTGGCCGTCATCGTGAGCACGTCGACGCTCGCTCGCAGGGCCTTGAGCCGCTCCTTCACGTCCACGCCGAAACGCTGCTCCTCGTCCACGATCACGAGGCCGAGGTTGGCGAAGTGGATGTCAGCCTGGGCGAGGCGGTGGGTGCCGATCACGATGTCCACGCTCTTGCGGGCCAAACCCTCGAGCGTGTCGCGCTCCTCGGCGAGCGGCGTGAGCCGCGAGAGGCAGCGGACCGTGAAGGGAAACTCCGCGAACCGGGCGGTGAACGTGCGGCGGTGCTGCTCGGCCAGCACGGTCGTCGGCACCAGCACGGCCACCTGGGCGCCCGACTCGGCCGCCTTGAAGGCCGCCCGCATCGCGAGTTCGGTCTTGCCGAAGCCGACGTCGCCGCAGAGGAGACGGTCCATTGGCCGCGGCCGCTGCATGTCGTCGCGGATCGCCTCCATCGCCGTGAGCTGATCGGGGGTTTCGTCGAACGGGAACGACTCTTCGAACTGCCGCTGCCAGGGCGTGTCGGGCGGGAAGGGGATGCCGGGCCGGCTTTCCCGGGTGGCTTGAAGGCGGATCATGTCGGCGGCCATGTCGGCCACCGCTTTCTGGACCGCCTGCTTCTGTTTCTCCCATGTCGTGCCGCCGATCTTGGCGAGCTTCGGTGCGAGCTTCGTGCCGCCCACGTACTTCTGCACCAGTTCGATGCACGATGCCGGCACGTAGATTCGCGTGCTCTCGGCAAACTCGATGTCGAGAAACTCCTCCGTGCGGCCGTGCTTCTCCAGGAGTTTCAGCCCCTTGTAGCGGCCGATTCCGTGGGACACGTGGACGATGTAGTCGCCCTCGTGGAGGTCGAGGAAGGTGTCGATCGCCCGCGTGAGTCGCTGCTTCGTGGGGCGGCGGGCGGCCTCCTCACGGCGAAAGAGTTCGCCGCTCGAGACGATCACGAGCTTCTCGGGAACGAGCCGGAAGCCCGCCGACAGATGGCCACGGGCGAAGTGGAGACGTTTTCCACGGGCGGGCGCCGAGTCGGCCAGCAGTTCCCGGAGCCGCTTCTCCTCGGCGTCGGACGGGGCGACGACCCAGACCTCCTGATCCTTGCCGACCGTCTCCAGCTCCTCCTTCACCCGGTCGAGGACACCGGTGAACCGCTCCACGCTCTCGACCGCGAGCGTGGCCGCGGCGTCGAGGCTCGTGGTGGCGATTGCGGAGAGCGCCACCGAGGGCAGCCGGTGCATCCTCGCGAAGAGGTCGTCGGGGTCGAAGAGTCCCGCCGCGTCACCGAGCCGGTCGTGCAACCGCTTCGCCTCCTCGGCCACCTCGGCGGGCTCGACGATCACCCAGGCAGAGCCGGGGGGGAGCAGGTCGGTGAGGTGCGTGTGCCTCGTGCCGGCGACGGCCGCGAGCGCGGTGAGATCGATGTGCTCGACGCTCGCCACACTCCGCTGCGTGACGGTGTCGAAGGTGCGGAGCGACTCGATCTCGTCGCCGAAGAGTTCGATGCGGACCGGCCTGTCCCAGTCGGCGGCGAACAGATCCACGATGCCTCCACGGCGGGCAAACGTCCCTGGCGTGTCGATCGCATCGACCAGCCGCCACCCGCGGGCCCCGAGCCAGTCGGCGAGTTCCTCGGGATCGAGGCGACCGCCGACGGCCAGGCGACGGGTGCCGGCCTCGATATCACGCGGGTCTGCAAGAGGGGCCAGGAGGGCCTGGATGCTGGTCACGACCAGCGTCGGTCGCGGGCCGTCGGGCACGGCCAGACGCCTCACGACTGCCAGCCTCTCGGTGTCGGCGGGATCGTCCGCTGGTCCATCGTCATCGCCGAGGCTCTCCACCGCCGGCAGAAGCAGGGCCGGCACGTCGCTGAACAGGGCGAAGTCACCGACGAAGTCGTCGGCTTCGGCCGCGTGTGGCAGGACCACGACGAGCGTGCCGGCGGCGGTGGCCCGGGCCTTTGCCACCGCCGCCACGGCCAGCGCAGACGCCGATCCCCAGGTTCCGCCGATCGTCCCGCCATGTCCCTCGTGAAGGGCGGCGATCACATCGGCGAACCCGCGATGCGCGTCGAGTGTTTCAGCCAGGCCGAGCAGTCGCCCGGCTGGCCGGCGGGCG
>Ga0315904_10007922_pt1 | contig 14140 bp, 10 predicted proteins | sample LakEriMetagenome_6_FD_203529 | JGI IMG/M metagenome (GOLD analysis project Ga0315904, IMG submission 203529) | Freshwater fungal communities from buoy surface, Lake Erie, Ohio, United States - Buoy 12 MA120 | ecosystem: Environmental > Aquatic > Freshwater > Lake | place: USA: Lake Erie, Ohio... | reverse complement strand
AAGAATACACTGCCCGGCCCCTCCTCGAGACGACGTCCCGCGTGTCGCTGCCCTCGACGCCCCGCAAGGTGATCATCGACGTCGACCCGGGGGTCGACGACGCGGTGGCGCTCGTGATGGCGCTGTTCGACCCGCGGCTCGAGGTGGTGGCGGTCACGGCCGTCGGCGGCAACGTGCCGCCCGCCCAAGCCACGGCCAACGTGCAGGCCCTCGTGGGCTACCTCGATCCGCCTCGGCTGCCGCGGCTGGGCGTGGCGCCCGACGACGTCGCGCCGCCCGATCGGCCCTACAGCGTGCACGGCGCCGACGGCCTCGGGGGCGTGGATCTGCCGCGGGTGCCGCTCCACGGCGGCCACTCCTCCGAGAAGGTGATCTGGGAATGCCTCAAGGCCCACCCGCGCGAGATCACGATCCTCGCCCTCGGGCCGCTCACGAACCTGTCGCGGGTGCTGCAGCGCGATCCCTCCGCCGCCGAGCTCATCGGCGACCTCGTGATCTGCGGCGGCACGCTCCACGCCGCCGGCAATGCCTCGGCCACCGCCGACTTCAACTTCTACTGCGATCCCGCCGCCGCGCGGCACGTGGTCCGCGAGCCGCTCACGAAGACGCTCGTGCCCCTGGAGACGAGCGGGCAGGTGCTGCTGGGGTTCGACACGCTCGACCACCTGCCCGACGAATGGTCACGGGCGGGGCGGGTGGTCCGCGGCATGCTGGCGCACGCCTTTCGCGCGCAGCGGCAGATCCTCGGCAGCGAGGGGATCCACCTCCACGACGTCGTGGCCCTCGTCGCGGCGACGAATCCGGAGCTCTTCGAGCGGCAGAGCGTGGCCGCCGACGTGGAGGTGGCCGGCGAACTCACCGCCGGCATGCTCGTGGTGGACCGCCGTCAGATCCGCCGCGGCGGCGCCAACGCCGACGTCCTCGTGGCCTGCGAGCCGGCCGCGGTGCAGGACTGCATTCTCCGCGGCCTCGCCGCCGCCGCCGCCGCGACCTGACGCGGATCACTCCGCCGGGAAGCTGTCGCGGCTGACGACGTTGAGGGTGAGCGGGAGGCGGGCCCGGTCGCGGAACAGCACAACCTCGACCGTGCTGCCCGCGGGCGTGGTGCTGACGAGGCTCATGAGGTGGTCGTCGTCGTCGACGGCGCGGCCGGCGAATTCGAGCACCACGTCGTCCCGCCGCAGGGCGGCGAGGTCGGCCGGCGACCCGGGAGTGACGCTCTCGACCCGGGCCCCGACCGGCCGAACCATGCCCAGCCGCCAGGCCTCGTCCTGCGAGAACTCGCGGTCGAGGCCCACGCCGAGAAACCCGCGCTGCACCGATCCGTGCTCGACGAGCTGGCGGGCCACGAACGTCACCATGCCGATCGGGATCGCGAATCCCAGCCCCTCGAAGCCACCGGAGTTGCTGGCGATGCAGGTGTTGATGCCCACCACCTCGCCCCGCATGTTGACCAGCGGACCGCCGCTGTTGCCCGGATTGATCGCGGCGTCGGACTGGATGAAGTCCTGGAACTTCACCGCGCCCTCCTCCAGCTCGAGATCGCGCCGGCCGATGGCCGAGACGATGCCCAGCGTGATGGACTGCTGCAGGCCGAACGGGCTGCCGATCGCGAGCACCATGTCGCCGATGGCCACGGTGTCGGCGGGGGCCAGTCGGGCCGTGACCAAATCGACGGCCTCGATCTCGATGACGGCGAGGTCGGTGGCGGCGTCGGACCAGAGGCGGCGGGGCCGCAGTTCACGACGGTCGTCGAGCTGGATCGAGATGCCGTCGAGCGGCGACCGCTCGATGACGTGGCGGTTGGTGATCACGACCGTCCGTCCGGCGATCTCGGTGATCACGCCGGAGCCAGCCTCGTCCTCGCTCGCCCGGCCGGCCCGCGGCCGCAGCGCGGGCTTCCGGGCCTCGATGTGCACCACGGCCGGCTGCAAGAGACGCGTGAGCCGCCGCAGCTGCCGCGACTGCTGCTCGAGGTGCTCGGCGTCGCGGGCCGCCTGGTCGTAGAGCCGCTCCCGCTCCGCGGCCGACAGCCGGGTGGGCCGCATCGGATCGACCCGGTCCGCGCTCGACAGGGACTCGAGCGGCATGAGCCGCAGGCCGGCGTCGTCGCCCCGGGCAGCCGCGACCACGGCGACGACGACCCACGGAACCGCCAGCCAGGCGGGGAGACGCGACAGGGCGGGCATGGGTTCGCCTTCGGAGCCGGTCCGCCCGAGGGCAAACCTTCGAAAGCATAGCACCGAAAATCGGGCCGGCCGGACCGGCCCCGGCGGCCGCTTGCCGACCGAAGCCGGCGGCCGGCAGGAGCCCGACGCGGGTCCGCCCTACAGGTCCAGCTCGCCCCCGACGGCCTCCTCGCGCCGCTCCTCCGCCGCCTCGCGGAGACTCTCGGCCGAGGCTCCCGAACGCTCCAGCTCACGCTGGCACTCGATGCACATCGTGGCATAGGGCAGCGCGTTGAGCCGGGCCATCGGAATCTTCCCGCCGCACACCTCGCAGACGCCGTACTGGCCGGACTTCATCCGGTCGAGCGCGTTCTCGATGCTGGCCAGTTCCCGGCTCTCCACCTCGGCGAGCTGGGAGCTGATTTCGTCCTGCGCGGAATCGTAGGCCGCGTCGACGACGTCACCCGGAGACTCGCTCCGCAGCTCCTTGAGCAGGGTGAGGTCGCCGGCCAGGGCGCTCCGCAGGGCGTCCCGCCGCCGCACGAGGATGGCGTGCAGATTCAGGAGTGATTCTTTGCGTGCCATGGTTGCCGCTCCCTGGTGTGACCGCCGGCGCGTGCCTGGACGGAACACGCCGCGACGAATCCTACGGAGCCGGTGGAAAAATGGTTCGCCCGGGAAAAATCGGCACGGGTTGCACCCGAAATGCAGGGAAAGCGGCCTGCGACAGTTGGCGGAGGCCGGGGGGACTTTTCAGGGGGTGGCCCGGCTGACGCCGCCCGGGCTTGGAGGGCCCCCGGCGACCGCCTCAGGGGGCGTCGGTCGCGGAGCGGAAGCACCACAAGCGGCCGTCGTCGGCGGCGATCACGACGCGGCCCGAGGCCACGGCGGGGCCGCCGCCGAAGCCCCCGCCGGCCTCGAACTCCCAGGCGGGCTCGCCCGTGGCCGCGTCGAGCGCGGCGATCCGGCCGGCGGCGTCGGCCACGATCGCCACGAGCCGCGGCGCGGCGGGATCCGCGGGCGGCTGGCCCGCGCCGGTCGCGGCCGCGTCCCCCCGGGCCATCACCACGACGGGCGAGGCATCGACGCGGCCTCGCATCGGCCGGCGCCAGACCCGCTCGCCGTCGGCGAGCGCGAAGGCCTCGACCGCGCGGCCCCGCGAGCCCACGATCGCCAGGCCGTCGGCCACCGCGGCGCTCGAGCGGTAGGACTGGCCGCCGCCGGCGCCGCGCTTCTGCCAGGCGACTTCGGACTTGGCAACGTCGATCGCGAAGAAGGTGCCCCCCTCGGTGCCGAACAGCGCCAGGGGGCCCGCGGCCGCCGGCGTGGTGCCGGTCGGGCCGTCGATCGCCACGGCGCCGACGGCCGTGCCGGTTTCGGCATCGACCACGTGGAGCTTGCCGTCGCAGCCGGCGATCAGCACGCGGTCGCCGGCATCGGTCCGCACCACCGTCGGCGCGCAGCGGATCTGGTCGGTGATCGTGAACGTCCACGCGACCGTGCCGCTCGCGAGGTCGAGGCAGGTGAGCGACGCGTCCTGCGAACCCACGAGCAGGCGGGCCCCGGCGGGCCTCGCCAGGATGGTGGGGCCGCCCGAGATCTCTCCCTCGGTCTCGTGCTCCCAGCGGACCGCGCCCGTGTCGCGATCGAAGGCCCGCACCACGCCCGCATCGTCGCCGACCACCACGAGCGGCGCCGCCGGATCGGTCGAGACCGCCGCCGCGGACGGAAACCCCGCGGCCTCGACCGTGAACGACCAGCGCGTGGCTCCCGTCTCCAGGTCGAGCGCGTGGAACGTGCCGTCGAGGTCGCCGACATAGATCGTGTCGCCGGCGATCACGGGCACCGCGGCGAAGGCGGTCTTCTCGAAGTCGCGCCGCCAGGCCTCGGCGAGCGGCAGCCGCAATTCCGCGGCCGACCGGCCCGTGCCGGCGAGGCAGCCTCGGGCCAGGGGCCAGGCGTCGGCCGGCGCCGAGGCCACGGCGGGCACTCCGGGCGCGGCGGGCCGCACGGCGCCGGCCGGCGGCTCGGTCGCGGCCGCGGGGAGTCCCGTGATCACGAGCACGACCGCCAGCATCCGACTCATCGCACGGCCTCGTAGAGATGGGCGAGATCGGCCGCGGTCACCGGCCGCGGGTTGTAGCCGGCGGTCCATTGGGCTGCGGCCGCCGCGGCGAGCGCGGGCACGTCGGCCGCGGGGATGCCCAGATCCGCGAGCGACGTCTTCAGGCCCGACGCGGCGAGCAGCTCCGCGATCCACGCCCCGAGCCGGTCGCCGGCCGACGCGGGCGTGGCGTCGATGCCGAGAACGCCGAGCAGCTCGGCATAGCGGTCGCCGCACGCCGGTCCGTTGAACCGCACCACGTGCGGCAGCATGAGTCCCACGGCCTGGCCGTGGACGACACCGTGCGCGGCCGTAAGCGGGTTGGCCAGCGCATGGGCCGCGCCGAGCATGGAGTTCTCGATGGCCAGGCCCGCGAGCGCGGCCCCGAACTGCACCGCGGACCGGGCGGCGATCGTGCCGCCACCGTCGGCGAGGATCGTCGGCAGGTTGGCGGCGAGCAGCCGCCAGGCCTCCCGGGAAAACACCCGCGAGGCGGGCGTGGCGGACCGGCTGACGTGGCTCTCCACGGCGTGGGCCAGCGCGTCGACGCCGGTGAGGGCGGCGAGCGAGAGCGGCTGCGTGAGCGTGAGGTTCACGTCGAGGACCGCCACGCGGAACGCCGCCCGCGGGTCGCCGCAGGCCATCTTCGCGCCGGTCTCGCCGTCGCTGACCAGCGCGAACGACTGCGTCTCGCTGCCGGTGCCCGCGGTCGTGGGCACGGCGATCGAGGGCAGCAGGGGGCCGGTCGCGGTGCCGCGGCCCTTGTAGTCGCGCATCCGGCCGCCACAGGAGACGAGGAAGTTGACGCCCTTGGCGCAGTCCATGGAGCTGCCGCCGCCGAGGCCCACGAGCAGGTCGGGCCGGAATTCGCGGGCCGCGGCGGCGCCGGCCGCGATCTCCGTCTCGGTGGGGTTCCCGCCGAAGCGCGAGAACAGCGCCGTCGCGAGTCCGGCAGCCTCGAGCGACTCGACGCCCGCCGCCGCGTGCCCGGCGTCGACGATGCCAGGGTCGCTCGCCACGAACACCCGCCGCGCGCCGAGCTCGCGGGCCAGCTCGCCGAGCCGGGCGATCGACCCGGGGGCGACGACGAGCCGGGGACCGGGCCGCCATTCGAACTCCGCCGGCGCCCGCCAGCCCGCCGCCGGCGCGGCCCCGCTCACGAGGCGGCTCCCGCCCGGGCCGGCGCACCGGCTGCCACGCCCGCCTCCGCCACCTGGAGCGCCCGCGAGCGATAGAGGAAGTCGATGATGTTGCCCTCGTGCGGCTGCAGCCAGTCGAGCTTCGTGGTGGGGATCGGCCCGAGGTTGAGGCGGTCGACGTGGGTGCAGTCGATGAGCCGGCGCTGGAAGGTCTCGTCGGCGGTGAGGGCCGTGCAGACGAGCGTGGGGCCGATGGACGAGAGCATCTTCTCCTGCGGGCACTCGACCACGCTCACGAACGGAAACATGTATTCGGCCTTGGCGATCTCCGGCTCGGGGCTCGTGCAGTGGATGACCGTCGGCCGCAGCCAGCCGCAGCGCTTCCCCTCGACGAGCCGGTCGCCGTAGGCCGCGGTCACGTGGGTCACGCCGGGGGCCTTCAGGCCGCCCTCGATCTGACCCCAGATCGCCTTGGCCGCGCCGGGGATCGTGAAGGCGGCGAGTTTCGCGTCGGCATCCTGCGGCGGCTTGACGTCGATCGGACCCAGCCGGGCTGCCACTGCCTCGGCGATGGCCTTCGTGTGGCGGCTGGCGTAGATCGCCGACGCGTTGATGCAGCCGCGACCACTGTTGATGGCCACGCTCTCGCACATCACGTCGAGGTGCCGCTCCCAGTCGTCGACGCAGTCGTCGCCGAGGATGATCTTCGAGAAGCCGGGCCCGTGGACCTGCACGCCAGGGTTGCCGCGATACTGCTCGACAGTCTTCGCGCTGCCGAAGATCATGCTGCGGGGGCAGCCGGCGAGGATCCCGGCGCCCACGTCGGTGGCGCCCGGATAGAGACCGATCGCCTCGGCGGGAATCCCCGCCTCGACCATCGCGGCGGCCATGCGATAGGGCGTCCACGGCTCCTGGCTGCCCGGCTTCATGACGAGTCCCACGCCGAGTGCGATCACCGGCAGCCAGAGCGTGTGCACGCCGGGCGAGTTGGAGGGCAGCACAAGCCCGAGCACGGGCGACTGCGCCTGGTAGCTCACGGTCACGCCGCGATGCTCGACGCCGTAGCCCTTCCAGAGCACGTCCGTGTCGAGGCCCCGCGACAGGGCGTCGAGGATCCGGTCCATGTTCGAGAGCACGAACATGTTCTTCTGCATGTTGGCCCGGCAGAGGCTCTCCGGCAGCCCGGTCGTGGCCGACTGGCACTTCACGAAGTCGTCCGGGGATTGCTTCGTGTCGCCGACCGTGACCGTGCCGTTGGCGTAGAGATTGCCCGCCGTCTGCAGCCGCTCGACGATCTCCTCGGGATCGATCGCCAGGAGCGCGGCCCGCGCCTGCGCCGCCTTCTGCAGGTCGCGGCCGACGATCGCGCCGCCCACCTGGCTCACCTCGGCGACGGGCTCGCCGGTCAGGAAATGCACGAGCGTCTCGCGCTCGAGCGACTCGTAGGGCTTGCCAAACCGCCAGGCCGAAAGGTGCATGGATGGATTCCTCGTGGAGGCCACGAGTGTAGCCGATCGCGCCCGCGGCCCAGGCGGCCGGAAAAGGTGCCAGCCACCAAATCTGGAGAAGCTGGCGGATTGCCCATATTTGGTGGCTGGCACCTTTTTCACTTCTTGTCGAACGTGCATGTGCCGCCGGAGTCCTCGACGAGACGATCCGAACGGAGGTAGTCGCGGGCCGGCTCGGAGTCCTTGAGCCAGGCGTCCCAGAATCGCGTGCTGCCGAGCTTGACGACGTCGGTGATGTCCGCGCCCCGCGGGCCCAGGCCGCCACCGAACGACAGATGGTGGGCACCGTCGATCACGACAAGATACTTGGCACCCGGCGGACTGAACGCGTACGGCTCCTTCTTCCAGTCCACGCCCTGGCCGCCGATGCCGCGGTCACGGGTTCCGGTGATCGTCATCATCGGGATCGTGAGCCCGGCCCAACTGCGATCGGTGAGCCCCTGCTGGCCGGTCCCCTGGCCGGAGATCGGCAGGATGCACCGCACCCGCTCGTCGCGGAAACTCCTTCCCCGCTCGCCGCCGAGGTCGACGGTGACGCCGCCGATGAGCATGGCGGTGTAGGCCCCGAACGAATGGCCGCCGACCCCGATTCGCTCGGCGTCGATGCGGCCCGCGAGCGCAGGCGTCGCCTTCGCGATCTCCGCGAACGAGTCCATCACCAGCACGATGTCGGCGACGCGGTCGGCGATCCGGGCCGGATCGTTCAGTCGCCCGACCAGCCCGCCCGCCCGCAAGCGGCCGGCGGCGGCGCCTCCGGCCGCGCCGTCGACGTCGCGCCGCTCGAGCCCGTCGGCGTGGGTCGGATGGATGACGACGTAGCCGTGGCTGGCCCAGTGTCGGCTGACGGTGGAAAAAGCGTCCTTGTTGCCGCCGAAACCGTGGGAGAACACGATCACCGGATACCGGCCGTCGGCGGCAGGGAAGGAGACCTTGTAGGGCAGGTCCCGGCGGCGGGCCGCGTCATGGAGGTCGAGGTCATCGGCGACCTCGACCGCCAGCGGACCGTCTTGTGATGCGGAGGCTTCGGCGGCGGCAGCCAGACGCATGCCGACGGCAGCCACGCGAGCCACGACAGCCACGACAGCCACGAGACTGAATCGGAACATGCGTCACCTTCGTCGTTGTCAGTCCTGCTGCGGCGGCCTGCGGAAGCCTTCCGCCGGGCCGCGGTCGCCGGGAGCCGGCCCGCGGGGACCACCCGCGCCCGGCCCGCCTCGCTGCATGTTCTCCCGCATCCGGGCCATGCCCTCGGCGAACTCCTCCCGCGTGAGCTTCCCGTCGGCGTCCCGGTCGAGCCGGTCGAACGCCTCCGCGGGGTCGGGGCCGCCTGCGGGCCGCGGGGGCCGTTCGCCGTCGGGCCGGCGGGGTCGCTCGCCGTCGGGCTGCGGCCGCGCGCCGACGGGACGACGGAAGCCCTCGCGGCCCTCCGTCATCCCGCGCATCTGCTCCGTCGCGGCCTCGGCCTCCTGCGCGTCGAGTTTTCCGTCGCCGTTGGTGTCCATCCGGTTGAAGTTCTCCTCGAGCATCGCGGTGCGGGCCTTGATGAACTCCTCGCGGCTCACCGTGCCGTCGCCGTCGGCGTCGGCCCGCTTGAGCATTTCGCCGCGTGGCGAGGGCATCGGGGGCTGGGCGTGAGCCGCTGGCACGAGGCCGCAGCCGAGGATGGTGGCGAGGAACGTGCGTTGCATCGTGGTCATGGGGGGCATGGGGGTCATGGCGAGTCTCCAGGGAACGTCGGGACAGGATGGGTGGGATCGAGGAACGGGATGGTCGGGCCGGGCCGGGGAGCGAAGGCGTCAGGCGATGATCTCCCGGGCCACGGTGCCGTGGACGTCGGTGAGCCGGAAGTCGCGGCCGGCGTAGGGGTAGGTGAGCCGCTCGTGGTCGAGGCCCAGCAGGTGCAGGAGCGTGGCGTGCCAGTCGTGGATGTGCATCCGCTTCTCGACGGCCTCGTAGCCATAGTCGTCGGTCGCGCCGTAGGCCATGCCCCCCTTCACGCCTCCGCCGGCCATCCAGAGCGTGAAGCCCTTGTTGTTGTGGTCGCGGCCGTCGGTTCCCTGGCTGTGCGGCGTGCGGCCGAACTCGCCCCCCCAGATCACGAGCGTCTCGTCGAGCAGGCCGCGGTCGGCGAGGTCGGCGAGCAGTCCGGCGATCGGGCGGTCCACCTGCCGCGCCGTGTTCTCGAGCGCGGTGCCGAGGTTGACGTGGTGATCCCAGTTGCCGTGCGTCACCTGCACGAACCGCACGCCGGCCTCCGCCAGCCGCCGCGCCATGAGGCACTGCCGGCCGAAGCCGTCGGTGGCGTCATTGCCCACGCCGTAGCGGTCGAGCGTGGCCTTCGTCTCGCGCGCGATGTCCATCACCTTCGGCACCTCGTCCTGCATGCGGAAGGCCAGCTCGTACGACTCGATCGCACCCTCGGTGTCGGGGCTCGCGCCGCCGTCGAGCTCGAGCCGCGCCGCGTTGAGCCGCTGCACGAGATCGACCTGGCTCCGCTGGGCCGCGCGGTCGAGCAGCGGGCTCTCGATGTTCGCGACGGTCGCGGCCGCCGCCCCGCCGGCCCGGCGGGCCCCGAGGCCTGGCAGCAACGTGCCCCCCACCCGCGTCGCCTGGTAGACGGCCGGCAGGAAGGCGCTGCCGAAGGTCCGCGCGGCGGCGACCGGGGGATTGATGGCGATGAACCCCGGCAGATTCTGGTTCTCGGTGCCGAGGCCGTAGAGCGTCCAGGCGCCGAGCGACGGACGGACGAACTGGGCGGTGCCCGTGTGCAGCTGCGCGAAGGCCTGCGGGTGGGCCGGGAGGTCGGTGGCCATCGAGTTGACCACGCACAGCTTGTCGGCGTGCCGCGCGACCTCGTCGAACAGGCTCGAGATCCAGAGTCCGCTCCGCCCGCGCCGGCTGAACTTCCAGCGCGGCGCGAGCAGCGTCGCGCGGCCCCTGCGGCCGGCGGCCGCGGGCGCGGGCTGGCCGGCGTCGGCGGTGAGCTTCGGCTTGTGGTCGAACGTGTCGACGTGCGACGGGCCCCCCTGCATGCAGAGAAAGATCACCCGCGTGGCTCGGGCGGGGAAGTGCGTGGGCTTGGGGGCGAGCGGCCCCGCGGCCGCCGCCCGCTCCGCCGCCAACGCCGAGAAGGCCAGGAAGCCGAAACCGTTGGCCGAGTGCCGCAGGAACGCCCGCCGTGAGCCCGAGGCCACGCTCGAGCAGCGGGGGGCAGTCACCGTGGATGTCATGGCATGCCTTTCGGAAGCAGGAGGGCTCGACCCGTCAGTTCAGGTGCCGGAATTCGGCGGTGGCGAACAGGGCCTGGCAGTAGGCCACGAGCGCGAGCGACTCGACCTCTTCAGGCGTGGCGCCGGCCCGGTCCGCTCCGGCGAGGCGACGGGCATGGCGGCGGATGAAGTCGGCCCAGAACGCTTCGATCGCCGTCCGCTCGGCGCGGCCGGGGCGGCGGCCGAGCGCCATCTCGAACGCCGCGGCGAGCCGGTCGGCGGGCGTGCCGGGGAGCCGTGCCACGCGATCGGCGAACGACCGCGCCAGCGACAGCACGTCGGCGTCGTTGAGCAGGAACAGCGCCTGCGAGGGGACGTTCGACTCCTCTCGGCGGCCGCTCACGAGCGAGGCGTCCGGGAAGTCGAACACCGCGAGCGACTCGGGCACCTGATCGCGGACGATCGGCAGATAGATCGACCGGCAGTCCTCCTCCGCCGCGCGGGCCCGGCCCAGCATCCGGATCATGCCCCGCCGGTCCTCCCGCAGCCGCGCGACCGGTGAGCCGGGGGTGGGCTCGAGGTCGAGCCGGCCCGCCACGGCGAGCATGGCATCGCGGATCACCTCCGCGTCGAGCCGCCGCTGGTCCATCCGCCAGCGGAGACGGTTGTCGGGATCGACGGCGAAGTTGGCGGCGTCGTGGATCGCGGCGAGCCCGTAGCCGCGGCTGAGCACGATCCGGCGGATGAGCTTCTTCACCGACCAGCCATCGACCATGAAGGCGACGGCGAGATGGTCGAGGAGCTGCGGATGGCTCGGCTCCATCCCCATGATGCCGAAGTTGTCGGGTGTGGCCACGAGTCCTTCGCCCATGAGCTTGAGCCACACGCGGTTGGCCATGACCCGGGCGGTGAGCGGGTTGTCGCGGGAGGCGATCCAGAAGGCGAGATCGAGGCGACCGCTGCCCGCGGCGATGCTGCGGGGCTCGTCGGGGCCACAGAGCACCTCGACGAGACCACGGGGAACCGTGTCCCCCGGCTGATCCACCTCACCCCGCTCGAGCAGCGGGCTGTCGACGGGCTGCGGCCGGTCGAGCATGCCCATGGCGAGCGTCCGTGGCGTGCCGTCGGCCCGGAACTGGTCGAGGTCGGACTGGGCGCCGGACTGGCGATCCCGGGCCGCCCGCGCCCGCAGGAACGCCGCGGGGTTGGTCGCCGTCCGGCCCTCGCGCCGCGCGGCCAGCGCATCCTGGGCCAGGGCGCCGGCCTGTTCGGCGAGCTCCCGGACCTCGCGTTCCAGCTGCGCGAGCTCCGCCGGCGACAGCGGCGCCACGGCGGCGGGCAGCCCGGCCTCGGGCGGCAGCTCGATGAGCGTCGAGGGATTGGCGTTCTGGAGTTGCGGCCCGGTGCCGTAGAGGGTTTCGCTGCTCATGAAGATGCCGGCCAGCGCGTAGTAGTCGCGCTGCGACACGGGGTCGAACTTGTGGTCGTGGCAGCGGGCGCAGGCGAGCGTCAGGCCGAGCATCGCCTGCGACACCGCGTCGATCTGCTCGTCGACCACGTCCATCTGGAACAGCCGCCGGTCGCGGGTGTTGAGCCCCTTGGGCCCGAGGGCGAGGAAGCCCGTGGCGACGATCTTCCCGGCCTGGTCGGCCGGCCCCGAGTGCGTCAGCAGGTCGCCGGCGATCTGGGCCTTGAGAAAGTCGTCGTAGGGCAGGTCGGCGTTGAAGGCCGCGATCACCCAGTCGCGGTAGCGCCAGGCGTGGGGATAGGGCAGGTTCGTCTCCTTGCCGCTCGAGTCGGCGTAGCGGGCGACGTCGAGCCAGTGCCGCGCCCAGCGCTCGCCGAACCGTGGCGACGCGAGCAGCCGGTCGACCACCCGCTCGAGCGCCTCGGGCGACGTGTCGGCCACGAAGTCGCGAACTTCCTCGGGCGTTGGTGGCAGGCCGACGAGGTCGAACGACAGCCGCCGGATGAGGGCCTCGCGGTCGGCGTCGGCCACCGGCTTCACGCCGTCCCGCTCCATCGCGGCCAGCAGGAAACGGTCGATGTCGCTCCGCGGCCAGTCCGTGTCGGCGACGGGGGGCACGGCCGTGGCGACGGGCTTGACGAGCGACCAGTGGCGGCGATCGGGCTCGTGGCTTCTGGCCCCCGGCGGCACGAGCGCCGCCGCGAGGATCACCGGCACGAGTCGGATGCGCCACGTGCGAATCATCGATCGACTCTCCCGGGATGGTGGCTCCGACACTATGAACGGTGCACGCCCGGAAAGGTTCCGAAAAAAGGTGCCAGCCACCAAATCTGGGCAATTTGACGCAACGGCAGGGAGATGGTATACGTGTGTACATGCCTCGCCCGCGCCGAGTCGCCCCCGGAGGATTGCCGTTCCACGTGCTGAACCGCGCGGTGGGGCGACGGACCGTCTTCGCGTCGGCTGCCGACTACGACGGATTCCTCGACGTCGTGTCGGAGGCTCTGCGGACCCGCCCGATGCGGATCTGCGGGTATTGCGTGATGCCGAACCACTGGCACATGGTGCTGTGGCCCGAGCACGACGGTGAATTGCCGGCGTTCGTGCAGCACGTTTCGAATCTGCACGTGAAGCGTTGGAAAAGGGCGCACCAGGAAATTGGCCAGGGGCACCTGTACCAGGGACGCTACAAGTCCTTTCCTATCCAGACCGACGCTTATTTCCAGACCGTCATTCGCTATGTTGAGCGGAATCCGCTGCGTGCGAATCTCGTCGCCCGAGCCGAAGAATGGCCATGGTCGAGCTTGGGGCAGGCGTCGTCTTCCGAACCGATTCCGCTCGCCGCGTGGCCGGTTCCGCGGCCGGCTCAACGGCACGGCGAGCGGTGGATTGAATGGGTGAACGGGCCGCAGACCGAGGGAGAACTCCAGAGCCTGCGAACCTGCGCGATGCGCGGCCGGCCGTTTGGGGACGACGCGTGGGTACAGCAGATCGCCACGAACCTTGAATTGGGTGCGACGCTGCGACGACGAGGGCGGCCCTGTGTCGCCCAGCGGGCCGCCTGGGCCGGGTGACTCAGGCCCCAGATTGCCCAGATTTGGTGGCTGGCACCTTTTTCGGTCAGTACACGCCGACGGTCGTCGTGGCCGCCAGGGCGCGGAAGGGGCGGACGCCGCTGATGCCGTCCCATGGGTACTTCTCGTAGGGCAGTTCCCGCTCGCCCTCGTCGCGCTCGAGGAAGCCCGGGATGAAGGTCTCCTTCGTGAGCGTCGTGAGCCGCACGCGGCCGGTGCCGCCGTAGGGGACGAGTTCGTCGGGATGGTCGAAGTCGACGACCTCGATCACGGCCCGCGGCTGCGGCGCGTAGTAGGCGATCGTGTAGCCGTCGGCGGGCACGACGGGACGTGAGGCCGCGAGGCCCATGAGCGTGTTGCCGTAGGTGGGCGTCATGTAGGCGCCGTCGAGGAGTTCCTCCACCGCGAAGCGGGTCCACTGGGGCGTGAACTCCGTGCCACCGGAGAAGATGCCGGTGATGCCCATCTTGCGGATCGTGGTGCCCTTCTTCTCGAGCGCGAGCGCGAGGGCCTCGAGGAGCTTGGGCGTGGTGAACATGCAGCGGACGTCGTGGCCGGCCTCGAGGATCGTGATCGCCTGGTCGATGCAGTGCTGCTTGTAGGCCTCGAGATGCTCCATCCAGCCCTTCTGGATGAGCTTGATCACCCAGCGAGGATCGAGGTCGACGCAGAAGCAGATGCCGCCGCGGTATTGTGCGAGGTGCTCGATCGAGAGCCGCAGCCGGCGCGGACCGGAGGGCCCAAGCATCAGCCAGTTGGCACCCTTCGGAAAATGTTCCTCCGGGAGCGTGTCGCTGAACATCTCGTAGTCGGTGCGGAAGTCGCGGGAGTTGTAGCGCGACTTCGGGATGCCGGTCGTGCCGCCGGTCTCGAATACGTAGGCCGGCTGGTCGGCCAGGCCCTTGGGCACCCAGCGGCGAACCGGGCCGCCGCGAAGCCACTCGTCCTCGAAGGGGGGGAATTTCTTGAG
>Ga0315904_10007921_pt1 | contig 14142 bp, 13 predicted proteins | sample LakEriMetagenome_6_FD_203529 | JGI IMG/M metagenome (GOLD analysis project Ga0315904, IMG submission 203529) | Freshwater fungal communities from buoy surface, Lake Erie, Ohio, United States - Buoy 12 MA120 | ecosystem: Environmental > Aquatic > Freshwater > Lake | place: USA: Lake Erie, Ohio... | reverse complement strand
CTGTGCAACCAAATGGGCGGTTAAGGGATTAAGCGAATCGTTGTTCAGAGAAGTGCGTGACTTTCGTATAAAAGTAACGTGTATTTATCCGGGATCAACCAAAACTGATTTTTTCCGAAACAGCCCGGGAATACAACCGCACGATTATATGCTGATGCCTGAAGATGTAGCGTTAACCATTGTTCAGGCGATACAAATGCCCGACAATTTTCATACTGTAAACCTGGAAATAAGGCCGCTTCAACCTAGAGGACCAAAAGAATAATTATCTTATCAAAACTATTTTTCCTGATTGAGTAAATGCTTGACGGTTTTAACAATTAAATGTATTAGCCTCCTCTTTTATACTATGTACAAACATTTATCTAACAATAAATAACTACTCTTTAGAGGGCAAGAAGATCTACTCACTAATTTTAGCAGAAAACCTTTCAGGAACAGTGTATCGATTTTTTAACTAGAACCTACCAGTCAATCAAGTTGGCCACCTGCGTAGACAAGCTATTTTGACCAATGGCAAATCCTTTCATGGTAGGTTCGCACACTATGTATTTTTCATCGTTGAACTGAACATTGCCGTTCATATTTGTACTCCAACGCTGTATGGCTACATTAATATGTTGCGCATCTTTGTAATACAAGGCTACTGATTTTAGTCCAAGTACCTCGCGAATCATCGATGCAAACAACATGGCTTTATCTTCGCAATCTGAAAAACGATTGACCAAGGTTTCTTCCGGAAATGAGAATTTTTCGACACCGTACACGTCTTCATCTTTACGGTAATCGAACGATTGCTGCGTAAATTTTAAAATAAAATCCACCGCTACTTCAGTTCGCATATCGTATACCGCACGCTTCAACTCCTTTATTAAGGACTGGCGAACGCTTTCAGAAACTCCGTAATTCAGGTACACTGTATTGATAGAAATAGTGGGCAATTCGCGGTAATACGATGTAAGCGATACATTGATGCGTGCGCTGAAGTAATACATGAAGCCGTCATACTCAAAAGGTATAATCTGTTTATGGGTTTTTGCACCGAAAGCAGGTGGCGTAAGCATATTCATTACCAACGGCAGTGCATGCGTATGTTCAGGAATAGATAAGGCCTCTTCTGCTGATGTGTTTTTTTTCTGATCAAAACTTAAATCATAGTACAATTTATTGCCCCGTTGTATAAACAGGCAATTGTCAATTAAAAAATTGGTACGCGCATAAACGGTTATTTGTCCGTTGCTGAAACCGGCCATTAAATCTATCTGATGTTTGTGCAGCAGTGCCAGCAAAAGCAATTGCTTAAATCCTTCCGGTGCATGGGAAAACACCTGTGCATTTACTTTTTTTATCAACATAAGCAATGCTACATCATCCATCGCATACTGCTTTTTTAGTTGAATAAGCCGGTTGTATAAACTGTCCGTTTCTTTTAATTGCATCAGATGCAGTAAACTGCTTTTGGCCGACTCTACTGTTTGGGTATTTATGTTTACATCAAGCAATGCAGGCTGCGCTTCAATGCTAACCGTATGACCGTACAAATCAACCAACCACTTCTTAGCCTGCGTATCGGCATTTGCCTTACCTGTAAAGGTGCAGCACAACAATAGGTATACAAGACGTGTGTATACTTTTATGGCCGATATTTTATATTTGATTTTCAATGATTTAGATATTACTTAACCATAATGTTAAGCAAACTTAACAATTACTTAACGTAAATAAAAGCATTTTCAGCAAAAAAATTGGGGGTTGGTTGAACCGGCAGTTGGTTAGTTATTTTAAAAAAATTTATCTGCTACGCAAATAGATTGCGTAGTGCCGAGTGTAGGTTTGTACCTGCATGGTGAGGAATATATTTTTTTGCACATCGCACCAACTTTAATTTGTAACACTGAAATTCGAAACATTAACTATTGCATTATGAGCGACAACAAAGAAAAACTGAAAGCACTCCAACTTACGATTGATAAGCTGGAAAAAACATACGGCAAAGGCACCGTAATGAAAATGAGCGACAAAAGCATTGAGCCTATGGAGGCTTTGCCAACAGGTTCGCTCGGATTGGATATAGCACTGGGCATAGGCGGGTTACCTACCGGACGTATCATTGAAATATACGGACCTGAATCATCGGGTAAAACTACCCTCTCTATGCATGCGATAGCCGAATGCCAGAAACGCGGTGGCATTGCCGCATTTGTTGATGCCGAACACGCATTTGATAAAACCTATGCCGAAAAATTGGGCATTGATGTAGACAATCTGCTTATATCGCAACCGGATGATGGCGAACAGGCGCTTGAAATTGCCGATGCACTGATACGTTCGGGTGCCATTGATATAATTGTTATTGACTCCGTTGCGGCTCTCGTACCAAAAGCCGAAATCGAAGGCGATATGGGCGACAGTAAAATGGGTTTGCAGGCGCGTTTGATGAGTCAGGCACTGCGCAAGCTTACTGGCACAATTAACAAAACAGGTTGCGTGTGTATATTCATCAATCAGTTGCGCGAGAAAATTGGTGTCATGTTCGGTAATCCTGAAACAACAACCGGTGGAAATGCCCTTAAATTCTACGCATCAGTCCGTTTAGATATTCGCAGAATAGGACAGCTGAAGGAAGGAAACGACATCGTAGGTAACCGTACTAAAGTGAAAATAGCTAAAAATAAAGTGGCTCCTCCGTTCCGTACGGTTGAGTTTGATATTATCTATGGCGATGGGGTTTCGAAAGTGGGTGAAATCGTGGATTTAGGAGTAGATATGGAAATAGTGAAGAAAAGCGGTTCGTGGTTTAGCTACAACGATACCAAACTGGGGCAGGGCCGCGATGCGGTGAAGCAGTTGCTGGCCGATAATCCGGAACTGGCACTGGAAATAGAAACCAAAATTAAAGAGCGCGCTTTTGGCGGAGGCTATCGTGCCAAAATTGAAGGCGGAGAATAAATTTGCTCTCTCCTATGTTGCGCGTCAGGCGTTGCACTTCGTACAACGCCTGACGCGTTTATATTAATACGCTATACCTGCTTTCTTGTATAGAAAACTCATCAGCCAGGCTGGGCCTATAAGTAAAAACTGAATATCCTTTAAAAATGAAGGCTTCTTCCCTTCTATTTTATGCCCTATAAATTGCCCAATCCACGCTACCGAAAAAATACATAATGAACTAACCCAAAGTGGAGTAGCTAAGGCTGAAAGCTGATGTGCAAGCGCTACACACACTACACTAAAAACGCCCATACCCAATGCCAACGGTTTAGATAAGCGTAGGTAAAATAGCAGTACAAATACAATAGCAACGGTTGACGCGGTAATATTGTACCGCTCGTGTTCGCTTATGGAAAATGATACCTTGGGAAGCGTAAGTAAACATACCACACTGAAGTATATAGCCGGAATGCAAATCCAGTGAATTAACTTATTCAACTTATTTGTGTGGCTTTCGGCATACTCGTTAAACCATTCGTGTATCGATTTGCTCATTGATGTTGTTTTTAGTTACACAAGTATACATATATTCGTACAATGCGTAATACGCTTGTTGTATTCACCTTGCTTGGCATAGCTATTTGTAGTTATGCCCAATATTTCAAAGACAGTAAAGATATATTGAGTCTTAAGTTTCGGCTTTTAGATAAATGCCAATATGACAAATAGATTAAAGTAGAATAAATTTTGATTAACATTTCAAAAAAAGAAAATGAAAAAGAACCAATTAACAATAACTACCTCCAGTATAGTGTCATATGCTGGGATTAAAACGATTGAAAATAAGATTGATCCTTTTACAAGAATGTTATTAGGACTTCTCGCAACAGTTGGTTTATCACTTTCAGAAAACCAAACTACCAGAAATATAGGATTAGGGCTTGGTATTGCATCTTTGCTTCAGTTGTTAGACATAAAAAAAGGAGGAAAAATAACACGGAATGATTCAAATATTCAATTTTATGTTTTAGATGAGAATCAAGGCGTGACAATATTAGAGCCCGGCCAAACGCCAAGTAATTCCATTGATGGATTAACATTCAAAGGTTTAAATGGCGTTTTTAAAGTGTCTGATGGTGTGTACATTGAATTGGGAAATGACAACAGTATCAATTATTCGTTTGGACTTGGGAAGCTAATAAATCAGAATTTAAGAAGTGGGGGCTATAAGTCAAAACAATGGGTTGACCAGCAAACCGATCTTCGATGGAAAGAATTATACAGAAAATCTATTTAATACTGGGCATAACAGTAAATTGGCAATTAGGCGCGGTTTCGTCTCCGCTTGACAGTTTTGTGGTAGCCGAAAGTTCAGTGCTCCGAACTACCTTTAGTGTTAAAAATCCCGCCTATCGCCAATCTGCAAAACGTTATGGGCAGGATAGTTCAAACACATTTACCTGGAGCGCCTATGGCGAATTTTATGCCTCGATAGATGCTATTGAACCGCGTACAAACCAAAACAGTTTACCCTTTTTAGTTAACCACAAGCAGATAAACAATGTGGGTGTAAACATTGCCCTGGTACGCACACATTATTCAAATGGCAACACACGTGCCAATGCCGGTATAATGTTTGGCGATTATTCGCGTTACAACCTGGGCGCAGAGGATATGAGTTTGCGCAATATATATGAGCTCAATGCCGGTGTTAAATTATTAAAAAATGATAACCTGTGGCTGGATGCAGGTGTATTCGAATCGTATCTGGGTTTTGAAAGTCCACTGGGTGTAAACAATGCAACGCTAACACGCAGCATGTTTGCCGAGAATTCTCCCTATTATCTCTCTGGCGTCAGGTTGCAATTTACTTCACGCGATTCGAGAATACTTTTTAGCGGATATTACCTGAATGGCTGGCAGCGTATGGTCAGACCGAACGGAATGCGAGGCACCGCATGGGGCATGCATTTTGTATTTATGCCTACGCGCAATACGACTATTTCGTATGGTACATTTTGGGGAGGCGATGGTTTTAAACAGCAACTTCAGCGCTCCAATTACAAACGCTGGTTCAATGATGTGTATGTTTTATTTTTCCCTATCAGAAAAGTAGAAACAGGCGTTTTGTGCGACTACGGCATTGATTATGCTGATAGCCGACCCACCTACAGCTGGTATACAGTGAATGGATTTGTAAAGTATAAATTTACTCCTCGATTTAGTGTAACCGGTCGCGCTGAACGCTTCAGCGACCCAAACTATACGGTGCTGACAACCTTCAGCCCTGCCATTAGCAACGCTACCCGATTTTTAATGCATGCCTATTCACTTAACATTGATATGAAACTAAATGAGCACGTAACATTTCGTACAGAAGCCCGTGCATTTGAATCAAGTGATTACAATTTAGTAGGTAAACGCAGCAAGCCGGTTAACAGTACTCAAGTTTATACTGCATCACTGTGTGTGCGATTTTAGTTCTACTAATGATAGGTGTTGAAAATCTCATCGGCCAGCAACATGGCACTATGTAATGCAGGCAAATTCAATTTCGGTTCATGAAGTTCAGAAAAATAAGTGATCATGTTTTCGGTAGGCATATTTCCGGTTAGCGTATCGGCAGCCATCGGACAACCGCCAAATCCTTTTAAAGCTCCGTCAAATCTGCGACAGCCACTTTTGTATGCAGCATCCACTTTAGGGCGCCAACTGTCGGGTGTGGTGTGCAGGTGGGCACCAAATTCTATTTCAGGAAAATGAGGGATGAGCGATGAAAACAAATACGTAATACTTTCAGGATTGGCTACACCTATGGTATCGCTCAATGCCAAGGTTCGAATTCCCACTCGTTGCATCTGTTCAACCCAATATTCGACCACATCTGTATTCCATGCATCACCATAAGGGTTGCCAAAACCCATGGACAGGTATACTACGAGATCCTTGCCCGATTTTTCGCATAGAGACTGCATCTGTTTCACATTATCGAACGCCTGTATCATAGTTTGATTCGTATTTCGCATCTGAAACGTTTCAGATACTGAAAACGGAAATCCAATATAGCGAATAGCCGCATGCGTTATGGCGTCTTCTGCCCCTCTCATATTGGCAACAATAGCCAGTAATCGCGTAGCCGTTTTGTCAATTTGCAAACCTTCCAGCACCTCAGCTGTATCGGCCAGTTGGGGGATAGCTTTAGGAGAAACAAAACTGCCAAAATCAAGTGTATCAAAACCCACCTGTAGCAGTGCATTGAGATAATTAATCTTTACTTCAGTTGGGATAAAAGATTTAATTCCCTGCATGGCATCGCGGGGGCACTCCACAAGTTTTACAGTCATTAGTTGGCTATTATTTTCACTTCAAATTTACCCCTTATTTCTACAATATTTCCTTACCTTTGGCATCCTTTTGTGAATCATAAGATTATGAGTGAGAATTTGAACTCTGAAATGCTCAGCACGACTGATGGTCAGCCGGAGCTGAATCCTTTACCATCTGCTGAAGTACGCATGTCTGAAAGTACTGCTGCAGATACAACTGAAGAAATCCGTATCACAACACTTGACATGGCTGAAGATGCAGAGCATAATGCCGATGATCAGGAATTGGACCAACTGGATGAAGAAGAACATACCGTTCGTTTTAATACGCTAAGCAAAGACGAACTGATAGCAGAAGCCCGTAAGTTGTTGGACGAAACTGATACAGAAGCTGCTTTAAAAACATTAAAGTCGGTAAAGCTTGCTTTGGATGTTGCACTGCAGGAAGAGTATAATACGGCATTGAATACATTTATAGAAGAAGGTGGCGAAAAGGATGATTTTGAATTTAAATCAAATCTGTCGATACGTGATACGTTTGACGATGTTTACCGCTCGCTAAAAAAGCGCAAAGCCGATGAAAAAGCTCGTCAGGAAGCTGAAAGGCTAGAAAACCTGAAAAAGAAAGAAGAAATTCTGGGGCGTATTAAGCAGTTAGCAGAAGAAGAAGAAAACGAGGGCAGCCTGAAACAGTTGAAAGAACTGCAAACAGAATTTAAGCAGATACGTAATATTCCTAAAGAGCACGTTGACCGACTGTGGGAGACGTACCATATTCTGGTACATAAATTCTACGACAGACTTTCAATATTCAATGAGTTAAAAGACCTTGACCGCAAAAAGAACCTGGGCCTAAAAATCGATTTGATACAAAAGGTTTCTGAATTAACGCAGGAAACAAGTGCAAAACGTGCCATTATTTTACTTAAAAAGTACCAGGAAGAATGGCGAGGCATTGGGCCAGTACCGGCCGAGTCGAACGATGAAATATGGAACCGCTTCAGGCAACAATGCGATGCTGTGTACAGCATGATTAAAGCTGTGCAGGCCGAGCAAGAAAAAATTCGTGAAGCTAACCTCGAAGCTAAAAAGGCTGTTCTTGTACAAGCACTCGAACTGTCAAACTTCAATTCGCAAAAGCCCAAGGAATGGGTACAGCAAACGGATACTGCAAACCGGTTGATGGAAGAATGGAAGAAAATAGGCATGGTTCCACTTAAACAGCGTGAATCATTGTGGGACGAATTTCGTAATGCCCGCAACCGTTTTTATGCAAACAAAAATACCTTTTTCAAAACCCTGCAGGCCGAGCGTACTAAAAACCTAAAGCTAAAAACAGATTTGTGCGAAAAAGCCGAAGCCATTGCTGCCAATCCGGTAGATTGGATGAAGCAAACCGATGAATTGAAAAAACTGCAGGATACATGGAAAAATGTCGGGTACATACATGACAAGTTATCTGAACCCATTTGGAAACGTTTTCGTACAGCCTGTGATTTATTTTTTGAGAAAAAGGCTGCTCACTTTGCAACACAGGTAGAGGAGCAAAAGCAAAACCTGGTGGCAAAGCAATCGCTTATTTTGCAGTTGGAGGCCTTGCTGAACAAAGAAGACGGTCCGGGCATTATTGATGAGCTAAAAAACATTCAGGAAAACTGGAACAAGTTGGGATTTGTACCGCTCAGCGAAAAAGAAAAAATAAGTAAGCAGTACAATGAGTTGAACGATAAAGTATTTCAAAAATTCAAACAAGCCAGTGATGCCGTAAAAACTATACGCGAGCAAGGTCACCTCGAGGCATTGCTTCAATCACCGAACGGATTGCAAAAAGTGAAACGCGAAGAGCGTATTCTGATTGAACGCATAAAAGGCCTTCAAAACGATATACTCACCTGGGATAACAACATGGGCTTTTTCAGCAAAGGCAATAAGGGTGAAAATCCAATGGCTAAACAGATTGAAGAAAAAATAGCTGTAGCTCAAAAGCACATGGCCCAGCTCGAAGAAAAACTCAAACGCATTCGTTCTATTATTAAAAACGCTTCTAGTTACCCGCAGGCATGATGTATCGCGCAATGCGATGGTTAGCATTTCAGGCAAATGCCACACGTATTGATGTGTTGCATTCTCCATTTGTATTTAAGCTTTACCAAAATGCCCTTAAGCGAAACAAACAGTTTGCATCCAGTTCGTTTTCTACGGGTTACCGAATTACACCACAACAGCAGCGTTTATGTACGAATGTATTTTCGTATATGAACTATTCAACTGTCATAGACCTGCGCAATACTGCGAACTTAGCACCTATCGATTTGGTAATGGCTGATGCTGCTACAGACGATTCCACACATTTTGATGCGTATGATTTAGCACTGTCGGAACGTTTATCCATGGCTGTCCTCAACATTCATGAAAGTCCAAAAGCGACTGCTTTTTATGAAATGCTGATGCGCAAACCGTTTGCACACGTGTGTGTTGATGTTTTTGACGTGGCTTTTCTGTTTTACAGACCCGAGCAGGTACCGCAGCGTTTTAGTTTGCGTATCTGATTGTACGAATTGAAATCGAAACAAATTAATGCTGGTAGCATCTTCCGGTGGCATTGTAGGTCATGCGCCTACACCGGTTACCGGCTTTGGTAGTGCCTGAGCACTGAACCGAAGTTGTAGCCCGTTGTTGCTCTTGCTGACTGCGTGAATTACCCGAATTACTTTCGCTATGCAAGTAGCAGTATCCCGACTCGCTGGTCGTTTTATTTTTGCATCTGTTTCCCGATCGGGTAACACCCGCACATTGATTGGCCAATGATTGCTTTTGTGTGTCGCGGTTTGATTGTTCACCCTTTGAACTCCACGACCAGCATTTCACACACAGCGTTTGCTCAATCATCTTTTCCTGATCATCGGACAGCTGATAAAAGAAGTCGATACCGGTTACGGCTTCTACACTATCCACCGTAACGGCAAACTCTTGCAAAGGTTCGCCCGATGAAGCGTTGCGCATAATAAACCCAATTGCTTTTACCCCTGGATTTCTGTAATCGAGTATAACCTTGTAGTAGTATTGAGGAACAGAAACTTTATTGGACCCGATAGTACTCAAACCGGATTCAAGTATAGGTCCTGTTACCACATAAACGGCTTCATTCTCAACTGCCCAGTTTCGTACCTGCGTTTCTAGTCTTTTCCATATTCCACGGTTAAAACCCGGATTTTGCGGACTGATATTGCTGTAGTAAAAACTTTCGTACGTAGCTTGTGCCGACCAGCCCATGTCCCCTGCCGGAGCCAGATGACCTCTGTCATAGCCGTTGCCTGCATAATCCTTATCGTTGGCAGTTTTGCTTTTAACCTTGGGATCGGGCAAAAATTTATCTGTGCGGTCAAATGCTCGTTTCGTCTCTGCGCTGGTCAGTTCGTAAGCAACCCATCTGGCCTGTTCGTGTTTTTCGTCATACAGCAATGCAAATCCGGTATGCGTAATGATGCGGTCGCGGGTATTGGCACGTGGCAACTCAAGCTGTGAATGCTCACCCGCTTTTACCTGATACATAGGTACGCTATCTGCGTATTGCCAGGTTCCATCATCCCATAGTACAACTTTTGTTCCGTTCGGGGTTGTTGCCTCCTGCTGCGCAAGCAGATTAATTGTATATGCTGTTAGGCTAATTAAAAGAATGGCTATACGTTTCATGCGGTAGTGTGTGTTACATGCCAATCGTAGTTGACCATATAGACTGCTGCCTGAAAGATATCAGGACAGTTTACTCATGTCGAATGTATTCATGAATGCCGTTGTAAAATTCCCTTTTTTAAAATCTTCATTTTGCATCAGCTTGATGTGAAGCGGAATGGTAGTTTTTACTCCCGGACCCTCTATGATAAATTCACCCAATGCACGTTCCATTTTTATAATAGCTTCTTCACGCGTTTGAGCAAACACAATCAGTTTCGCAATCATCGAGTCATAATTCGATGGAATGGTATAGCCGGCATATACGTGTGTATCTACACGAACACCATTGCCACCGGGTTTATGCAGGTATTCAATTTTTCCGGGTGTGGGTCTGAAATTGTTTGCCGGATCTTCGGCATTGATGCGGCATTCAATAGCATGACGCTGTGGGTAGTAATTTTTACCACTAATGGGAACACCTGCTGCTATCAGAATTTGTTCTTTTACCAAATCGTAATTGATTACTTCTTCCGTAACAGGATGTTCAACCTGAATACGGGTATTCATTTCCATGAAGTAAAAATTGCGGTGTTTGTCTACCAGAAATTCAATTGTACCTAGCCCCTCGTAATTAATTGCTTTTGCTCCTGCTACGGCAGCAGCGCCCATTTTCTCACGCAGTTCGGGAGTAATAAAAGGCGATGGAGCCTCTTCAATCAGTTTTTGATGTCTGCGTTGTATGGAGCAATCACGTTCACTCAGGTGGCAAACATTTCCGTACTGGTCACCGGCCAATTGTATTTCAATGTGGCGTGGTTCTTCCACATACTTTTCCATGTAAATACCATCGTTACCAAAGGCAGCTTTAGCTTCTTGGCGTGCACTATCCCAGTTTTGCTCAAACTCTTCGTCTTTCCATATAATGCGCATACCGCGGCCACCACCGCCTGCAGTTGCTTTAATAATTACCGGATATCCGATTCCTTTTGCCAGTTGGCGTCCTTCGTCTGCGCTACTCAGTAAACCGTCAGAACCTGGAATAACAGGAACTCCCGCTTTTTTCATCGTATCTTTAGCACTGGCCTTATCGCCCATCGAATTAATCATTTCAGGCGATGCTCCGATAAACTTAATACCGTGGTCGCGACACACCTGAGAGAATTTTGCATTTTCTGACAAGAATCCGTAGCCCGGATGAATGGCATCGGCATTTGTAATTTCGGCTGCAGCTATAATATTCGGTATATTCAAATAGGACTGTGGCGAGGGCGCAGGGCCAATGCACACAGCCTCGTCAGCAAAGCGCACATGAAGACTATCTTTATCTGCTGTTGAATATACAGCCACGGTTTTTATACCCATTTCGCGGGCCGTACGAATAACCCTTAGGGCTATCTCTCCACGGTTTGCAATCAGTATTTTTTTAAACATACGGTGAATGTTGAATGACTAAATGAAGGACCGCTCGTAGTGTGTGCTACACCACTAGTTAGGTTCTACTAAAAACAAAGGCTGATCGTACTCTACAGGTGAAGCATTTTCAACCAGTATTTTAACAATCTTACCCGACACTTCCGACTCAATTTCATTAAAGAGTTTCATGGCTTCAATGATGCAAAGTACTTTGCCGGGTTTTATTTCATCACCAACCTGTACAAACGCTGCTTTATCAGGCGAAGGCGATTTGTAATAGGTACCTATCATAGGCGATTTAATGGTGATCAGATTAGAATTGGAGGCAGGAGCTGAACTCGCAGCGTCCATGCGTTCGGTTTGAACAGGAGTTTGAACGGCATTAACAGGTGCATTCATTACAACCGGTGCAGGCTGTGCCTGTTGAACCACCACAGTCTTTTCTTCCGCTTTTTTAATGGACAATTTAAAATCGCCACGTTCAACTTCAACTTGCGAAACTCCTGCTTCAGCTACCAGCTTTATCAGCTCTTTTATTTCTTTGTATTCCATAGTTTGATGGATTTAATTGCGTTTGTGGTTAATGAGTTTGTATTTGGACGAATGTATATACTTTTAAAGTGATTACGAGTGATTAGCAGGTGTATCATAGGCCCATTTAACATATACTGCACCCCAGGTAAAGCCACCACCGAATGCAGACAGCACCAAATTATCGCCTTTTTTCAGTTTATTTTCCCACTCCCATAGCAGCAAGGGTATAGTACCATTGGTTGTATTTCCGAAGTGATCGATATTTATCATCACCTTGTCGCGCGCTAACCCCATTCGTTCAGCGGTAGCATCAATAATTCGGAGATTCGCCTGATGCGGAACCAACCAAGTAACTTCATCAGCGGTAAGGTGATTGCGCTGCATGATTTCAGCTGATACTTCAGCCATACCGGTTACGGCAAACTTATACACTGCTTTGCCATCTTGATACACGTAGTGCTCTCGCGCATCAATGGTTTCATGGGTCGGAGGCTTTAGTGAACCACCTGCCTTTTGATGTAGGTAATGTCTGCCTTGACCGTCAATTTTAAGAATGCTGTCCATTACTCCTACTTCTTCAGTTGTAGGCTCAAGCAATACGCATCCTAAGCCGTCACCAAAAATGATACACGTGTTGCGGTCGGTATAGTCAATAATAGACGACATTTTATCGCCACCTACTACCAGCACTTTTTTGTATTTGCCCGATTCAATGAATTTAGCTCCGGTTTCTAAACCAAAAAGAAAACCCGAGCAGGCGGCTGACAAGTCGTAGCCCCAGGCATTTTTAGCCCCTATTTTATCGGCCAGAATACAGGCTGAGGAAGGGAAAATCATATCGCCCGTTACCGTGCAAAAAATGATTACTTCAATATCGTTGGCAGTTATGCCGCGCTTTTGCAACAATCCGTTAACTGCTTCTACAGCCATATCGGAAGTAGCCAGTCCGGGAGTTTTTAAAATCCTACGCTCTTTAATTCCGGTGCGCGTTGTTATCCACTCATCGGATGTCTCTACCAGTTTTTCCAAATCAGCATTCGTGAGTACGTCAGCAGGAACATATCCATTTACACAGGTGATAGCAGCACGAATAGTAGACATAGGCCTGAGTAGTTTTATTGCATGGGTAATACCAGGTTGCGGAATGATTCTTTAATCACATCGCACAATTTGGTGTCAATTACATTTTTGGCCGAAAGTATCATGTTTTTAAATGCTTTGGCATTGGATATTCCATGACCGATAATAACCGGTGCGTTCACTCCCAAAATAGGAGTTCCTCCGTAATTTTCGTAGTTCATGGAATCAAAATATTCATCGTTAATGCCACGCTTTTTCATGACGTAATAAATGGACTCAAAGGCCTTAAGAACGACATTGCCTACGAATCCTTCGCATACGTATACATCGGCTTTGTCCGATAACAAATCACGTCCTTCTACATTTCCCACAAAATTGAGCTGTCCTGATTCAGCCATAATATTATGTGCTGCAATTGTTATCAGGTTGCCTTTTTCTTTCTCTTCGCCAACACTAACCAGGCCAACTCTAGGGTTTTCAATACCGTAGGTGTTTTTCATGAGTAACGAGCCGAGCACACCAAACTGAAATAACACATCCGGTTTGCAGTCGGCATTGGCACCTACATCAAGTAGAAGTCCGAGTTTTCCATTAGGTTTCGGAATTATGGAAGTAATGCACGGGCGAATGACGCCTTCTATGGGTTTGATGGAAAACATGGATCCGACCAACATGGCACCGGTATTTCCGGCACTCACAAAAGCATCCAATTGCTTAGATGCCAACATTTTGAAACCAACACTGATGCTGGAATCTTTCTTTTGTGAAATGGCTTTGGTAGGATGTTCACCCATACCAATAACTTCTGTGGTGTGTACAAAATCAAAAGCCGATTCGTCAGCTTGAAGTTCCTGTAACAGCTTTTTGGCTTCGGCTTCATCGCCAATCAATACAATACGGCCTGAAGAACCGATAACGGCCTGAGCTTGTACTGCACCTGAAATAGCTTCTTTAGGAGCGTAATCGCCCCCCATGATATCAAAACCTATCTTCATTCATTACTTCGTTTAAACGAAACAATTATACATCTTTTTTCATATCGGGAAAAACATGTTTTCCCTTGTAGTAACCGTCTGCGGTTACACGATGTCTAAGATGTGTTTCGCCCGAAGATGAATCAACTGATAATGTAGGATTTACACCTTTGTAATGCGTCCTTCTCTTGTCTCTGCGCGAGTTAGAC
>Ga0315904_10007916_pt1 | contig 14147 bp, 7 predicted proteins | sample LakEriMetagenome_6_FD_203529 | JGI IMG/M metagenome (GOLD analysis project Ga0315904, IMG submission 203529) | Freshwater fungal communities from buoy surface, Lake Erie, Ohio, United States - Buoy 12 MA120 | ecosystem: Environmental > Aquatic > Freshwater > Lake | place: USA: Lake Erie, Ohio... | reverse complement strand
ATCTTGAGTTAGGTGAAATTGAAGAGGCGTTATTAAATAGATATTCAGTTCCAGTTTATACGTATCAATTCCAAATCCCGACTGAATCGGATGATGGTTATATATATGATACAATTCGTTCAATTACATGGCCATTAGATGGTACTTGGAATTTAGATATTTTATCAATTGGGTATGAAAATTATATTGCAGAATTACAAGTAATTGGTACTGATTATGACAATTCTGAAACAAATGTAATATCAAGATTTTATACTACAAACGCATTAAAAGAATTTGATACTCAAGATGAAAAAGTAGATAAAACTTTGAAAATTTATGGTAGAAGTTTTGACGAAACAAAAAAATATATTGATGGTATTCAGTATGCTAATTCTGTAAATTACACTATTGGTAATGATATTCCATCAGGTTTAGTTACAAATTTAGCAGAAACTTTAGGATGGTCAATTAGAATTTCACCGATTGCAAATTCAGATTATTTAGAATCTGTTTATGGTACTACAGAAAATGCTTTTCCTGCTTATTCGACATCACAAACAAGACAAGATTTAAATAATCAATATTTTAGAAATTTAATTCTAAATTCATCTTATCTATATCGTTCAAAAGGAACAAGAAAGGCGATTGAATTCTTATTAAATTTTATTGGTGCACCTGATGCTTTAATTGAGTTTAATGAAAATGTCTATTTAGCAGATTCTAAAATAAACATTCAAAAATTCGATAATTTATATTCCCAAATTTCGGGAGGTACATACGTTCCTGAATTTACTACATTAGATGAAAATAACACGTATAGTTTTCAGGGTGTTGTTTATAGTGCATATACACAAACTAGTCAACTAATCCCAACGAATACTACATTGGCGGATTATCCTATAGATGATGAAGGTTATCCTGCTAATCCTCAATTTACAAATGGAACAACAAGTAGACCAAGTTTTTATTTTCAGAAAGGTGAAGGGTGGATTGAATCAACAACCCAACATACAAGTCCCGAACAAATTGATTTTACAACAAGTGTATTTACAGGTCAAAATATTGATATCCAAACTTCATTAGAACCCTTTACTTATGGGTCAAAGTTTTTGGACAGGTTTAGAAATTTCCCTTATATGGATTTAGGATTCAACTTGAAAAAAGTTCAGGATAACAAAAAAAGTTGGACCAACGATACAAATGATTTAAGAAAAAACACAGATAACCTATTCAATGCTTACTATACTATCCCAACGGATAAATTGTTATTGAATGTAAAAAATACTGAAATATTTTTAAATCCTGCTCAAGGATTGGTATATGATGTTTGGTATGTTTCTAATACTCAAAATTACCCAATACCATTTACTGGATTATCATCACCTTATCCACAAACAGGCGGTACTGATTGGACTTTTATAAATCCACAACCACAAAACAAAACATTCTATGAGTTTTATAAAACGTTTTGGTTTAACATGATTAATGTTAGAAATAGACAATTTTCATCAGATGGTAAAACAAGTGGATATCCGACATTACAATCTATGTTTTGGAAATATCTAACAATGTACCAAGATACTGGTTTATCAAATGATAACTTTAGTTACCAAAATTTAATTAACTACATAACAGGATTAGGTGATTTTTGGATTAAACTTATTGAACAATTTGTACCGGCAACGACAATATGGAATACGGGTACAAAATTTGAAAATTCTATTTTCCATAGACAAAAGTTTATTTATAGAAGACAAAGAGGATGTCAATTAGTTTTACAAGAGGTGGTTGGACCAGTTACTACGGGAACTTTACAAACAAACGCTTGTGACTCATTTACATTTAACATTGATGTACCATCTATTCAAAATATAGGTGACGGACTTGGACAGGCCGCTCAAAATTTGGCATCTTCTCAAGGATTTACAAATGGGTTTACAACTGTTTCTGCCAAATACGGTTTTAGTTTTGATTTAACACATATTAATACTGGTGAAGTTTTCACTTTTGAATATAATGATGGACCTACTTATTATTATACATCCATTTTACCTACTGAAACACAATGGACTAATACAATAAACCAAGGTTTAATTTATTTTGCAAACAGTGGAATAAATACTGAAGCTGGTGTTCAGATTATTTATGATAGTAACACCGAACAACTACAAGTTGTTTCAGTGGTTTGTGGTTTTGATGATGTTGTTATTTCTGAAATAAGCGTTTTATATGATATACAAATTCAAGGATAAGAATGGCAGATACTTTATATACGATAAGTTTAACGGGTGATTGTACAAATAGTTCATTAGGTGCGGCGACAATTAATCTAATTGGTTCAAGTCCATATACTATAGGATGGGTAAACAATGTTTTACCACCTGCAACTTTTTATACGAGTTCTTATTCTGTAACAGGATTAACCGCTGGCACATATGGTTTTAATATAACTGCTTCAACAATTCCAATTAATGAAGTTATAGGTCCAATTTATTTTAATATTGTTTCAGCTAGTACTGCTTATATTAACAGTTATTCTTTGGAAGGATGTGGTACAAACAATTCGTATCTTGAAGTAATAGTAACTGGTGTAACTAATGGTGTAATAAATACTGGTGGGGGTTCATATCAAGGGGCAACAGTTAATCTGTTTAAAGATTATGTGTTTTACTCTTCCGCAACTTCTATTTCGGAAATTGCATCGTTTGTAAATTTAGGTGAAGGAATGTATTATGCTGAAATTACAGGTGAAGGAAATTGTCCTTGTGAAACTGAAACAGTTATTATTCATGAAAACCCTAATATTTTAGATTTTGGATTTTATGTTATTGATAATCCAGCATGTTCACAGTCAAGTGGTCAAATTTACATAACAGGTTTGACTGGTACTCCACCTTATTATTATCAGTGGTCACCCGCAGTTGGGGGAACGGGAAGTACTTATGTGACGGGATTAACTGAAGGGTCATACAATGTTACAGTTACAGATGCAAATAATTGTATTTTAAATAAGGTAACTTATGTAAGCGGGGCAACACCCATTTCTCTAATTTCCTACACACTAACATCCCCGACTTGCTTTAATTCAAATGGTACAATTACATTTAATATTACTGGTGGGACCGCTCCATATTTTTATTTGTTAAGTAACGGTGATTCCATTACATCATATAGTTCATCGGTCACATTTAACAGTATTGGCGCTGGAAGTTATACACTTACAGTAACTGATGTTTCACTTTGTAGTTTTTCTACAACCGCGGATGTTTTTGTACCGAAAAGTTTTACATTAGTTTCTGAAACAATTACTAATTCACAATGTTCATACAATAGTGGTTCTATTAATATCCTTTTACAAGGAGGGACACCACCATTTATTTATTCTTTATCTAATAATAGTGGTGTGACAACAACTAACACATCAACACTACAAACTAATACATTTAACCAACTTGAGTCAGGTACTTATGTTCTGACTATAAATGATAGTAGTAGTGCATGTACTTATACAAATACTTTGGTAGTGTCAAATGACACTTCATTTGATTTTTCGATAACAGGTAATAGTACTTATTGTGGGTTAAATGATGGCTCGATTAATATAAATGTTTCACCAAACTACACAGGCTCAACATTTTATACTTATTCTTTATCAAATGGAGCAAGTTCATATCCGACAACATCAACAACATATACTTTTAATAACTTACCGGCTGACACGTATGATGTTACAGTTACAAATTTATCAGGATGTTCACAAACAAAAATAACCACAGTTGATTATTTAGCACCATATCAATTTGCTCTTTACGGTACAAATTGTATTAATGGTAGTGGAGGTACAATTAGTGTATTACTTAATGATAGTACGGGGCCATTTAACCTTACTTGGAGTGATAATGTTAATGGACAGTCAGGTACATTTATTACAGGATTGACTGCTGGAACATATGTGTTAACTGTTAGTGGCACTAATAATTGTCAAACAACAAAATCAATAGACATTACTTGTAATCCTTTGCAACAAGCTAGTTCAAAATTTGTGTATACTTTTGGTAGTAAAACATATCTACCGTCAACGATATTCAATTTTACAAAAATGTTGAATGACGGTTACTTATCACTAATAAGCGGTCATGAGGATTGTAAGTTAAACTACGCAATATTCAATTGTGACATTGAGCTAGTGGGTACAGTTTATTCAGGAACATTTTTTACAACAACTTCTTTATCCAGTTCACCTACAGTTACGTCATTCAAAACAGTGATTGAAACTTTACTCAACACCATTCCTGATATTAAATCATATGACATTAATTTATCAACAAATACAGTAAGTATTGAATCTGACGTTGTTGGGGGTGTTGAAGTTTATAAAGATGAAGTATTAACAATATCGGTAAGAATACAATACTCTATTTCTTGTCGTACTTAAAATAGTTAAAAAACTATTTATTATTAAATGAGTTTAGTAACAATAGATAATTTAGGTGGTATACCTCCGTATGTTGTTTATGCCTGTGACATATTCCAATACTCTTGTCAGACAATTACGACGATTTACGACTATATACCACCATCTGTAAGTTTTAATTTACCTTCACCATATTCTACCGTACCAAAAGTTTTAATCAAAATAGTTGATTCAACAGGGTGCGTATTCACACAAGAGTACATGTGTACAACACCAACACCAACACCAAGTATTACACCAAGTGTCACCCCTACAATATCTTTAACACCGTCAAATACCCCAACTCCGAGTATTACACCATCGTTTACTCCTACCCCAAGTATAACTCCGAGTATTACACCAACTCAAACAGTTACACCATCACACACTCCAACACAAACAATTACTCCTACGGTTACAAATACACCGACTCCGAGTGTTACATCTGAATCACCTTACGCTTATCTTTTTATTGAACCTTATTCAGGTTCATCAAGTATTGGTTCGTACATGAACTCACTTGGCTCAAGTTTTTACGGGTTTACAAATACAACACAACCGAGTAGTTCTGCTAGTACATTTGATTTGGATATGAATAAGTATGTTAATTTTTCAGGATGGACTAATGGACAGTTTCCGGTAATAATAAAACAAAATGTTGTCTTTAGTGCGAATGGTTTGGATTCTTATGGTAATCCAAAAATACTTTGGAATTTCTCAACAACAAAAGTTCCTGAAAATACTGTAGGGTGTAAAGCTTGGTACACTTGGATTATACCTACAATTTATACAAACAACAAATACCAAATGGAAATTGATTTGGGTATTGTTAATCCAAATGTCTTTACAAGTGTTAAAATGGAACCGACAATATATACGAACACATTTACTTACACAGGAAGTACTATTGCAAGAACAACATATAGGGTTTACACTACATACCCATCAAATACATTTGAATTGGATAATACTTACGACCTTTATTTTAGAGGAAGTAAGGTTGACACATAATTATATATAATGAGTTTCCCATACAAAAATCCAATATCCTCAATACAATCACAAGGAACACAAAGTGTACCAAGAAGTAATACCTTTGGTGTAACTTCTAGTGTTAATAATATTGGTGGTTATATGGAAGTTTTCAGTTTATCTGACCTTTATTATACCATACCTGTTGGTACCACTGGTAGTATTGAATATTCAGGTAACACTATTCCGATTGAGTTCACAAAAGGTACAGGTAATGCTTGGTCACCTGATGTTTTAGTACTTGGTTCAGATAATGTTTCATCAGGTAGACGACGACTTGGTATGTTAGCTTATGTTTATGAAGAAGACCAAGTTTATCAATACTACATTGACAACTACGAAACTCTTTGGAATGCGGCAACTGCTGCGACTAATACAGTTACCATTTCTGATTTTGGAACAACTGTAAAGAACACAACCGCTGCTGGACAAAACTTTATTAACGCTTGGACCGCAACGACTATTGAAGATGTAAGTGGAGCGACACACACAACTGCGGTTTGGAGAAAGTTTACAACAGGAAGTTCCTCAACTGGTGGAACTTTACAAAATTATTATGGTAGTTTTTCTGATACTACAAACCAAGCTGTAAGTGCCGCTAACACGGCTACAGCTTGGTCCGCAAATACAACTGAAATATCTAATGGAATTTATATTCAAGATGGTTCAAAAATTACAGTTTCAAACACTTCAATTTATGAAATAGGTTATTCCGCACAGATTGAAAAAACACAAGGAACTAATACTGAAGTAACAATTTGGGCGGCTATCAATGGAAATCCTGTTATAAGAAGTTCATCTACACTTGGTCTTGTATCTAATAGTGTGTATCAGTTACCGTTTGTTTCTTATATTTTTGAACTTAACGCTGGTGATTATGTTCAGTTTTATTTTTCATCACCAAGTCAGTATGTTCAAATTACAACTCTTTCAGGTTTAACATCACCGACAAGACCTGATTCACCTTCTTTAATTATTGTCGCTAAAGCAATTGGAAATGCGGTTCTTAATAATAGTGGTGATACCTATGTTACAGGTTTTACTTTGAGTAATGAAACTTTGACTTTAACTCAAAATAGAGTTGGTCAATATGCTCAATTTGATGTTAGTTTGTCAAGTGTGACTGCTCAAAACCTATATATCACAGGTACGGGTATTAACTCAACAATAAGATGCGGTGTTAATAATACTGCATCAGGAAGTTACGCGGCGGCACTTGCAGGGAGTTATAACACCGCTTCAGGTAGTTATAGCTTTATTGGTGGTGGATATAGTGGGGCATCATCAGGATATTATGGTGTTATCGGAGGTGGGATTGGAAATACATCATCCGCATATTATCATTCGTCGATATTAGGGGGTGTTGGTAATGTTGTTGCTGAAAATCAAAGTGTTATTGGTGGTGGTGTTACAAATGTTATTGGTAGTACATCATCAACCTATTCAATTTATAATACAAACTCTTTATACAATCGAGTAGTAATTTTAGGTGATGTAACACCGAGTTATTCAATTAGTGACACTGTTCAATTTTATAATTGTGTGGATAATACATTTATTAGAAGTAGTATAACAAACTCAACTTATAGTGGTGGATATACTTGTTTGGATTTAAGTAGTCCGACTGGTTCAAATTTATACGGTGGGGCAATTATTAATTTAACGACAATAAGTCCAGGTGGTGCTCAAAACTACGGAGGCATTGTTGGTGGACTTGGCAATAATATTACACAATCGGCTTATTATTCATTCATTGGTGGTGGATTTTTAAACAAAGTAACAACACCTAATTCTGTAATCAACGGAGGTAGCTGTAATAATATTTCAGGAAAAGTAGGATATTCGGTCATTGGTGGAGGACGATTTAACACCGCAAGTAATAGTTATTCAACCGTAGGTGGAGGACGATGTAACACCGCAAGTAATTACCACTCAACCGTAGGTGGAGGTTTTGGTAACACCGCAAGTAATTATTATTCAACCGTAAGTGGAGGACGACAAAACACCGCAAGTAAAAGTTCCTCAACCGTAGGTGGTGGACGTGGTAACACCTCAAGTGGTTATTACTCAACCGTAAGTGGTGGATATGGTAACACCGCAAGTGGTGATAGGTCAACAGTTAGTGGAGGACGTAGTAACACCGCAAGTTGTTATGTTTCATTTGTTGGAGGGGGGTTTGGTAACACCGCAAGTTGTTATTACTCAACCGTAGGTGGTGGAAGTAGTAACACCGCAAGTGGATGGATGTCAACCGTAGGTGGAGGATGTAAAAATACCTCAAGTAATACTGGCTCAACCGTAAGTGGTGGAGTATGTAACACATCATCAGGAATTTATTCTGTAGTTGTTGGTGGTTGTAAAAATACCGCATCTGGTAAAAATAGTTTTATTGGTAGCGCAACTGATAGTACCGCTTCAGTATTAAATTCAACGGTTTTAAATGGGGTGAGTAATTCAGTTTCAGGAAAATATAGTACAATAATAAATGGTTTATACAATAGTGGAACTACAACAAATTCATTCATAGGTGGAGGTTATTCAGGATTAACACTTTCAAGTTATAGTTTCATAGGTAATGGTAAATTTAATACAATTGCTGGTAAAGCTGCTTATGGTGCAATTTTGGGAGGGTGTGGTAATAGTGTTTCAGGTGTTTACTCGGGAGCGTTTGGATGTGGATTAGTTGCTTCTGTTAATTGTACATTTTATAGTAATAACTTCTGTGGTTGTGGAAATATTGCATCAAGTAATTTAACAAACGGTTGTACGGTTTGTGTTGGTGTTGGTGGAACGTTAACTAACGGATTGTCATATAGTGCTTTAACAGGGGGTACAATTATAGTTTTAGGGGCGGGTACTTGCTCGACTGTAAGGTGTGGTGTTAGTAATACCGCAACTCAATTAGGTTCAGCTTCTTTGGCTGGTTCCGCAAATACCGCAACAAATTGTTTTTCAGTAATTACTGGTGGTATATGTAACACATCGTCAGGTGTGTACTCAACAGTTTCAGGTGGGTATAAAAATACGGCATCAGGACAGAACTCCTTCATTGGTACAGGTACTTTAAACTGTGCTCAAGGTACTCAATCAGTGGTACTTAATGGACAATCAAATACTACTTCACCATCATTTGGTAACGTTGCCATATTAAATGGATTAAACAATAGTGGTTTTACTTCTAGTGGTACAATACTAAATGGGCAGGCTAATGGTGTTTTTGGAATTCTCGGGTTTTCAACCATAGGTAATGGATGTTTAAATAATGCTTGTGCCGGATTTTCAACAATACTTAATGGTCGTAGTAATTTAGTAAGTGCTTGCGGTTCTTATAGTTCAATATTAGGAGGATGTTCTAACTGTATGTGTTCTGGACTATCAACAATTAGTGGTGGGTACAAGAACGTTACAACTTCAGGGGGTACACATAGTTTTATTGGGGGAGGTAAGTTTAATACTGTCAGTAGTTGTTATGGTTCAGTACTTGGAGGTAGTGGTAATACAGTTACAGGTAGTTTCTCATCGGCAATTGGTTGTGGATTAAATGCTAGTGCTAACTGTACGTTATATACTAATAATATAATAACAGGGGGTTTTTCTGCGACTACAATGTCGTCATCAACTATAACAACTTCATTCACAACAGGTTCGGTAATATTCCAAGGAAGTGGTGGGACTTTAAGTGAGAATAATTCTAATTTCTTTTGGGATAACATAAATACAGGTTTAATTTTAGGTGGAGGTTCTTTAGACTCTAATCAAATATTACAAAACAATAGTACTAAAGGAATTAGAATTAGTGGAACGGGTGCAGGTTTTGGTTATAGTTTGGTTAGAGGTTCTGAAATTGCAGGGTTGGCCACTAACACAACATTCTCTTTGTTATATAGTACAACTCAGTTAAGGTTTGAAACTGCCGCAAATGAAAGAATGAGAATTGCCTCGACAGGTAACGTACTAATAGGAACTACAACAGATGCTGGATTTAAATTAGACGTAAATGGTAGTACGAGGGTTCAGAATACGGTTGAAGTAATAGGTAATGGACGTTATAAATTTGGTGCTGCGACGGGATTATACGCGACTACTGATAATGGTGTAAGTTCAAATTCGGGAGCGGGTAATTTATTTTTAGGATATTATACAACTTCGGACTTAGCATACGCAGGTACAAGTGTAACTCTTGGAAGAGTTCCAAATATTAGTTTATCTGCAACGTCAGGTCTTCAAGAAATGGTAAGAGTAACTGGTAACTTTGCTCCAACAAGTGGAACCGGATTATTTACCGCATTACAATTAAACAATACAATTAATCAAACAGGTGGTTCAAGTGGTATCACACGAGGTCTTTATGTTAGTCCAACATTAACATCCGCAGCTGACTTTAGAGCCATTGAAGTAGAAAGAGGTAAAGTAATATTAAATAGTATAAGTGGTAATACACTTATTGGCACCACCGCAGATACAGGAACTTACAAATTAGATGTTCGTGGATTAACAAGATTCTCCGCATCAACAGGAACAAGTTTAACAGTTATTAGTTCGGGTAATAGTACATCGGTACCTGTCTTCTCAGTTCAAGGCTCACAAGGTGAATTGTTCAGTGTTACAGATAGTTTAACAGGTTCATTATTCTCTGTTAGTGACATATCAGGTTTACCGATAATGGAAGTATTCTCTGATAGTACAATAGTACTTGGTGATTACCAAGCTCCGTCACTTTATACTACAAAACGTGTATCATCAATTACCGCAACAACAGGTACAACAATATATTCATTCCCAACAAGTGCTTACACCAGTTCATTTGTTGATTATTATGTGTCAGGTAGTACAGGATTAAGAGCAGGTAACATTATGGCAATATGGAGTGGTAGTTCAGTTAACTTCACTGAAACATCAACAAATGATTTGGGTAGTACAACTCCTGTAACATTTGGTTATGTGATGTCAGGGTCAAGTGCTGTTTTACAAGCATCCGCATCAACGGGAACTTGGATTGTTGAATCAATATTAAGAGGATTATAAAATGGCATTTCAATATTCACCCAAAATAGTTACGAATGGTTTATCTTTCTATGTGGACGCATCAAATACTAAAAGTTTTGTTAGTGGAAGTACTGTTTGGAATGATTTAACAATAAATTCAAATAACGGAACATTAACTAACGGACCCACATTTTCAAGAAATAATGGTGGAAGTATAGTATTTGATGGAGTGGATGACCGTGTAAGTCAAACATCATCAATAAATACTGGTGATAACTTCACAGTAAATGCTTGGATTTACCCCACTTTATTAGGAACAACTCGTAGAGCTATTGTTGGTAATAGTTACAATTACTCAACAAGACGAGGGTGGCTTTTTTGTACTGCTGGTGGGAGTATAAATAATACATTTTTCCTATCAATAGGGGGTGATAATGCGGGTGTAAACGCTCCTGCCAATACCTTGTCTTTAAATACTTGGGTATACGTTTCGGCAACTTGTCAAAATGGAGGTGGTTCAATTAATCTATACAAAAATGGGACAATCGTTAATAACGTAATATCAACATTATCGCCAGGAAATATATTATACGATGTAAACCAATTTAATATTGGATTTAGATTCGTAGGTGGAACTCAAGACCCATACACTGGTAATATTGCTTCGGTTTCTATATATAACCGAGTGTTAACTGCAGATGAAATTTTCCAAAATTACAATGCCACTAAATCACGATTCGGATTAACATAATATGGCAGGAAGAATATCATATTACGGAAATATTGTTTCAAATGGTTTGATTATGGATTTGGACGCTGCGAAATTTGATTCATATCCTAAGACAGGTACTCGTTGGTATGATATTACTTGGACAACTTCAGGTGGAACATTAATAAATGGACCTGTGTTTAATAGTAATAATGGGGGGTATTTTTCTTTTGACGGGACAAATGATTATGCGGATTTAGGTAATGTATTGTTTAATAGTGCAACCACTGTGACATTAGACATTTGGGTTAACTTCCCTAGTATGACAGGCAACCGATACATAATGGCTAAAGGTTCGGCAGGAGATGGGATATATACTTTTTATATGACTACGGGTCCAGGTCCGTCAGGAGGAGGGTCTAGCTACATAAGATTTTCTATGGGTAACCAATCAGGAGCCGTATCAACTGTTATAGAATATGGTAGTTTAGTTTGGGGACAATGGTATAATTTTACTTTCACATATAATGGAACAACTGTAACAGGATATAGAAACGCATCATCACCATCAACTAGCTCACTATCAGGGAACTTATATACAACGACATCGTCAATAACTTTGGCGAGTGATAAGTACGGTAATATTAGTGCGTCAAATATTGCTTGTTTTAAAATCTATAACCGAGTACTCTCGGCCTCAGAAGTGTTACAAAACTATAACGCACTAAAAGGAAGATACGGATTATAATATTTATAATATATGGAATACGGACAAAGAGAATTTATGATATTTGGTACAAGTGAATTACCACTTATTGATTTTACACAAGTTTTAGAAACATCAATAGATACCGTTAGAAAATCGGTTGATGAAACAAAGACATTTGTTAAATGGGATGGTAACATCATTCCACCAAGTGTGGATTCTTTAACAACAAAGGAAGGACCATACTCTTATGAAGAAATATTAAATATTTTATCAACTCCTGAATGGACATCTCCTGACCCGATTATATGAGTACAGTACAAAGTGTAAGAAATACGGTCACATCAGGTCTATCTTTATTTTTAGACCCGGCAAATCCACGATTTTACACGCCGACAGGTAGTACAATTCTTGATATAAGTTCTTCATCAAATGTGGGGACATTGGCCAACGGGACTTTATATAATTCATCTAACGCTGGTAATTTCTTATTTGACGCTACTGATGATTATATTAATCTAACAAACTATTTTAGTGCGACAACTTGGAGTGTAAATTATTTTGCGAAATTTAATATTTCTAAAATTAAAACAGCCCAACAAATGGTTCTTAATAGGAATTCAGTAGGTGTGTCAGATGGAAGATTAATTTTAGAGCTAACTTATACTGCAAATATTTTTCAAATATTAGTTGACCAAAATGGGGACATTTTTATTTGTGGCTCAATGGTTGAATATAGAAATGTTGAAAGACAATTTATAGTTAAAGTATCATCAACAGGTTCTTTGGTTACACAGTTTAATACGGAATTATCTGTTAGTCAAACACAAGTTGTAACTTGTATTGGATTTAACTCTTCAGGTGATTTATTATATGGAGGATATAATTTAGGAAATCTTAGAAGAATTAATTCAACAACAGGAGCATTACTGCAAACAGTTTCTACCGTCAATGCAACTATTATGCAATCAAAATTTGTAATTGATAACGCAAACGATAAAATTTATGTTGGTGGTTGGTTTACATCAATACAAGGAACTTTAGCACAAAGATTAGCACGTCTTAATTTGTCGGCGATGACAATAGACACGAGTTTTAACACAACAACAGGGTTTGTTAATACAGAAGATGTTCAAGATATGGTATTACAACCTGATGGTAAATTGATTGTATTGGGACAATTTACAAGTTATAAAGGTATTGCAATCAATAGAATAGTTAGATTAAATTCCGATGCAAGTATTGACCCAACTTTTCAAACGTCAGGTGCAACATTTGGGTTTAATGGTACTATAACAAGAAATTGTACAGTTTTACAATCCGATGGTAAAGTAATTGTTGGAGGAGCGTTTACAACATATAGTGGGGTAACAAGTAATAGAATTATTAGATTGAACTCAAACGGTACAATTGATAATACATTTACAATTGGAACTGGTTTTAATGGTCCAGTGACTTGTATTACATTACAATCCGACGGAAAAATTTTAGTCGGAGGGTCATTTACAATATATAGCGGATTGACGAGTAATTACATTATAAGATTAAATACTAACGGTAATAAAGATTCGACCTTTACCGCATCCACAGTTTCAACTGTTACATCAATTACAGTACAAAATGATGGAAAAATTTTAATTGGTGGTGGTTCTATCACACAAGTTAATGGTACAAATGTAAACGAAGTTTGTAGATTAAATACCGATGGTTCAATAGATAATACCTTTTCATCGGGAACAGGTATTTTAGGACAATATCGGCTTAACACTCAAGTACTCTATTCAACATCAATTTCATCAATATCGACACAATCTTTTTTTTCTTTTATACAACCCTCTAATTGGCGAAAATACGAGAACTACGAGTCAATGTTATCTAACAAATGGTTTAATTTAACGATGACTAAAAATACTGGTAACACTTTTAACCTATTTTGGAATGGAGAATATAAAGAAAGTGCTACCCCATCACCTGTATTTTCAACAAACAACATAACAAACAGAATTGGTCCGGCAAATGGTAATGTCGGAGTCATACAATACTATAATAGGGAATTATCAAGTACTGAAGTTTTAAATAACTATCGTTCTTTTAAAGACAGATATCAAATTACGTAGTATTTATAGTAAATATTATTACTATGAACATAGAAATTCAACCAGTAGTTGTTCCAACAAAAGGAACAGGTACACAATTCAATTTAGATTCTCTTAAATTTCCGATGTTTCCAACATCTGTTCCATTCCTTTGGCAAGTGTTAACAATTGAAGGTGTTACAG
>Ga0315904_10007915_pt1 | contig 14154 bp, 11 predicted proteins | sample LakEriMetagenome_6_FD_203529 | JGI IMG/M metagenome (GOLD analysis project Ga0315904, IMG submission 203529) | Freshwater fungal communities from buoy surface, Lake Erie, Ohio, United States - Buoy 12 MA120 | ecosystem: Environmental > Aquatic > Freshwater > Lake | place: USA: Lake Erie, Ohio... | reverse complement strand
CCCCGCCGTTTCAGAGGCGCGGGAAGCACAAGCTCGGCACGACCGCAGGTCGGGCTGAGCGCAGTCCTTCCCGCGACGAGGAAACGGTGGGGGAGGGATTCGAACCCTCGAGACCCTGACGGGTCTGCCGGTTTTCAAGACCGGTACATTCAACCGCTCTGCCACCCCACCCGATCAGGCCGCGGCATCCCGCGCCACGCGAGTGTAGCGCACGCGTCCCCCGCTTTCGGAACGCACGCGAAGCGGATATTCTCCAACCCAAAGGCACCAACACCCATGACCCGCCACTATCTGCTGATCGCCGCACTCTCGCTCGCCCCCTGCGCTCTCACTGCGTGCTCGACCCCGGGCTACAAGAAGGCCGACAGTGCCGCGGACAACATGCGCTCCGCCGATGGCGTCGCAGACGCGCTCCTCGCGTCCGCGCTGAACGCACAGACCTACGCCAACTCGTTTCAAGTCGGCGAGCTGAAGGCGATGTTCCCCCGCTTCGAGAAGGAAGTCGACAACTTCCAGTCAAATCTCAAGCGTCTCCGTGGCTCGGTGAACGACGTCCGCAATTCGACGAACGGCTACATCGCGTCGCTGAAGAAGACCCAGGAGACCATCACGAACGAGGGCCTCAAGGCCAAGACCGAGGCACGAATCGCGAACATCACCACCCAACTGGGCGAGATCGATGGTGCTGCGGCGGCCGCCGAGTCGTTGGCAAACGAGGTGGGCTCCGAGCTGAACGATCTCCGCGCGTTCCTGCGCGCCGATCTCTCGGAGCGCGGCATCAGGGACTCCGCGCCCGCCCGCAAGGAGATGGACGCGGCGATCAAGCGGTTCGGCGACGGCCTCCAACAGCTCAAGCGCGAGTTGAAGGACGTGCAGGCCGCCATCGCGTCGGGCGAATAATCTGCTCGCGCAGTCGCACAATAGTGGTTGATTTTTTGCTACACTGAGAATCCTGCGGGTGCACTTCTGCGACCTGCATGGAGGCTGTGTTGGCAGATGTTCCCTCCATCCTCGAGCGCGTCGCCAGCGGCGATCCGAGCGCTCCCTCCCAGTGCATCGAGCGCTTCAGCGGCCTCGTCTGGAGTCTCGCGCGCCGGCTGTGCGCAAGCGCCTCGGATGCCGAGGACGCGGTGCAGGAGATCTTCATCGACATCTGGAAGAGCGCCTCGCGCTTCGATCCTGCGATCGCAAGCGAGACCACGTTCGTCGCAATGATCGCGCGTCGCCGGCTCATCGACCGGGGCCGCAGGCGCATGCGAAGGCCGGAAGTGCCCCAGATCGCCGATTCCGTGGCAGACCGCGCCGAGCGCATCGACGCCACCGATGCGAACGAGCAGCAGGGCCTTGCGCAGCGCGCGTTCGCACAACTTCGCCCCGAGCAGCAGCAGGTGCTGACGCTCGCGATCCACCACGGCTGCTCGCACGAGCAGATTGCGACTGCGACAGGAATGCCGCTTGGCACCGTGAAGACGCACGCGCGTCGCGGGCTCATCAAGATCCGCCAGATCCTGGCAGATCAGGGCGTCATTGCGTCTGACGAGATTTCGCGCGATTTCACGCAGTCGCAATGCGATTCCGAAGAGGCGCCTCCTTCGCGAATCCGTTCAGAGCGCAGCCCCGAACCTCTCGCCGAGTCCCCGTCATCGCGCAGGGAGTCGACCCCGTGACCTTCGATCCACGTCACAACTCCGGCAGCGGCCGCCATGATCGCGCGTCAAACGCGCTTGATCGGGCGTGCGATGCCGCGCTGTTTGGCGAAACTCCGTCCGCCGATCAAGTGCTCGACGCGCGCTCGATCGGCGTTGACATGGAACGTGAGATCGAGACGATCGAACTGGTGATCGCGCGTCTCGAGGTTGAACGGTTCGAGGCTGAACGGTTCGAGGCTGAACGGTTTGAGGCTGAACGGTTTGAGGCTGAACGGTTCGCGTCAGCTCAATCGGCACCCGCGCGACGCCCGAGCGGATCTGCGGCCCGCGCCGATTCGAATGACATTCCCCCGGTGCTGCGCGCGCGACTCAACCTCCTCGCCGATGCGCTGCATCAGCCGGCGTCCATTCCGATCGAGCGCGCGCGCGCTGAAGCGGCCACCGCCGCGCGCCAGAGCCGCATTCTGAAGTCCATCCGCGAGTGGGCCCTCTCCGCCGCGTGCATCGCCTTCGGCGCGTTCGCGGCATGGCTCTTCATCGCGCCGTCGCAGCAGCAGGACCAGCCCACCGGAACCACGACGATCTCGGATCCGACGCGCTTCCTGACGAAGCACCCGACGTCGATCCGCTGCCCGTGGACGGCAACGTCGGACAAGACCGTCGTGGGCGAGGTCCGCGGCGAAGCGATCTTCGATCCGCAGAGTTCTTCCGGCCTTCTCGTGATCAGCGGGCTCGCCCCGAATGATCCGACGCAGGAGCAGTACCAACTTTGGATCTTCGACGGCACCCGCGACGACCGCTACCCGGTCGATGGCGGCGTCTTCGACGTGCCCGCGTGCGGTAGCGTCGTGCTTCCCATCAAGGCGAAGCTCGAGGTGAAGCAGCCAACGCTGTTCGCCGTCACCGTCGAGAAGCCGGGCGGGGTCGTGGTCAGCGACCGCCGGATCGCCATTCTCGCCAAGCCCTGAGCCCACGGCGTGAGCAGAATCCCACGGCGTGAGCAGAATCCCGCGGCGTGAGCCGAAGACCACGGCGTGAGCCGAAGACCACGGCGTGAGCACAGGCTCTGTCGTCGAAACACCCGGATGGGGCGCAGCGTTGTTGCGTTTGTGGGGCATTTGCAAATGACGCGGGGACGGACGCGAAACGCTACTGCATCGAACCCGTAGGATGCGGCCCCGCGTCTCCACTCCGAGTACCCCATGCGCCACACCCCGATCGCCCGAACGCTCGTTCTCGCCGCCCTCTCGCTCGCCGCCGCGCCGGCTCTCGCTGGGAGCGCCGCGGAGCCCGATCCCACAAGCGGCCTCTGCCGCTATCCGGACATCTCGGGCAACGAGATCGTCTTCATCTACGGCAACGACCTCTGGATCGTGCCGAAGCAAGGCGGCACCGCGCGGCCCGTCGCGAACCCGCCGGGCTTCGAGGGAGCGCCCCGCTTCTCTCCCGATGGAAAGTCGATCGCGTTCCGTGCCAACTACGACCAGGGACTCGACCTCTACACGCTGTCGGTCGAAGGCGGCATTCCGCAGCGGGTCACCCATCACCCGGGGCCGGAGGGTCTGTGCGACTGGACTCCGGACGGCAAGGGCCTGATCTTCATGGGGAACCAGGGCGGCTTCACGCGCGCGACGAAGCTCTACAGCGTGCCCGCGACCGGCGGCCTTCCCGCGCAGTTGCCGGTTCCCTACGGCGCAAACGGCTCACTCGACAAGACGGGCGAATGGCTCGCATACACGCCCCACTCGACGGACAACCGAACCTGGAAGCGCTACCGCGGCGGCATGGCGACCGACGTCTGGCTCTTCAATGTCAAGACGGGCGAGTCGAAGAAGATCACCGATTGGGAAGGCACCGACACGCTCCCGATGTGGAATGGCCGCAAGGTCTACTTCCTGTCGGACCGCAGCGCTGCCGAGGAGAACGTGCTGAACGTGTGGAGCTACGACATCGACTCGGGCAAGACCGAGCAGGTCACGCGCTTCAAGACCCATGATGTGAAGTGGCCGGCGATCGGCTCCGACAATGGCGGCCCCGGCGAGATGGTTCTTCAGCATGGCGACCGCATCTACGTGCTCGATCTCGCGACGAACGCCTCGCGCGCCGTGTCGATCACGGTGCCGGGCGACCGCGAGACGCTCCGCGTGGCTGTGGTCGACGCCTCGACGAACATCCAGGGCGCATCGATCTCTCCGAGCGGCAAGCGCGTGGCGGTCGTCGCCCGCGGCGACATCTGGTCGGCGCCTGCGGAGAACGGAACTCCGCGCAACATGACGCGCACCGACGGCGTCTTCGAACGCTCGGCGACCTGGAGCCCTGACGGCAAGACGATCGCGTTCTTCTCCGACGCGACGGGCGAGTACGAGCTCTACACGATGCCCGCCGACGGGAAGCCTGCGGACGATGGCACTGCGGCGGGACCGAAGCAGATCACGAAGCCGGTGGAAGGCGTCCCGAGCGTGTTCCGCACCGACATCACGTGGTCGCCCGACTCGAAGTCGGTCGTCATCCAGGACAAGTCCGGCAACATCGAACTCGTGAAGCTCGAGGATGGCTCCTCGATCCGACTCGACCGGAACCCCGAGGGACCGCGGCCAGTCACCGTCTCCTTCTCGCACGATTCGCGCTGGGTCACCTGGTCGCGCTCGAACGACGAGACCGTGCTCGAGGCGATCTACCTCTACGACACCAAGGAGTCCGATCCTGCGAAGGCCCGCACGCAAGTGACGAGCGGCTTCTACTCCGACGGCGATCCGACCTTCGACCGCAAGGGCGATTGGCTTGTGTTCACGAGTTCGCGTAACTTCTCGCCGACCTACAGCGAGTTCGACACAACGTGGATCTACAACAACTCGCAGGTCCTCATGGCGGTTCCCCTTCGGAAGGACTTCAAGCTGCCGTGGCTGCCGACGAGCGATGAAGAGGGCCAGAAGGACGACGGAAAGCAGTCGGGCGGCGGTGGCGGCGCACCTGCGGCCGGCGCAGGCGGCCCTCCCGCCGGTGGACCTCCGGCTGGCGGACGCCGACGTCGCGGCGCAGAGGCCGACACGGGCGCGATGAGCGTCTTCGCCGCGGCTGACGCCGTGCAGGAGAAGAAGGAGGAGGCCCCCGCCGCCAGCGGCGCAGCGGGCACCTGGAACTGCACGATTCGGATCGACAACGCTCCCGTGCTTGTGAAGCTCGTCCTCACCGAGAGCGATGGCAGCGTCAAGGGCACCGCGAGCTCGATCATGGGCTCTGCGGAACTGACGGGAACCTACGACGCCGCGACCGGCGCACTTCGGCTCAGCGGCAGCTTCAACGGAATGATGTTCGACCTTGATCTCAAGATCGAAGGCGACTCGCTCTCCGGCACCGCATCTGGCCCCGGCGAGGACGGCGTCGCGATGCAGATCGAGATGACCGGCAACCGCGTCGTCGAGAAGAAGGACGACGGCGGCGAGCCGAAGGATGGCAAGAAGGAAGAGAAGAAGGAAGAGAAGAAGGAAGTCCTCATCGATCTCGATGGGTTCGAGGCGCGTGCGGTGCAGTTGCCTGCCGCAGCCGGCTCGTTCGGCTCGCTCGGCTTCAACGATCGCAACGAACTGCTTTATGGCCGCGATGGCTCCGTGCGCATCATGGACCTCACGTCGAAGACTCCCTCCGAGTCGAACGGCCCGAGTGGTGTGCGCTTCGACGTGTCGGCCGACGGCAAGAAGCTCCTCATGGGCGGTCGTGGCGGCGCGACCATCGCGGGCGCATCTGCAGGCGCGAGCGCAAAGCCGGTTGTGACGAGCCCGATGCTCGTCGAGATCCACCCGCGGCACGAGCGCGCGCAGATCCTCGTCGATGCATGGCGCATCTTCCGCGACTACTTCTACGAGGAAGGCATGCACGGCGTCGACTGGAACGCCATCCGTGCGAAGTACGAGGCGATGCTCCCCGCCGTCGTCACCCGCGAGGATCTCAACTACCTCATCGCCGAGATGATCTCCGAGCTCAACGTCGGCCACGCGTACCTGCAGGGCCCGGGCGATGTCGAGGAGACGTCCAGCCGGGCCATCGGCATGCTCGGCGTCGTGTTCGCACCGGCGACGAACGAGGACGGAACGCCTGCAAAGGCGTGGAAGTTCGAGAAGTTCGTGAACGGCGCCACGTTCGACAACGAGGCGCGCAGTCCGCTCTCGGCGCAGGGCCTCGGCGTCAACGAGGGCGACTTCCTGCTCGCGGTCAATGGCGAGCCGGTTGATCCGTCGCGCGATCCGTGGGCGCAGTTCCTTGGACTCGCAGGCAAGCCCGTGGTGCTGACCGTGTCGAAGAAGCCCACGCACGACAAGGATGCGAAGGACGTGGTGGTGAACGCGCTCGGCAGCGAGTCTGATCTTCACTATCGCGCGTGGGTCGAGTCGAAGCGTCGTCGCGTCGAGGAACTCTCGGGCGGCAAGATCGGCTACATCTATGTGCCGAACACGGGCGTCGATGGCCAGACCGAACTGGTGCGCCAGTTCTTCGGTCAGCGCATGAAGCCGTCGCTCATCATCGACGACCGCTGGAACGGCGGCGGACAGATCCCGACCCGCTTCATCGAACTGCTGAACCGGCCGGTCACGAACTACTGGGCGCGCCGCGACGCGCGGGACTACGCGTGGCCGCCGGATGGACACCGCGGACCGATGGCCATGCTGATCAATGGCCTCGCCGGATCGGGCGGCGACATGTTCCCGTGGCTGTTCAAGCACAACAAGCTTGGGCCCGTCATCGGCACGCGCACGTGGGGTGGCCTTGTCGGCATCTCCGGGAACCCTAGCCTGATCGACGGCGGCACGATCGCGGTCCCCACCTTCGGCTTCTACGAGACCGACGGTACTTGGGGAGTCGAGGGCCACGGCATCGATCCGGACATCGAGGTCATCGATGATCCGGCGAAGATGAAGGACGGCGGCGACCCGCAGCTTGAGAAGGCGGTTGAGGTGCTCCTGAAGGAGCTCGAGACGAACGCCTACAAGCCGGTTCCCAAGCCAAAGGGCCCGAACCGCAAGGGCATGGGTTTGCCGGACGCGGATAAGTGACGAACTGCTGCTGCTGCGGCAGCAGGCTTGACTGAGCGGCTGCTGCTGCGGCAGCAGCCTCTGGCCCAACAAACCCGTCTGGTGCCTCCACCCGTCTGGTGCCTCCACCCGTCTGGTGCCTCCACCCGTCTGGTGCCTCCACCCGTCTGGTGCCTCCACCCGTCTGGTGCCTCCACCCGTTTGGTGCCTCCACCCGTCTGGTGCCCGGCACGTGCGGTGCGGTGCCTGGCACGTGCCTGACACCCGCTATTGCCGATCCGCCGCGGTGGTCGATACTCGTGCCATGGCAAGCAAAGGCGGCGGTTCCGGCAGCGGCAAGATGGTGCTGATCCCTCTCGCACTCCTGTCGGCGTTCCTGTTCTTCCAGTCGTTCTCCCTGCTCCCCACCGCCGTCAACGACGACATCGTGCGCTGGGTCAGTTCCAGCGCATTCCTGCTGGCCGCGATCGTCTTTGGCCGCGACGGATCAGCCGTGTGGTGTGGCCTCTGCGCAGCCCTCGCCGTGGTGTTGAACCCGCTCTACCCCCTCGATCTCGGGGGGCATCTACTCACCGCGAAGATCGTCGGCGGGGTCGTCGCCGGCGCCGCGGTCGTCCGCAACTGGTAGCGGTGCACGGGAGCGGCGCACGGGAGCGGTGCACGGGAGCGGCGCATGGCACGTGCCAGGCACCGGCTCGAGCGCACCAACTTGAGCAGAGTGGTCCTGCTACCTTCCCCCCATGACCGACCCCAATCTGATGGCTCGCCTCGCGGCCATCGAGGACCGTCTGTCCGCCCTCGAGCGCGCGCACTCCGTTCCCGTCGCCGCGCCGGCGTTACCACCGCCACCACCGCCGCCGCCATCGCAGACCGTGTCTGCGAAGGAAGTGCCCCCGCCGCTCGCGCCGCCGCCCGCGCCCGCCGCTCCGGCGAGTCCGCCAACGTTGTCATCGAGATTGACGCCGTTCATCGGCCCGAATGCCCCAGCGAGCGATCGCGCGTCCTCCGCAGACGCTGGTCGCGCAGACGGATTCAGCCCTGCAAGTCTCGAGCGATTCCTCGGCGGACAGGTCACCGCCTGGATCGGCGCACTCGTCGTCATCGCGGCAATCGGAATCTTCGCGAAGTTCGCCATTGACCAAGGCTGGTTCGAGCGTACGCCGCCGGCGGTCAAGCTTGCGCTTGCGTACGCAGTCTCCGGCGCGTGCATCGTCGCGGGCCTCCTGCTTCGCGAGCGTCTCGGCCGCCTCCCGAGCGGCGCGCTGCTCGCCGGAGGTATCGGCGGTCTCTTCGTCTCGACATGTGCGGGCGTCGCACCGCTCAATGTGTTCGGGCCAGAAGTCGCTCTGCTCGCAGGCGTCGGCGCCGCGATCGTCGGTGGTGCGCTCACGCTTCGCTCGCGCGAACTCGCCGTCGGCGCAGTCAGCCTGATCGGCGCCTACGTCGTCCCCATCTTCGCGAACATCTATCTCTTCGGATCTGGCGGCGATGACGGCGCGGCCATCACCGGCGCTCTCTACCTGACCGGTATCTACGCCGTCGCGCTCACGCTCGCGCGCCTCGGTCCTTCGGAGTTCACCTGGCTTCGACTCGCGGGAATCCCGCAGGCGATCTCCGGCCTCCTCTTGCTTCTCGCCGTGGGCGGAGACTCCCCGGCGATCAGCCTCGCGTTCACCGGCCTCTGGTGGGCCATGGCGGTCGGCGAATGCTCGATCGCGGCCATGCGCGGCCATGAGCCGCGCTTCAACACGGCGTGCACGGTGGCCGCCACCTCGATCGCCGCCACGCTCGCGCTGCGCGGCGCATTTGCCACCAATCCGTGGGCCGATCCGCACTCGTGGCTTCCGCTTGCGATGGGCGGCCTCGCGCTCGCAGCGGCCCTCTACCTCCGCTCGCTCACTCCCGCAGGCGGCGAAGATGAGCGCGACTACGAGGAAAACCCCGACGGATTCGCGATCGCACATGCGTGCTCGAGCCAGTCCTCGATCCTCCTCATCCTCGCGGGCGCACTCGCCGTCGCGCAGGTCGGCGTCGTCGTGCGGGGCGGCGCGCTGCCCGTCACGTGGACTGTCATGGGCGCGGCGGCGATCCTGATCGGGCGACGCATGGACACCGCGCGCACGGCCGGCCTCGGACTCGTGTCCATCTTCCTTGGAATCATCGCGACGGCGATCCACGCCCTCATCTCGGCGTTCGGATCGACCACGCTCTTCTCCTATCCATCCGACCCAACGCTGAAGTCCGCCTCGGCATGGTCGTTCCGATTCGCCGACGTGCACTGGGCGCCGCTTCTCGTCGCGTTCGGACTTCTCTTCTCCGCGCGCTTCTGGTCGATCGGCAGCGACCCGACGCGGCGGGCTCCGCTTGTCTCAGGCTTTCTCGCAGCGTGTGCCGCACTCATCTGGATCGGCCTCTCGCTTGCGATGGGCTTCAGCTATGCGTCGGTGCTGATCCTCCTGGCCATTCCGATCGCGGCGCTGCTGGCAGGCCGCACGCTCTCGCTCATCAAGTTGATCGCGCTCCTCGGATCGACGATCGCGGCGCTCGCATGGTTCGCGGCGACATTGCTCCACGTGTTCGAGAACCTCGGCACCGACGCCGCGCGCCCGACCGGCGGCGCAATCGCCGCAGCGCTCGTCGTGGGCGCCTATGTCGTCCTCGGCCGCCGATTCCGGGGCGACAAGTTCAGCGAGATTCCCACCGCCGTCGGTTTCGGCTTCGGACTCGCGGCGCTCGCGACGCTGCTCCTCGTCGAGCAACTCGCCGGGCCAACCGACCGCACCGTGACAACCGCCACCATCTGGGCATCGCTTGCGGTAGGTGTCGTCGCCACCATCGGCGCGATCGCTGCGAAGCGGTCGAAACTCGAACTCAGCGAAGGTCTTGGGCTGATCGTCGTGGCCCTCGCGACGGCGGTGACGCTCTTCATGACGGTCATCGATGCTGTGCGTCCGGCGAGCGGCGTCGACTGGGTCTTCCATTGGTTGCTGTCGCCCGCGAATCTTGCAGTCGTCGTCTTGATTCTCTGCGGGCTTGCGCTGCGCGGAACGTTCGCAGGGAACGCGACGGTGACCGCCGGAATCGCCTGCGCGGCTGGCGCGGTCGCGCTCATCACCCCGACGGCGCTCGTGTGCCGGTTCTTCGATCCACGCGTCGGGGCACCCTTTCCGACCTCGACCACGATCCAGCAGTCGGCGCTCAGCGTGTGGCTTGCGATTCTCGCGGTGCTGTTCATCGCCTACGGCTTCCGGCGCAAGTCGCGCGCGCCGCGGTGGACGGGTCTTGCCCTCCTCGGCGTCGTCGCCCTGAAGGTGCTTGTCCTTGACATGGCGAACGCAGAGACCATCTGGCGTGTGGCGGCACTATTCGTGACCGGACTCCTGTTGGTGGCGACAAGCGCCGTCTACGCACGGGCGGCCAGAGCGCAGACGGCGACGACAGCGCAGCAGCCCCCCGCTGCGCCGTAGGCCGCCGGTCCCAGGGCGTAGGCGCCCCCCGCAGCCGGCCACCCAAGTCCGAGAGGTTGAGCGACGCCAGGCGCCGGCACTCCGACAAGTCCATGCGCTGGGCTGCGACTCACGCGAAATGGCGGCAACGCCGCCGAAAGGCGCGGTTTTTACCCATCCGCACCGCCCCAGCCCCCCTAGGCCGCACACGCTGCCCGCTTCCCGTGCACGGGGCCGAAGATCACTTGCCGAAACCGCGACATCTGCTATTCTTTCCGACCCGGAACCGCTCCTGCGGCCCCCGGACTGAGCGCGGGTGTAGCTCAGCGGTAGAGCGTTACCTTGCCAAGGTAAATGTCGAGGGTTCGATCCCCTTCACCCGCTTCAAAGCGCTCGGGCGGGAGGCACAGCCTCCCGCCCGTTCGCGTTTTTCGCGGCTGTGCGCTTCGTCGCGATGCTCCTCCGCGCCGCCCCTGCTGCGCAGTGGCCAGGGTCTGCGGGCGTTCGCTTCGCGAAGGCACGATCCCCTTCACCCGCTTCAACGACCAACCGGAAGGCCCAGCGCCTTCCGGTTGTGTTTTTGCGCGCAATTGGCTTGTTTTCCGCTGAAAGCGCACAGGGCCGACCCCGCGCGCCGCCACCTCCCGCACCGAGACAGCCGAGGACACCGACGGACCGAGAAGGCCAGAAAGTGACCCTTCGAGACACGGTTTTGTGCGGCTTTGTGCGCACAACGGAAAGGCAAATGGCGAGGGTCGGACCCCGTTTGGCCGCCCTGTCGACATCTCTCGTCGCCCCCGCCAGACCCAATGCGACACCCGCCGGCACCGCCAGCGCTGGTGCTTCTTCGGACCAGCCGCTTCACTGCTCGTGGCCACATTCTGAATCAAACGCCTTGAGCACTGCTCGTCCCGCCCCCGCGCGCCCGTCGCGCTTCGACAGGCGGTTGCTCGCGAGGTCGTAGTTGTGGATCTGGTCCACGATCGCTGGACGATACCCAACGACCGTGCTTCCCGTCGCGCCGTCGAGCCCAACCTCAAAGCCACGTCTGGCGAATCACGCGTCCGAAGCGGTCGAGCCCCGGGTAGACGCCCGCGGACTGGCGAAGCCTGACTCGACGACCCCGGTGTGCCACTCGTAGCTCCCCTCGTTGTCGTCCCACGAGATCCGGAACATCGCCCACTCGTGCTTCCGCCCGCGAGGCCGGGCCCGACGAAGGCACGAACAGAAAACGCTTCGGCGTTCATGTCGCATGACTCATTGTGCGAGGTTGGCTCGCGCGGGACGGCAGCGTCACGGGCTTTGAGGATGAAGGAAGCGGATGCCGTACTTCGCACGGATCTCGTTTCGCTTGGCTTCATCCGCCGCGTCGGCAAGCCTCAGGCGGTTGAGCTCGACGACAAAGTCATCGAATCCGCCCGGAAAGAACAAGTTCAGGAACCGTGCCGGCGCCGCGGAGCGATTGCGGATCGCATGCGGAATGCCGCGCGGAAGACTCGCCATCGCGCCGGCCTCGGCCGTGAAGACGCGTTCGCCGCACTGGAGTTCGATCTCTCCCTCGAGCACATAGTGCATCTCGTCGTCCCGCGCGTGCACATGCAGGGGTACGCCCTGGCCGGGTCCGAGCGTGACCTCGAATGCGCACCACGCGCCGTCGGTGCTCGCGGTCGATACGCGGCGCACCAGGCCGTTCCCGAAGTCCTCGGCCTCACCGGGGCCGATCATGAGCGGATTCATGGTGCCTCCTCGACGACAACACGGTCGCCGTGACTGGGCGGCGTGGTGACCAGCACGAACAAGAAATCCTCCGACTCTTCGTCGCTGAGTCTATGCGGCACCTTGGCCGCTTCGGCACGCGGCTGAGCATCGTGGCCAGCGCGGCCAGCGCGGCCAACGCGGCCTCGTGATCCTCCTCGCCCTCCCATTCGGCGGGCCGCCGCGGGTAGGGGTTCGTCATGAACCGGTACCAACTCAAGTCTGTCGCTATCACCCGTTCTTGCATGTCGTCGTCTTCCTTCACGACCGTCGGTCTAGCGTGCAGCGGACGATCATATCGCCCCACACCTCGGGCGACATCGACTGGGATGAGGGCTGTCCGAAGCTCCGCCTGGCGTCGTCACGCGCGACTTGGGCCGACGGCGGAACTTCGTCCAACCCTCGTACCTCACGGATCACCAGTTCAGCGTCGTCGCGGCCGTCGGCAGGACGGGCGCCTTCGCCTTCCGCGTCGCATACGACGCCCACTGAGACTACGGCGAGGCCCGCCACCTCCCCGCCAAGGACATCAACGGCGACGGCGGGGTCGACAAGACCGACACCACCCTCGCCCAGGGCGCCGTCGGCAAGACGCTCGGGCAGCCCGGCTACAACCCCGACGCCGACAGGGACCGCGACGGCACCATCAGCACGCGCGACGTGGCGCAGTTCGGCTCGACCGCGTGCATTGCCGCTGGGTGGGCGGCACTCCGGGCAAACGCCTTCCATCGCCGAGACTTTTTGTCTCATACGCCTTGACTCGCGTGCCGAGATGAGACAATATGTCTCGGTGCGCGTCATCAGCCTCAAGCCTCTGCGCGAGTTCTGGGAGCGGCACAAGGACGCCGAGCGGCCACTCCGCTCGTGGTACGGAATCGCGCTCGGCGCCGAATGGAAGAGCATCCGCGACGTGCGGAGAACCTTCCCGCACGCCGACGCCGTCGAGTCGGGAGGCGGAGGAACGCTGACCGTGTTCAACATCGGCGGAAACAAGTACCGCCTTGTCGCGCGGATACGCTACGACTACCGGCTTGTGAACGTCCGCTTCGTCCTGACGCACGCCGAGTACGACGAAGGTCGGTGGAAGGAATAGACCGATGCCTGCAGCAAAGCGCGCCAACAACACCAAGCTTCCCGGCAAGTTCGAGGAACTCGTTCGGATCATGCCGCCCCAGGCCATCAAGGACGACGCCCGCTACGCCGACACGACCTCGATGATCGACCGCCTGATGGCGGTCGAGAGGCTGACGAAGGGCCAGGAGCTCTACATGGAGACGCTCGTGCAGCTGGTGCAGGCTTACGAGTCCGCGCACCACGCGATCGCGCTCCCGAGCGGCATGGACGCCCTCAGGCACCTGATGGCCGAGCACGGCCTCAACGCGTCGGCGCTGGCCAGAGTCCTCGGCGTGCACGAGAGCATGGGCTCGAAGATCCTCAGGGGAGAGCGCGCGCTCACCGTCGATCACATCAGGGCCCTCGCGGCTCGCTTCAAGGTCCGCGCCGAGATCTTCCTGGCGCCCCAGAGGACCTTCCGAGCAGGGTCGACTGCAACGACCGCCGCGAGGTCACGCGTCGCGTGAGCTTGCGACCAGTGGCGTGAGCCCTGAGGCGCGTGACAACGCCGGCGGGGCTCTTCGAGAGCGCCATCCACGACGTCAACGTCGATCCGGACGACAAGAGCCGCGGCCACAAGACCGTTCGTCACCAGACCACCATCCCCGCGACTGACGAGCACCCGTCCCTCCTCACGCGGGCGGTCGTGCCCGCGATGCGCGAGAAGTTGTCGCCGGCGGCGGGCGGCGTCGCAGCCGTCGACGGAAGCACCGTCGCGTACGCGTACGACACGCTGCGCGCGGCGGGGTCCGCGGCGCCCGCTACGAGGCCCCTAATCGCTCAGGTTGGAAATCTCATCTGTGAGCCAAGCGCTGAAACTCGGCCAAAGAACGCTCGGCAAACTGTTCGGGTCGTCGTACTGCCGCCAGACCCCGACGCCCATCAGTCGTCCGTCCTCTGAATACACGAAACAGTCATAATCTCCGCCGCCGCTGTTGTTGAAGAGTAAGCAGCGGTGAAGAGTCGCAGGGTACCGACTACGCATGAGCAGATTCTCCGCGACGATGTCGACCCCGCACGCGGCGCCCGACGAAGCAGGCACCCGGAGCGTCTCCCAGAATGCGGGTTGCCGGTCGAAGAACCGTTGAAGGAACTTGGCGAAGTCATCGGGGATGTTCAGCCCAAGCGACTCGGAGGCGCGGGTGATGTCTGCCGAAGCGGGTA
>Ga0315904_10007912_pt1 | contig 14155 bp, 24 predicted proteins | sample LakEriMetagenome_6_FD_203529 | JGI IMG/M metagenome (GOLD analysis project Ga0315904, IMG submission 203529) | Freshwater fungal communities from buoy surface, Lake Erie, Ohio, United States - Buoy 12 MA120 | ecosystem: Environmental > Aquatic > Freshwater > Lake | place: USA: Lake Erie, Ohio... | reverse complement strand
GATACAATTACTGTAAACATTGGTTTTGCATTAACAATTTAAAAAATATTAAGACATGGCATATCCAATACCGCCGTTAATTAACGGCAAATCATACGAGTGGGCAGATATAATTGTAAACGTTTTAGGTTTACCAATTGTAGGGATCACTAATATTGAATACGAAGAAAAGCAAGGCATGGAAAATATTTACGGGGCTGGACGTTTTCCAGTATCTCGTGGATATGGTAAAATCGAACCTACTGCAAAGATGACTATTTTAATGGAGGAATTAGAGAATATACAAAGTGTAGCACCATTAGGTCGCATACAAGATATTCCTGAATTTGACATAGTAGTTATGTATGTGGATGCTGCATTAGTTACTCGTAAACACGTTTTAAAGAACGTTCGTTTTATGAATAACAAAAGAGCATCTTCAAGTGGAGATACATCAATTCCAGTAGAATTAGAATTAATTATTTCACACATTCAATACTTATAATTTATTTTTTTGTATATTTGCATAACCTTAAAAAAAAGTTATGAAAACAGAAATTGAATTAAATTTAGAATTAGAAAAATTAAAACAACTACACAAAAATGTGTCGACAATTCAAGCTCCATTAGATGATGAAGGAACTAAATTTGCGACACTTTTTTTAAAAAGAGCAGATAGAGCAACTCATGCCGTAGTAGGTAAATTAGCACAAGGTAACGACCCATTAAAAGCCGTAGAAGCTTGTTTAAAGAATTGTTATATCGGTGGTGATGATTTGAATACAGTATTAAATGATGAAGAAGCATTAATGAGTTGTGAAATTGCAATTGTTGAGTTTTTGCAAAAAAGATTAGCTATTTTAAAAAAAAACTAGACTATCACAAAGAAAATATAGAGGCGGATGAGATATTAAAAAATAATGCACTCATCCGCTTTTATTTTCATGAAAACCCTGATAAATTAAGTGATTCGGAATGGTGCAAAAGAGTAGCTGAATTAGATTATTGTTTAGAATACAATGGAGTAAGAATAAAAAAAGAAAATGGCTAATAACAATTTAGAATACACACTAAGTCTTAAAGATTTATTTAGTAAAAAGATGCAGGAAGCAGCATCTAATACAAGTAAACTCGATGACAAAATGAGTGGTTTAAAATCTAAACTTGCAGGTTTAGCTGCTGGTGTTGGAATAACTAGTTTTGCCAAGAGTGTCATTGAAGTTGGAAGCTCATTTGAATTAGCAGAAGTTCAATTGAAAACTTTATTAAAAAGTTCATTGGCTGCAAAATCTGTTTTTCAGGATTTACAAGACGAATCTACTAGAAGTCCATTTGGGTTTGATACGTTACTGAAAGGAAACGCTGCATTAATTAGTACGGGTATTTCTGCTAATCAGGCTAAAAAAGATTTTAACGCTTTAGCAAACGCAATATCAGCAACAGGTGGAACTGAAGATGCTTTGCAAAGAATGGTATTCAATTTACAGCAAATTAAAAATACAGGTCAAGCAACATCAACAGATATTAAGCAGTTTGGTATGGCTGGTATAAATATTTATAAAATATTAGATGTTTATTACAAAAAAAATAATATATCATTAAAGGAGCAAAAAGGGAATTACGAACAAATAACAGGGGCTTTAGAATTAGCAAGTCAAAAAGGTGGCGCATATTTCGGAGCTTTAGCAAATGCTTCTAATACAACAGCGGGGCGTATAAGTAACTTAAAGGATTCATTTATGGTTATGCAAGATGCTATTTTTAATAATGCAAAACCCGCTATAAATTCTATTGTGTCGGGACTTTCTAGTTTAATGAATTATATTAAAGATAATATAAGTGGTATAACTTTTTTATTAAAAGTATTAATTCCAGTTATAGCTGCATATAAATTATGGGCAGCTAGAATAGTTATAGCAACAGTAGCGACAAAAGCCTATACGATAGCTACAACGTTGGCAACGGCTTGGGAAATGGCACGAGCTGAGGGGCTAGGAATTGCTACTGCGGCACAATGGGCTTTAAATGTCGCTATGAATGCTAATCCTATTGGTGCGGTAATTGTAGCTATAACAGCTTTAGTAGCTATTTTAGCAGTATTGATAAGTCAGTATAAAACAGTTCAAGAATTGCATAATGAAAGTTTACAAAAAAATCAGCAACAAGGTTTTAATGATGAAGCTAAGGCAGTAGAGAATTTAGCTAGTAAGTATGAAAAGCTTGGTATGTCAAAAGAAAAGGCTACCGAAAAAGCAATAAGTGTTTCTAAGCAAATGTTAAAATCTGATTTAGAGGATTTAAAAAGACAAAATCCAATAACTGATGCTGAAAAAAGAATTTATCAAAAAAGAATGAGTGTACTCGGAGGTAGGGGTGCAGCTTTAGAAAGTTTAGGCGGTGGAAGCTCAACTTTGGGAGCTAGTGGGGTGGATGGTGCAGGAGGTGCTTCAACTACTAAATCATTAGGAACAGGAACAGAAGTAACAGGACAAAGACCACAAAGTTTAACAATTAATATTACTAAATTAGTAGAAAGTTTAAATGTGCAAACTACTAACTTAACAGAAGGAACTGCAAAGATTAAAGAAATGGTTAGCAAAGCATTACTAAAAACGGTTAACGATGCTAATTTAACAGCAATGGCATAAAATAAAAATAAAAATAAAATGGAAATAACAATAGATTGTCTAATACCAAAATTAACTATTTCATTACAAGAAGAGCATCCAAAACCACAAGATGTAGCTGATTCTTTGTTAAATTTGTTAGCAGAAATCAATAATATATAAAATGGCAAAACAAAATTTTATATTACCTAAATTACCTAATCCAAAAGGACAAGCAGAACTTATTTTAAAAGGTGCAGGATTAGCTTTTATTAAACCTAAATTTTATAGAGTTAATGAAACTGAAATTGCTAATGAACAGTTTGATAGTGATTTAACTAAGTCTAGTAAGTTTGGCATCCCTACTTTTGACATGTTTAGTTTTAACTGTTCAGTAGGTAATAAAATAACTTATACAGCTAGTAAAGAATTTGGTGGAGGTAATGTTATTTTAGATGCTCCATTTGTATTCGAAACAGCTTTAATAACAGTTAATCAAACTAAGAATATAGTTAAAACTGCTATTTCTGGACAAAATGGAACTGTAAAAGAGTTTATGAGTGAGGGAGATTTTGTAATCAATTTAAAAGGTGTTATTGTTGGAGATACTGCAAATCAAAGACCTGATATTAATCAATTAAATAGTTTAGTAGCCTATTTAAAAGCACCTGTATCTTTACCAGTATCATGTAACTTTTTAAATGAGTGGTTAATTAGTAGTGTGGCAGTTGAATCTTATACAGTTGGGCAGCGTGAAGGTGCAAGAAATATTATAGATGTTGAAATTAATATGCTATCAGATAGCACAATAGAATTAAGTTCTACTAATACTAAAAAGGATATATTTACTCAAAGAAGTATGTTTTAATGTTACAATGCCAATGCTCCATATCAATTACAAGTGAAGGTACTAGTAGAAATATTACCTTTGATTTTGTACATTCTATTGAGATTGAAAGTAGTTATGAAGATTTAACAGATACTTGTAAAATAGTAATACCTAGAAAATTAACTTTTGATGGTTTACCTTTATTTAATGGTGAAAATCCAATATTTAGACGTGGAGATAAAATAGAAGTTAGTTTAGGATATGTTCCAAATATTACAAAAGTATTTAGCGGATATATTAAAAATGTAGGTAGTAATGTGCCTACTGTTTTGGACTGTGAAGATGATATGTATTTACTTAAACAATATACTGTAAACTATCCTAGCAAAAAGGCTTTAGATGAAGTTAATAGTAAATTAAAAGTGCATCCAAAAACAATACCTTTAAAAGTTAAATTAGATGAATTACTAGATTTTTGTTTAACTCCAAAAGGAATTGAATATGAAATAGTGGATAATATTGATTTAGGTAAATTTAGCGTTACTAATGCTACTCCTGCAATGGTACTAGATAAGTTAAAATCTGAATATGGTTTATACTCTTATTTTAGAGATGGCATTTTACACGTTGGTTTTGCTAATGATGCAAGTGTAACTAGTGAAGCTGAATTTAAAATGGAAGAGGTTATAATTAATAGCGATACTTTAGAATGGCAAAGAGAAGAAGATGTACGTTTAAAATGTGTTGCAATTTCGATGTTTCCCGATAATACTAAATCAGATCCCATTGAATTTGGAGATCCAGATGGTAATCAAATTACAATCCATAAATATAATATGGATACTAAAAGTTTAGAATTTGCAGCTAAAGAATGGATTAAAGAAAATAAATATACAGGTTACAGAGGTGACGTTGAAACATTTGGAGAACCTATTATGAAGCATGGAGATATGGCAAAAATAACAAGTGAAAAATTACCTGAGAGAGATGGTACTTACTTAATCAAAAAAGTAAAACGTGTTTACGGGGTCGATAATGGAAACCATCAAATATTTACATTAGGAGCAAAGGTAGGATGAGTAAAGAATTAAGAGATAGTTTAAGAAAACTAACAACACCAAACAGTAATGCTTATTCTAAAGTATGTACAGTTGATAGTGTCGACTTAGTTAATTTAACTTGCTATTGCATACCTATTAATGATGATGCTGATATAACAGAGGTTCGTTTAATGGCTAATATTGATAATGGTTTTCTATTGATCCCCGAAGTTAATAGTATTGTTGTGGTTAGCTTTTTAAGTGATAGTAGTGCTTATGTATCATTAGTAAGTAAGGTTAGTGAAATTCAATTAAATGGCACTAATTACGATGGTTTAGTGAGAGTTCAAGAATTAACAGATAAGTTAAATAATTTAGAAAATAAATTAAATGATTTGATAACAGCGTGTTCTAGTCAAGTTGTTACATTAGCTCCAAGTGGTACTTTCCCATTAGCTAGTTTCTTTACAAGTGTAACGCCATTAATACCAACACAACAAATAGAAATAGAAAACCAAAAAGTTAAACAAGGAGATGGCAGTTAAAGATATAACATTAGACGATGATTTTGATTTAGTAATTGAAAATGGAGATTTTAAATTATCAGAATCAGACATGCAACACATTCAATTAATCTGTATTACAGATGTAGGTCATTGGAAACAGTCACCTTTATTAGGCGTTGGAATCATGAAGTATATTGCATCAAGTGGTCAACAAGATGCTTTAAAGAGAGCTATTAATATACAATTAGCAAGTGATGGGTATAAAGTAAACCAAATACTTGTTAAAGGTACTAATGAAGATTTTGAATATTCAATAGATGCAGAAAGAAATTAAAGTAATAAACGGTCAAACTATATTTGATTTAGCGTTATATTGTTATAATGATGCTAGTTTGGTGTATGACTTAATAGCAGAAAATCCAACTATTACAGATATTAATATGGATTTAACTGGCTTAACTTTAGTTTACACGCCTAAACAAGTGGTAAAATATGAAGCTAAACAAAACGCTAAAAAATTAAATAAATTAGTAACAATAAAAAGTGAACAAAGTCTATTTGATTTATCTTTACAACATTACGGAGATGTATCATTTGTTTACCAATTAATAAAAGAAAATACCTATTTAGATAGTATTTTATCAGAAAGTTATAGTAGCAATATTTTAACATTAAATGCTGAAAAAAACTATGTAAATAATTATTATGCTAAAGGTGGTATTGAAATTGGTACAAAACCTAAAGTAATTGTAATAGATGGCGTTAGCGTTAATTATTTGTTACAAGAAAACGGAGGTTATTTGTTACAAGAAAACGGAGATAAAATTATTTTATAATGGCAGATAAAAAAATATCAGAATTAACAAGCAGCGGTGCAATAGGAGGAACTGAAGAACTACCAATAGTTCAAAGCGGATCAACTGTTAAAACTACAATTAATGCTATTAAAACTTTTTTACAAAACGCATTTATTCCTTACACAGGCGCAACTCAAGATACTGATTTAGGCAATTATAGTTTAAACGCAAAAAGTTTACACGTTAAAGGAACTGGCGGGAATGGACATTTAGGGTTAAAACATCAAAGCGCAAATATAACAGCTGGTGGTGGTGAAAGCTCACTAGGTGCTAATAGTAGTGGTGAGCCGTTTTGGAAAAACGATGGCAATCCTATTGAACAACTAGCATATAAAAGTTATGTAGATACTGAAATAAGTTCAGCGGTAGCTGGGTTATTAGATGACAGAGGCAATTATGATGCAAGCTCTAATTTATTCCCGTCTAGTGGTGGTAGCGGAACGGCTGGAGCTATTTTAAAGGGTGACTTGTGGACTATTTCAGTAATTGGCACATTGGGAGGTGTTGCGGTTACCGTTGGCGATGTTGTAAGAGCTTTATCAGATTCTCCGGGACAAACTTCTAGTAACTGGGTTATTACAGAAAATAATATTGGTTATGTACCTGAAAACAACGCAAACAAAAGTACATCTATCGTTACAGACCAGACTAGCAATACTAAATATCCTAGTGTAAAAAGCGTTTATGACTGGGCTATATCAACGTTTAAGGCAACCTTTATTGAAAAAACAGCTTTTAACAAAGACTTTGGCATTACTGCAGGAACTATTTTAGAAGGTAATAGAATTACCCAAACAATCACAAGCGGAGTTACTGACAAAGCACCTAGCGAGGATGCTGTAAAACAATATGTAGATAGTAATATCTCATCCGCCTCAAAACTTTTTAATTATTATAACTTTTCTTAAAACTAAAAAAAATGCCAGCAAATCCAAATCCAATCTTCACGCTTACACCAGAAAATGCTCGTGTAAGACTAACAACAGCAAACACAACAAGAGATTTATCATCAACTACAAATGCAGCATTACTATTAACTGCCGCAGCGAATGGAACTCGTATTGATACAATCGAATTTAACCACGTTGCAGCAACACAAACACAAGCATCAATAGCAGCCGTTGGTCGTATTTGGATTTGTGATTCAGCTATCGGTGGTAATCCAAGGTTAAAGAGAGAGATTGCTTTAACAGCAGTTACACCAAGTGCTACGGCTATCGGTGCTACTTTCCTTATGACATTCTCACCGCCTTTGGTATTAAACACAGGTGAATTTCTTTGGGCTGGTATTTCAGCAACTCAAACAAGTGGTGCTTATGATGTAATCGTTTCGGGAGGAGATTTCTAATGTATACGGAATTATCAAGAAATAGAGTTCAAGAACCTAGTAGGGGTCAGAACTACTCTGAGTTCTACTTCACAACTTATATTGAAGTGGAATTTGAAAACGGTGAAATAAAAACATTTTCCTTTTACGAGGAAAGTGAAGAAGAGATAAAAACAGTAATTGAGCAATGGCAGTCTTCACAGTAGCTAATGGCGGTGGAAATATAAATGCTGGTGCTACCTATGTAGGTGGCGTTGCACCAACAAGTGCTGATACTATTGTATTTACATCAACTAGTGGACAGTTAACGGTTAATACGCCTTTCACAATAGCAGAAATTATTTTTACAAATTGGTTAAATACAATTACTATGACATCGCAACTTACAGTTAACGGTAATGTTACGTTAGCCGTTGGTATGGGAATTGCTGGAAGCGGTATATTAGCTGTTAATGCAACTGCAACCTTGACAAGTAATGGTAAGACTTGGACAACTCCATTATCTTTTTTATCGACAGGTTCTCCAACAATAACATTTGCAGATAATTGGACTATCACATCAACATTTAATGTTAATGGAAGTTCTTATGTTTTTAACGGTAATACCCTAAATATTGGTGGTAACTTCACAATCGATCAAGCAACAAGTGGAACAACTAATTTTGTATTAAATGGAACTGGTACTTGGAGTGGAGGTGGTAGTGGTAATTTTAGAAATAATTTAACAATCAAGACAGGTGCAAACATCACAATTAACGGCTTGGTGAGTTACAATACAGGCACTTTAACCGTTGAATCAGGTGCAGTTGTAAACACAGGAGGAAGTACAATTCAGATAATTGGAACGGTAACTACTACTTTTGATGTTGGTAGCATAAAACTTTTTAATGTAACATTAGGAGGGATTTCGACTATTCCTGTGCTACAGCTCAACAGTCCTCTATATATAACTGGCACAGCTACACTTGGTGCTAGTGGTCAGCCCGCAACCATTAACGGTTCACCTGTGTATATAGAGAGTGGGGCGTTAACAAGTGGTGTTGGTAATGCTAATACTATTTTAGGTACTTCTCAAATCATCGCTACCGGAGATAGATTCACTTACTTAGATTCAGCAACTAATATATTACAAGGTCAAGGAATTTGGAGAATACCAATCACTGTAAACGCAAATTATTTTTTAATGTTTGGTAGGTTTGTTTTAAACACTGGCGGAAGCCTTACGATAAATAGCATAACCGTTGAAAATAGAGCAACTTTCAGAAACTTACCAGAATTAATAGTTCAAGCTTCAACGACTTTGATTAATGCTCACAAGTGTAAATTCAAAAACATCACAATCACCGCTGGTTCTACACTAACTATGAATGAGTTCTTTACAGGAAGTCCCGAGTTTAAATCAATTATAAGAAGCGCAAGTACTACGAATTACACGGTAACATTTACTGATAGGATTCCTAAGAAAGCGTTTCACGTTAATGTTAGAAATTGTAATGTCACTCAAACGCTAGTAAGAAATCGATTGAATATAATTAACAGAGATGGTAATGCTGGTTTCAATACTGGGATTATATTTGGCGAGAGTGGTATGTGCGGATTTCCGTTGAATAAGTTTCCAACTGAGGTGAGCTATCCAACTGATAATGGCTTTAAAAATGGATTTAATTAAAAAATAAATTATGAAATACATAGACTTACTTTTAAATATAATTGCAGGAATATCACTATGGTTATTAAGACGTATAGGGTGGGTATATGGAGCTTTAACAACTAAAGATTTTCATAAATATAATAGAGATATTGCTTTAGCTAAAGACCAACTAGGGAACGTTATTTTAGCGCCATTATTAAACAAATTATTAATCACTAAAGCAGGTTATAAATTTGGCAATAGAAAGGAAACAATTAGTGGCGTAATTGGAAAAAATTATTTAACCAACTCGCTTACTAATCATGGTAAATTTTGGTTTAACTTTTTAGAAAAAACAGATCCAAGACCTAATCATTGTATTAGAGCTATTGACTATAACTTGTAATTTTTTATGGCATTAACAGAAAACGAAACAACTTTTTTACTTTGGGCAGTAGGCACGTTTATAGGCGTATTTGCTTTTATAGGAATATTAGCAGTTAACTCACTTATAAAAATGTCAAATGATTTAACAGATATTAAGGTGGCAGTTAGGGAGGTTGCAACTAAACACGAAGAAACAGAAAAAAGAGTAACTAGATTAGAAACACACGTATTTGATTAATTATGGAATTATATTTAAAAAGAGATACATTCACAGAAATTTCAACAACTGGAAAACTATTAATTGACGGTCAATTTGAATGCTTCATTCTTGAAGATCGAGATAGAGGATTAACCGATACTATGCCATTAGCTGAAATTGTAGCTACTAAAATATACGGCAAAACAGCTATTCCTTATGGGCGTTATGAAGTTGATTGGACTATGAGTGCAAGGTTTAAAGTTTTTATGCCTATACTATTGAATGTTAAGGGATATAGTGGCATTAGAATACATAAAGGAAATACAGAGATAGATAGTTTAGGCTGTTTACTTTGTGGTCGCAAACGTGCTAACAATATAATTACAGAAAGCACGGCAGCTACTAATTTACTTTACACTAAAATCCAAACGGCTAAATCTCGCAAAGAAAAAATATTTATAACTATTACGAAATGAAACAAATAATACAAAAATTAATAGATTCTTTTGATACAACAACTAAGGGATTTTCTAGTCGTAAATTAACGGCTTTTATAATTGTATCATGTGTTATTGCAGCCCATGTAAAATGGCTATCATTAGGAGATTTAACACAATTAGGCGAAATTTTTATAATTGATTATAGTTTTATAGCCGCTCTATTTGGAATGACTACTTACCAAAATTTAAAGAGTAAAGATAGTAACACTCCTACTTAATTATTAACCCTCCAATAAAAGCAGCGCCTATTCCAAAACCAATGGCACCGCCTTGTAACAATCCTTTTCTATACTTTCTTTTAACCTCTTTATTAATATCAATTATAGCTAAACTATCATTAGTTAGCTTATATCTTTGCATAGCTACAATATCGGTTAAATTACCAATTACATGGCTATCATTAATGATGTGGTTTTCCTGATTAGTTATAATAGCATTATTTACGCTATCAATTTTAGAATGTTCATCGTGTAATGTAACAAGGCTATTAATACACATTGTGTCGATCACTAATAGGCTATCGTAAACAGTCTTATATCTTATTACTACTTTAGGTTTTAAGCTCTTTAAACTGTCTATTTGCAGCTTTAATGATTTTATATTAGATAGTAGCATGTCGTTTATTTGCTCTTTATCCGCCATCAATTCATCTAGTTGATCGGTAGGAGTTAAAACAACATCGGGTTTACGTTCACATCCTTTCATAAAGAATGATGCTATTACTATTAAAATGCCTATAATTAGGTAAGGTGTTATTGTTTTATAAGGTTCTTTCATTTTGTAAATATAATTATAAATTTATGTTATTATAAAATATAATTTTAAATCAATCCCGTAAATGTCGCAATATTTACACAACAATTCAAAATCTAGTCTTTTTAAATTTTCAAATTCTATTAGTTTTTTTCTACTTACATTTAACCAACTTGCCACCGTATCTTGAGTACATTTACTTGAGTTTCTATTTTCTATTAATTGCTTTACGATTTGATTGTAAGTAAGCGTAATGTTACATAGATTTATATTAGTATCCATAATGTGTATTTTTAGTTACATTGTATCTTTGAAAGTATTGATTTTATTAGGGTAGTACTTAGCAGGTAGTTATATGAAATGCCTTGCTGACCGTTTCCAATTGAAGTTCCGTGAAGGAAAAACAAAAATAAAAAAGCCACCGCACTTTTAATTCAGTTCTGGTATTTGCTCTTTTAAATATTTATAAATTTTCCATTGCCCTAATCTTGGGGTTGCAATATTTGGATATAATTCACACCAATTTGCCTCATTCATTTTTTTAATAACAGCTTCCTTTAATTCTGGTTTATTTACAATAATATAATTTTCAAGTGCAAATTGTCCTTGATGCTTTATCTCTTTTCCTATACTTGCACCCCAAGAGCAAATACCTAAATCATATTTTACGGGTATTTTATAATCACCACCTCTACGCCATTCTAATATAGTAACATCTTTTAAAGTGTAATCTTTTGGCTTTTTATTAAAACTACCATTTTGTGGTCTTTGATAAATATTAAAACAACACATTAGTTTTTGTCCAGAATACTCCATTATTGGCAATACTTCTGAATGAATTAAATCAAACTCATACATTTGTTGGTTATTATTATATTGGCTTACAGGTAGTATAAATGCAATATAATCGCCCATTGTTATTGCTTTTTTGTAAAACTTCACACTCAATGTATTCCTTGTTCCAAATGGTGGATTTCCAATAAACAATCTTCCTTTTTTATATGGTAAATCAATTTTTAAAAAATCCTGTTTAATAATACTTTCGTGCTCAGGTTCTATGTCGTATGCAACACACCTCTCTATCATTTGGCTAAATACACCATTGCCAGCAGATGGTTCTATAACATCTGTAATTTTATATTTACCAATAACGTCTAATGTCTTTTTTATACAACTCCAAGCAATATCTTTCGGAGTATAATATTTATCTAAATTTATTTTTGCCATCGCTTTTTTTCTTTTTGTTTTTCTGTTTAGTATTTCAATTGGGCTTTATCGTAAATAAGTCGGCACTTCATATAACACGGGTTTGGCAAAAGTGGGCAGACACATTCTGCTAAAATTGAGCATCTTACAAGCCCACCTTCGCCAAGCCCGATAACGTTACCTGCAAGGCTACGATACTGCATATAACGACATTCCGATAATAACCAAAGCGTGTAATAATTGGTCAAATCCAAACACAATCCAATGCCATTTATTAGCGGGTGATTGAAGTGCAGGAAACCAACCATTCATTCTACCTTTCCAAATATCAATTAGAAAGTGTGTTATCAACTGAAATCCAAATAATGCAGCCAATTTAAAACCGCTTAATCCGAATACTAAAGCAAGTAACACAAGCATAAGTGAAGCGTGAATAAAAGCGTGTGTAAAAATTGGATTAAGCGGTTTTCCTAATCGCTTTGCATTAAGCATCCAAGCAGTTGATAAATGTGTGTAATCTGCTAACCAATGGCAGATAAATAATCCGATTAAAATTTGTGTTTGCATTTGTTTTTTAATTTAAGTTCCTACTGATAAACCGCCCAGCAGGTAACAGCGGTTTGTGGTCATTAGCCCGACCACACAAGGCTTTGCTTCGCTAACGAACCACAAGCCGCAAAACGTTATAGGTAAGTTGTAACATTGTTATTTATATTTTTTGATAAAATGCCGACTTATTCCGCCCGTAGCATGATGTGGTAAGTTTCAGGCACTTACATTTATACAACTTATGTATTAGCCATTGGAATAATTTAATCACACATCGGCATTTTATTTATTTAAAAAAAAATTCAACAATTAAAATATGTAATAAAGATGATAATATTGAGCCTAATAAAAAAGCAATCTTTAAATCTCTGTATGTGTATTTTTTCATAGTGTTTTTTATATTGTGTATTAATTAAACATTCGTTACAACCTACCTATAACCCAACCCTTGCACAACTCGGGCGACACCTTCGCTGTGCAAGGCTCGATAACGTTATAAGCAAACGGTAGCTACTTTGAAACAGTTTTGTTACTCAATTTCCGTTAAGCATTTATTTGCATGAACATAAACGTCTGGCTGTGATTTACAGTAGTTTATAAATTCTTTTGCTGTTTCTAATTTATTTTCAAGTTTAATTATCATTTTATCTTGTTCTAATAATTTAGATTGTAAATTTCTAATCTGTTCTTCTCTCGCTAAATTAGCGTCGTCAAATCCTTTATTAAAACCCTCGGATTGTGCTAATTTTACAGCCTTTAAAACTTGTTCTCTACTATTTGCAAGTCCAAATGATATTCCACACTCTTTTAATATTTCATATTCTGTTTTCATATCCTTGTTTTTTTTTTAATTAATTTTACATAGTAACATTCTGAACCGTCAGCTTATAACAACACCTAATGTCAACCGAAAAGGTATGCCATTAGCTGCAAACCGTTAGGCACAATAGCACCCAACCGCACACTAAAACATTAAAAAATTAATTCCTAATATTTTGAAGTTATGTGCTCCAAAGTTTTTCTTTTCAATTTGCCAAAATTCGCTATCAATTTGTTGGTCTAAAATTTCAGAGTAAATTTTTTCTCTATTTTCTTTTTTAGTCCAAACTGTACAAATAAATCCATTTGGTAAATCTTGTTTATTTAGCTGTATTCCTAATTCAACTAAATCATGTAATGTTTTAATTTCTCTCATTTGTATATTTATTTTTAGTTAATAATTCCTTCTATGTGCTACTGATGCCTAACACGGGCTAAAAGTGCATTAAAACGACACTTTAGCCCGATGCCGTTAGCACCAATACTACTTTAGTGCTTCTAATTCAGTTTTTATTAACTCCCAAAAAACCAGCTCACGATTTTTAATTGATTTGCCTAAATCTTCCATGTATTCATTTTTTGGTAAAATGCTAATCATTTGTTCTATCGTAATCAAAGCAACTTGTTTTAAAGTGTCTAAATCGTGTTCAAATGTTGAGTAATTAGCCCCTGCATATTCCTGATATTGGTATGTAGTTGCTTTTCTTGCTTTATCAATTAAATCTAAAGCTCGTCTTTTTGCGTATTCTTGTGTCATCTTATTTAGTTTTTAGTTAATTAATCCGTACTGGTGCTAACAGCGTATAAGAAGCCATTGAAAAAACGGCTCTTATACGCAAACCGTTAGCAGAAACTTACTCACTATATTCAGATATATAAGTTTTAATATATTCAGGATTTACACTTCTATTTTTTGAAGTGTGGAATTTATCATTGAAAAGGTAGCATCTTATTTCATCAGCTTTACC
>Ga0315904_10007909_pt1 | contig 14158 bp, 12 predicted proteins | sample LakEriMetagenome_6_FD_203529 | JGI IMG/M metagenome (GOLD analysis project Ga0315904, IMG submission 203529) | Freshwater fungal communities from buoy surface, Lake Erie, Ohio, United States - Buoy 12 MA120 | ecosystem: Environmental > Aquatic > Freshwater > Lake | place: USA: Lake Erie, Ohio... | reverse complement strand
TCCAGCGAGCAGCTGCGCGCCCTCCTCGCTGCGGCCGATATCGAACTCGCGCCGGGCTCCACGATGCAGACCTTCTCGGCGACCAGTGATGTCAGCGGAACCTTCACGAACATTGCCCTTGCGGCGCTGGACTTGAAACTTGACGCGATCACCGCAAGGGGAAATGCTGGCATCGACCTGACCGGGCCCAAGCCGCGCCTCACCGGCAAGCTGAACATGGGCTCGCTGGACCTCTCGCCTTTCCTCGCCCCGGCTGATCAGAAACCTCAGACCGCCAAACCGCTGGAAGCCTGGAGCAAGGACAAGCTTGATCTCGCGGGCCTGTCAGCCGCCAACGCAGACCTCCAGCTGACCACCTCGCAGATCACGCTCGGCAGCGTAAAGCTGACCGACGCCGCGCTCTCGGCGCAACTGGTGGATGGCAAGCTCACAGCCGACCTGTCGAAGTTCAAGGCTTTCGGCGGAAACTGGGAAGGCCGCATGACGGTCGATGCGGCGTCCGCCGTTCCCGCGGTCTCCTTCGCCATGCAGGGTGACAGCGTCGCCATGTCGAACCTTCTCGGTACACTCGCCGGGTTCGACAAACTCGCCGGTACCGGCGCGTTCAAGATCGACGCCACCACGCGCGGCGGCTCTCTGGATGCGCTGATGCGCGGCCTCAATGGCGAAGTTTCCACCAATCTCAGCGAAGGCGCCCTCAAGGGCATCAACGTCACGCAGCTCGTCCGCAGCGCCCAGTCGCTGCAGCAGGCATTCGCCAGCGGCAAGCTGAACACGCTCGACTTCCGCAACGTGCTCTCACCGACCGCGGAGACGGACTTCACGAAATTCGACAGTCTGCTGAAGATCGAGAACGGCGTCGCGAATGTTGAACTGCTGAAACTGATCAGTCCTGCCCTCGGCATCGACGGCACCGGCAGTATCGACATCGGCGGCCAGAAGCTTGACCTGCGCCTCGCCACCGCCATCGACAAGAAAGGACAGGGGGCCGGCACGGTGGTTCAGTTGAACGGCATTCCAGTGCCGGTCCGCCTTTCGGGAAGCTGGAACCAACTTAAGGTGACGCCGGATTTCTCGGGTGTTCAGGCCGCGCTGGAAGCCGAACTGAAGGGCAGATTGCTGGACGGGATCACCGGAGGTACCGGAAGCACAACGTCCGACATCATCGGCGGAATGATCGGCGGCCAACCCAGGACCGGCACCACGCCCGCAGCCCCGCCGGCGGGAGAGACGACGCCGCCAGCAGACGCAGTGCCTCCCAGGTCGACAGAGGAGCAACTCGAGGACGCGGCCGAGAAAGCGGCGCGCGACGCTCTCGGAGGGCTGTTCGGCCGCAAGCGTCCGGTTACGCCCGAGCCTGCGCCCGAAGCCGAACCTGAAGACCCGGCGCCTTAATCTCGCCTAGGCGCGCTTTTCACCGGAGAACGCTACAACATTGGCGACCGAACTTACCTCAGGCATCTCGATGACGACACGCGGCGGCTCGCCAACTGCGCGCACGTCGACGATGTGGCCCAGATTGCCCAGCGGCTGCGCGCGGCTGATGAAGAAGCCCTGCAGTTCGTCGCAGCCATGATCGCGCAGGAAGTCCGCCTGGTAGAGCGTCTCGACGCCCTCGGCCGTACACCGCATGCCGAGCGACTTCGCCAGCGTCAGCATGGCCATGGCAATTGCACGGCTCTCGGGACGCGACTCGATATCTTTCACGAAACTCTGGTCGATCTTGATCTTGTCGAACGGGAACGAGCGCAGGTAGCTGAGCGAAGAATAGCCGGTTCCGAAATCATCCAGCGAGATCTGGATGCCAAGATTCTTGATCTGGTGCAGGCGCTTCAGTGTGAACTCCGTGTCCGTTATCAAAGCGGACTCGGTAATCTCAAGTTCCAGCCGGTTCGGCGCGATGTTGTTGGCAGCGAGCGCATTGACGATCGTCGCAACCAGCGTCGCCGAATGGATCTGCAACGGCGAAATTTTGACAGCCACCTTCACATGATCCGGCAGGCGTGCCGCTTCCGCCAGCGCTGCGCGGATCACCCACTCGCCCATCCGCGTGATCAGGCCGTTGTTCTCAGCGAGATCGATGAACTCGTCCGGGAACACGAGACCGCGCACCGGATGCTGCCAGCGCAGGAGCGATTCCACACCGACGATCTTGTGTGACCGGGCATCGACCAGAGGCTGGAAGAAAATCCGCAGCTCGTCCTGGTCGATCGCGCGCTCCAGCTCTGCTCCGATCTGCACGCGCGCCTTGGCCGAGGCATCCAGCTGCGCCGTGAACATGCTCCACTGCGCCTTTCCGCTCCGTTTGGCATGGTAGAGCGCAAGATCCGCATGCTTCAGCACTTCGCCCGGATCAGTCGTGTACGCATCCAACACGCGCACCCCGAATGAGGCCGAGCAGTGCGCCGTCGAACCCCAGATGTTATAGGGCGCGCGCATCACCTCGGTCAGCTCACCGAAGAATTCCTCAAGCGTGCCGCCTGCCGGCCGCTCGACGATCATCGCAAACTCGTCGCCGCCAGGTCGCGCCACGAGGTCGGTCGTCTCGATCATGCTGTTGAGGCGCAAGGATGCCTGCCGGAGCAGCTCGTCACCTGCCGGATGGCCCAGCGTGTCGTTGACCCATTTGAAGTTGTCGAGATCGAGCCAAAGGAGCGCACGCACTGTATCTGGCGCCTGCGGCCTGCGCATCACCTTATCAAGATGTACCTGCATGCTCACCCGGTTGGGCAGTCCGGTCAGGCTGTCATAATGCGCCATGCGCGCCATGCGGTCTTCGATCTGCTTCGACTTCGTGATGTCGGCCGCGACACCGCGGAAGCCGCGGAATTCATGCCCCTCGAAGATCGGCTTGCCGGTCAGCGACACCCAGCACATTTCGCCGGCGCCGTACCCGACTTTCAGAACGATATCCTGGAAGCCCTCAAGACGGCGAAGGGCCGCTTCAAGTTCCTTGCGCCCCTCGCACGGCTCGAACAGTGAGGAAAGCAGAGCGCCCGTCTTCATGAAACCGGCAGGCTCGCAACCGGTGTCAAACACCAGAGGTATCTCTTCGAGGAGGCCGTCTGTATTGGTCTGCCAGAGCCAGTCCGATGTGCTTTGCCCGAAATCACGCAGCAACAGGCCGATCAGCTGGGTCTGATCCTGAACCGCCGCCTCGCTGAGGTGTTGCTCCACGAACAGCTTGTGCGACCAGCGCACCGCAAAGAACAGGACGCCAAGGTAGACAACGATAAGAACCGTGATGAGCTGGTATGCAGCGCCCTCCTGCAGCAGCATCGAAAGGCCGAGCCCCACGCCGATAGGGGTCATCAGGGACAAGGCGGCGCCAGGCAGGCGTGACAGCAGGAAGCTTCCGGCAAACATCATGCCGGTAAGCACGAAAGCCATGACCATCTGGGCCTGAAGGTCAGCCATATGCATCACCAGCAGGGGCGCTACGGCCCAGAACAGGCCAATGATAAGCGCGGCGCTGGACATCGCATCAACATGCGCCTGCGCGAGGCGCCCACGGATGCTCGCCCTGCGTATCCGGATATGCCGGAGTGCGGCGAGTCCGGTGATGAAGATGATGCAGAAACCCCAGATTGCGAGAAGGCTGCCCGCCTCGGACTTGCGGAAAGACTGAAGGACGACGGCCACATTCAGCAGGTTTGCGAACAGCAGGACAAAAACCATGCTGCTCACGGTATCGATCTGCTTCTTGAGCAGGCCCTGGCGGTACTTTTCCGAAACAGGAATGTCCCGGAGTAGCCCGCGCAGCGACCAGAAAGTCGCCGGCGAGAGGGTCTGCTGTTCCATCCGTGTCTCTCCGGCGCCCTCAACAGGGCCTGACCACACGCGGGGATAGCACAACAGCTTAAACCTTCCGGAACCGGTTTGCGTGAATTTGCCAGGCTGGTGTTTACCGCCCGTTCACGAACCTGCCCTGCATCCGCTTGCAAGATAGGCTGAAGCCTCGCCGCGCATGGCTGTTAATGCTGCCGGATCCAGCCGGTCCAGCGCTTTGTAAATCAGCGCCATTCGGGGGTTTCCGGCGAGACTTTCGCGGTTTCGCGCTATGAAATCCCAGTAGAGGTAGTTGAACGGGCACGCCTTGGGACCTGTCTTTGCATTCACGTCATAGGCACAGCTGCCGCAGTAATCAGACATTTTGTTTATGTAATTTCCGCTGGCAGCATAGGGCTTCGAGGCCATCAGCCCCCCATCAGCGTGCAGCGCCATGCCATGCGTGTTCGGCAGCTCCACCCACTCATAGGCATCGGCATAGACCAGCAGGTACCAGTCGTTCACTGCCGCCGGATCGAGGCCTGCTATCAGCGCGAAATTGCCGGTCACCATCAGCCTCTGGATATGATGTGCATAAGCGTGACGCTTTGTCTGGCCGATCGCTTCGGCCATGCAGCGCATGTCTGTCTCGCCCGTCCAGTAAAAATCCGGGAGCGGATGATGTGCGTTCAGCGCATTGGTCTGCCCATAGCCCGGCATCTTCAGCCAGTAGATGCCGCGAACATACTCGCGCCAGCCGATGATCTGACGGATGAACCCTTCCACCGCATTCAGCGGAGCGCGCCCCTCGCGCCACTCGGCCTGCGCCCGGCGGCACACATCCAGCGGGTCCAGCAGGCCGCAATTGATGTAGACCGATAGCAGCGAATGCCACATCCAGGGTTCGCCCTTCGCCATCGCGTCCTGCCAGTCGCCAAAGCCGGGAAGGATTTCGCTGATGAAATGATCACGCGCCGCCTCAGCTCCGGCGCGAGTGGTGGCAAACACCCACGGCTCGAGGTCGCCGAAATGGTCCGGGAAACGCTCGGCCACGAGAGCGATCACGTCCTGTGTCACCGCGTCCGCCGGCGCCAGAAAGCGTGCCGGAGGGATCAGCGATTTCGGCAGGCGCCTGCGGTTGTCATGGTCGAAGTTCCACTGGCCACCCGCCGGCTCCTGCCCGTCCATCAGGAGCCCCGTCCTGCGGCGCACGTCGCGGTAGAAGAACTCCATCCGCAGCTGCTTGCGCCCCTTCGCCCAGGCGTAAAAATCCGTGAGCGGAACGATGAAGCGCGTATCCTCGAGCAGGTCGACCGGCACGGGCATCAGGTCCCGCCACGTCTCCATGTCCTGCAACAGGCGCCACTCTCCGGGCCTGGTGACGATGACCGCACTGAGCGCCGGGTCATCCTCCAGCGCACGGGCGACTTCGCCCCGCAAAGAGCCCTGATTGCCGGGGTCATCAAGGCGCACATAGCGAACGTTGAGCCCCGCAGCTCGCAGTTCCTCTGCGAAGTGGCGCATCGCGGCAAAGAGGAAGGCAATCTTCTTCTTGTGATGACGCACGTAAGTCGCTTCTTCAGCGACCTCTGCCATCAACACCAGATCGTCTGGCTGAGCCTCTTTCAACGACGAAAGGTCCGGCGACAGCTGATCGCCGAGGACCAGCCTCAGAACACCCATCCCCGCCCCCGGTGATTGCTAGTAGAGGTCGGCGAGCACGTATTCGATCTGCTGACCGCGCGCCTCGAACGCGAGCTTCACCCAGCGTCCGTCATCGTCATACCAAAGGTCCACGTCCAGCGCAGAATCCATCAGATAGCGGTTCGCCTCTATCGTCTTTTTGCCAACCTTTATCGCTTCACGGCCTTTGTTGACCACTTTCACATTGAGGATTTCGCCGTCCTCGGTGGACAGCAGTTTGCCGGTCAATGTCTGCGCATAGTTCCAGTGGCTCGCAGGGACGATCCCGGCCGGCGCCACGCCTTTGAAATCAGTACCGCTGACATTCAGCGCGTCGCCCTTGCGGGTTGCGGTCACGGAGCGCTTCTTGCCGTCATCATTGACGGTGCCCGATACTTTCTGAAGCTGGCCATTCAACCAGGTTTCCGTGGCATCGAGCTTGTAGCGGAACACCGTTACAGGACCGAGACCGGCCTTGAGTGAAACCGAGGTCGTAGCCAGCAAAGCGCCGTTTGCATCGGTCGTGAACTTCACCGCGTGGCTGCCGAAGGGCTTGCCTTCGCGCAGCACGTTGAAGCTGATCACGTCACCGGACTTGGGCTGCCAGGCCTTGGGCGACAGATCGGCCGCAGCCGGAAGGGCGGCTGAGGCCAGAAGGAAAAGCGAAAGTAGTGCGCGCCGTGCAGTCATTGCAGTCTCCAGGCAAAACGGGGTGGCTCAGCCACATAACAGATGCAGGCTTCGTCACCCGCGGCGACCGGCTTGTGGCGCATGCCGGGCTCGCCCAACATCAGGTCACCTTTCCGGTAGTGTCCAAATTCGTCACGCAGCTCACCCTGGATAACCAATGTGGCTTCGATGGCCGTATGCGCATGTCTGGGAACGCTCTGCCCCGGCGAAAGTTTCATCAGTCTTCCACCTGGTACCCCGACCGGCAGATACGGCAGGCCAAAGAGGCCGCGCTTCCAGGCCCCATCCTGCACCGCCGCATCCAGGATGGCGGTCGCGCCGGCACGCGTCCGCTTGCGTTTTTTATACCTGCGCTCCGGTTCGGGCGGCGCCGCAACGGCCTCGGGGTCCTCCGCTTCCAGCAGCGCCCCGCCAATGATCGACCAGGCAAACGCCTCACGCGCTGCCGCGGGCGACAGCATCATGTGCAGGTCGGCCGCCAGAGCCAGCGATTCCGGGTGATTGCCCGCCGCATGGTCCATCATGAACGCCGCGTAAGTGTCATCCCGCGTGAACAGCATGCTGTGTCAGCCTCAATTCCTGCATTTTCTTTCAATACGCGCCGCAAGGCCCATTGGATCAAATCCCCGGCAACCCGTTGCCGCAGGCCGCGCAGCCCCTTAAGGCTGGGAAAAGTCCTAAATCTGCCAGGAAATGCTCGTCCATGACCGTCCACCGATCGATCGTTGACCTGATCGGCAACACGCCGCTGCTGCGCCTGAAACGCGCATCCGACGAGACCGGCTGCGAGATCCTCGGCAAGTGCGAGTTCCTCAATCCCGGCCAATCGGTCAAGGACCGTCCCGCGCTGGGCATCGTCCGCGAAGCCGAGGCCGCCGGCCTGCTGAGGCCGGGTGGCACCATCGTCGAAGGCACCGCAGGCAATACCGGCATCGGCCTTGCCCTCGTCGGCAAGGCGCTGGGCTACCGCGTCGTCATCGTCATGCCGCGCACCCAAAGCCAGGAGAAGAAGGACGCCATCCGCCTGCTCGGGGCCGAGCTGATCGAAGTGGACGCTGTCGCGTACGCCAACCCCAACAACTATGTGCGCTATTCCGGCCGCCTCGCCGGGGAACTGGCCGCCAGCGAGCCCAATGGCGCGATCTGGGCCAACCAGTTCGACAACCAGGCGAACCGCCGCTCGCATTATGCCACGACCGCTCAGGAAATCTGGCAGCAGACCGGCGGCAAGCTGGACGGCTTCATCTGCGCCGTCGGCTCCGGCGGCACGCTCGGCGGGGTCTCCCTCGCCCTCAAGGAAAAGAACCGGAAAATCCAGATCGGCATCGCTGATCCCGGCGGCGCGGCGCTCTATTCCTTCTACATGACCGGCGAACTCAAGGCAGAAGGCACTTCGATCACCGAAGGCATCGGCCAGGGGCGCATCACCGCCAACCTTGAAGGCATCGAAGTCGACAAGGCCTACCGTATCTGCGACGACGAAGCCCTGAAGGTCCTGTTCCGCCTGGTCGAAGAAGAAGGCCTATGCCTCGGCGGCTCAGCCGGCGTGAACGTCGCCGGCGCTGTGCGCCTTGCGAAGGACCTCGGCCCCGGCCACACCATCGTGACGATTTTGTGCGACTACGGTAACCGATACCAGTCCAAGCTCTATAATCCTGAGTTCCTGCGCGGAAAAGGATTGCCCGTACCGTCCTGGATGGAGAAATAAAAACATGGAAACCGGTGACCCCCTCGTCAGCGCCGAATGGCTGCTCAGGAATATCGAAGCGCCGGATGTGCGTGTGGTCGACGCAACCTGGTTCGCCCCGTTCACGAACCCGCCCGAGACAGGGCGTCAGGCCTGGATGCGCGGTCACATTCCCCGGGCCGCATTCTTCGATATCGATGAGATCGCCGACACCGCCTCGCACCTGCCTCACATGCTGCCGGACGCCGTGAAGTTCTCCTCGCGCGTGCGCCGCCTCGGCCTTGGCGACGGCAACCGCATCATCATCTACGACCAGAACAATTTCTTCGCCGCCGCGCGGGCCTGGTGGATGTTCCGCGTCATGGGCCACAAGGACGTGCACGTCCTGGATGGCGGCCTGAAGGCCTGGGTCGCGGAAGGCGGGGCGCTCGACGACATGCCTCCGATCACCGGCGAACGCCACTTCACGCCGCGCGTGCGCAGCGATCTCGTCATGGACACCAGGGCGCTGGAAAACCTGGTCGCCACCGCCCGCACGGTTATCATCGATGCGCGCCCGGATGGCCGCTTCTTCGGCCGCGATCCCGAGCCGCGCGCCGGCCTTCCGTCCGGCCATATCCCCGGCAGCGTCAACCTGCCCGGCAGCCATCTGATCACCGAAGACGGCCACATGAAACCGGCGGAAGACCTGCGCCGCCTGTTCAAGGATCCGCTCGCCCCCACCGTCACCACCTGCGGCTCCGGCGTCACCGCCGCCATCACCGCACTCGCACTTGCCCGCCTCGGCAACTGGGATGTTGCCGTCTATGATGGCTCGTGGGCGGACTGGGCGTCCGACCCTTCCCGGCCGATCGCGAAGGCGCCTGCGTGAAGAAGGACGAGGCCGCCCCCGAAACGCGCCTCATCCATACGCGCGCGGACCGTCTCGGCCGCGTTACAGTGAACCCGCCGCTGGAGCGCGCCTCAACCGTCCTGTTCCGGGACGAAGCGGGCCTCTACGGCGCCAAGCCCACCTACGGCCGCATGGGCCTTACGGTGCACCGCGAACTCGAGGCGGCGATGTGCGACCTTGAAGGCGCAAGGCACGCCCGGCTCGCCAGCAACGGCTTGCAGGCTTGCGCACTGGCCATAGCCAGCCTTGTCTCTTCCGGCGACCACCTCCTCTTCACTGACAGTGCCTATGGCCCGACTGCCCGCTTTTGCGAACGACGCCTGAAAGCCATGGGTGTGGACGCCGAACGGTTCGATCCGCGGATCGGCGGCGAAATTTCTTCGCTGTTGCGCCCGAACACCAAAGCCGTCTTCCTTGAAGCGCCGGGCTCGCTCACCTTTGAAATCACTGACACCCCCGCCGTCGTCGCCGCGGCTTCGCAGCGGGGCATACGGACAATCCTTGACAATACCTGGGGCGCAGGCCTGCTGCACCAGCCGCTGGCGCTGGGTGTCGACATTTCTGTTCAGGCGCTGACCAAATATGCCGTCGGCCATGCCGATGCCTTCGGCGGCGCCGTGATGACACGCGACAATGGCCTCGCCGCCCGCATAGCGGCAGCATCCGAAGACTGGGGCATCGCACTGGCACCGGACGATGCCTATCTCGCGCTGCGCGGCCTGCGCAGCCTGCACACGCGGCTGAAGGCGCACGAAGCGTCCGGTCTGGAAATGGCGCACTGGCTCGCAGGGCGTCCGGAAGTGGCTGACGTGCTGCACCCTGCCCTGCCCGCCAGCCCGGACCATTTGCTGTGGCAGCGTGACTTCACAGGCTCCAACGGTCTCTTCGGCGTCATCCTGAACCCGCCGCCGGAAGGCGGCATGGATCGCTTCTTTAATGCCTTGTCGCTGTTCTCGCTCGGCTTCTCCTGGGGCGGGTTCGAAAGCCTGATCATCCCCTGCGACCAGCAGCTCGAGCGGATGGAAGGCAGCTGGACACAAACGCGCGCCGGCCCGCTGCTGCGCCTTCACATCGGGCTTGAAGCGACCAGCGACCTGAAGCGCGACCTCGAAGGCGCCTTCAAGGCATTGTCCGGGAACTGACGGTCGTCGCTGTCAGGGTGCCGGGCGTTCGAAGTTCAGGAAGACAAACAGGTCTTCGACATCCGCGCCCATGTGAACCAGCGGCTCGGACGGCGGCATCAGGTTCTCCGCCTGCTCCCGGAAGGCCACGCACCGGCGGGTCATGCTGGCGAGGTGCACGAAGTCATCTGCGGTCGGCAGCGACTTGATCACGCAGGCATCGAAATAAGGGTAGTCCGCATCGGCGCTGCAGCCGAAGGAGGACCGGTCGGGCCGCGCCGCCGTCATCACCATCCGGTTCGGCGCTGCCAGCGCCGAGACAAAGACGCCCGAGTAGCAGGCAGAGACCACGACGACGGTCGGCCGCTCGCCGCACCACTCGTCAACCAATGCGTCCATCCGCACCGGGCTGAGCAGGCCCTCGCTGCCGAGCACAATGCCTTCCGGCGACCCGTGCGATGTAAAGTAAAGCAGGCATCCGGCTTTCGCCGATTGCGCCCGCGACGCGATGGCTGCGAAAGCCAGCTCCGAGACAAGGGAGGTACCGCCGAGCCAGCGCGGCCGCAGCGAGAGGTCCGCGATGTTGACAGGATCAAACCCGGCTTCGCCAAAGGCCCTGGTGAGGTCGCGCCGGGCATTCTCGAAGGCTTCGATCGGCGTTCCGTCGCTCGCCCGCCAGTCTGCCGCGAGGACACCGACCGCCCATTCCTCCAGCGGCACATCCTCAGCCTTCACCTGCCCCTGCGCGGCGCCCATGCCCCAGGCGGCCAGAAGAAGCGCCAGTGCAATCAGAGGCCGCCAACCCATCCCGCTCTCCCAAGGCAACGTTACCCGAGTGTATAAGATCAGGGCCGCCGCCGGAGCGCAAGCCGGATGCGGCAGGCCGGAAAACCGGTCCTACTGAGGATAGGTGTCCAGCGATGGCTCCCGCCGCCAGCAATCGCAGCTGCCATCATACTGGAAGGCTTCGCCGTAATCGTTTACCCGCGTTGCCACGCCGTAGTTCCATCCGTGCACAAACTCATAGTCCGGGTCGCCGTAGCGGTCGGCATAACCGTCCCCGGTATCATCGCACACGGCATAGCCCTGTGCGTTGACCCCGCACTCCCAGGCCGGCACCATGGTCATGGTGACAGACATGTCGTCCGCCGCCATCTGCAACCCGGCCGCGAAGGCTTCCATATCCGTAGATGTGCAACCTATCAGCGCGAGCGCCCCGGCGCCCACCATCCAGAGGCGCACGCGTGCGCCAATCCCCGTCATCATTTCAGCCCAAGCTCCCGATTTAACTGAAGTTATTCTGCTCAGGGTGCGCGTGAACGCAAGCTGAACTGCGCCTCAGGCCGGCTCGTCGCTCACTTTCACCACAAGCTTGCCGAGGTTCTTGCCTTCAAACAGGCGAGACAGGCTGGCCGGCGCCTTCTCGAAGCCGTCGACGATATCGGTCTCGAACTTCAGCTTTCCTTCCATCAGCCACATCGCCATCTGCTGGATGCCTTCCGGGAAGCGAGGGAAATAGTCGATGACGATGAAGCCCTTAACCAGCGTGCGCCGCATCAGCAGGTTCGCGAAGTTGTAAGGACCGGGAACCGGATCGGTGGCATTGTAGGTCGAGATCAGCCCGCAGAGCGGCATGCGCGAGAAGTCGTTGAGCCGCGCCATCACCTCGTCCATGATCCGTCCACCGACATTTTCGAAATTGATGTCGATGCCCTTCGGGCAGTGCCTGTCGAGCATGGCGCCCACATCTTCGGACTTGTAATCGATCGCTGCATCGAAGCCCGCCACCTCCGTCAGCCAGCGGCACTTGTCCTTGCCGCCCGCAATGCCGACGACGCGGCAGCCCTGGATCTTCGCGATTTGCCCGACCATCGAGCCGACCGCGCCGGCGGCCGCCGAGACAACCACCGTCTCGCCTGCCTTCGGCTTGGCAATGTCCATCAGCCCGAAATACGCCGTCATCCCGGTCGCGCCCAGTGGGCCCATGTACGCCGTCAGCGGAACGCCCGGCAGCTTAGGCAGTTTCGCCAGCGCCGCGCCTGGCAGCGTGTTGTAGACCGACCAGCCGGCAAGCCCGGTATTCACAAGGTCACCCGGCGCGAGGCCGTCGAAGCGGCTCTCGGTCACCACGCTCAGCCCGCCGCCGCGCATCGCATCGCCGATCTGAACGGGCGGCAGGTAGGCATCCATATCGCTCATCCAGATCCGGTTCGTCGGATCGAGCGACAGGTAGATCGTCTTGGCGCGCACCTGCCCGTCCTCGAGCGGCGTCAGCGCGCTCTCGACCAGCTCCAGATCACCCTCGCGCAAATCCCCCACCGGCCGCCTGCGCAGCACCCAGGTCAGGTTCTTTTCATTGATCATGCCATCCTCCCGATTTCGTTGGCGGGAAGGCTAGACGGAATTGCTCTCAGCGCAAGACGCCGCGGGTCGATTGCCACCAGGCGTAGGCGGTGAAGGCGAAACCGATGGCCATAATCACGAAGGGCATGAATTCCATGCCGTCTATCTCCGGCGCCCCGGTGTCCTTCCAGCCGACATAGAAGCTGGCCGCAGAGGCAACGAACGCAGCTGAAAAAAATGTCACCGCGGTCTTGCTGCGCATCAGAAGCCCAAGGCTCGCGATCAGCGCGCCGAACACGCCGACTGCCCAGAGGCCGAACATCCACCAGGGCATGCTGTACCAATAGGTCTGCATCTCTTGCGGGAACTGCGCCATGTAGGCCTGGTTGCGTGTCGTCGTCATGATGAAATCGAAACAGCCATAGCCGTTCCACAACACACCAATGATGCCGATCGGCCAGATGTGCCAGCCTGCTTTCGCGCTCACTGGCGCCGCGTCTTCGGTCATTGCGGTCGTCCTCTCAGGAAGCGCCAGCCTACGCCGGTTCGGCGCCACCTCCAATGCCACCCGGGATCAGCGCAGGATGCCGCGCCTGGCCTGGTCGAAGGCGTAGTTGAGGATCAGCAGGGAGACGACGATAATGCACACGGCAAACACGCGCTCGGACCCGGGGTCGATCCCAGGCCGGGAATAGGTGAGCGCCATGGTGAAGATCGTCGCGGTGGTCGAGACCGCCAGGACACGCAGCGCCAGCAGCTGGCGCTTCAGCAGCAGGACCGACCCGGTCACAGCCGAGAAAACCGACAGAGCCCAGATGCCGAACACGAACGGCGGCAGGCTGGCCCATAGCGCCCGGGCGCCTTCCGGCAGGCTGTCGATATAGGGGGGAAAGCGGGTCAGGGTCGCAAGGAAATCGAACACGCCGAGCGCATTCCAGAGCACCGCGGCGGCGCCGATGAGGAAAAGATGCCAGGGTGCCTTAAGCGCGGGCTTCTGCACCGGCGGGGCAAGGTCCACGGCTTCGGGGAAGACGAGATCCTGTTGCATGCCACATTTCTACCACACTTATGAACGGCGCAGAATGGACTCCCGCTCGAATAACGCAGGTTTAATCCAGCCCTCGCGTCCCGGCTCAGGGTGACGTGCCCGCATGCAGCGGCTAAACCCTCCCCAGCACAGAGGAATCGCCCATGGCCACGGCCGCCGTCACCGACAAAAGCCATCTCTACCTGATCGATGCGAGCGCCTATATCTTCCGGGCATTCCACGCCCTGCCCCCGCTGACGCGCAAGTCGGACGGGCTCCCCGTCGGCGCAGTCGCCGGCTTCTGCAACATGCTGTTCAAGATGCTGGAGGAGCTGAAAGGCGCCGAGCGGCCGACCCATTTTGCCTGCATCTTCGATGCCTCGGGCAAGACGTTCCGCAGCGACTTCTTCCCCGAGTACAAGATGAACCGGTCCGAGACGCCGGAGGAGCTGATCCCGCAATTCCCGCTGGTGCGCCGGGCGTCGGTCGCCTTCGCGGCGCATGCCATCGAGCTGACCGGGTTCGAGGCCGACGACATCATCGCGACCTATGCCCGCGAGGCCGAGGCCAAAGGTGCGCGCGTGACCATCGTGTCCTCGGACAAGGACCTGATGCAGCTGATCACCGGCAGGGTGCTGATGCTCGACCCGATGAAGAACAAGCTGATGGGCCGCGAGGATGTGATCGAGAAATTCGGCGTCGGCCCGGAACATGTCGTCGATGTGCAATCCCTCGCGGGCGACCCGGTGGACAACGTGCCCGGCGCGCCGGGCATCGGCGTGAAGACCGGCGCGCAGCTGATCACCGAGTTCGGCAGCGTCGAGGCGCTGCTGGAGCGCGCGGGCGAGATCAAGCAGCCGAAGCGGCGCGAGACGCTGATCGCGTTTGCCGACCAGGTGCGCATCTCGAAACGCCTGGTGACGCTGAAAGATGATGTGCCCCTGCCC
>Ga0315904_10007905_pt1 | contig 14161 bp, 10 predicted proteins | sample LakEriMetagenome_6_FD_203529 | JGI IMG/M metagenome (GOLD analysis project Ga0315904, IMG submission 203529) | Freshwater fungal communities from buoy surface, Lake Erie, Ohio, United States - Buoy 12 MA120 | ecosystem: Environmental > Aquatic > Freshwater > Lake | place: USA: Lake Erie, Ohio... | reverse complement strand
CGGTGGGCGCTGAACCGCCAGGCCAGCGAGCTGATCGAGTTCATCATCATCTTGATCCACTCGCGGGGCAGACCGTCGGAGTCGCGGTCGTAGAACAGCGGGATCACCTCCTGCTCCAGCACCTTGAACAGCGCCGTGCCGTCGCGGTCGTCGGTGATAGTGTCGTGAAAGTGGGTCTCGCCGCGGCCGATGGCGAAGCCGTTGCGGCCGTCGAAGGCTTCCGCCCACCAGCCGTCGAGGATCGAGCAGTTGAGCCCGCCATTGAGCACCACCTTCTGCCCGCTGGTGCCCGACGCCTCCAGGGGCCGCCGCGGGTTGTTGAGCCACACGTCCACGCCCTGCACGAGGTGCCGGGCGACGTTGATGTCGTAGTCCTCCACGAACACCACCCGGCCCGCGAAGCGGTTGTCGTGCCGGAGGTTGGCGATCTTGCGGATCAAGGCCTTGCCCGGCTCGTCGGCCGGATGGGCCTTGCCGGCATAGATCACCTGGATCGGCCGGTCGGGATCGCTGATCAGGGCATGCAGCCGGTCGAGGTCGGCGAGGAGCAGGTCGGCCCGCTTGTAGGTGGCGAACCGCCGCGCGAAGCCGACCGTGAGCACGTTCGGGTCGAGCACCGTCCGCGCCATCTCCACCGCCTCGTCGCACTCGCCGCGGCGCCGGCACTGCCGCGACAGCCGCCGCCGGACGAACTGCAGGAGCAGGTTCTTGAGCGCGTAGTGCGTTTCCCAGAGTTCGCCCGGGTCGCACTCGTAAATCTTCTGCCAGACGTCGGGCTCGCCCATCCGCCGGAACCAGTTGGCGGGGAAGATGCGGTCATAGAGCTGCAGCATCTGCCACGACAGCCAGCTCGGCACGTGGACGCCGTTGGTGATGTGCCCGATCGGCACCTCCTCCTCGACGCGGTACGGCCACAGGCCGGACCACATCCGCCGGCTGACATGGCCGTGCAGCGCGCTGACCGCGTTGGCCCGCCGCGACATCTTCAGGCCGAGCACCGTCATGCAGAACGGCTCGCCGGGGTTGTGCGGCTCGACGCGGCCCAGCCCCATGAGGTGGTCGTGCGAGATGCCCAGCGCGTCGCGGGTAGGGCCGAGGTGCTCCTCGATGAGGTGGTTGTCGAACCGGTCGTGGCCGGCCGGCACGGGCGTGTGCGTGGTGAACACGGTCTGCCGGGCCACGCGGCGCACGGCGTCGTCGAAGGGGTAGCCGTCGCGCTCCATGCGACCACGGACCGCCTCCAGGGTCGCGAACACCGAATGCCCCTCGTTGAGATGGTAGACGCCGGGCACGATGCCCATGGCCCGGATCGCCTTCACGCCGCCGACGCCCAGGATCAGTTCCTGGCGGATCCGCGTCCGCGTGTCGCCGCCATACAGCCGGCTGGTGAGCTCGCGATCCTCGGGCGAGTTGCCCTCGACATCCGAGTCGAGGAGAAAGAGGTTCACCCGCCCCACGGCCATCTTCCACACCTTGGCGAACAGCGGGCCGCCGCGGGTGTCGATCTGCACGGTGATCGGCTGGCCGTCGGTGCCCGTCGCCGGCTCGATGGGCAACGCCTCGACCCGCGACTGCAGATACTCCTCGTGCTGGTAGCCGTCGATGTCGAGCTGCTGGCGGAAGTAGCCCTGGTCGTAGAACAGGCCGACGGCGAGCAGCGGGACGCCGAGCCCGCTGGCGCTCTTGATGTGGTCGCCGGCCAGCACGCCCAGGCCGCCGGAATAGATCGGCACCGACTCGTGGATGCCGAACTCGGCGGAGAAGTAGACCACCGGCTTGGAGCCGAGCACGCCCGCGTTCACGGTGCTCCACGTCGACTCGGCCGCCAGGTACTCCTTGAGCCGCCGGTAGGCCTGATTGATGCGGCTGTAGAGGACGAGCTCCGCCGCCCGGGCCTCGAGCCGCTCGGGCGTGAACTCGGCGAGCAGGGCGATCGGGTTGTGGTCGAGCTGCCGCCAGCGGATCGGGTCCAGCTCGCGGAACATGTTGGTCACTTCCGGGTGCCAGCTCCACCACAGGTTCCGCGCCAGGGCCATGCACTTGTCGTACAGGTTCTGGGGCGACAGTTCGTCGAGCCGCGGCGGAGGAAGCATCGCGGGCATGCCGGCGGGGCGGACGGCGGGACGCGGGGGCGAGAGTTCTTCGGCCTGGCTCATCGGAGGGCTCCGCTATGGGACGTGGAGGGAAGGGACGCCTGCCAGAAGGCCCGCAGTATACCCACGAGCCGGCGGCCATCGATTGGGGGTGAATCGCCGCGAAACTGGCCTTGCGGGCGGAACGACCGGCCGGGGATCATTCCCCGCCCGGATCAGGTTGCTCGCGCCATGACCGACCCCCGCTCCATCGTCATCGTCAAGCTCTCGGCCATCGGCGACGTGCTGCACGGCGTGCCGGCGGCGGTGGCCCTGAAGCGGGCGTTTCCCGCGGCCCGCATCGGCTGGGCCGTGGAGGGGCGGGCGGCCGACGTGCTCGCGGGCCATCCCGCAATCGATCACCTGTTCCGGCTCCCCCGCGGCTGGCTGAAGTCGCCGCGGGCGGTGGGCGATCTACGGCGTCAGTTGCGTTCCTTCAGCCCCGACGTCGCCATCGACATGCAGGGGCTGCTCAAGAGTGGCGTCGCCACCTGGCTCAGCGGCGCACGGGTGCGGATCGGGGCCGCGAAACCCGTGTCCCGCGAGCACGCCTGGCTGGCCTACACGCACGCGGTGCGACCGACGGCGACGCACGTCGTGGACCGCAACTGCGACCTGCTCGCGCCGCTCGGCGTGCAGGTCGCGCGGCCGACGTTCGACATCGCGCATTGGCCGGTGAGCCGGCTGCGCGTGCACCAGTGGCTTGCCACGCTCCGTCTGCCCCGCCCGCCGATCATCCTCAACCCGGGGGCCGGCTGGGCCTCCAAGCTGTGGCCGGTGGAGCGGTTCGCCGCCACGGCCCGCGGCCTACACCGCCGCCACGGTCAGCCGGTCATCGTCGTGTGGGGTGGTGCCGCCGAGCGAGCCGCAGCCGAGCGGATCGCCGCCGACTCGTTCGGCGCGGCCATCGTGGCCCCCGACACCAGCCTCCAAGACCTGGGCGAACTCTGCCGCCAGGCGGCGCTGTTCATCTCGTCCGACACCGGCCCGCTGCACCTCGCCGCCGCCGTGGGCACGCCCTGCGTCGGGCTCTTCGGGCCCGTGCCGGCGACGCGGAACGGCCCCTACGGCCCCGGGCACGTGTGCGTCGAGCCCCCCGCCGCGCTGCGTCCCAAGTGGGACGACCGCAAGCACGACACCGCGTCGATGGCGGGCATCACGGTGGAGCAGGTACTCGCGGCGGCCGACGCGGTCCTGGCCCGCGCCCAGGCCGCCTGAGACGGCTCGGAGGATGGTGCACGCGAACCTGCGGCATCGTGCCGCAGTTCGCTTGGCGGGCCGCCACCCGCTCACAGTCAACCCGGCCCTCCGGGCCTGGCGCCTCCACAAAAAGCCCCCGGCGGAAGCCGGGGGACTCCGGGTGGAATCTCTTCCCGCGTGCCATGCGATGCGGGTTTGAACCGGGCAATTACGCGCCGTCGTGCGGCATGGATGCCGGGATGGCCTTCACGCCCGGAGTCCCCGGGTTTCCACCCGGGGCTTCTTGGAACACGCGCGCGATAGACGCACAAAAAGCCCCGGGCGGGAGCCCGGGGACTCCGGGTGGCATGCCTTCCCAGGTGCCATGCGATGCGGGGTTGAACCGGGAAATTGCGCGCCGTCATCCGGCATGGATGGCGGGGTGGTTTTCATACCCGGAGTCCCCGGGTTTCCACCCGGGGCTTCTTGGAACGGTGACGAGGGTCGTCCAAACACGATTCGCAGCCGGGTCCATGCGGCGGCGACGCTCTGTCGGACTCCTCCGCGCACCAGCAAAACGTTCGCTGCGGGCAACCCCTCCCTTACCCAACCTGATCACAAGAGGTTGGCGCACCAGGTTCAAGTGTCATGCGCCTGATACGGCGGTCTATACTCTCCCTCCGTTCGACACCCTGCTCTCGGACCCAACGGCCGCGCTGCCGTCGGGGGCAGGCGCGGGGGTCGGCGAACGCTCGACGAGCGTGTGGCCGCCGCGGCCACAGCGAGGCGACTTTTGCCGCCCCCGAGCCGGTGCTCCACTGGAGGCAAATGCCCGCGAGCCGGAGTCAGGCGCCATGACGCCCGCCTGCGTGATCAATCCGCCCCCCGCACACTCATGCCCCGCCGCCGCCGCAACCCGTTCTACGCCCTGCTCGGCCTCGCCGGGCTCGCGTTCACGCTCACCGCCACGAGCTACTGCCTGTCCGTGCTCCGCGGCGTGCGGCCCGAGACGGCGCGGCTGGCCCGCACCGGGCTGATGTCCGTCATGGACCGGCACGGCACGACGATCCTCGTCGCCGAGCTCGTCGTGCTGGCCATCGCCACGGTCGGCGCCGTGGCCCTCGACAGTCGCGCCGAGGACCGCTGACCCGTGACCGCATCGGCCGCCACGAAGATCGCCCGGCTCCGCGAGCAGATCCGGCACCACGACCGGAAGTACTACGTCGAGGCGGCGCCTGAAATCTCCGACCGCGAGTACGACCGGCTCGTGGACGAGCTGCGCGGGCTGGAGGCGAAGCATCCCGAGCTGATCACGCCCGACAGCCCGACGCAGCGGGTGGGCGACGAGCCGGTGCCGCAGCTGCGGCCGGTGCGGCATCGCGTGCCGATGATGTCGATCGACAACACCTACAGCGCCGCCGACCTCGCCGCCTGGGGCCAGCGGGTCGAGAAGCTGCTCGCCGACGCCGGCTCCACGGAGCCGGTGGAGTGGGTGCTGGAACTGAAGATCGACGGTGTGGCGATGTCGCTGACCTACGACGCCGGCCGCCTGGCGCTGGCCGCGACCCGAGGCAACGGGGTCGCCGGCGACGACGTGACCCACAATGTACGGACGATCCACGGCGTGCCGCTCGTGCTCGATCGCGCGGCGCCGCCGGAATCGATCGAGGTCCGCGGCGAGGTCTACATGACCAACTCCGACCTCGTGGCCCTCAACGAGGCCCAGGCCGCGGCGGGGCTGCCGCCGTTCGCCAACACCCGCAACGTCGTCGCGGGCAGCATCCGGCTCCTCGATCCGCGGGTGTGCGCGCAGCGGCCGCTGCGGTTCTTCTGCCACGGCGTGGGCGACTCGACCGGCCTCGGCGCCCGGTCGCAGACGGATCTCCTCGCCTGGGCCGTCGCCGCCGGCCTGCCCGTGGCCCCCGGCACGCAGGTCTTCGCGTCGCTTGCCGCGCTCGTGGAGCGGGGCACGGAGATGATCGAGGAACTCCACGGGCTCGACTTCGAGGTGGACGGCTTCGTCGTCAAAGTGAACCGCTTCGCGCAGCAGCAGCTCCTCGGCGCCACCGCCAAGAGCCCGCGCTGGGCGATCGCCTGGAAGTTCGAGAAGTTCGAGGCCACGACGAAGCTGGCCGGCATCCGCGTGCAGGTGGGCCGCGGCGGCACGATCACGCCGGTCGCCGACCTCGAGCCGGTGGAGCTCGCCGGCACGGTCGTCCGCCGGGCGAGCCTCCACAACGCTGACGAGATCGTCCGCAAGGACATCCGTGTGGGCGACGTGCTGGTCGTGGAGAAGGCGGGCAAGGTGATCCCGCACGTGGTCCGCGTGGAGAAACACCTCCGCGAAGGGCAGCTGTCGAAGTGGCGGTTTCCCACGGAATGCCCCGAATGCGGCACGCCGGTGGAACGCGATCCGGAGGGCGTCTTCATCCGCTGCCCGAACGTCGACTGCCCGGCCCGGTGCCGCGAACGAATCAGGTTCTTCGCGTCCCGCGGCGCGATGGACATCGAGGGACTCGGCGACAAGCTCGTGGAACAGCTGGTGGCGACGGGGCTCGTGCAGGGCTACGCCGACCTCTACAGCCTCGAGGCCGCCCAGCTCGAGCCGCTCGAGCGGATGGGGGAGAAATCGGCCGCGGCCCTCGTGGCGCAGATCGCCGCCAGCCGCGACCGCGGCCTCGTCCGCCTGCTCAACGCGCTCGGCATCCGGCACGTCGGCCCCCGGGTGGCCACGCTGCTCTGCGCGCGGTTCCCGACGATTGCCGCGCTCGAGGCCGCGTCGGTCGAGGAACTCGCGGCGGTGCCCGACATCGGCGCGGTGATCGCGGCCAGCGTCCACGAGTGGCTGGCGAGCGACTACGGCCGGCGAACGATCGCCGGCCTGCGGGCGGCGGGCGTGCGGCTCGATGTGCCCGCCTCCGAACGGGTGGCGACCGAAGGGCCGCTCGCCGGCAAGACGCTCGTGGTCACCGGCACGCTGGCGCGGTTCTCGCGGCAGGAGGCGGAGGAGGCGATCCGCAAGGCGGGCGGCCGGGCGTCGTCGAGCGTGTCGAAGAAGACCGACTATGTCGTCGCCGGCGCCGAGGCGGGCAGCAAGCGCGACAAGGCGGAGCAGCTCGGCGTGCCGGTCATCGACGAGGCGTCGTTCACGAGACTGCTGGGCGACGGCTGAAGCCTGCTAGCGTTGCTGATCGCGGCGAAACTCGATCGCCCGCCGCTCGGCGTCGGCCCACCGGCCCGCCTCGCCGAGGGTGATGATTTCCTGATACCAGGCATGCTCCTCCGGGCCGATGCGGCCGGCCGCCTGATCGCGGGCGATGAGCTCCTTCGTGCGGGCGAGCCGGTCGGCGCTGCGGGTGTTGGCCGCGGTCCGGAGGGCGGCCGAATAGTGGCGGTTGCCAAACTCGATCTGCGGCGCTCGCGGGCCGCAGCCGGCCGCCACGGCGAGCACGATGGCCAGCCCGCGGGCGGGATGCCACCGCCCGGACTGGCGCCACCCGATGCCGGCCGATTCACTGCCCATCGCCGGCCACCGTTTCCCCGCCGGCAATGCTCGACATCGCCGCCCAGACGTCCAAATTGACCGTCTCCGCGATGAACCGCACTGCGCCGTCGCCGAAGGCCACGTTGCATCCCCCAGGATGGTCGGAAAACATCTGGCAGACGTGGGCCACCGGGTCGTTGGGCGGATGGATCACGTCGGCCTCGCCGGCGGCAGGTCCGCTGTGCACCAGCAACAGCGTGGCGGCTCGGTCGGGCACCGAACCGACGCGCACCGCGAACGTCGGGCTCGGATGGCTCGCGGCGCCGGGCAGCGTGCCGGCCCAGGCCTTCTGCGACACCCGCTGCGAGTGCTCGCCGAGGAACACGGTCTTGGAAAGCCCGTCCCGAATCCGAGACACCGCGAGCCAGCTGTTGCGATACAGCGGCCCGTTGGCGTGTCCCTCCCATGACTCGAGCGGATCGGCCCAGGGCTCGGCCTGGCCGGCGTTCGCCACATAACTCGACCGGCCGAGGGTCGCACCGGAGCCGAGCCGTGCGCCCGATTCGTCGAGGACCTCGAACGGTGTGCCCGGTCCGCCATCCGACGGGCAGCGGAAGATCGGCGGCGACGCCGACACGACCGCACGATTTTCGACCGCGCCGACGCCGATCCCCGCCGCGGGGCGGAAGCGATCGGCCAAGGCCGCCTCCTCGAGATACGCGGCGATCAGCAGCCCCCAGCCCGTGCCCGGAGGCCGATCCCGGGAAGTCGGATCGACGGGCGATCGCCCCGGCTCGGTCACATAGCCGGCCGGGAGCCGCCGCCGCGAGGATTCATGGGCGACGACCGCCAGGGCCAGCTGCCGCATGTTCAAGCCGCAGCCGCTCCGCCGGGCCGCCTCGCGGGCCGCCTGCACCGCGGGCAGGAGGATGCCGACGAGCGCGGCCACAATCGCGATCGTGACCAGCAACTCGACGAGGGAAAAACCGCCGCGCACGCCGGCTCGGATTCGGCGGGCATCCAATTTTTGATTCATCAAACTTTATTTTTAGAGCCTTCAAAATCTCGCGGTCGAAGTGTAGCCGTGCAGCGGCCGTTTGGCAACGTCCCGGCGGTGCCCCACCGGCAGACCGGCGGCACGTCGCCGCGGCGCCTCAAGGCTTGGGAGCGCCGCGCAGGGCTGCGGACAGGCCCAGCGTCGCCACCGCGAGGCCCCACAGCGGCGCGCCGGCGAGCAGGCCGATCAGCGGCCAGGCGACGAGCCCGGCCCGGGCGACGGCCGTCCGGGTCGCCGCCGGCCAGATGCCGATCGCGAACAGGATTTCGAACAGCGGGATGGCGTGCGTCACCAGGTTCATCAGGTACTCCGAGGCGCCGAACGGCCCCGTCAGGTCGATGAGCCGCGAATCCTGCCGTACGGCCAGCCACCAAGCTGCCGTGCCGTTCCACCACACGTCGCCCTTGAGTTGCGCGACCGCCGCGGCGGCCGCGATCACCGCGGCATGCACCTGCAGGAGCCCCTCCGCGATCCGGCAGCGTACGGACGGGGGCGACGCCGCCCGGCCGGCCCGCGCGGCCAGCAAGTGATCGACCGACAGGACACGGCCGCTGCGGCCGATCGCCAGGCACCACAGGAGCACGGCGAGGCAGTCGTCGGCCGCTCCCGCGAGCATCGGCCCCCGGTGCAGCAGCGCGGCCCAGAGCACCGGCGCGGCCAGCGACACCACCGGCGTGCAGCAGCCGACGAGCAGCAGCAGGAACACGACCACCGTGACCGCGAACACCAGCCGCACCGCGGCCGCCGACGAGGCGAAGTCGTAGATGGAGAAGCCGAAGGGCGACCGCCACGCCGCGGCCGTCGCCGGATCGATCATGCCGTCGGGGCCGAACCAGGCCTGCATGTCGGCGGCGTAGCTCCACAGCAGCAGCAGGCCGAGGCCGGCGGCCAGGATCCGCACGAGGGCCAACGGCCGCGGGTCGGCCGGAGTGAACCAGAAGGCGAGCCAGCGAGCGGCGAAGTTGGCGGGCTTCGCCTGGGCGTCGAGTCCGTTCACGGCGTGGCCTCCCGCGGCCGCACCAGCGGCGCGACTTCGCCACGCGGTTCGCTCGGCAGGAGTTGCAGTTCACCGTCCATGAGCCGCACCCGCGCGGCATAGACCTGCCGCGGATCGCCGTCGTCCAGCGGCGCATTCCGCTCCGGCAACGGCCGCCGCAGCACCCGCACCCTGACGTCCTGCGCGTCGAGGACCGGAAACGCCCCGCGGCCCACGGCCGCCGCGAGCACGGCGGGGTCGCCAGCGGCGCCGGTCGCGATCGCCCGGGCCAGCCGCCGCCAGCGGGCGGCACGCTCGCCACCGAAGGCGCCGGGCAGCCGAAGGACAGCCTCGGACCACACCGGGTCCGTCGGACGGATTTCGAGGGCATGGTCGGCGTCCTCGGGCAGGCCATGCGTGAGGTGATGCTCGAAACCGAGATCGAGCCAGGCCGGCACGAGCCACGGCGCGAATAGGCGTCCCTTGATCGTCCGCACAAGGGCCGACGACCCGCTCGTCGAGTTGCCCAGAACCGTGAGCAGGAGGCCGACCAGATACACGCCGAGGGCCACCGTCACGGCGGCGCGGACGGCATCGGTCGGCACGGTGGATGGGCTGGAACGCTGAGCGGCCATAGTTTCCCCGGCGGCGCGATCGCCGGACGGGATGGCGAGTGTGCTTCCCGGTCCCGGACGTTGCCAGCGGTCTTTTTCACGCTCCGCACGCGCCGCGAGCCCGGACGCGTTGACACGCCCCCGCGCGGGCGATAGTTTCGCAGGAGATGGCTCGGCCCCGCGAGTCTCGCGACACACGGGGGATTAGCTCAATTGGGAGAGCGTCTGGCTGGCAGCCAGAAGGTCAGGGGTTCGAATCCCCTATCCTCCATTTTACGCCTGCCGGGCCATCCATGGCCCCGGCAGGCTTGGCCCGAGGGCTCGCCTTCCAGGCGAGCAGTCAGGTGGTGCGTGGCCCGCATGCCCCGGCAGGCTTGGCCCGAGGGCTCGCCTTCCAGGCGAGCAGTCAGGTGGTGCGTGGCCCGCATGCCCCGGCAGGCTTGGCCCGAGGGCTCGCCTTCCAGGCGAGCAGCGAACCGGGAATGCCGACCCGTTGCACAGGGAATCGTTCTCGTCCCGGTTCCAAGAAGCCCCGGGCGGAAGCCCGGGGACTCCGGGTGTGAAATCGACCCCGCCGTCCACGCCGCCCGACGTCCCGCATTTCCCAGGTTCGAAGCCCGGAACTCATGGCACCCGGGAAGGCTTGCCACCCGGAGTCCCCCGGCTCCCGCCGGGGGCTTTTTGGATCGTTCGCGCCTGTCAATTCAAAAACAAAACTGGAGAACGCGTACCATCGGCGGCCGCGACTTGAGACGCCGCTGCAGCGGACCGCTCCGCACTCTTTCGAAAGCCACACCATGACCGGTGAGATCGCCTGGATCGACGGCACGGTCGTGCCCCGGGCCGACCTCGCGCTGCCCGTCGGCGATGCCGGGTTCGTGCTCGGCGCGACCGTCACCGAACAACTCCGCACGTTTCGCGGACAACTCTTCCTGCCCGACGACCACGCGCGGCGGCTCGCGGAGTCACTGGCCGCCGTCGGCATCGAGCCGCCGGTGCCGGTGACCAAGATCATGCAGGCCGCCGCCGAGGTAGCCGCCCACAACCACCCTCTGCAGCACGACGGCGGCGACCTCGGCGTCGTGGCGTTCGTCACGCCCGGCGACCTGCCCGCACAACACGGCGGCCGACCGGCCCGGCCACGGGCCATCGTTCACTCGTTCCCGCTCGCGTTCCCGCTCTGGGCAGCGGCCTACGACTCGGGCGTGGCCCTGCGCGGCGTAAACGTGCGGCAGGTGCCCGAGGAGTGCTGGCCGATCCGGGCGAAGACCCGCAGCCGCTTGCACTACTTCCTCGCCGACCGTGAGGCGGCCGCCGCCGAACCCGGCGCCCGGGCCGCCCTCGCCCACGCCGACGGCCGGATCAGCGAAACCTCCACCGCCAACATCGCGATCGTCCGCGACGGCACCATCGTCGCCCCGCCCGCCGCCGATGCCCTGCCGGGCATCAGCCTCGGGTTCGCGCGGCACCTGGCCGGCGCCCTCGGCATCGCCTGGCACGAGGCGTCGCTGACGGCCGCCGACCTGGCCGCCGCAGACGAAATCCTGCTCACCAGCACGCCATCCTGCATCCTGCCGGCCACCCGGTTCGACGGCCGGCCCGTAGGCGATGGGCGGCCGGGACCGGCGTTCCGGAGTATCCTCGATGCATGGAGCACAGCGGTCGGCCTCGACATCAGGGGCCAGGCCGTGGCCTGTTCCTCGGCCCGCCACGCCAGCCCATGAATCGCCACGACAGCACCGCCCCCGCCCGCTACGACGTGCGGCACACCACCAGCTACGCCTACTCCGAGCCGGTGCCCGTGTGCCACAACGAGGTGCACCTCACCCCGCGATCGCTGCCCCGGCAGCGGGTGCTCGCCAGCGCGATTCGCGTCGCGCCCGAGCCGGCCCAGATCACCACGCACGTCGACTTCTTCGGCAACCAGGTCGGCCGATTCACGATCGAAGGCCCGCACGAACGACTCGCGATCACCGCCACCAGCCGCGTGGAGGTGGAGCCGGCGCGGCTCTGGCAGGACCTGCCCGCCCGGCCCTGGGAGCAGGTCCGGGATCAGCTCGCCACGGACCGGGCCGCCGAGGCCATCCGCGCCCGCCATTTCGCCTTCGAGTCGCCGCACGTGCGGCCCACCGCGCCGCTGGCCACCTGGGCGGCGGAGTCGTTCCGGCCCGGCCGGCCGTGGGCGGAGGCCCTCGTCGACCTGACGACGCGGATCCACCGGGAGTTCGCCTACGATCCGACCGCGACCACCACCAGCACGCCGGTGGAGGAGGTGTTCTCGCTCAAGCGCGGCGTGTGCCAGGACTTCGCCCACCTGCAGATCGCCTGCCTCCGATCCCTGGGCCTGGCCGCGCGATACGTGAGCGGCTACATCAGCAACGCCCGGGGCGTCGCCGCGCCCGGAATGGCGCCGGCCAACGACGCGGGCATGGTCGGTGCCGACGCCTCGCACGCCTGGCTGTCCTGCTGGGACGGCGGCGACGGCTGGCTCGACGTCGACCCGACCAACGACTGCGTCGCCGGGGCGTTGCACGTCACCGTCGGCTGGGGCCGGGACTACGCCGACGTCAGCCCGGTGAAGGGCGTGTGCGTGGGCGGCGGTGCCCATCGCATGGATGTCGCCGTGCATGTCGTGCGGATCGCCTGACGGACTCTCCAGCTCTCGCCATGCGTCGCTCCCTCCGCCTCCTCCTGCTGCTCGCCCTCGCCGCCGTCGCGGTGCCCCTGGTGCCGTTCCTCGCCTGCGGCGCCCGGCTCGACGCGCTCGTCGCCGGCTGGCTCGACCCGCCCCCCCCGGCGCCGATCCTCGCGGCACTCGAGGTGGGCGTGCTCGCGGCCGACCTCCTCCTGCCTGTGCCGTCGAGCATGGTGGCCACGCTGGGCGGCGCGGCGCTGGGCGTCGGTGTCGGCACGGGATGCGCTTGGTTGGGAATGACCGCCGGCGCCTGCTGCGGCTGGTGGCTCGGCCACTCCACGGCGGGACGGGCCCTCGCGGGGCTCGCGGCCGAAGATCGTGCCGCGCTCGCCCGGCAGGAGCGGCGGCTCGGCCCGCTGCTCGTCGTGCTCACCCGGCCGCTGCCACTCGTCGCCGAGGCCGCCGCGCTGTTCGCAGGCGCCGCCGGCATGCCGCTGCCGCGGTTTCTCGCCGCGGCCGGCGGCGGCAATCTGGCGATCGCGTTCGCCTGGAGCCTGGCAGGCGGCCTGGGCCGCGATGCCGCAGCCCTGCAGTGGATGCTCGTCGCGTCGCTGGTGGTGCCTGCCGCGTGCGCCCTGTTCGCGGTCCGTCGGCCCGCGGCGGCCGCCGGTCTCAGCGGCTCAGCCGGGCCTCGGTCTCGTTGAAGATCCGCTCGAACTCGGCCCGGGTGCGGGCGGTCGTGGCCTGCACGTCCTGCACGAGGGCGTCGGGCCGCTCGTAGCCGAGGAGGTGGGCCAGTTTCCGCTGGTCCTCCGGTGCGGCCGGGAAGTCGTGCCGCGCGGCGGCATCGAGCAGCCGCAGCCGGCCCTCGATCGACCGCAGCATGCGGTACGCCCGCTCGAGAAACGAAAACCGCTCCGTGGCGATCAGCCCGGCCGCATGCAGGGCCACGAGGCCGCGGAGCGTCTCCGGCGTGCGCACCCCCGGCTCGCGGCCGCCATGCACCAGTTGCAGCATCTGCACGATGAACTCGATGTCCACCACGCCGCCGGGGCCGCGCTTCAGATTGCCGGCTCGCGCCCCCTGCTCCATGCGATACCGCATCCGCCGGATGGCCTCCACCTCCGCGGCGGTCCAGCGCCGCTCGAAGGCGGCCGCGGCGATGATCCCGCCCACCCGGGCGACGGCCTCCGGGCGGCCCACGACGGGCCGCGCCTTGACGAGCGCCTGCCGTTCCCAGAGCGCGGCCGGTCCGGCGGCGGCGAAGTAGCGGGCGAACTCGTCGAGCGACACGGCGGGCGGGCCGCTCTTGCCGCTGGGCCGGAGCCGGGAATCCATCTCGTACAAGCGTCCCTGGGGCCCGAACGTGTTGAACATCCGCATCGTCCGCTGGGCCAGCTCGCCGAAGAAGTGGGCGTTGCTCGTGCCCGCGGACCGGCCGCGGGGCGGCACCACGGTGCCGTCGTGGTCGTAGAGAAAGATCACGTCCACGTCGCTGGCATAGTTCATCTCACGGCCGCCGAACTTGCCCATCGCGAGCACGACGGAGGCGGCTTGGCCGCCGGCGCCGGACGGCACGCCGAGCCGCTCCACGAGCTGCCGTTCCTCGCGATGCACGACCACGCGCACCAGCGCCTCGGCGAGGCCCGCGAGCGCGGCGGTCGTCGTCTCGGCATCCTGCCGACCGAGAATGTCGCGCACGCCCACCCGCAGTTGCTGCGCCGCCTTGAACGCATGGAGGGTGGCGTCCACGTCCACGGCGCCGCGGCACAGTTCCGCGAGGCTCGCCTCGAGGGCTTCCGGGGTCGGCAGCCGCTCGAGCAGCAGGCTGTCGAGCAGTTCGTCGATCATCCCGGGGTTGCTCACCAGCAGCCGGGACAGGAACGGGCTCGATGAGCAGAGCCGGACGGTGAGGTGGAGCGACGCGGGGTTGAAGCTGAACAGTTCCCACAGCACCCCCTTGCCGCCGAGGGAATCGGCGACGGCACCGAGGTTGGCGAGCGTGGCGTCGGGATCCGGCGTGCGGGCGATCGCGGCCAGCAGCGCCGGCGCAATCGCCGCCAGGAAGTGGCGGCAGCGGCGGG
>Ga0315904_10007904_pt1 | contig 14163 bp, 10 predicted proteins | sample LakEriMetagenome_6_FD_203529 | JGI IMG/M metagenome (GOLD analysis project Ga0315904, IMG submission 203529) | Freshwater fungal communities from buoy surface, Lake Erie, Ohio, United States - Buoy 12 MA120 | ecosystem: Environmental > Aquatic > Freshwater > Lake | place: USA: Lake Erie, Ohio... | reverse complement strand
CAGCGGCAGGATGAAACTCGAGACTCGTCTCGAAACCCCGCTGCCTTCCTCCACGCAACGCATCGCAACCGGCAATGTGCCGGATGAAGACGCCGTGGAGAAGGCCAGCAGGAGCGCCGGACGCATCGCGCGGAAATGCGCCCGCGGACTGACTCCTCCGACGAAACGCAACACCAATGGCAGCACCACGAAGAGATGAAGGAACAAAGCCGCGAACACCGTGATGAAATATTTTCCCAGATTGGTGAACAGCTCCGCGCCGGTCGAATAAACCACCGGCAGTATCAGTGCGAAAACCCCGATCGGAGCGAGCGCCATGACCCACTTGGTGAGGATGATCATGGCATCGCAGGCGGCTTGGAAGAACTCGCGCACGGTGCGCATTTCATCGGCGGGCAGGCGTGTGATGGCCACCGCGAAGAGGATGCTGAAAACGATCACGCCGAGCATGCCGCCATTGTCGCCGGCGGCGGCGACGATGTTTTCCGGCAGCATCATTTTGAAAACGCCGAGGAAATCGCCGGGTTCGCGCGCGCCCGCCTCGCTCACCGTTGCCATCGCCGCGCCGCCTGCCGTCTCGCCGCTGCGCGCGAAGGCCTCGCGGATCACTTCGTTGGGCCGCCCATCGGTTAGACCGGGTCGGATCAGGTTCACCAGCACCAGCCCCAACAAAATCGCCAGCGTGCCGGTGGAAAGATAGAAGGCGGCGGTTTTCAAACCGAGCCTGCCGAATCCCCTGACTCCCTGCAGGCTGGCGATGCCGGAAACGACCGAGGTGATGATGAGCGGCACGATCAGCATTTTGAGCGCGCGCATGAACAAATCGCCGACGAAGCCGCAAAACGCCAGCGCGCCCTTGATGAAGGCCGCAAGCTCCGGACCCGCCCCGGCCGCGAGTTTGCGGAACACCAGCGCGACGAATGTGGAGAGAAACAGGGCCGCGAGAATCTGCCAGTGGGGCGCGATGCGTTTCATGCGCGGCACCCAAGGCAATCCCGGCGGAAATATCCAGATTCTTCGCGCGGGACGGGCGAATCCTGCCGCGACATCACCATGTTAGAATGATTTCCCGAGCAACACGGGAGACATGGTTTCATTTCCTCGATGCGATGAATGCCTCCGGGAACCGCATGTGATGCGGCATGGTTCACTTGTTCGGATTTTCCCCCAACCGGCGTTCGTCGATGGGTGGCGAAAGCATTTCCACATGACCGTCCAGGAAGGAAAAAATACCCTTGCGGTTGGGCAGGAAGTAAATTGGAAATTTATCACCCGGTGGCGGAAGCGGCTTGTAGGTTTGGATATGCTCGGGCTTGAAATAATAACGCCCGAACGTCAGATACAGGACGGATGAGGGATCTCCCAGGCTCGAGACTTTGGTTGGCGGATTTTGGGGTCCCCATTTCGGTCTCACCTCGCTGTTGATGGCGATGGGGGTTCGGACGGCAGAGCCGTCGGTGGTCGTCTCCACCCCATCGAATATCGAGCCGGTCATGTATCTGAGATTGGTCGTGCCGAGAAGTTCTCCGAAAGAGGCAGTGATTTGCTTGTGGAGCAGTCCTTGGTTTGTCGTTTCTATGTCGGAAAACAGATAGGGCTGCATTCTGCCCATGAATGAGTCGGCCACCCACCTGCCGCCTTTTGCTTCAAAGGGCCCCTTTTCTCCCGGCGAATCGCGGATGGTATTGAGATCTCCGTTATTTTCCGAGTAGTAGGAAACATTGGCGAGACTGATCTGGCGCATGGTGGACAAGGCATTCGCCTGCCGGGCATTGTCGCGGATTTTTCCGGTCATGACGAAGACCACCGCGGCAAGCACGATGACGATGGAAATGCATATCAACAGTTCGATCAGCGTGAAGCCCCTGTGGCGGGCGGAATTTGGATGAATGAAAATGGGTTGGGTTGTTTTCATGGAGACCGTGTTGTCTGGATGGGTTGTTGTTCTATCGGAAATGAGATGGAGAAATTCAACGGGCATGCCGCGTGCGGATCATCATGTCATGCGGGCAAAGGATGTTTCATCGGTTCGCGCTGTTTCCGGAAAGTCCCAGCCGCCGGATTTCCGCTTCCGAGAGCGCGCGCGGGAAAAGCGCCAGTTCGTCGATGTGGCCGACCATGCCGCGGGCCTCGGTGCGGGATTGCCTGGAGTTGCCATTGAGGCGGCCCACGAAGATCTCGTGGGTGTCGAGTTCCATGGTGCCCGCGTCTTCGCGGGCCACAACACGGCCATCCAGGTATATCGTGACAGTGCCGTTGCGGCGCGTCATGGCGATGTGATGCCAGCGGTGGGGCTGCAGGCGTGCCGCGCCGAAGATTTCCACCCCGCCATCCCAGGCGGGCGGATCGCGCAGGACACCATGAAGCGCGGAGCCTTTGATGCCGATCTGCCAGAGCGAGGCATAACATTGCAGGATGAGGGAATGGCCCTGAACCTGATGATCATAACGCATGGCGGATATCATCGCGAAGTTTTGCAACCATGACACCTGCGCGAAAAAGCCGAGGGTGAAGTCCCGCTCGAAGACTGGCCGCGTCCCGGACTTGATTTTGAACAACTCCGCTTGATCGAGACGTGTCAACTCTCCCGAATGATTGCCCGCTTCCTCTGCCGCGATGGCGGCCGCGCCGGCCGCAACCATTTGGGGCGCGCCGGTCACTTCATTGGAAACAAGACCCTCGTTGATCGACTCGAAGCGCCAGTATCCCGCGGGAGCCATGCCCATGACTTCGGCGGGATAGGAAGCGCCGAGACGGAGTTTCGGGCGCGGCGCGTTTTTGATGTCCGGATAGTCGCTGTCCTTCTCCTCGATGACCTGCAAGGCCTGGCTTGAAGGGTTGATGCGAACCGATTCGCTGGCATTCAGGCGGCGGGTTTGTTTCGACTCGCCCATCGAATCCAAAAGCATGACGTCCGCCTTGCCTTCAAACACGCGGCAGGTGCCCGTGCCGTCGGCATTCACCTTGGCGGCAAACTCGGTGCCCAAATCCACCACCTCGAAGGCGGGGCATTCGAGCCGGAAACCTTCGGCTCCCGGAGGCACATGGACCCGCGCGCGTCCCTTGTGGAGGCGGATGCGGTCATCCTCAATAAGAGTGGCCTCGAAGGGAGCATCGAGTGTGACGGATACGCCTTTGAGCGTCTGAAGGGTGAGCCAGCCCTCGTTCAATGTGATAAGTCCGGGTTTGAGATCGCTGCCCGCGGCATAGGTCGCCCCGGCGGTGCCACCCATGACCATTGCGACCGCGGCCGCCTCCTCCTTCACGACAAGCGGAGCGTCGGCCCGGTGCGGCTTGCGGAGTTCAAGAAGGATAACGCCCGCCGGCAACAGAGCGACCGCCGCGGCAATGCCCCATGCGAGCGGGCGGCCGCGCCATGCGGGACGGATAATGTCATCGATGCGCCCCATGGTGACCGATTCAAACGAAGGCAGCGCTTCGTTCTTGGAATCATTACCCTGTTCCATCAGGTCGAACAAAGCAAGCCAGCGCGGATTCGCATCCGCCGCCGCGCGCGTCGCGCCGAGCAGGGCCACTTGTCCGGCGAAACGGCGGCGCAGGTCCGCGTCGCTGCCTAACAGCCTGAGCAAGTCCGCTTGTTCGGCATCCGAAAGGCCGCCGTCGAGCCAACCTTCCAGCAGTCTGGCTAGAGTGGCGTCGTTGTTCATGAGCTTCCTTTCATCATGCAATCCTTCAAGTGATCGTTGGCGCGCAATTGCAGCATGTAAATAGCGCCGCGCGTGGTGTTGAGGAGTTGCGCGGCCACGGAACCGTTCTCGCCGCGCAGTCTGGCGCGGATCACCTGCCGCATGCGCTCGGGAAGTTTCTCGACGCAATCCATCAGGCGTTTGAGCGGATCGCGGCCGAGTTCTCCTTCCATCTCGACGAGTTCGCTTTCGATTTTCGCGAGGCATTCCTCGCGGAAACGTTCGTTGGCCTTGTGGCGGCGTCCATCCGAACGGAAATGGCCGAGCACCCGGTGCCGCGCGATGCCGATGAGCCAGGCCTCGAAAGACTGGGAGGTGTCGAATTTCGACAAGCCGCGGAAGGCCGCGATGAAGGTTTCCTGCGCGATGTCCTCGGCATCCGCGGTGTTTTGGACCCGGGCGTGGATGAACGAGCGCACCGGCAGGCCGAATTCGCGCACCAGCCGCGAAAACTCCGGGGATCCCCCCCCGAGCACCGCGCGGATCACTTCGGCGATCTCCCTGTCGTCCATCATCGTCAATATTCCTCACCCAGGATGATCTTTCGGTTTTTTATCCTCAACCGGAAAATTTTCCGGCGTTAGATCGCCGGGCTTGCGGACTATGGGGAGTAACTCCCATCGTATCACGGCCGGAGCAGCAGCCCTTTCATGACCGCCCGATCCCATAGATTTTTCCGCCTGCTGGCAGTGCTCTGCCTCTTGGGAGCGCCGGTGATGGCGGTTTGCTGCAGCGGCACGGGCCGCGCAAAAAGTCCGCACACGTCCACCGCAGTGCCGGTGAAGATCACCGCCAGCGGAATGCTGCGCGATGGCAAGCCTTACTTCGTGAAAGGCGCGGGTGGCAGCGGTTGCATGCAAGAACTTTCCGCACGCGGCGCCAACTCGGTCCGCACCTGGGTCACTACCGGACTCGATCAAATTCTCGATCAGGCGCACACACTCGGCCTGACCGTGAGCGCCGGCATCTGGCTGGAACCGGAGAGTTCGTGGTTTTCCTACAGCAACCCGGAGCACTGCGCCAAACAGGCCGAACGCGTGCGCAAGGAAGTGATGCTCTATCGGAATCATCCCGCGCTGCTCGCATGGGGGCTGGGCAACGAGGTCGAGGGCGACGGAACCAACACCGCCTTCTGGCGGCAGCTCGACATGCTCGCCTTGCTGGTGAGGCAACTCGATCCCGCCCATCCCACGTTCACCGCGGTCGCCGGCATGGGTCCGGAAAAAGCCGCCGGCATGAACGCGCACGCCCCGCACCTCGACTATGTGGGCATCAACACCTACGGTGCTGTATTCGGCCTGCGCAGGCATTTGGAACACATCGGCTGGAAGCGCCCGTGGATGCTCACCGAGTGGGGGCCGCGCGGTTTCTGGGAAAGCCCGAAAAGCAAATCCGGCGCGCCGCTCGAACAAACCAGCAGCGAGAAGGCGGAGATGATGCGCGACGCCTATCAGAAAGTCATCACGCCGGATGGCGGATGTCTCGGGAGCTATGTGTTTGTGTGGGGTTGGAAATTCGAGGCCACCGCCACCTGGTTCGGGGTCTTCACCCATGAGGGCGAGACCACGGCAGTCGCAGACACGCTGCAGAAAGCCTGGAGCGGAAATATTTCCAACAACCGCGCGCCGGACATCGGAAAACTCGGCGGTGTCCCCAAATCCACCCTCAAGCCCGGCACACGCTTCGATGCCAGCGCGAAGGCGGTCGATCCCGATGGCGACAGGCTCCAGTGGCACTGGGCCGTATTGCCGGAAGCAACCAGTCACAACGGCCACAAAAGCCCGCCGATGCCCAGAGCGGTCGCTGGCGCGCTTTCAATAACCACAGGCGATAAAGTCTCGGTGAAAGCGCCCGACAAACCCGGCATCTACCGCCTCCATGTCTGGGTCAAGGACGGCAAAGGCCATGCCGCCACGGCCAACATGCCCTTTGATGTGCGGTGATGCTTGCGCCCGGGACCTGACCGTGTTTTCAAAACCCGCATGAAAAGAGCCTGCATCTCCGCCGCCTTCTTGTGTCTGAGCCTGAATCTAACGGCCCAGTCGTTCATGATGAATCCATACGGCTGCAAGAGCGCGACGCTCCTGAACGGCAAGTGGAATGCCATCATCGACCCGTTCAGCCGCGGCGAGGCGATGAAATTCCACGAAAACCGCAAGCCGCGGACAAAGACGGAGTTCGTGGAGTATGCATTCGCAAACGGCCTGCGCCTCGATGTGCCCGGCGACTTCAACTCGCAGATTCCCGAATTGAAATACTATGAAGGCAACGTCTGGTACCAGCGCCATTTCACCGCGAACAAAAAACCGGAACACCTCCAATACCTCTACTTCGCAGGCGTGAGCTACGAGGCCGCGGTCTGGTTGAACGGCCGCGAGGTGGGCCGGCATGAAGGCGGCTTCACGCCCTTCCAATTCGAGATCACCGACCTGCTCGTCGATGGGGAGAACGATCTGGTCGTGAAGGTGAACAACGAACGCAGGGCGGATGGAATCCCGGCGATGAACTTCGACTGGTGGAACTACGGCGGCATCCTGCGCGATGTGTTCCATGTCGAAAGACCGCGCGTGCATGTCCTGGATTACAAGCTGCAACTCAAGCCGGGTCATCAGGACATCATCGCAGGTCACATCCAACTCGGGAACGCGACCTCGCCGCAGCAAGTGGAACTCGCGATCGCGGAACTGGACATCAAACAAACCCTCACCACCAACGCGGGCGGCCATGTCTCCTTTGAAATCAAAGCCAAGCCCGGGTTGTGGGAGCCCGCGTCACCGCACGTGTACCGGACCACGCTTTCCGCCGGCGCTGACCTCATCGAGGATGAGATCGGCTTCCGGAGCATCGAAGTCAAAAACACCGAACTGCTGCTCAACGGCAAACCGGTTTTCCTCAAAGGCGTCAACTTCCACGAAGAAATCCCCCAACGCATGGGACGCGCTTATTCCGAAGCCGATGCCGCGATGATTCTCAACGAAGTCAAAGCCCTCGGCTGCAACTTCATCCGCACCGCCCACTATCCGCAGAACGAACACATCGTGCGCATGGCTGAAAAAACGGGACTCATGATCTGGGAGGAAATCCCGCTGTGGCAGGGCATCGAGTTCTCCAACCCCGCCATCCTCAAAAAGGCGGAAACCATGCTGCGGGAGATGATCTACCGGGACAAGAACCGGGCCGGAGTCATCATCTGGAGCATCGCCAATGAAACCAGCCCGTCGGACTATCGGGACAAGGTGCTCACCGACCTCGTGACCCTCACCCGCGGGCTCGACGACACCCGCCTGGTGGGAGCCGCCTTCGACAATCCGAAGTATGACAAAGCCACCTCCACCTTCCGTCTCGACGACAAGGTCGCCGAAGCCGTGGATGTGGTGGGAGTGAACAAATACATGGGTTGGTACATGCCCTTCCCCGCCAAGCCGGAGGACATCAAGTGGAACGTGGCCGCCGGCAAACCGCTGATCATGACGGAATACGGCTGCGAGGCGCTCTACGGCCGGCACGGCCCCGCCGACGTGGCCCATGAATGGAGCGAGGAATACATGGAGGAACTCTACCGCAGGAACCACCTCATGTTTGAAAACATCCCCAACCTGCGCGGCACCTGCCCATGGGTGCTGTTTGATTTCCGCTCCCCCAACCGCTGCCATCCGCAACATCAGGACGGCTGGAACCGCAAGGGCCTGGTCTCCGACAAAGGCCAGCGCAAGAAAGCCTGGTGGGTGGTGAAGAGTTTCTATGATAAGAACTGAGCCGATCTCAACGGCACCGATGAGCCCATGTCCATGAGCCCATTTCCATGAGCTCGAGCGAAGTTACTCCTGGGTTTCCCCAGAAGCCCTTCCAAGACCGGGGAAGCCAAGAGCAATGACACCCTTCAAATCATTGCCATACGCCATCTTCCCGCTCGCTTGAAAATCCCCAGCAAATTCCACATGCGGAACCCGGTTGCCGTCCCTAGCGTCACTCCGCATAATCCATCGATCCAGCCATGAACATTCCAAGCACCGGAACCTCCAGCAATGATTCCCTTCTTGCCGTCTGCCTTTTCGCCTCATTTGCTGACGGCGAAAAATCCGACGCCGAGCGCGAGCAAATCCGCCAGATGGCGGAGGAACTCGGGACGGAAGACATCGCTTCGGTTTCAAGGCGGATTCTGATGGGTAAACTCACTCTCGAGACGGTCGCCGCCGGTCTCGCGACCGGTCAAGAGCGCATGCTCGCCTATGAAATGGCCAGAACGGTGTGCGAGGCCGGCGGCTCGATCACCGCAGACGAACAGGCCTTTCTAACCAACCTCAGGAGCAAACTCGCGCTCGGCGCCGCCGAGGCGGATGCGATCGACGAGCAAGTCGATTCCATAGCCCTCGCGCCGGTTGACTCGGCCGCGCCGGGCGCGCCGGACAACAGCGGCATGATTCTGAAATACGCCATTCTGAACGGCGCTCTCGAACTGCTGCCCGAAACGCTCGCAACAATGGCCATCATCCCGATGCAGATGAAGATGGTGTATCGGATTGGCAAGGCTCATGGCGTCGAGTTGGACCGCTCGAACATCAAGGACTTCCTCGCGACCGCCGGTGTCGGACTCGGATCACAGGTGGTCGAGGGCTTCGCCCGCAAACTGATGGCCGGACTTGGCAAAAAAGTCGCGGGCAAGATGGCCGGAAAGATTGCCAGCCATGTCACCGGCTCCGCGTTTTCCTTCGGCACGACCTATGCCATCGGCCACATCGCGGAGAGGTATTACTCCGGCGGCGGCAAGCTGGACACGGCGGAAATCAAGAACCTGTTCTCCACCCTCGGCGAGCAGGGCAGGCAACTTCACGCCAAATACCTGCCGGAAATCCGGCAGCGCGCCAGCACCCTCAACCCTGCGGAAATCCTCTCGATGGTCCGCGGCAGGGCGGCGGTTTGATGCCCTTTCCACCCCGTGAGGGCAGCAGCGGCACTTGCAGCCACAGAGCATGAAAAACCCCGCCACATGCGGCTAAAAATCCGCGGATTTCCCGGTTGACACCCCGAAACCGGCTCCCTAGCTTGCGTCCCCCTTCGCGCACACCCCGTGTCCGAAGGCATTTTTTCCCAGAAACACATGAAGACGTTTTCCGCCAAGCCTCACGAAGTCGAGCGCAAGTGGTATGTGATCGACGCCGCGGGCAAGGTCCTCGGCCAAGTCGCCGTGGAGGCCGCCCGCCTCCTGCGCGGCAAGCACAAACCCATTTTCACCACCCACATCGACACCGGTGATTTCGTGGTCGTGATCAACGCCGACAAGGTCGTGCTCACGGGTGCCAAGGAAAACTCAAAGATTTACACGCGTTTCTCGGGCTACGTGGGCGGCAAGAAGGTGGAAACCCCGCGCATGGTGCGCGAGCGCCGTCCCGTCCTGCTTGTTGAGCGCGCCGTTTACGGCATGCTACCCAAGACCAGCCTCGGCAAGGCCCAATACACCAAGCTCAAGGTCTATGCCGGTGCGCAACATCCGCACGAAGCCCAACAACCCGTGGCACACGCCGTCCGCTGATCCATCCAACCGCGAAATTTCTCATCAACATGACCGCCACCACCACCAAGAGCGCCACCGGCCGCCGCAAAACCGCCGTCGCCCGCGTCTGGATGACCGAAGGCACCGGCCAGATCATCATCAACGACCGCCCATTCGAGGATTATCTTCCCACCATCGAGTTGCAGAACGCGATTCTCGCGCCCTTCCAAGCCGCCTCGCTGATGAACAAGTTCGACCTCAAGATCTCGGTCAAAGGCGGCGGTATCCATGCCCAGGCCGTGGCCATCCGCCACGCCATCTCCCGCTCGCTCACGCAGGTGGACCCCGAAAACCGCAAGATCATCAAGCCGCTCGGTTTCCTGACCCGCGATCCCCGCATGAAGGAGCGCAAGAAGTCCGGCCAACCCGGCGCTCGCAAGCGCTTCCAGTTCTCCAAGCGCTGATCCACACTCCGAAACAGAAGTTTCCCGAACAAAAACCGCGCCCTCACCCGGCGCGGTTTTTTTGCATATTTGTCGAATGCAGCCGCATGGATGATTGGCGGAAGCGGCAGAGGGTGGAATTTTCATGCGGAAAAGTCCGAATTCTAAAAAAATACTTTGTTTGTGCTGATATTTTGATATTTTTGGCTTCGAATTTTTCCAAACAGCCATGATGTCCCAGGTATTCTTCCGTCCCTTCCTATATCTTCCGTCTCTTACCCGCCTGCTGCTGGTGGGTTTGTGCGTCGGCGAATTGTCCGCCTTCACGGTGGATGGCGTCCGCAATACGATCAATGAAACCGGCTACACTTCGCGGGCGGTTCAGACGATCCAGAGCAGCGGCGGTCAGGAAAACGCGCTGGCCAACCTTCACAGCGCCGTGACCGATGCGAATCTCCGGCTCTTCATCGGCGGCAGGGCGCGTTTCGACAATGCGATCCTGCTGTTTATCGATTCCAAAGCCGGTGGCGTTCCCTTGGATGGCCAGGGGCCCTTTATTCCCAACAACCTCATCCAGTCGGCGGAGTTCGGCTGGATGATCAACAACCTCGGCGTTTCGCCGACGGCGGGCATGCGTTTCGAGAACGATTTCCGGCCGGACTATGCCATCCGCATCCAAGGCGTGGGCGACAATGACGCGCCGGTTCACCGTTTCAACCTGCAAACCGGCAGCGCGAACGCGGTTGGAAACGCGGTGCCCGCCATCGTCGGCGGCGGCTTCATCAACGCCATCCGCTGCAACTGGGTGGATGTGTTCGGCGACTATCAGAACGCGGTGAACGGCGTGGAAATGTCGCTCAACCTGCCGCTGATGGGAGTCCCCGACGGCACCGGCTCGGTCAAGGTTCTGGCAATGCTGGTGAGTCCCACTTCGCTCACCGCCACCAATCAAACCCTCGGATCTCTCTCGCCACCGCCGCCGGAAAGCGGGACGCGCCCCATCATCGGCTCGACCGGTGTTTTCAATTTCGAAACCGAAACCGCCACACAAGCCCTCTCTTTCGGCGTGGACTACTCCGTAACCGACAGCGATGGAGACGGACTGCCCGACGCTTATGAAACCAACGACGGCATCTATCTCTCGCCTGTAGCCACGGGCTCCAATCCGCTCGACAGCGACACCGACAACGACACATTCGAGGACGATAACGAGGTGGTCGGGGATACTTCACTCGGTTTCGCCTCCAATCCTAACATCGCGAATTATCCGCAGATTTACGCACCGGGAAATTTCACCACGCCTCAGTTCGCCGCAGGACCGGGCAATGACATGACCCGCCTCGGCACCAGCCTCACGCAGCAATACCTGTGGCAGCGCGACTACCGCATCACGAACACCGCGTATCTTGGCAACCTCCTCTTCAAGTTCACCGACGGTGGCAGCCCGGCTGTCAGCTGGGGCCCCGGCTCTGGCCCGGGAACCGCCGCGCTCAACAACAACAACATCAACGGCAGCGCGCCAGCCACCGGTTTCTATCAGATCGGATTCGACCAAGCAGCGCTCACCTACACCTTCGCCCGCAAGGTTTTCCCCAACTCACCGGCCTTTCTCGCCGCGTATGGACTTGCCGGCGGTGTTGACGGCGATGGCGACGGTATCCTCAACGAAAACGAGTTCGCCGCCAATACCGACCCGAGCAGGGCGGACTCCGACAACGACGGCCTCAACGACCTGCTCGACCCGCAGCCCCTGCTTGCTGTTAGAAACATCGTTTTCAAGGTCAACATGAGCATCCAGACCGGTCTGGGCGCATTCAACCCGGCGCTTGACTCGGTCAAGGTCCAGTTCATCGACGGTCTAGCGGCCCCCGGAGAGCTGGCCCTCAGCCCATTCGGCAATGGCGTTTACAGCGGCACGCTCCCAAGCGTGGCGGGCGGTGCCGGGCTGCCCTTCGGCGGTTACAAATTCACCATCGTCCGCCCCTCCCCCGCTCCTGCAATCACGGAGGACTCGATTCTTAACCGCAACTTCAACCTCGCTGCGGCACATGTTACCCAACAACTCGCAGAGGTATTCTTCGACAACAACGCCGGCGCGGGATCACCCGCTTATGAGACATGGGCGGGGCACTTCCAAGTTCCACCGGGCGGACCCGCTCTGAATCCGGACAACGACGCCTACACGAATTACGAAGAGTTCGCTTTTGGTGGCAATCCCCACATCCCTGACGGCGCGCTGGTCAGTTTTGCACGGGTTGGCGAGTTCCTCATCGTTTCGTGGAACGAGCTCGCAAGTGGCGATGTTTACTACGACCCCGAGCAGAGCACCGATCTCATACCCGGCTCTTGGGCGTTTCCCGAAACCGGCAATTTTGTCATACCGGGACCGCCAGCCGCACCTGCGGGATACACGCGCAACGCGTTCGAGATACCCATCGACGCGACACCTTCCAAGTTCATCCGTATCAAGGCCTTCGAGCCGACACCGGAGTGATCCCCAAACAATATCACGCCTCACTGGCATCACCCCGGAATCTTGGATAAAATCCGCTGAAAATCTTGACACTCGCGGCGAATCCGAGCTTTCCTCCGCCCCGCGCCTGTCGCAAGGCACCCGTAGCTCAATTGGATAGAGCGTCTGACTACGAATCAGAAGGTTAGGGGTTCGAGTCCCTTCGGGTGTACCACTCTCCAAACCCTGCAACTCAAAAGGTTGCGGGGTTTTTTGTGGCCGGATTTCCGGAAGGCGGGAGTCTCCAAACTGCGCCGAAATGCGGGTTTTAACACGATCTATTGCACGGTTCGTTGCACGGTCGAAATGCATCAGAAGTGATCACGGCCATTTTCCCGCCATTGCTGCTGCCGGAAAAACCCAGCGGATTTCCAATGCACCGCGCAACAGTTCCGTTGCACGGCGTTTTCCAGGATGTCGGGAAATCGGATCTCCCGCTCACGCCAGATGCAGGTTTCCCAAATCGTGGGCGACTCCAGCGCGAAAGCGCGCAGCACGCCGTGGGACTACTTCGTGGCCGGAGGGCTGGCTGGGTGCGGCGCATGGGGATCTCCGTCCATACGCAAGCCTATGGCTCTGGCAGTTTGGCGGCCCGAAAATATCGTTTCGGCATTCCTCTGGTTGAATACAAGCGGGTCACCGGGTTGCCATCACCCGCGATCACCTCGGGTAGGGTTGTCCATGTGGCAAGATCCTCGGACCACTCGACTTGGTAATTCGTTCCCTCTTTCGTGTAGAGCGTCACTTCCACTGCTGTAAGGATCTCCATTGCCGCATCCGGGTTGTCGAGCGCGTTGGTGGGTGACTTGCCGGCAGTGATTTCCGCCATGTCCCAGAATCCGTCCCCATCCGTGTCGGCCTTGTTTGGATCGGTCGAGTGTTTGGAGAGTTCAATCCAGTCGCTCAAGCCGTCGCCGTCGGTGTCCGATTTCGCCGGATTTGTCCCGGTGTCCACAGGAGAGACATAAATACCTGTTCCCGTCTCGAACTGGTCAGCGATGCCATCGCCGTCGGCATCCGGCGTTTGAGCCACTGACACCTTGAATGCTGCCCGGTAATTCCGGATGGGAAGGTCATCGGGATATTCCAAGTTCCACTGCACCAAACGGAATGCAAGTTTGTAGATTCCAGGCTGCAAGGGCCAGCTGCCACTGCTCCATTTCCATGATTCGCTGGCTGTGTCGTAGCTGGTCGTATAATGCGCCCCTACTTGACCCGCGGGGCCAGGATTTGATGTGGTCCATCCGGTCCATACACCTTGGTTGTATATTTCAAATTTTTCAGTATTCCACCCGCCATCCGTCACGGTCAGGACCGCATCTTGCCCCGGATATACACTGAAGACAAACTCGCCCTCGACATTCCTCTCGTTATTTTGGTTGTAGATCTGAGCATTTTCCCAGCTCATTACACTCCATCCGGTTCCAGGCATGTAGGGCACCTCGGTAGCGTATGCTGCTGAACAGAATGCAAGAGAGAGAATGATCGTCAGTTTCAACGTGTTCATGATTTCATGTTTTGATTTTCTTGCCTGCGCTCTCAAGTTGGGCGGCCGTTCGGCACGGTTTCCGCATTCAGCGAAGAGCTGATTTTGGTATGGCCGCCGGAGATGAAGTTGAATCCTGACATGGCATTGCCTGCCTCTCCACTGTTCTTGCACGCATTTACTCGCATTGCGTCAGCCGATGCAAGACGCAAATCCGAAAGCGCGGAACGGTGCCGCCCCCCTTCAGGAACCTTAAGCTGTCGGGAAATGGCCGGTGATGGCAAACCCTATGCACCGGCATTCGCGGTGGGATGCCCGCCAAGCGCGGCGGTGTGGCTTTCGCTGTCCATGTCCACCCGTGGGCGGATCGGTGGCAGGGACTTTGCCGCCAGCATCGCACGCGCGCGATGTCCACCCGTGGGCGAATCGGTGGCAGGCGTGGCGCGTGGTGGCGAAGGGTAAGAAAGGGTAAGGTTTCGAGCATTTGCCGGCGGCTTGCCCCGCGGCTTTTTGCGGGCGGGGTT